>Ga0134125_10004566_pt1 | contig 15821 bp, 12 predicted proteins | sample KB31751_FD_96464 | JGI IMG/M metagenome (GOLD analysis project Ga0134125, IMG submission 96464) | Terrestrial soil microbial communities with excess Nitrogen fertilizer from Kellogg Biological Station, Michigan, USA - KB3-175-1 | ecosystem: Environmental > Terrestrial > Soil > Unclassified ... | reverse complement strand
TCGGGTGGTTCACGTGCGACCACGACAGCTCGGAGATGTGGATCAGGCCGTCGATCCCGTCGAGGTCGACGAACGCGCCGAAGTCGACGATGTTCGAGATCGTGCCGTCGACGATCATGCCCGGCTGCAGGCGGTCGAGGATGCGCTCGCGGTCCTCCCTACGCTGCTCCTCCAGCACCGCGCGGCGCGAGAGCACGACGTTGTTGCGCGAGCGGTTGAGCTCGATCACTCTGCACTCGATCGTCTGGCTCAGGTACTCGTCGAGGTTCGGCACGCGGCGGATGTCGACCAGCGAGGCGGGCAGGAAGCCGCGCACCCCGAGGTCGATGATGAGCCCGCCCTTGACGACCTCGATGACGGTCCCGTCGACCGGCTCGCCCGACTCGGCGGCTGCTTCGATGCGGCGCCAGGCCTTCTCGAAGCGCGCGCGCTTCTTCGAGAGGATCAGGCGACCGTCCTGGTCCTCCTTGGTGAGGACGAGCGCGTCGACCTCCTCGCCCATCTCGACCTCGTCCTTCGGGTCGACGGACTTGCGGATCGACAGCTCGTTCGCGGGGATGACGCCCTCGGACTTGTAGCCGATGTCGACGAGGACCTCGTCCTTGTCGATGCGGACGACCTTGCCCGTGACGACGTCGCCTTCCTCGAACGGCTGGAGCGTCGCGTCGTAGTTGGGGACGATCTTGCCGTCGATCTCCAGGAGGAGGCCGTCGGAGCCCTCGACGACCTTGGCGTCGGTCGGGGGGGCGTCGGTTGAGATGGACATAGGGGTACCGGTCGGGGACAGGGTGAGCCGAAAGAGGTTAGCGGAGTGGCCGAGCGCCGTCCTGTCCTCCCGGTCGGCGCCTCGCCGTATCATCCGCCTCCCCCATGCCCACGCGAGCGACCAAGCGCGGCGCGGAGCGCACCCCGCTCAACCGCGACGCCGACGTGCTGATCTGCGGCGCCTCGTTCGCCGGGCTCGCCGTCGCCCGCGAGCTGGCCGGCGCGGGCGCCCGCGTGCTGATCGTCGACCGCTACGAGATCGGCGAGAAGCAGACCTCGGCGTGCGGCATCCCCACCGGCTGGCTGGAGAGCATGGGGCTGATGGGCGCCCACCAGCAGACGTTCGGAGAGCTGGTGATGCACACGCCGCGCGTCACGGTCCGCTACCGGCTGCCGTGGACGTTCTCGACGTTCGACTACCGCACGCTCTGCTCGCTGCTGCGCGAGCAGGGCGGCGACGCCGAGTTCGACATCGCGAAGGTCGAGGGGCGGACGGGTCAGGTCGTCCACACCGACCGCGGCGACCTCACGGCGCCGCTGGTGGTGGACGCGCTGGGGTGGCGGCGGATCCTGGGGCTGGGCGAGAACGTGCAGCCGCCCGACGCCTTGCTGTCGCGGGGGCTGGAGGTGCATCCGGGCGGGGAAGGCGCGGACCTGGAGGTCTGGATCGACCGCGGCTACGTGCCGGCCGGCTACGGCTGGTCGTTCCCGGCGGACGGCGAGGTGCGCGTCGGCGTCGGCTCGTTCGATCCACGCTTCCACGTGAAGGACCCGACCGTGCGGCTGGCTTCGGACCTGTCGCGCGACCCGATCAGATTCCAGGGCAACTGGATTCCCCACAAGCTGCGCCCGGCGACCGACGACGGGATCTTCATGGTCGGCGACTCCGCCGGGCACTGCCTGCCGCTGACGGCGGAGGGGATCCGCACGGCGCTGTACTTCGGGCTGGCGTGCGGGCGCGAGCTGCGCGCGGTCGTGGACGGCCGCCAGACGCGCGAGGACGCGCTGTCGAAGTACCACGCCTTCAGCGCCGGGCATGCGTTCCCGTTCGACTCGATGCTGCGCGTGCAGAGACTGATCCCGCGGGTTTGGCCCCGGGCTCTGGCCGTTGGCCTGCGCGCGATGACCGCGAAGCGGTTCGTCGACTGGTCGTTCGGCCACTACCTCAACGTCGCGCACCCGTCGTTCGCGCTCAGCGGCCCGCACGGCGACCGCTTCGCCTCCGGCGGGGGCGCTCAGCCGGTCGCCGTCGCCGCCTGAGCGAGCTCGCGGCCGATACGTGCGGCGGTGTCCGCGCCGCCGTGCACGACGTCCGCGTGCGTGAAGCGCAGGATCGTCCAGCCGGCGGCCTGGAGGTCGTTGGAGCGCGTGCGATCGCGCTGGAATGCGGCGCGCGTCTTGTGCCCGTCCCAGCCGTCCAGCTCCACGGCGAGCCGGGCGGTGGGCCAGACGGCGTCGACCTCCATGCCGGCTGTCCATGCATTCGCCGAGGGTCGCGGCAAGCCGTGGGCATCGAGGAGCGCTGCGAACCGCTCCTCCAGGACCGATCGCGTCACCGTGGTGCCGGTGGAGGCCAGCTCTTGGAGCGCGCGCCTGATCCGCTGGTGCCCGCGGCCGTTCCGGCCGCGAGTGCGCGCCAGGACGGCCTCGATCGCGGTCACGTCGAGACGGTGCGAGCGCTCGGCCTCCTCGAGCGCCTTGCGGAGTTGGTCGCGCGAGACGATCGCCGCGAGATCCACGAGCGTGCGGTCGACGGTCGTCACCGGGATCCCGTCGAGCGCCGCGGTGTCCTCCGCGTCGAGGTGTTCGACCGAGTGCAGATGGATCCCCGGCACGCGCCGCCGCGCCGCCACCGTCACGTCCACGCTCGACCGCTCCGACGGTCGCAGCCCGTGCAGCGCCGCCGCCTCGCGATGACTCAGCACCGCCCCGGGCCCGGCCGCGAGGACTGCCGCGAGCCAGAAGCCCTCGCGGCGCAGCCGGCGATGGCCGACCGCGTAGACGCCGCGGTGGAGTGGCACGAGGTGGCCGTTCTCCAGCCGCCGCTGGACCATCTCGCGCGTCAGGCCGGCATCGAGCAACTGCCTGCGAGCGACCACACCGTGCTGCCGCGCCGCCAGCGCCGCGACCACCCGGTCCGGTCGAGCCCCGGCAAGTTCGACGTCATAGAGACGTACCGATTGACGGGGCTCGGGCATGCCGGCCACATTTGCAGGGAACCTGCAACACGTGGGACGCGGAACGTGCCGATTCTCAGGCGACGCCGATCGAGCGCCAGCGGCGGTGGCGCTCGGCGAGGCGGGTGGCTGGGTCGGCGACGCTCGTCTCCGAGAGTGCGGCTGAGACCCCGGCCGCGACGCGCGCGACGAACGCCTCGGGCTCGTCGTGCGCCGGCTGGGGCTCGGGGATCAGCGCGTCGGCGATGCCGGCGTCGAGGAGCTGCCAGGAGGCGCCGCCCTGGGTGGCGGCCAGCTCGGCCGCGTGGTCGAGGTCGCGGTAGAGGATCGCGGAGGCGCCCTCGGGCGCGATCACGCCGAGCGAGGCGTGCTCGGCAGCCAGGACGCGGTCGGCGCCCAGCAGCGCGAGCGCCCCGCCGCTGCCGCCCTCGCCGAGCAGCACGGCGACGGTCGGGACCGGCAACGTGGCCATGTCCGCGAGGCAGCCGGCGATCTCGCCGGCGAGTCCGCCGTGCTCGGCGTCCGCGCTCAGCTCCGCACCGGGGGTGTCGACGATCGTCACGACCGGGAGACGCAGCTCCGCCGCAAGCGCCATCGCGCGGCGCGCCTTGCGGTAGCCGGAAGCGTTCATCACCGCCGGCGCGCCGTCGCCGCGGCGGCGCTGGGCGACCACGACCGCCGGGACGCCGGTCACGTGGGCAAGCGCCGCGAAACAAGCGGGATCGTCGGGATAGCCATCGCGCGCGCCGCGCAGCACGGTGACGTCGGCGGCGACCGCGTCGAGGACCACGCCCGCACCGGGCCGGCGGCGGTCGCGAACGTGCTGGAGCGAGGCCCAGGCGTCGCGGCGCTCGGTGCCGGCGGGGCTGGCCGAACGGGGCGCGCACGGGTGGGCATCGAGGGGAGGGGGATCGGCGGGAGCGGCACCGGCGGCGAGCGACGGACCGGCCGGAGCGGAGCGCGCGGCGGCAGGCGCTCCCTCCCCTTCGCTGCCCCCGGCGGCCGCCCCGGACGCGACGCCCGCCGGAGCGGAGCACGCGGGCGCGGCGACCGCCAGCACGCGGCCCACAGCGGCGCGGAGCGAGGCGGGCTCGATCACGGCATCCAGGAGCCCGTGCGCCAGCAGCGTCTCGCTCCGCTGCACGCGGGAGGACAAGGGCCGCCCGGTCAGCAACTCCACCACGCGCGGGCCGGCGAAGCCGACGAGCGCGCGGGGCAGCGCGAACGTCACGGTCCCGAGCGAGCCCCACGACGCGAGCACGCCGCCGGTCGTCGGGTGCGTGAGGCAGACGACGTACGGCAGCCCGGCGGCCCGCAGCCGCCCGGCCGCCGCAGCGAGCTTCGCCATCCCGACGACCGCCAGCGTTCCCTCCTGCATGCGCGAGCCGCCGGAGGCGGTGAGCGCGACGAGCGGCAGCCGCGCTTCGAGCGCCCGTTCGAACGCACGCGCGACGCGCTCGGCGGTCGCGACGCCGATCGAGCCGCCGAGGAAACCGAACTCGCCGGCCACCACGACGAGCGGCCGGCCGTCGAGCGTGGCGCGGCCGGTCAGCACCGCCTCCGGTAACCCCGTCGCCCCACGCGCCTCGGCGAGCCGCTCTACGTACGGGCGCGTGTCGGTGAAGGAGAGCGGGTCGTCGGAGACGACGTCCGCGTCCCACTCCTCGAAGCTGCCCTCGTCTGTCACGAGCGCGATCCGCTCGCGGGCGCTGGCAGGGCCGCTCGTCACGCCCGGATCGTAGACTGGCGCTCGCCGCATGCCCCCCGCTTCGCACTTCGCCGACCGCCTGCTCGACCGCGTCGAGGCGACGCGCAGCCATCTCGTCGTCGGGCTCGATCCCGACCTGCGCGAGCTGCCGCCGGAGCTGCTCGACGGCGTGACTGACCTCGCCGGCGCCGCGCAGGCGGTCGAGGCGTTCGCGACGGCGGTGATCGACGGCGTCGCCGAGCTGGTGCCCGCAGTCAAGCCGCAGTCGGCGTTCTTCGAGGCGCTCGGGTCGGCGGGCGTCGCGGCGCTCGAACGCGTCGAGGCGCACGCGCGCGGGGCCGGGCTGCTCGTGATCGAGGACGCCAAGCGCGGCGACATCGGCAACACGATGGCCGCGTACGCGACGGCCGCGCTCGGCCGCCTGCGGCTTGGAGCGGACGTCGAGCTTCCGGTGCACGACGCCGACGCGGTCACCGTCAGCCCCTACCTCGGGCCCGAGTCGCTGGAGCCGATGATCGACGTCGCACGCACGTTCGGGAAGGGGTTGTTCGTGCTCGTGCGGACCAGCAACCCGGCGTCGGGCGAGGTGCAGGACGCCGTCTACGAGCGCGTCGCGCAGATGGTGGACGAGCTGGGCGCCGACGGCGTCGGCGCGCGGGGATATGCGGACGTCGGCGCCGTCACGGGCCTCACCTACCCGGAGGAGGCGCCGGCGCTGCGCGCGCTGATGCCGCGCGCGATCCTGCTCGTGCCCGGCCTGGGGGCGCAGGGCGGCCGGCCGGAGGACTTCGCGCGCTTCCTCGACGACGACGGCCTGGGCGCCGTTGCGGCGGCGTCGCGGTCGGTCGCGGGCGGGTGGCGCGCGCGCGCGGGCGGCGAGCCGGGGGGCGCGGCGATCCGCGAGGGCGCCAGAGAGGCGGCACGCGACACGAACGCCGCGCTCACGCAGGCGCTCGCGGCCGCGGAGCGGTCGCGCTGGTAGGCGCTCACTTCGCTTCCAGCCAGTTCGGCCCGATTCCGGCGTCCACCGCCAGCGGCGGGTCCAACTCCAAGGCGCCGACCATCTCCGGCACGACGAGATCGCGCGCACGCGACGCCTCCTCGGCCGGCCCCTCGAACAGCAGCTCGTCGTGGATCTGCAAGACGAGCCGCGTCGCCAGGCCGGCGTCGCGCAGCGCGGCCTCGGCGCGCACCATCGCGACCTTCATCACGTCCGCCGCGGTCCCCTGGATCACGGTGTTGACGGCGAGCCGCTCGCCGAGCTGACGCACCTGGCGGTTGCGCGCGCGCAGCTCGGGGATCTGGCGGCGCCGGCCCATCAGCGTGCACACGTGCCCGGTCTCGGTCGCCTGCTCGATCGTGCGCGCGATGAACGCGCGCACGGCCGGGAACCCTTCGAGGTAGCGGTCGATGAACTCCTGCGCCTCCTCGCGCGAGATGCCGAGCCGGTCGGAGAGGCCGAATGCCGACAACCCGTAGACGATCCCGTAGTTGACCATCTTCGCCTTCGAGCGCGAGCCGGCGTCGAGCCGCTCGTGTGGAACGTTGAGGATGGCTGCAGCCGTTGCCGTGTGGACATCCTCGCCGCGGCGGAAGATCTCCTTCAGCACCTCCTCCCCGGCGATGTGGGCGAGGATCCGCAGCTCGACCTGGGAGTAGTCGATCGCGAGCAGCACGTTGCCCGGCTCGGCGACGAAGCAGGCGCGGATCTCGCGTCCGAGCGGGGTGCGAATCGGGATGTTCTGGAGGTTCGGGTCGTTCGAGGAGAGCCGGCCGGTCGCGGCGACCACCTGGCTGAACGTCGTGTGGATGCGATCGCGGACGTCGGCGTAGGCGGGCAGCGCGGCGAGGTAGGTCGACTCCAGCTTCGTCAGCTCGCGCCAGCGCTCGATTCTCTCGATCACCGCATGCTCGTGGCGGATCGCCTGGAGCACGCGCGCGTCGGTCGAGTAGCCGGTCTTGCCGCGTCTCTTTCTCGACAGCTCCAGCTTGACGAACAGCACCTCGGCGAGCTGCTGCGGCGAGCCGATCATGAACTCGGTGCCGCACAGGTCCCAGATCTCGCGTTCGAGCGCGCGCACCTCGTCGTTCACGCGCGTGCGGATCGCCGCGAGCCGCTCCTTGTCGAGCTTCAACCCGATCTGCTCCATCTCGCGCAGCACGCGCACGAGCGGCAGCTCGACCTCGTTCAGCAGCGTCACGAGGCCGCGCTCTTCGAGCTGCGGGCGCTGCGCGGTCGTCAGCGCGTGGACGAGCACGGCGTCCGCCGCCGCCGGGTCGTCGACCGCCGCGCCGATCCCCCGCTCCTCGCACAGCTCGTCGAGCGCGTAGGCGCGGCGGGCGGGATCGAGCAGGTAGGCGGCGATCAGCGTGTCGTGCGCGAGCCGCGCGGGGACCGTTCCCAGCGCCTTGCCGTCATGCGCAAGCACCGGCCGCTCCCCGGCCGCCGCGGCCAGCTCGTCGGGCGCGCCGCACTCGCCGGCGAGCGCCTCCGCGCCGCCGGCGAACGCCCCGAAGCGCCACGCCTCGCTCTCGCCGAAGAGCGCGTCCTCCGGCTTCTCCGGGGCTCGGGCGGCCAACGCGACCTCCGCCTCCGCGGGCGCGAGCGCGGCGACGTCCGCGGGCATGGCCCCGCCCCGCACCCGCACCGCCAGCGCCTGCTCGGCGACCGGCCGCGGCGCCGCCTCCTCCGCGCTCCCGAGCGCCTCCTCCAGCCGCCGCAGCGGATCGCGCAGCTCGAACTCGCGGAACACCTCGCGCAGGCGCGAGCGGTCGGGCTCGGCGCTGACGAACGCGACCGGGTCGACGTCGACTGGGACGTCGCGCACCATCGTCGCCAGCTGCTTCGAGATGCGCGCGTCCTCGGCGTGGGCGATCAGGTTCTCGCGCCGTCTCGTCGCTCTGATCTCGGACGCGTGCTCGAGGACGCCCTCGAGCGTGCCGTACTCCTGCAGAAGCTGCGCAGCCGTCTTGTCGCCGATGCCGGGGACGCCGGGGATGTTGTCGGACGTGTCGCCCTTGAGCCCGATGAAGTCCGGCACCAGCTCGGGCGGGATCCCGTAGCGGTCGATCACGCCCTGGCGGTCGTACAGCTTCGTCTCGGTGATGCCGCGCGCCGTCGCCATGATGTGGACGCCGGCGTCGACGAGCTGGAACGAGTCGCGGTCGCCGGTCACGATCGTCACCGGCACCTTCGCCGCCTTCGCCTTCTCGGCGATCGAGGCGATCACGTCGTCGGCCTCGTAGCCCTCGACCGACACGTTGCCGTAGCCGAACGCCTCCACCAACGGCTCCAGGTGCGGCCACTGCTGCTTGAACAGGTCCGGCCGCGAGGAGCGCTGCGCCTTGTAGTCGGCGTAGACCTCCTTGCGCCCGGAATGGCCGCGGTCCCACACGACGATCGTCGCCTTCGGCCCGTGCTCGGTGAGGATCTTCACGAGCATCGACGCGAATCCGAAGATCGCGTTCGTCGGGAAGCCGGTCGACGTGGCGATCGATTCGGGCAGCGCGAAGAACGCGCGATAGGCGAGCGAGTTCCCGTCGATCAGGAACAGCTCGTCGTGACCGGCGCCGTCGATGCTCACGGCGTGGAACTCTACGAAGCTCTGCGGCGCGGCCCGGAGTCCCCGCCGTCCGCGTCCATCGTTTCCACGATGCGGAATGCGCCGACCGCCCAGCGGCAATATACTCCGCAATCACCGATTACTCCGACGAAGGACCCGTCCGTCATGTCCAGCACCCCGAGCGCGCAGTTCAGCCTCACGATCCGCGTCGAGATCGCGGACCGGCCCGGGATGCTCGGCCGCGTAGCGAGCGCGATCGGCGACGCCGGCGGGACGATCGGCGCGGTCGACCTCGTCGCGATCGAGGGCGGCCGCACGATCCGCGACATCACCGCGCTGTGCGCCGAGCAGACCACCTGGGGGCGCATCACGGGCGCGCTCGAAGCGCTCGACGGCGTGCGCGTGGTGGACACCGTCGATCGCACCTTCCAGGTCCATCTCGGCGGCAAGATCGAGCAGCACAACAAGCTGCCGCTGAAGACGCGCGACGACCTCTCGATGGCGTACACGCCGGGCGTCGCGCGCGTCTGCAAGGCGATCGAGGCGGATCCTGACAAGGCCTTCCAGTACACGATCAAGCGCAACACGGTCGCCGTCGTCTCCGACGGCACGGCGGTGCTCGGGCTGGGCGACATCGGCCCCGCGGCGGCGATGCCGGTGATGGAGGGCAAGGCCGTCCTGTTCAAGGAGTTCGCCGGCGTCGACGCATTCCCGATCTGCCTCGACACGAAGGATCCGGACGAGATCGTCGCGATCGTCAAGGCGATGGCGCCGACGTTCGGCGGCGTCAACCTGGAGGACATCTCCGCCCCGCGCTGCTTCGAGATCGAGGACCGCCTGATCGAGGAGCTCGACGTCCCGGTCTTCCACGACGACCAGCACGGCACCGCCGTCGTCGTGCTCGCCGCGCTGCTGAACGCCGTCAAGCTGACCGGCCGCGAGATCGCCGACCTGCGCGTGCTCGTCGTCGGGCTCGGCGCCGCCGGCGTCGCCGTCACGAAGATCCTCAGAAGCGCGGGCGTCACCGAGGTGATCGGCTGCGACTCGCGCGGCGCCGTGCACACCGAGCGCGCCGACTACCTCGACGGCTCGATGAACGCGGTCAAACGCTGGTACGCCGAGCATACGAACCCGGAGAAGCTCGCCGGCGGCCCGGGGGACGTGATCGACGGGACGGACCTCTTCATCGGCCTCTCCGGCGCGCGCGTGATGCCGCCGGAGGCGCTCGCGAAGATGCGCCCCGACCCGATCGTGTTCGCGATGGCGAACCCGAACCCCGAGGTCACCCCGGAGGAGGCCGCGCCGTACGTGCGGATCATGGCGACGGGCCGCTCCGACTACCCGAACCAGATCAACAACGTGCTCGCCTTCCCGGGCATCTTCCGCGGCGCGCTCGACGTGCGCGCGACGGCGATCACCGAGGGGATGAAGGTCGCGGCCGCGCAGGCGATCGCCGACTGCGTCCCGGGCGAGGAGCTGCGCGAGGACTACATCGTCCCGTCGGTCTTCAACCGCGAGGTGGCGCCCGCGGTCGCGGCGGCGGTCGCCGGACAGGCGCGCGCCGGCGGGCTGGCGCACGCGCATCACGAGGTCGGCTTCGCGCCAGCCGACGAGCTGCACGTCGGCGCGGCCTGAGCCGCACGACGCTCCGCGCGCGAATCGGGTAGGACTCGCCCCATGCGGGTGACACTGACGGGCGCGACGGGGCTGATCGGGACGCGGCTCGTCGCCGCGCTCGCACGCCGCGGCGACGAGGTGACGGTCCTCTCGCGCGACCCGGCACGCGCCCGCGAACGGCTCGGATCCGGCATCCAGGCCGAGCGCTGGGACGCGCTGCACGAGCCGGCGCCGGCGGCCGCGCTCGCCGGCCGCGACGGCGTGATCCACCTCGCCGGCGAGCCCGTGGCGCAGCGCTGGACCGCCGGCGCGAAGGAGCGCGTCCACGCGAGCCGCGAGAGCGGGACGGCGAACCTCGTGGCCGGGCTGCGCAGCGCGGAGCCGCGCCCGCGCGTGCTCGTCTCGGCGTCCGCCGTTGGCTACTACGGGGCCCGCGGCGACGACGACGTCACCGAGGCCGAACCGCCCGGCGAGGACTTCCTCGCGCAGGTCTGCGTCGCCTGGGAGCGCGCGGCGCAGGCGGCCGCGGAGTTCGGCGTCCGCGTCGCGATCGTGCGCACCGGCATCGTGCTGGACCCGCACGGCGGGGCGCTCGCGAAGATGCTGCCGCCGTTCCGCGCGGGCGTCGGCGGCCCGGTCGCGGGCGGCGAACAGTGGATGCCGTGGATCCACGTCGACGACCTCGTCGGGCTCTACCTCGCGGCGCTCGACGGAGACGCCTGGAGCGGCCCGCTCAACGCCTCGGCGCCCCACCCGGTCACGAACCGCGACTTCTCGAAGGCGCTCGGCTGCGCGCTGCACCGGCCCGCGCTCACGCCCGTCCCGCGCTTCGCGCTGCGCGCGCTCTACGGCGAGATGGAGCTGATCGTCACGACCGGCCAGCGCGCCGTGCCGCAGCGGCCGCTCGCGCTCGGCTACGCGTTCGCCCACCCGGAGCTGGACGAGGCGCTGCGCTCCGCGCTCGCCGGCTGAGCCGATCCTCAGGCAACGTGCCGGGGCGCCGGGACGGGGCGCAGCATGCCGTCGACGACCTCGAACGCGCTCCAGCCGCGCAGCGTCGTGTCGCCCGTCCTGTCGATCGCATACGACCCGAGCGCGCTGGCGCGCGCGTCGGTGCGGAAGTACGCGCGCACGACCGCCTCGCGCGTGATGCGGCCGTCGCGCGAGGCCGCCTCCGAGCGGCGGATCGCCGCCAGCACGCCGCGCATCGCCTCATAGCCGAAGCGCGCCTGGGTGGACGGCGCGTAGCCGTACCGCGCCGCGAACGCGTGCGCGAAGCTGCGCGCGGCGGCACCGCCGGCGCCGGGCGCCGGCTCGGTGACGTGCGCGACGCCGGCGGCCGAGCCGAGCGCCGCGACGAAGCTCGGGTCGGCGAGGCTCGCCGGCGCGTACAGCTGCAGCCGCGGGTCGGCGGCCGTCAGCCGGCGCCACAGGCCCGCGGCGCCCGGCCGCGCCGCGGTCGTGTCGAGCACCGCCCCGGGCCCGGCCGCGAGCAGCTGGCGGATCGAGCTGGGATCCGTCGTCGCGTGCTCGTCGACCTCCTGCTGACGCACGACGGCGATGCCCGCGGCGGGCGCCCTGGCGGCCACCGCGGTCGCGAGCGCGCGGCCGTTGGCGTCCTCGTCCGTCAGCAGCGCGAGGCGCCGGACGCCCTCCTGCCGCATCGCCGCCAGCAGCGCATCCGCCTCGCTGCGATCCGACGGGACCACGCGCGCGAACGTCCGTCCGACGGCCTTCAGGTTCGGGTAGTAGCGCTCGGGCGAGCCGGTGACGGCGACGCTGCCGGTCGTGAGCGCCATCGCCGTGTCGAGCGGGCTGACCTGCAGGACGCCCGCCTCGTTCGTGAGCGGTATCGAGATCGCCGACGTGCCCGCCGCCAGCTCGCCGAGGTAGGCGATCGTCTGCGGATCCCGGGCCGCCCGGCGCGCGTTGAGCGAGATCTGCCCCGGATCGGAGCGACCGAGCCCCGGCGTGGAGGCGTCGAGCGCGACGAGGCGGATGCGGTAGCCGCCGACGCGGGCGCCGTCCTGGGCGAGCGCGAGCCGCTCGGCGGCGAGCGTCTCGGTGGCGAGCACCCGCAGCGGACCTCGCCGCGGCAGTGAGCTGTAGATGGCGAGGCGCGTGCCGCGCAGTTGCGGCTCGGGCTTCGCCGCGCCTCCGCATCCGGCGAGCGCGAGCGCCCACAGCGGGAGCGTCAGCGCGATTCGGAGCAGAGCGCGACAGGACACCGGCGCGGATTGTAGGTCCGGCGTGCGCCGTGCGGGCCGCCGCGACCCACCGGCCGGTTGCCAGGCGCGCCGACGGGCTGGTAGGGATTGGCGGAACCCGCTCACGCGGGTTCCGCCAATCCCTACTAGGCTGCCGAGCGATGCGAGTCGGGATCCTTACCGCGGGCGGCGACTGCCCGGGACTCAACGCGGTCATCCGCGCCGCGGCGCGGCGGCTGCTCGCGCACGGGCACGAGCCGCTCGGGCTGCGGCGCGGCTATCGCGGGCTCGCGGATCGCGACCATGTCCCGCTCGACCAGCGCGGCGTCTCCGGGATCCTGCCGCTCGGCGGCACGATCCTGTCGACCTCGAACTTCAACCCGTTCCGCGAGCCGGACGGGATCGAGCGCGTGCGCGCGGCGCAGGGCGCCGACCCGCTCGACGCGGTGATTGCAATCGGCGGCGAGCACACCATGATGATCACGCGGCGGCTGTCGGAGGAGGTCGGCCTGCCCGTGATCGGCGTACCGAAGACGATCGACAACGACGTCGTCGGCACCGACTACACGTTCGGCTTCGACACCGCCGTACAGATCGCGACCGACGCGATCGACCGGTTGCACACGACGGCGCAGTCGCACGACCGCGTCATGGTGCTGGAGGTGATGGGCCGCAATACCGGCTGGATCGCGGTCTTCGCCGGGATCGCCGGCGGCGCCGATGCGATCCTGATCCCCGAGCTGGAGCTGACGGTCGAGGAGGTCGCCGCGGCGATCGAGCGCCGCCACGAGCGCGGCAAGAGCTTCTCGATCGTCGTCGTGGCGGAGGGCGCCCAGCTCGCGTTCGAGTCCGGCGACCGGCGCGAGATCCGCGCCTCCGACGAGGTCGACGGCTACGGCTATCCGCGGCTCGGCGGGATCGGCGCCGCGCTCGCGAGCGAGCTGGAGCAGCGCACCGGCTTCGAGACGCGCGTCACGACGCTCGGGCACGTGCAGCGCGGCGGCACACCGACGGCGACCGACCGCCTGCTCGCCACCCGCTACGGCATCCACGCCGCCGATCTCGTGATGGCAGGCGGGACCGGCCGCATGGTCGCCCTGCACGGCACCGAGATGACGAGCATCCCGCTCGAGCAGGTCGAGGGGATCAAGACCGTCGACCTGCGCTATCTGGAGATTGCGCGGACGTTCTTCGGTTGAGTTGCTTCCCCTGCTGAACGTCGAGCTACGTGAGCTGGTCGAGGACGCCGGGATCAGTGTCGTTCTTCCACTTCACCGGCCGGATGGCTCTGCTCGTGCCGGCGCGCATACGAGCGTGCGTGCCGGTACGAGGACACTCTCAGCCTTCTACGTCCAGTACGGCGCACCGCAGGCCGACCCAGGTCCGCGACTCGAGCTCCTCACGCTGCCGCGCAACCGCATACTGAACTGCACAGCCGACCCTGGGGCGAGCGACGAATCCGCGGTTGAGGTGTACCTAGAGCGCGAGGTACGCGTGGACCTTGCGACGCGCTCGCTCGAGCTTCGGGAGGGCGCGGCCGAGCGTCTCGTCACGCCGCTCGATGAGCTTATCCTCATGCGCCGGGACCAGCTTCCCGCAGCCTCGCCGATCGCGATTCTCGTGGACGGCGAGGAGCAGCTCGCCTGTACAGTCTCGTTCGGTGCACACGCTGCGGTGTGGAGCGACCTCGCTGCGCACGACGTCGCAGTGATCGTCTACGAACGTAGCTGGCGAGCCCCGCGCGAATTCATCATGTTCGACCTCGCCGGCTGAGCGCGACGCGATCGCGACGGCTACCAGCCGCCGGAGCCGCTTCGGCGCGAGGCGCCGGGGAGGAACCTCCCGAGCGACTTGACCGTCGCGCCGATCACGAGGATGACAAGCGTGATCAGGATGCCGTCGAGGCCGCTGCTGCCGATCCCCCACAGGAAGACCCACAGGCAGAACGCGAGCGCGGCGGTGAGTGCGAGGCCCATAGCGCGCGGAAGACTAGCTGATGGGCTCCGCGGAAGGCGCGCCCGCAGCGAGCGCGTCGGCCATCGCGGCGACGATCTCGCGCACGTCGGCGGCCGGGTCCTGCGCCTCGCCCGCCGCGCGCACGAGGCGGCTGCCGACGATCACCCCGGCCCCGCCCGCGTCGACCGCCGCGGCCGCCTGCTGCGGCGTGCCGATCCCGAAGCCGACCGCGACCGGCACGTCGCTGACGGCCGCCCCGCGCGCCAGGAAGTCGGCGAGGCCGGCGTCGAGCGCGCCGCGCTCGCCGGTCGTCCCGACGAGCGAGACGGCGTAGAGGAAGCCGCGCGCGAGCGCGCCGATCCGCTCCAGCCGCTCGGGCGGCGTGGTCGGCGCGACGAGCGGCACGAGCGCGAGCCCCTGCCCGTCGCAGACGGCGCGCAGCTCGGGCGCCTCCTCGAGCGGCAGGTCGGGGACGATCAGGCCGCTGATCTCGTGCGCGCGCAGCGCGGCGCAGAACGGCTCGAAGCCGCGCGCGTAGACGATGTTCGCGTAGGCCATCAGCACCACCGGCATGCGGGGAGCGAGCGCGGCGCCCAGCTCGAGGATCTGCTCCACCGTCACGCCGTTGCGCAGCGCCCGCACGCCGGCGGCGTGGATCACGGGCCCGTCGGCGAGCGGGTCGGAGAACGGAACGCCCAGCTCGACGACGTCGGCGCCGCCGTCGGCGTACGCCTCGCCGATCGCGAGCGAGGTCGCGAGGTCGGGGAAGCCGCCCATCAGGTAGGGCATCAGCGCCGCGCGCTTGCCGCTCGCAGCGAACGCCGCCGCGATCCGCTCGATGCCGCTCACTGCGCAGCCTCGCCGCCGAGCCGCGCGATCACCTCGGCGAGGTCCTTGTCGCCGCGGCCCGACAGGCACACGAGGTCGAGGTCGGAGCCGCCGTTGGCGAGCGTCCAGGCGACCGCGTGCGAGGACTCGAGCGCGGGGATGATCCCCTCCAGCCGCGCGAGCCGCTGCAGCGCGGCGAGCGCGTCGGCGTCGGTGACAGCCTCGTAGCGCGCGCGGCCGGTGTCGCGCAGCCACGCGTGCTCCGGCCCGACGCCGGGATAGTCGAGCCCGGCGGAGATCGAGTGCGCCTCGAGGATCTGCCCGTCGGCGTCCTGCATCACGGCCGAGTAGGCGCCGTGCAGGATCCCCGGCCGCTCGCCGACGGTCAGCGGCGCGCCGTGGCGGCCGGTCGCGAGCCCCTCCCCCGCCGCCTCGACGCCGATCAGCTCGACCGCGTCGTCGATGAACGGCGTGAAGATGCCGATCGCGTTCGAGCCGCCGCCGACGCACGCGATCACGCGCTGCGGCAGCCGCCCCTCGCGCTCCAGGAGCTGCGCGCGCGCCTCCTCGCCGATCACGCGCTGGAGGTCGCGCACGAGCGCCGGATAGGGGGCCGGGCCGGCGGCGGTCCCCAGGATGTAGTGCGTCGTGGCGACGTTCGTGACCCAGTCGCGGATCGCGGCGGAGCAGGCCTCCTTGAGCGTCCTCGTGCCCGCCTCGACCGGCTGCACCGTCGCTCCGAGCAGCCCCATCCGCTCGACGTTCGGCTTCTGGCGGCGCATGTCCTCGGTGCCCATGTAGATGACGCACTCGAGGTCGAGCAGCGCGCAGGCGGTCGCCGTCGCGACGCCGTGCTGGCCGGCGCCGGTCTCGGCGATGATGCGCGGCTTGCCCATCCGCTTGGCGAGCAGCGCCTGGCCGATCGCGTTGTTGATCTTGTGCGCGCCGGTGTGGTTGAGGTCCTCTCGCTTCAAGTACACGGACCGGCCGGCGACCTCCG
>Ga0134125_10004565_pt1 | contig 15822 bp, 14 predicted proteins | sample KB31751_FD_96464 | JGI IMG/M metagenome (GOLD analysis project Ga0134125, IMG submission 96464) | Terrestrial soil microbial communities with excess Nitrogen fertilizer from Kellogg Biological Station, Michigan, USA - KB3-175-1 | ecosystem: Environmental > Terrestrial > Soil > Unclassified ... | reverse complement strand
TAGACGGTGCGGAACGCCGGCGGCAAGGCGTCGATGGCGTGCTCCAGCAGATGGCGGATCTGAGTGCGCGCGGCGGACACGGCCGGGTCTTCGCTGCCGAAGCGCGAGGGGAACTGGACGATCTGATGGGTATCCATGGGCGACTCGTCGATTTTTTCCAGCCCGACCATGAGGTGGCGCTTGCGCAGCCGACCGCGTGCCTCGTTCAGCACGATGCTGGTGAGCCAGGTCAGCAGGCTCGACTCGCCGCGGAAGGTATCCAGCTTGCGGTACGCACGCAGGTAGGACTCCTGCAACACGTCCTCGGCCTCGGCATCTTCGCCCAGCACGCTGCGGGCGATGCGGAACAGCCGCTGGTTGCAGCGCTGCATGATGTGGCGGAACGCGCCTTGCTGACCACCACGCACCAGGGCCACCAGCGCGGCGTCATCCAGCGCGGTGTAGTCGACGGCAACGGCATGAACGGAAGCAGACATGATTTCTCCTTGTACACCGACTGGGATGCGATGACCTCGCCGCAGGTTCCCGCTGCAGATTTCCGGAACCCCGCAGGCAGCCGCCGCATCCCATGGCCGCAGACGGGCAACTGCCGAACCTGCCCATGTCATTCAGGAGAAATCACGTGAAAAAGTCACTTTTCGCTCTCGCCATCGCCCTTGCTTTCGGCACCGTCGCCAGCGTGCAGGCGCAGCCGGCACCGGCTGCCGCCACCGCGCCGGCCACGATCAACGACGCGCAGATCGCGCACATCGCCTATACCGCCGGTGCAATCGACGTCACCGCGGCCAAGCAGGCACTGAAGAAATCCCACAACAAGGCCGTGCTCGCCTTTGCCGAGGAAATGCAGCGTGACCACGCCGCGGTCAACGAGCAGGCGCTGGCGCTGTGCAAGAAGCTGGGCGTGACGCCGGCCGACAACCCCACCAGCCAGGCGCTGGCCAAGGCCGCCGCGGCCGAGCAGGTGAAGCTGGCCGCGCTCAGCGGCGCCGCCTACGACAAGGCCTATGCGGCCAACGAGGTGGCCTTCCACCAGACGGTCAACAAGGCGCTCTCCGGCACGCTGATTCCGTCGGCCCGGAACGAAGAGCTGAAGTCGCTGCTGGAAACCGGGCTGAAGCTGTTCGAGTCGCATCAGATGCACGCCGAGCACCTGGCGCAGAGCCTGAAATAAGGAGCGGGGCATGCGTCGCACGATGATGGTGTTTGCCAGTCTGCTGGCGATGGGCGGCTGGGCGGTGGCTACCGCGGCGCCCACGAAACCGCCTGCTGCCGTCCGGTCCGCCACACCGGCGCCGCAGGTGCACGTCATCGTGGTCGACACGATGCAGTACGGCCCGATGCCGACCGGCGTTCGCGCCGGCGACATCATCGAGTGGGTGAATCGCGGCCTCCTGGAACACACCGCGACCGCCCGCGACGGCCGCTTCGACATCGACCTGAAACCGGGCGCCACCGTGCGCATGAAAGCCATGGCCGGCACGGTGGAGGTCTACTGCAGGTTCCACCCCACGATGGTGGCCACGCTGGTGGTGAAGTAGCGCCATCGCTTTCTGTAGGAGCGACTTCAGTCGCGACGCTCTTGCTTCGAGGCTGAACAGCAAAAGCATCGCGGCTGAAGCCGCTCCTACAGTCGGGGCGCGCCGATACGTGGCGCGCCCTCCATTTTTTTCAGGCGGTGGCTTTCAGCTTTCGCCCGCCACTGATCTCGAAACCCTCGCGCAGGTAGAAGCGGAGGCTGGCGTCGAACTCGGGCAGGGGCGGCGTGCAGACTTCGATGCGGCGCCATCCGCGCGCCCGCGCATGTGCCCTCACCGCCTCGATCAGTGCGGCGCCGATCCCGCCTGAGCGAAAGTCGGGCGCCACGTAGAACTCCTGCATCGTGCCGATGGCGCCGCCTGCGTACAAGGCACAACCCTGCGACAAGCCGACAAAACCCACCGGCCGCTCGTCCACCGTGGCCAACAGCGCCGTGTAGCTGCCTTCGGCAAGCGTCCGCGCGCACAGCGCCGCGGTGGCATCGACGTCCAGGTCGAAATGCTGCGCCCCCGTGCGGCGGCAGATTTCCTCGGTGAGGGCGACGGCCATGCCCGCGATGGTTTCGGCGTCCGCGGCGGAAGCGGTGGTGATGTCGTGGTGCACGGTGTCGTCCCTGTCGTTCGGCGCGGGAGTATGGGTCACTGCGGTTTCGGCGAAGCCGGTTTCACGTAGGTGTCGAACAGCTCCGCGATGCGGCGGTATTCGTCGTACCACGAGTCCGGATGCACGAAGCCGTGGCGTTCCATCGGATACAGCGAGATCCAGAAATTCTTCTTGCGCAGCTCGATCAGCCGCTGGTACAGGCGGATGGAATCCTCGGCCAGCACGTTGTCGTCGATCAGGCCGTGCTGGATCAGCAGCGGATCCTGCAACCGGTCGGCGTATTCGATTGGCGAACTGGCCGTATAGGCGGCCGGATCGATCTGCGGATCGTTGAGGATGTTGGCGCTGTATTCGTGGTTGTACAGCGTCCAGTCGCTGACCGGTCGCAGCGCGGCGCCGGCGGCGAATTCACTGGGCGCGCGCAGCAGCGCCATCTCGGTCATGAAGCCGCCGTAGCTGCCGCCGTAGATGCCCACGCGCTGCGGGTCGACGCCGTGGTGCTTCACCAGCCAGGCCTTGCCGTCCAGCAGATCCTCCAATTCCGGATGGCCCATGTTGCGGTAGATCGCGGTGCGCCAGTCACGGCCGTAGCCTTCGGAGGCACGGTAATCCATGTCCAGCACCGCATAGCCGCGCTGCACCAGCAGGTTGTTGAACATCTGCTCGCGGAAGTAATAGGTGGACGACAGCGTCACGTCCTGCAGGTAGCCGGCGCCGTGCACGAACAATACGGCGGGGCGGCTGGCGCCATCGCTTTCGGCCGGTCCGTAGTACTTCGCGTAGATCACGCCGGCGCCGTGGCTGGAGGGAATCTGCACGATCTGCGGGGTGATCCACGCTCGCGCGGTGAAGGCCGGCTTCATTGTGTCGGTCAGCTCGCGTGGCGTGCCGCCGGCCGCGGGCTGCACCGCCAGTTGCGGGAAGCGGTAGGCGGAGGAATGCAACACCGCCAACTGGCTGCCGTCGGGCGAGAGCTTGAAGTCGTCCATGCCCTGGTACTGGGTGACGCGCGTCATTGCGCCGCCCGTGCTGGGCACGCGGTAGACGTCGTAGCTGTATGGCGCCACCTGGTTGCTGCGCAGGTAGAACCAGCGGCCGTCGGGGCTAAGTTGCGGGTGGCTGACCTCGAAGCGCCCGCTCGTGAGCGCCTTGGCCTTGCCATCCAGCGGCTTGCTGTAGAGCTGCGACCAGCCGCTCTGTTCGCTGAGGTACCACAGCGTGTGGCTGTCTTTCAGCCAGCCGAAGTCGTTGAAGTTCCAGTTGATCCAGGCCGGGTCGGTGAGCCGCTGCTGATTGACCAGCGCGTGATCGCCGAAATCCACGCTAGCGATCCAGCGGTCCTTGTTGTCGATGGCGCGCAGCTGCACGGCCAATTCGGTGCCGTCGTCGCTCCAGGCGATGTTGTCGCCGCCATCGCCGGCCACGGTGACCGGGCGCACGTCCGGCGCCTTCAATGCCTTGGCCTGGTCGGCCTTGCCGGCCTTTTCCAGCGCGGCGATCGCATCGCGGCGCAGCGCCTTCAGCGGGTCGTCCTTGATGCCGGGCAGGTTGTCGGTGGGCAGCGCGTGGGACGTGTGGCTGGCCAGATCCAGCAGCAGCATTGACTGGCCGGCCGGATCGTTGCGACCCACGTAAGTGTGCACGTCCTCCGGTTCGGCGTAGCCGCTGTCGGTGACGTAGTGGGTGAGCTGCGGCAGCTTGCCAGGCTCGGCATCCTTGGGCACGGTCACCAACAGCATCCAGCGGCCGTTGTGCGAGAGCTGCGCATCCACCAGCTTGATCTTGTCGCCCAGCCAGAACGGCATCGGCGCGCGGCTGGGGTCGGCGGCCTGCAAGGCCTCGTCCTCGCGGCGCGCGGCGTCCTTGTCGGCCTTGATCCGGCGCAGCGTGCTGAAGGTGGCCAGCTGCCGCTCGCCCAGCGCGTCGGGCTTGGCGTCCTGCGGATCGTCGGCGAATTTCAGCAGCGCCACCGGCGCGACGACAGCCTGCGCCAGGTCGTAGCTGTACCAGTCGTTGCCGTCGCGGTACTGCAGCGCGCGGCCATCGGCGGAGAACTGAGGCGAGGATTCGTCCTGCGGCGTACGCGTCACCTGGCGGCGCTGGCCGCTCGCCACGTCGACCACGAAAACATCGCCGTGCAGGATGTACGCGGCATGCTGCCGGCTGCGGTCGAACACCGGGTCGCCGCCGGCCTGCGCCCGCGCCGCGGCATCCAGCTTCACGCTCTGCGCGCTGGCGGCGTCGACCCGGTACAGGTCGCGCACCTGGCTGCCGTCGCGCTTCACCGCGTAGTAGATGCTGCGCCCGTCCACGCTCCAGTACGGGCTTTCCACTGCCTGGCCGACCCAGTCGGGGTTGGCCATGATGGTTTCCAGGTCCAGCGGTTGCGGGTTGGATGGCGGTGTCGCCGCCAGCGGCAGCACGGTGAAGGCAATGAGGCCGGCGAGCAGCAGTCGACGCATCTTCGGGGTTTCCTGCAAATGGTGAGAGCTTGCGAAAAATTCGAACACCGTAGCGAGAGCGTCGCCGGGCGTTCGTGACAAGGTGCGCAGCGGGCACGGACGTTCGGCGACGTTCGCAGTAGGCGGTCGATTTTTTCGCAAGCTCTGAGCATAGCGGGCGATCCGGCGCGGGGGCGCCACCCGTGCCACAAGTCAGGCCCCGAAAATCACCCGGAATCGAAGTGGCCCGCGTTACCCTCGATGCCTTCGTTTTGCAGGGAGTTTCCGTCATGCGCCGAGCCCTCGTGGTGGCCATCCTGATGTTCATGCCCGCAGCGGCCTGTCTTGCCCAGACATCGACGGCGCCGACGCCGGATGCCCGCACATCGCGCGACGTGTCGCTGATCGACCAGCGCCTGCTGCCACCGCCCACGCCCGCGCGAACCGACCACAGCGTGCTGCACGGCGTGACCGTGGCCGATCCCTATCGCTGGCTGGAAAACCCCGACGATCCGCAGGTACAGAGCTGGATCAACGCGCAGAACGCCTACACCGAAGCCGAGCTGGCGAAGATGCCCGAGGGGGCGGCACTCACCGCGCGGGTGCGCCAGCTGGCGATCACCTCCACCACCCGCAGCGGCCCGGTGCTGGCCGGCGGCACCCTGTTCTACCAGCAGCAGACGCCACCGCAGCCGCAGCCAGTGGTGATCGCGCAGGCCTGGCCCGACGGTGCCGCCAAAACGCTGGTGGACCCCAACGCCGACCACGGCGGCACCGCCATCACCGGCTACTGGCCCTCACCGAAAGGTCGCTACCTGGCCTACGGCAGCGCCGAGGGCGGCAGCGAGCTGACCACCCTGCACGTGCTCGACGTGCACAGCGGCAAGCTGCTCCCCGACACCCTGCCCTGGGCCGGCGGCGGCACCACGCCGCAGGGCGTGGCGTGGGACGCCGACGAGCGCGGCTTCAGCTATGTGCGCTTCGTGCCGCCGGTGCCCGGCAAGCCGGTGGAGCAGTTCAACGCGGCGCTGGCACACCACACGCTGGGCCAGCCCGCCACCGCCGACCGCACGGTATTCGGCCGCGATTATTCGAAGGTGGCCGAGTACGTGCTGGTCGATGACACCACCTCGGCGCAGGCCGCCGTGCTGGCGTACGAGGGCGACGGCGGTCCGGCCGAGGTGTTCATCCGTCGCGGCAGCACGTTCCGCCCGGTGCTGGGCCATGACGCCAATGTGCGCAGTGCGGCCTGGGTGTCTGGACGTCTATACGTGGTGGCCTTCGCGGATGCACCGCGCGGCCGGGTGGTCGCGGCGGATGCGAACGGCGCCACCACCACGGTGCTGCCCGAGCGCAAGGGCGCGATCCAGCAACTGGCCCCGCTGGGCAGCGGTTTCCTCGTGGTGCGCAGCGAGGGTCCGGACTGGTGGGTGGAGCAGTACGACGCCAAGGCCGCCTTCGTGCGCCGGCTGCCGCTGCCGGCGCGTGGCATCGGCGTAGGCGACATCGCCTCCGAGTCCGGCCAGGACAAGGCGCTGATCAGCTACAGCGGCTGGACCACGCCCTCGCGCTGGGTCGAGTACGACGGCCGCAGCGGCAGCCTGAAGACGATCTTCCAGGTCAAGCCCGCCGCCGATTATTCGAAGGTGCGGGTGCAGCGCATCGACGGCACCTCGAAGGACGGCACCAAGATTCCCGTCACCGTGCTGTCGATGCCCGGCGTCACCCCCAACGGCGCGCGCCCCACCATCCTGTACAGCTACGGCGGCTTCGACAGCCCGATCAAGCCCGGCTTCGTGGGCGCCAACCTGGCCTGGCTGGAACGCGGCGGCATGCTGGCCTACGCCAACATCCGCGGCGGCAACGAGAACGGCCAAGCCTGGCATGCGCAAGGCCAGAAGCTCGACAAGCAGAACGTGTTCGACGATTTCCACGCGGCCGCGCTGGCGCTCATCCACACCCGTTGGACCGACCGCGCCCACCTGGGCATCCTGGGCGGCAGCAATGGCGGCCTGCTGATGGGATCGCAGATCGTGCAGCATCCGGCCGATTACCGCGCCGTGGTGGCGCGCGTGGGCATCTACGACATGCTGCGCCACGAGACGGATTTCGCCAACGGCCCGTACAACGTCAGCGAGTACGGCAGCATCACCGACCCGGCGCAGTTCAAGGCCACCCTGGCGTACTCGCCGCTGCAGAACGTAAAGCCGAACACCGCCTACCCGGCCGTGCTGATGACCACCGGCGCCAACGATCCGCGCGTGGCGCCGTGGCAATCGCGCAAGTTCACCGCCGCGCTGCAGAACGCCACCACGTCGGATCAACCGATCCTGCTGCTGACCCGCATGAACGCCGGCCACGGCATCGGCGCACCCTTCAGCCAGCGTGTGGGCGATACCGCGATCGGGCTGACCTTCTTCGCGCATGAGCTGGGGCTGCCCGCGAAGTAGCCTTCGACCGGTCGCGGCAACAGCGTGCTACCGCCGCCCTGGGAAGAGCCGGGCGGCTGTTACGATGCTGCCCGTCTTCCGCCGCCGATCGATGCCATGTCGCTGCTGCCCACCGTCGAACACGAAACCGCCGTCCACCCCACCCACAGCATCATCTGGCTGCATGGCCTGGGCGCGGACGGCAACGACTTCGCGCCGATCGTGCCGGAGCTGGTGGCGCCGGATTGGCCGGCGCTGCGCTTCGTGTTCCCGCATGCGCCGGTGCAGCCGGTAACGATCAACGGCGGCATGCCGATGCGCGCCTGGTACGACATCCACGGCTTCGACGCGCGGGCGCGTCAGGACGAGGCGGGCATTCGCGCCTCGATCGCCGCCGTCGAGGCGCTGATCGCCCGCGAGAACGCGCGCGGCGTGGCGGATGAAAACATCTTCCTGGTCGGCTTCTCGCAAGGCGGCGCGATCGCGCTCAGTGGCGGCCTGCGCCATCCGCGCAAGCTCGCCGGCATCGTGGCGCTGTCCACCTACGTGCCGATCTCCAGCCTGTTGGCCGCGGAACGCCACGCGGCCAACGCCGCCACGCCGATCTTCTGGGGCCACGGCAGCGCCGATCCGGTGGTGCTGTACCAGCGCGGCGTGGATTCGCGCGATCTGCTGTTGTCGCTGGGTTACACGGTGGACTGGCACAGCTACCCGATGCCGCATTCGGTCTGCGCCCAGGAGATCGCCGACCTGCGCCAGTGGCTAGGCGCGCGGCTGGCCTGAACCGCGGCGTGCGGCATACTCGCCGAATGCGCGAACCGCCTGCCCGCCGCCTCGAAGCCAGCCCCTTGCCCGACTTCTGCCGGCTGCCGGCGGTGTTCGCCTGGTTCGTGGTGGGCGCGCTGACGGTGACGGTGATGTGGCTGGCGCCCGGGTCGACGCGCAGCTGGTCCAGCTACAGCGTGGCGGTGCTGTTCGTGAGCTGGCTGGCGCTGGTGGTCGCCGTGTTGCTGTGCAAATCGCGGCCGTGGCTGCAACGCCTGCCGGGCCGCTGGCCGTACCTCGGCGCGTGGCTGCTGATCATGCTGATCGTGGTGGCCGCCAGCGCCACCGTGCACTGGCTCGACGCCTCGCTGCAGATGCCGTTCATCACCGCGCCGATGGGCGCGTTCGTGCGCGACAACGCCGTCATCACCGCGCTGCTGGGCGCGGCGGTGCTGCGCTATTTCTACGTGCTGGCGCAGTGGCAGGCGCGGCTGTCGGCGGTGACGCGGGCGCAGGTGGGCGCGTTGCAGGCGCGCATCCGGCCGCACTTCCTGTTCAACAGCATGAATACCGTGGCGGCCCTGATCCGGGTGGACCCGGCCGCCGCCGAGCGCACCGTCGAAGACCTGTGCGAACTGTTCCGCGCCGCGCTGGGCCAGCACGACACCGACAACGGCACGCTGGGCGAGGAGCTGGCGCTGATCGAGCGCTACCTGGCCATCGAGCAATGGCGGCTGGCCGAGCGGCTGCGCGTGGTACGCGAGCTGGATGACCTGCCGGCCGATTTCCCGCTGCCGCGGCTGTTGCTGCAACCGCTGGTGGAGAACGCCGTGCGCCACGGCATCCAGCGGCTGCGCGCGGGCGGCGAGATGGTGTTGCGCGGCACCCGCGAAGGCGCCGGCGTGATGGTCGAAATCACGAACCCGCTGCCCACCACACCGCCCGCACCGGGCAACGGCCACGGCCTGGACAGTGTGCGTCAACGCATCGCCTACCACTACGGCCCGCGCGCCCGCTTCGAGGCCGGCCCGCGCGGCGACCAGTTCGTGGTGACCCTGCACCTGCCGGGGCCAGTCGCATGACCCGCGTACTGATCGTCGACGACGAACCGCTGGCACGCGCCCGGCTGGCCGCGCTGCTGGCCGAATGCGACGGCTGCGAACTGGTCGGCAGCGTGGCCGACGGCGAAGCCGCGCTGGCCGTACTCGGCGAATTGCAGCCCGACGTGCTGCTGCTGGACATCAACATGCCCGCCCTCAGCGGCACCGCCCTGGCCGGCCGGCTGGCCGGACGGTCGCGGCCACTGATCATCTTCTGCACCGCCTACGAAGCCCACGCACTGCAAGCCTTCGAACTGGGCGCCGTCGACTACCTGCTCAAACCCGTACGCCTCGACCGCCTGCGCGAGGCCCTGCAACGCGCCCAACGACGGCTGGCCGAACAACCCCGCGAACGCACCACCTTCCTCCACGGCCGCCTGCGCGGCGCACCCGTCCGCATCGCCCTGGACGAAGTGATCTGCCTGCTGGCCGACGAGAAATACGTGGTTGTGCAGCACCAGGGCGGTGAGCTGCTAATCGAGGAATCGCTGCGGCAGTTGGAAGAAACCTACCCCGACCAACTGCTGCGCCTGCACCGCAATTGCCTGGTGCCTCCGGCGCGTCTGCTGGGACTGAGAAACCTCCCCGACGGCCGCGCGCTGGCGCGCCTCGACGGCACCGAGCTAACGCCTGAAGTGAGTCGAAGGAATCTGCCGGCCGTGCGGAAGTTGTTGCGGTTGGGGTGATGTATTGCGCGCGAGAGCAACGTGAATAGACGCAGTTGCGGCCGGTGTTGTGAACGGCAGCAACCGACCCTAAGCGGACCTTAGAAGGTCACCTCATGGAGAGAGTCATGGCAATACCTAGAGCACATGAATCGGAACAAGTCGCCGCTGCGAAGGCGCGATTCGAGCAGGTGGGGGTGGGCGGGTTGAAAAGCCTTCGGGACGAAGATGCCTTGCTCATTGGGAAAGTAATTTTGATGTTCAGCTTCAATGAACTGAACCTACGTAGGGTGGTGGAGATTCTCTGCGCAAAGGGTTTCTTGCAGCTGAGGAAGAAATTCGAAACATTCGAGTTAGTTGAGGTGGTGAAAGAGGGCATCGCCAAAGCTTTTCCATCCGATGGCCAGTTAAGTGATGATCTGGCAAAGCTCGACGAAATCGAGTTCAGGAGGCCGTTCCGGAACATGTTTGCTCACTGGGCAGCAAAGCGGCTGGATGGAACGGATTCGATCGTATTTATGACCAAAGACTCCAAGGATGAAAAGGCAGTCCATGGCTTAAGCACGATAGGCGCGTATGGCATCACGTATTCGGTGATGATGATCGAAGACATTCGCGGCCTGCTCAACAACATTGACAAATACGGTGAGTGGCTGGCCCTGCGTACATCCAGTTGGCATTTGGCGATGGGGTGTGATCCCTAATCCATCATTCGGCGAGGCCTTGGTCGAGAGTTGAGCGGGCTAAGATGCATGCCACAAGATCCTATCTCGACCCCAAACTGACGGTCGGTGTGACCTTGCTTCCGTCCGCTTAGCCGGGTGCCGGTAAGGTCAGTGCGGGAGCGAAAACATAGGGGAGGAACTATGCGGACTCCGTATGTGCGCCACGTGTTTGGCGAGGAGGTGCAGCGAAAGCTTCGCAGCCGGATGGGGTGGTTGTCCGCCGCGGTGGCAAGCTCCATTCCGTGGCCGAAAAAGGATGTGTGGATTCAATACGCTGGGGACGATTTCATCCTGCGCGGCACCGAAAACGGGCAGCAACCCACTGCGCCGGCTATTGTCGTGCCGGGGAACCCACAACAGATTGAAGAGAGCCTGGCGAGGGTTTACCGGCTGACCTCCGTGCTGGGATGGTTCTTGAACGGATACGTGGATGTGGTCGAAACCATCCAAGGCAGCCACCCCATAGGCTTTGGGGCGCAAATGCGACAGGCCTATTCCGAGGTGGGCCAGTTCGGAGACCGAGGCTTTGATTGCAACCACATGCCGATCGTTGAGCCGGAGAACGTCCGCATTGCGTTGGCGTTCTGGCGAGAAGGGCAACGTCTGACCAGGATCCACGACAGCTATGCATTCCTGAGTTACTTCAAAGTTATTGAATCGCAATACCAAAAAGGTTCTGACCGCGCCGATTGGTTTGCTCGCCACGTGGATCTCATGACCGGCGATGCGGGAGCCCGAGTCGCCCAACTGCGTGCAGATGGTACTGACGTGGGCCTCCACCTGTATGACAGCGGTCGAAATGCCGTGGCGCACGCATCCTTCGGCGGTGGCATCGTTGATCCCGACATCCCGGCCGATCGCCGGAGGATTGTCGCCGACTTGGTGTTGATGCGAGAACTGGCTAGGCACTACATTGCCAGTGAGTTGAAGGTGCCGACCGCACGGGAGCTTTATCGAACCCGCAATCGCATCGAGCCGTGGGAACCGCTGATTGATGCTGGGATGCTCGCTGTGCTGAAAGCTGGCGGAACACCCGATGAGGTACTGGGCCTGGATGGATTGGCTGTCGGGCTCAGTTTATGGCCGGACGATCCCATACCAGGCCTCAGTCGCCTCACCCTGCGAGTGGACGCTGTGCATGAGGGGGCTGCAAGGGTGCTCCTCTTCAACGAGCGCATGACCATGATGTTTGCGTTCGTGCTGGACTTCCGGAAGGGTCAGATTCACACGCAACTAGACAACGGCAGCTTGCTGCAGAACGACGAGCACTCGCCGACCGAGGACGATGTTCGCGAGTTCTACACCGTTTTCCACCGTGTGATTGGAAATGCCGTGGTGGAACTTCGCGTGGAAGGGCTGGAGCCTGTGGACTGCGAGGTGGTCATTCCAGTGAACATCATCCCTAGGAATCCAGAGGAAGCAGTGGCGGAAGCCGTCGAGGCGTTCCGTCAGGCAAATGCACAAGGAATAGGATGAATGCGGTAAGCGTTGCGTGGCTTTCGCGTGGGCGAGGGAGGAACGGGGTCACTTGAACTACGTCAATCACGCCGAAACAGGGGTCAGAGTAAACTTTCTAAGTCGACTGACCATTGTTTCTGGCAGGCGCACAGAAAACCCTTGCTCTAGAAGCCTCGGTAAGCCCGAATGCAGGAACAAGCAAGAACATCGCGACTGAAGTCGCTCCTACAGGTGGTTTGCTGTCTGCGCTCGCGCATCATTCAATGGACAGCGCAATCTCTGGCGCTTCGGAACTTCTGGCGATCCAGCCTGCCCCTTTGTTGCATCAATGCTTGGGAAAGAGCTCTTCGATCACGCGGGCTCGCGGTGAAGCGCTAGGAGAACATCGCATCCACACCACGCAGGAAACGCGCCGAAACGTCGTCGTACAAGGCGTTTGCCTCGGTGTCGAGGCTGCGCCGCTCGGGCTTTTCCATGAACCATGCAATCGACTCGTGGATCGCGTCCTCGAAACGATGTCGCGGTCGATAGTCGGGTACGAGGGAGCGCACCTTGGCGTTGTCGAAGATCGCGGCATTCGCCTTGTCGCCCTTGATGGGGCCCTCGAAGGCGTCCTTGTTGAAGCGCACCAGCAGGTCGGTGGGCACGAACACGGTCTGCTCGTAGACGCGCTCGGGGTCCAGGCCCGCGGCGCTGGCGATGAACGCGTGGATCTGGTTCCACGTCATCACATCGTCCGACGTGATGTGGAAGGCCTCGCCGATCGCCTTGTCATTGCCCAGCAAACCCGCAAAGGCATGCGCGAAGTCGCGATGGTCGGTCAGGGTCCACAAGCTGGTGCCGCCGCCAGGAACCAGGATGGGGACGCCGCGCTTCATGCGGTCGACGACGGTCCACGGGTGCGTCCACGAGTTGATCGCGGCGGGGATGTCGCAATGCGCATACGTGTGTGAGGGCCTGACCACGGTGAACGGGAATCCGGTTTCACGATGGGCGGACTCGAGCCGCGCCTCCGACTCCGCCTTGTCCCTGCTGTATTGCCAGTAGGGGTTGGCGAGCGGCGTGGAACTTTCCCTGGCGATGTAGAAGCCGGGAGGGGTTTCGTAGGCGGATGCGGACGAAATGAAGACGTACTGCCGGGTAAGGCCCGCGAAGGTCGCGATGTCACGGCTGATGTGGTCGGGATCGAATCCGATCCACTGGACCACCGAGTCGTATTCGCCATGAGCCGCAACGTCGGCCTTGATCGCCGCCCGGAACGACGCCGTGTCGTTGACGTCGGCCACGATCACGTGAGCGCCCTGCGGGGCATCGGCCTTGCGCGAGGTGCCCCTGTTGATCAGGGTCAGGTCGTGTCCCCGGGAGACGACGAGCGGCGACACCGCTGAAGAAATAAGTCCCGTTCCCCCGATAAACAACATGCGCATGGTGGGCTCCCTCGTTCCATTTCAGACCGGGTCGAAACGCTTCGACCCGCTCGCCAATGTATCTGGTTGGCGGTGACAGGTGAGGCGATCCGACGACGACGGCCAAGGCCTCTTTGCGTCCCGTATACCGCGCTCCCGTTGCAGGCGTCGCCGACTGATAGCGCGCGCCGGGGATGCGGCACATCGGGCAACGTGATCATGGTAGAAAGTGCGCACTGCCCGCTGTTTTTGGCCCCTGCTTTTTCAAACTGCCGCACGCCAGCAGAAGATCACCCTGGCGCTACCAGGAATCGCAGTCATGGGACTTTTGACCTTCGGCATCAACGTCACCCTCGACGGTTGCGTCGATCACCGGGAAGGCGTTGCCGACGATGAGACGCATGCCTTTTTCACCCGCCTGATGGGCGAGCACGGGGCGATGCTGTGGGGCCGCGTGACCTACGAGATGATGGAAAGCTACTGGCCGGCAGTCGCCCGAGGCGAGGTGGAGGCGCCGCCGGCGATCCGCGAGTGGGCGGTCAAGCTGGAGACCAAGCCGAAGCACGTAGTGTCGTCGACGCGAAAACACTTTCAGTGGAACCACACCCACCACCTCGCCGGCGACCTTCGCACGGGGGTGCAGCGATTGAAGGACGCGACGCCGGCCGGCGTGCTCCTTGGCAGCGGCAAGCTCGCGACCGCGCTGGACCGGCTGGACGTGATCGACGAGTACATCTTCCTCATCCACCCCAGGATCGCGGGCCACGGCCCGACGCTGTACCAGGACGGACTGTTCGGTACGCGACGGCTCGATCTGGTCTCCGCGAAGCCACTCGGCAACGGCGCGGTGGCCATGCACTATCGGTGTGCACGTGGCTGAGGTCCATTCACGCCGATGCCGCTTCGCGTCGGGCTTCGATCCATGGGTCAGGTCACGGGAGAATGTGTCATGAGACGAACTTGGACCATCATCGGCGTGGCGGACGTCCACCGCAGTTTCGCATGGTATCAATCGCTGCTCGGCATGCCTGTGGCTGAACCTGCCCATGACTATTTCGGGCAGATCCGCGATACCGACGGGACGGTGCTGCTTTGCCTGCACAAATGGGGTGCCCACGAACACCCGACGCTCGCCAGCCCGGACCGTGCCGAGCCAGGCAATGGACTCATCCTGTTCTTTCGCGTCGATGATTTCGATCAGGCCCTGATCAGGGCACGCTCGCTGGTCGCGACCTTCGAGGAGGAGCCGGGTATCAACCCCAATACGGGCACCAGGGAATTCGCGTTGCGTGATCCGGACGGCTACTACGTCATGCTCAGCGCGTGGTCTGCGGCCTGATGGTGCGTTCGTCGATTCAGGCATTGGGCATCTCGGCGCGGCTTGCCGAACTTCTTGCGGAGATCTTCCATGAACAACATGCTACTTGTGGGTGCCTTGGTTTTTGGCTTCCTTCCGGCCGTGGTTTGCGCCCAGACACCGGCGACGCCTCCAGGCCATGATTCGGGTACCAGTGCGAGGGCCGGCGTCTTGAATAGAGTGACGGGTATCGGTGGGGTCTTCATCAAGGCGAAGCATCCCGCGGCGTTGCGCGACTGGTACAAGAAGCACCTTGGCATCGATGTCCAGCCATGGGGCGGCACATCGTTTCGCTGGGTCGATGGTGCCGGCAAGGCAACGCCGGGAACCACTGCCTGGATGATTGGCGACGGCAAGAACTTCGCACCCAGCAACAGCTCGTTCATGGTGAACTATCGCGTGGCTGACCTGCACGCTCTTCTTGCCGCGCTTCGCCAGGAGGGGTGCAACGTCCTGCCCAAGACCGAAGAATCCGAGTACGGGAAATTTGGCTGGGTGATGGACCCGGAGGGCAACAAGGTCGAACTTTGGGAGCCGCCGGCCGGCGAGTAGCGGCAGGCTCCGTCAACCGACATCCAGCGAGGGCGTCTCGCAGCGCGGATTTCTTCGCCGTCCGACGTCGATGCGCGGTCTGCGCGACACTGCAGCCTTGCTGTTGCCGCGCAGCCCCGAAGAGTATCCAGCATGTCGCTCGCGCTCTACGGTCACCCGTTCTCCTCGTACACGCAGAAGGTCCTCATCGCGCTGTACGAGAACGCCATCCCCTTCAAGTTTCGCTGTCTCGGGCCGGACACGCCGCAGCATGCGGCCGAGTGGTTGCGACGCTGGCCGCTGGGCAAGTTTCCGCTGCTGGTGGATGGCGAGCGCAGCGTGGTCGAGACGACGATCATCATCGAGTACCTGCAGCTTGCACATCCCGGGCCGGTTCGGCTGTTGCCTACGGATCCGGTGGCTGCGCTGGACGTGCGCTTTCTCGATCGCTTCTTCGACCTGCACGTGATGCAGTGGGTGCAGCACGCGGTGAATGGCGCGCTGACGGGTGATGCCGTGAAGCGCGAGGAAGGGCTTGCGCTTGCGTCGAAGAAGCTGGATCTCGCCTATGCCTGGCTGGAAAACGAGCTGGCGGGCAGGGCCTGGGCCGCCGGCGAGGCGTTCACGCTGGCCGATTGCGCGGCCGCGCCGGCGTTGTTCTACGCGGACTGGACGCAGCGGATTCCGGAGACCCGCCCGGTGTTGCGTGCCTACCGCGCGCGCTTGCTGGCGCGCCCCTCTTTCGCCCGCGCGGTGGACGAGGCGAGGGAGTTCCGGCCGCTTTTCCCGCTGGGCGCGCCGGATCG
>Ga0134125_10004564_pt1 | contig 15822 bp, 15 predicted proteins | sample KB31751_FD_96464 | JGI IMG/M metagenome (GOLD analysis project Ga0134125, IMG submission 96464) | Terrestrial soil microbial communities with excess Nitrogen fertilizer from Kellogg Biological Station, Michigan, USA - KB3-175-1 | ecosystem: Environmental > Terrestrial > Soil > Unclassified ... | reverse complement strand
TATTCCTGCATCAACTGTCTGCGCGCCTTGCCGTATGTCGAAGCCTGGGCGCGCAAGTACAAGGACCATGGCCTGGTGGTGATCGGCGTGCATGCGCCGGAATTCGCCTTCGAAAAGGTGCCGGACAATGTGCGCCGCGCGGTGAAGGACCTAGGCGTGACCTATCCGGTGGCCCTGGATAACAATCTCGCCATCTGGCAGGCCTTCAACAACCAGTACTGGCCGGCGCACTATTTCATCGATGGAGAGGGCCGCATCCGCCATCACCATTTCGGCGAAGGCGAGTACGACCAGTCCGAGCAGGTGATCCAGCAATTGCTGCGCGAGGCCGGCAACAAGAATGTGCCCGGCGGCATCGTCGATCCCAAGGCGCAAGGGGTACAGGCCGCGGCGACGCCGGACGATCCCGCCCGTTCGCCGGAAACCTATGTCGGCTACGGGCGGGGCGAGAATTTCGCCGCCGGACCCGTGCATCCCGACGAGGCGGCGAATTACCGGACACCTTATCCGCTATCGCAGGGCCGCTGGGGCTTTGACGGACGCTGGACCATTGGGGAAGAGAAATCCTCGCTGGAAAGCGCCGGCGGCAAGATCATCTATCGTTTCCATGCCCGCGACCTGCATCTGGTGCTCGGGCCGGGCGATGACGGCAAACCGGTGCGCTTCAATGTCACCCTGGACGGTCAGCCGCCCGGCGACAATCACGGCATGGATATCGACGCCGCGGGCAACGGAGAAGTCACCAGCCAGCGGCTCTATCAGTTGCTGCGTCTGACGCCGGCCGCCACGGCACAGGGCGACCACACTTTCACCATCCAATTTCTGGACCCTGGCGTGCAGGCCTTCGCCTTTACCTTCGGTTGAAGCCATGGCATCCCCCTCGTGTCGCGGTTTCGAAGTTCGCTGCAGCCTATGACCATGGGGTTTGTCGTTCTTTTCGCCGTCTCGGTATGGGCGGGCATCCAGAATGCGCTGGCAGGCGGTGGCACCTTCCTGACCCTGCCGGCGCTGATGATCACTGACATGACGGCGTTGGCCGCCAACATCACCTCCACGATCGCGCTGTTTCCCGGTCAGGTCGCCTCAAGCTGGGGCGGGCGCCAGCATGTCGCCGGCGCCGGCGGTCTGTCCTTCAAGGCCCTGGTCGTGATCTCGCTGGCCGGCGGCATTGTGGGCGCCATCCTGCTGCTGGTGACGCCGTCGAGCATCTTTCGCCATCTGGTGCCTTGGCTGGTGCTGTTCGCCACCGCCGTCTTCGCCTATGGCAGCTTCGTGCCGCGCAAGGAGGATCACCCGCCGGTGCTTGGCACGTTCGGCGCGGGCGCGGCGCAGTTCTGCATCTCGGTCTATGGCGGCTATTTCGGCGGCGGCATCGGCTTTCTGATGCTGGCGGCGCTGACGGCGGCCGGCCTTAACATCCGCACCGCCAGCGCCACCAAGAACGTCCTGGCGGGGGTGATGAATGCCAGTGCCGTGGCGATCTTCGTCTTCTCGCCCCAGGTGCATTGGGTGCAGGCGGCCATTTCCTGCGCCGGCGCCATCATCGGGGGGACCATAGGGGGGCTCATGGTCAGCCGGGTGAACCAGAAACTCTTGCGCGCGGCAGCGGTGTTGATCGGTGTAGCGCTTACAATAGGCTTGTTCGTCCGCGCGCCGTGAACCCCCTCCGGCCTTCGCTGGCTCGAGAGCCAGCTACGGCCACCTCCCGCTTGCCGCGCTGCGCGCGAAGGGGAGGGGCGGGCCGCCGTGCTGATCGGCATAGCCCTTACCATCGGCCTGTTTCTCCGGGCGCCCTAGGGACGGGGTAGCGGCAATCAGTTCCTAGGCCCGTGTTTCCGTGAACAGACCCTTGCCGGTGGCGGGCGGCAGCTTCACGCCCAGCTTGGCGCGCATGTAGTTGACGCTGGCGGCGATATTGTCGTCCACGCTGCCGGTGCCGTCGCCGGGCCGCGGTGCATCAATGTCGAACACCGCCCAACCCTTGAAGTGCTTCTTGCGCATGACGGCGAAGACGGCGGGGAAGTCCACCCCGCCACCCTGACCGACCGAGGCATAGACGCTTTTCTGCTTGTGCTGCTCGGGCGTCGGGCCGGCCTTGTTGCCGCGATATTGCGGGAAGGTGTCTTTCAGATGGAACTCGGTGATGCGCGGGAAGAATTCGGCCGACATCTTTGCCGGGTCCATGCCGCCCAGAACATTGTGCCCGGTGTCCATGATCAGGTGCACATATTTGGGATCGGTGTGCGCCATCACAAAGCGGAAGTCATGCTCGCGCTCCATCGGGCCCCACATGTGCGGATGCAGCGACAACCGCACGCCATATTTCAGGGTGCGCCTGCCGATTTCGTTGGCGACTTCCGACAGGCCCTTGAGCTGGTCGTCGCTGGGGCCGCCTGGCGGGCGCGGGCCCATATTGTTCTTCCAGTGGTCGATGCCCAGCGGCTGCAGGAAGTCTCGGGCGCAGGCTTCCATCTCGGCGATCAATTCCGCCTTGCCTTCGCCGCCCAGCCAGGGATAGGCGGTGGGGCTGCCCCCGAACGGCTTTGAGCCGGGCTTGCGCGGCAGATCGCCAACGCAGGCGATCTGCACGCCGACATCTTTCGCCAGTTTTTTCAGCTCCTCCGGCTTGCCCAGATATTGCACCACCTGGCCGGAATAGGGTTCAAAGCCCTCAAGGCCGTAATGCTTCACATCCTCCAGCATCATCCGCATGTTGGTGGACATCTTCATCGCGCCGTTCGGTCCATCCCAGGCGCCGAAGATGGAACCGGTGGTGCCGAACTTGATGTCCGCGTCCACCGGATCAAGCCCGGCCAGCGCCGGCACGGTGGTCGCGGCCAAAGCGGCACTCGAACAAATGAAGTGGCGGCGGCTGAACATGGCATTCTCTCCCGGCTGTCTTGGGACAGAAGGCTATATCAGCGACGAACAGGCGCAAAGCATCGCTCTCATATTTTGCGGCGCAACAAAAGCAGCGATGTCAGGGCTTGCCTGTTTTTTTCGGCAGAAAGCGCGTGATGCCGGTCGGTGTGGCCGCATAGAGCGTGCCGTCCGGTCCCAGCGCGACACCTTCGCCCGCCTGATCGTCGGGCACGAAGTATTGCAACTTCCCGGTGCGGGCGCTGCCGATATAGATGCCCTTCTGGCCCTCGCTGTTGTAGTCGCTGGCGTAAAGCGTGTCGTCCGCGGTGATGAACAGACCGCTGGGATGATTGAAGGTGCGATATTCGGTCAGCCACTTGCCGTTCTGGTCGAAGATCTGGATGCGGCCATTGACCCGGTCGGCCACCAGCAGCCTTCCCTGACTGTCAAAGGCCAGAGCGTGCGGGTTGCGGAACTGGCTCTTGCCAGATCCCAGGCTGCCCCAGGCCTTGATGAACTTGCCGTCCGGGGTGAACTTGATGATGCGGGTGATGGTGTCCGGCGGCAGCGTCGGGTCCACCGTGCCGTGACCATCGGCGACGAAGATGTCGCCATTGGGGGCGGTGATCACATCGCCGGGATCGTGGAAATGGGTGGGTCCGCCGCCGGAAACGCCGGCCGTCCCCAGCCGCATCAGCACCTTGCCGTCCGGCGACAGCTTGATCACCTGTTCGCCCTTTGGTTTGTCGTGCGGCCCGCCATGCTTGGCGACGGCCGCATCCGTCACCCAGACGTTGCCGTCCTTGTCGACATGCAGGCCATGCGGCATGGCGAAGAGCCCGGCGCCGATGCTGCGAATGGGACGTCCGGTCCTGGGATCGATCTGATGCACGGCGGCCAGGTTCGAGCCGTCACAGGTGCCGTCGCCGCAGCGATCGATCGCCCAGATCTCGCCATGCGGCCCGATCTCGATGCCGGCGGTGGTGCCCCAGGGCTTGCCATCGGCCAGCTTGGCCCATTGCCGTTGTGGCGGCCCGAACGGATCGGGCAACGGCTTGGGCATGGGCATCTGTCCCATGCCGATGATCGCAGAGCACAGCGCGATCGCGACCACACCAAGGCGAGCCAAGTTCAGCGCTCCTCGCGGGCGGGCGCGGCCGCCGCTTCGCCGGGCAGGGCAAAGGCCAGAATATCCGCGCCATAGGAACTGCCCACGGCGGTGACGAGATACTGCTTGCCATTGTGCAGATAGGTCATGGTGGCGCCGGTCTGGACCTTGTCCATGAACACTGCGCCTTTCTGCTCGCCGGTGGCCTTGTCATAGGCTCTGAGACGCGCGCCCTTGCGACCTGTCTCGTCTGTGAAGAGGCCGCAATCGCCGCAGATCACAAGTGTCTTGGTCGTCAAGGTCCCCAGGATGCCGGACTGGCCGGTACGGGGAATGGTGACGCCCTTGAGCAGCGGATGGTTCTTGATGTGGTCAGGCGTTTCGCCATGCACCACCTGCCAGACCATCGTGCCCTTGGCGATATCCAGGGCGCTGATGGTGCCGTAAGGCGGTTTCATCAGCGGGATGCCTTCGATGGAGATCATGCCCGGCACGATGGGATCGTGTAACCCATCGCGCGATACCGAATTGCGCGGCGGGCCGATCGGACCTTTCAGACTGGCCACGCCGCCAAAGGCGCCGCCATTGGCGTCGGCGCTGCCGGCGGAAGGCTGGCCGCCGCGCTGCATCACCTTGCCGTCCCGTCCTACCATCGCGCCGGTGATCTCGAACTGGTTCTTGGCGTAGATGTAGACGATGTGGCTTTCAGGATCGTAGGAACCGCCGGGCCAGTTGGCGCCGCCCTGCAGGCCGGGGAGATTCAAGGCGCCGAAGATCTTGTCATTGACCAGTGGAGGCGGGGTGTAGAGTCCGGCCAGCACATAATGGCTGGCGATCTCGCGCGCCCGCGCCTTGATCTCCGGCGTCCAGTCGACCAGATCGTTTTCGGTCACGCCCTGCTTGGCGAAAGGCGGTGGCGCGGATGGCATGGGCTGGGTGGGCGAATACCATTCGCCGGGCACATCGCCCTTGGGCACTTTCTTTTCCGGAATGGGGAAGACCGGTTTGCCGTTGGTACGGTCCAGCACATAGATCCAGCCTTGCTTGGTGGGCTGGGCGATGGCTTTCACGATTTTCCCGTCGCGGGGGATGTCGCACAGAATGCCGGCACAGGGGATATCGCGGTCCCACAAACCGTGATGGATCATCTGATAGTGCCACTTGCGCTGGCCGGTTTCGATGTCGAGCGCGACCATCGTTTCGCCGAACAGGCCGGGACCGGTGCGTGTCACGCCCACCATGTCGGTCGGCGGCAGCTCGACGCCGACATAGACCAGGCCCAGTTCGGGATCGGCCGACATGGATGCCCAGGAACCGGTATTGCCGGTGGCTTCCGCCTGGCCAGGCGTGGTCCAGGTGTCGTAGCCGAATTCGCCCTTGCGCGGGATAGTGTGGAATATCCATTTGCGCTGGCCGGTCTTCACATCGAAGCCGCGCACATACCCCTTGGAGAAAAGCGTAGGCGCCGCGCCGACCACGATGGTATCGCGCACCACGAATGGCGGGGCATGCAGACCGATGACGCCGCGGTTGGGATCCATCTCCTGATCGTCATTCTGGCGCAAATCCACCATGCCGCCCGTGCCGAAATGGGGATCGGGCAGGCCGGTCTTGGCGTCCAGCGAGAACATGTTGTAGCCGCGGGTGACATAGATCACGCGCTCGTTGGTGCCGTCGGTCCAGTAGCCGACGCCCAGGCCCGGGCCTCCGCGGCTGCCGATACGCTGGCCTTCGTCATAGGTGTGCATCCAGAGCAGTTCGCCGGTGCCGGCATCCAGGCACACCACATCGCGGCGGAAGCCGGCGGTGGTGTAAAGCCGGCCATTGACGCAGAGCGGCGTCGACATGAAATCGGCGTCCAGGCGCGGGCCCAGCGCGTTGGTGGAGAAGCGCCACACCGGCTCCAGCTTGTCGAAATTGGAGGCGTTGATCTGGTCCAGTGGTGAATAGCGGGTGCTGGAGAGATCATTGGCGTAATGCAGCCAGTTGGTCTCGCCGGCCCGCGCGACGGGATCGACCCCGGCGCGCGCCATGGTTGTGCCCATGAGGGCAAAAACTGACGCATTGGCCAGCATGTCTCGACGGTTGAGCATTCTTGGAACGTCCTTCTTCCCCTGTGTCCGCGAACCTAAGTGCAGCGCGCTCCGGCGGCAAGTTTGGGGAGAATTCCTTACATATGCACGGTGACGCAGGCCTCATGTTGCGACGCGGGAACTTGTTTCTGCCGCATTGGCCTCCTACATCTGTCATAGGTGAGGGGGATGGAGAGAAGAAAGAGCCGGTGCGTCCTATTACGGAATGTTGATCTTATGGTCGCAGACATTCGCCGCGGATTGCACCACGCACCGCTTCGGCCACGATTTCATCACCACCAATGTGCCCGGCCTGCGCAACGCAAAGCCGGTATCGCCGCCATGAGCAGGCACGAGCTGAAGACGTTTCTGACCATGGAGGGGACGGGATGCAGCATGTGATGCTTGCGGCGCTGTTGCTTTGGGCGATGCCCGCGGCGGCGCAGAATACTGCCGGCAATTTGCCGGCGGATTTTTATCCGCTGCCCAAGTGCGAAAAACCTGTCTCTCCCGGCAAGGTGCCGGAAGTCACGAACCAGGCCGCCGTGCAGAGCTACAATGCCAAGGCGAGGAAATTCAACGAAACGGTGGAACTCTTCAACGCCTGCATGAAGGACTATCGGGACCGGGCACAGAATGACATCAACGTCATCCTGGGCACGGTTCATGCGGCTGTGGCCGCGGCCAATCAGCCCTGAGCAGTCCAGCCTGCGCCACGTCTTCTGACATGCTACAGATATGCGGCGACGCTGACGCAGCCATGCGTTGACTTGCACAAGCCAGGGTTGTAGCACGCCCCTGATTTTTGAGGCTGTGCGAGGGCGGTTCGCGCGCGCAGCTCGCCATTTTCCCCTTTTTCATTTTTGGCAAGCAGGCTTTCCGCGCCTGCCCGGAGAGTTTGATGGTACAGGAAAAGATCAACCAGGCGCTGATGCTGTCGGTGCTCGGCGCATTCAGGGACGGGCTGCTCGATCCGCTGTTCGACGCGGTCAGCCCGGACGTGGTGTGGAGGGCGACGGCGCCGAAGCAATTCTTCCGGTTCGGTGGCACCCACAAGGGCATCGCCGGCATCAAGGAATATATCGGGCTGCTGCTGTCGCGCTATCACTTCACGCGCTTCGAACCCAAGCTCGTCACTGCGCACAAGGAAGAGGTCTGGGGCCTGTTCGACGTCGAGGCCCTGTATCAGCCCACCAGCCGCTATGTCCGCTTCGATCTCTTCATTCGCTGGACGGTGAAGGACGGCAAGATCACCGAGCATCAGTGCCTGTTCGACACCGCTGGTGTGCTGATCCAGCAGGGCGATCTTGCCGGCAAGGCCGCCTAGATGTGGCAGCCGCGCTCACCCGACCAGATAGGCGACCGCAAATAAAGCTGCGCCGGTACCGCCCAATCCCATGGCGGAAAACCAGAAGGCCCGCCGGCTGGTGATAATTGCCACGGTCGAAAGTGCGATACCAATCTCAATAAGTGTGGCCGCGCCGGTCAACCAGTGATGACGTTCTTCGTGGGCAGCGCTTTCGTGCAGCCGCTTGTCGCGATCCTTCTCGGCATCTTCCGCTTTTTCGCGTGCCTTGGCCTGGCTGTCGCGGTCCTTGGCGATCTCCTGCTTATAGTCTTCGGCCCTGGCGCTGCCGGCCATGGCGGCGATCTCGTACATGTGCCGCTTCAGGCTGTCGGCCTGATATTCGTTCCAGCTGTCGGTGGCCTTGTCCTGCGCCAGCACCGCCTCGCTGGATTCGGTGATGGCGCGCCCGCCTTCCACCGTCTCCAGCGAGCCCGCGGCCGCCGCCATCACCGCCAGCACGGCGACAGTGATGGAGACCTTGGCGACAAAGGGATTGCGTTCATGCGCGGCATGTTCGGCATGCTCGGCATGTTCATGCGCATCCAGCGCCGGGTCGTTCGACATGGCTACTTCAGAAGGCCAAGATCGATGGCGTTGGCCATGGCCTGATAACCCGCATCATTGGGGTGCAGCTTGTCGGTCAGGTTGTAGTTCGTGTCGAAGGTGGTGGCATCGGCCTTGTCGGCGACGGCAGGCGCGAAATCCACCACGCCGTCAAAAGCCCCGCCTGTCTTGATCCATTGATTGAGCGCCTCGCGCACCTGCTCGCCCTCGGGCATGAAATAATGCGCGCCCTTGTACGGCGTCAGCGTCGCGCCATAGACCAGGATGCCATGGGCATGGGCGCGGGCGATGATCTGCTTGTCGGCGGCGATCAGGGCTTCGGCCGTCACCGGCTCGGTCGGCGGGTAGAAGCCGCGGCCGATGTCGTTGATACCCTCCAGCAGAATGATCGCCTTCACGCCGGCCACGCTCAGCACGTCGCGGTCCAGCCGGGCCAGGGCGCTGGGGCCGGTACCATAACGCAGCAGGCGGTTGCCGCCGATGCCGGCATTGACCACCGACCATTTGGAATGGGCTGCCGCCAGCCGCTCGGCCAGCCGGTCGGGCCAGCCACGGAAGGCATTGTTGGTGGACGCGGCGCCTTCGGTGATCGAATCTCCCAAGGTCACCACCACAGCATTGGCACTGACCGGATCCACATCCAGACGGGTCACCAGTGCGGGCAGGCGCATGATACGAACATTGGGAAGCGTGGCCGCGCTGGTGTGGTCACCCGGCTGGCCCGCCACATACTGATAGAGGCTGTGACCGGTACGCGAGAAAGCTCCCGGGATGTGGATCGAGATCACCAGCTTCTGCAGGGCCTCGACATTCATCGACACGGCATCGGAGAGCAGGGGGGCACTGGCCGGAATGGCGACGCCGCCATGGCCGTCGAAGGTTACGACATGGTCTGTGCCCGGCAGTTCGGTACCATCCGGACCCGCCGCGCCGACATGCACCGCGCCCAGAACCAGCGCATCGCTGCCGCCCTCATTGCTGAAGCGCAGGCGCAGGCGTTTGCCCGCCACGGCCACGCGCACAAGCTGGCGGATGGTGACATTGGATGGATCGCTTTCCGCCGCCATCACCGGCACGTTGCCGGGATTGTCGATCAGCAGCGCCGAAGGTGTCGCTGGCGCTGGCAAGGCCGGCAGACTGGCGGCGAGGGGAATCGCGGCCGGTGTTGTCACGGTCAGCGGCGGAGTGAGACCTGGAGGCAAGGGGGTGGGAACAAATCCCCAGGCGCCGATCCAGGTTTCCCTGGGTGGGGCGGACTGGACCGCCGCCACAGAAGACAGAACTAGCCCAGCAGCCAAAACAAACTGACGAATTCTCATTTTCCCAGACTCCCCCGGTATTTAGTGGCTGCGGGACTTTCTCTTGCCCGCTGAAGCCGCGCAAGTCGTGCCGAAAAACCGCAAATGCGCCAAAAAAGCATCGTTTACGGACGAAATTGCGGGGCTTTTCCCAAAAAAGTCTGGTTTTTCAGGTGCTTCCGGTTGACGACCAAGGACTTAGCTGACAGGTTATTGGGGTCAATGCGGGTCAACCCGCCGGGGTGTGTCCCTTAAGGGGCTTGGGGATGATCAAATCAGAACTGGTTGCGCGCCTGACGGCCCGCTATCCGCATCTCTACCATCGCGATGTCGAGCGCATCGTGACGACCGTGCTGGATTCCATCAGCAAGGCGCTGGCGGACGGCCATCGCGTCGAGCTGCGCGGTTTCGGCGCCTTCAGCGTCAAGGTGCGGCCCAGCCGCATGGGGCGCAATCCGCGCACCGGCGAGCCGGTTTCGGTCGGCCAGAAGCGTGCGCCTTTCTTCCGCACCGGCAAGGAATTGCGCGAGCGGCTGAATGGCGGTAACCCGGACGCGTGAATCCCGTCTACGTTGCTTTAGATACAACCGATCCCGATTACGCCCGCGCCTTGGCGGAACGTGTGCGCACGTCCGTTGGCGGATTGAAGCTTGGTCTGGAATTCTTCAATGCCCACGGACCGGATGGCGTACGGCCGTTCCTCGAAATGGGCCTGCCGGTCTTTCTGGACCTTAAATATCACGACATTCCCAACACGGTGGCGGGCGCGGCGCGCGCCGCTGCGTCTCTTGGCGTCTCGATCCTGAACGTCCACGCCCAGGGCGGCGCCGCGATGATGCGGGCGGCGCTGGATGCGGTGAAAAGCGTCTCGCCCTCCACCAAATTGATCGCGGTCACCATGCTGACCAGCCTTTCGGATGAAGACCTGCCGACCGTGGGTTTGACGCCGCCGGTCGCCGATCAGGTGCTGCGGCTGGCGTCGCTGACGCAGCAGGCGGGTCTGGATGGCGTGGTGTGTTCGGCGCATGAGATCACGCGATTGCGCGCCGAGCTGGGACCGGATTTCCTGCTGGTGGTGCCGGGCATCCGTCCGGCGGGCGCCGCGGTCGGCGACCAGCGGCGGGTGATGGGCCCGGCTGAAGCGCGCGACGCCGGCGCCGACATATTGGTGATCGGCCGGCCGATCACCGCGGCCCAGGACCCGGGCCAGGCGGCCCAAGAAATCGCCCAAAGCCTTGGCATTTCCGATAGTTAAACCCGGTTCCCCGGCTTGCTTGATTTCCGGCAATGGGGGGGCCATACAGCCCAGCCCATGGTCAACCCTGTCGCCGTGAAGATTTGTGGGATTACGACTCCGGAGGCCGTCGACGCTGCGGTTGCCGCTGGCGCCGTCTATGGCGGGCTGGTGTTTCATCCCAAATCGCCGCGCAATCTGGATGTCGCGCAGGCGTGCGAGCTGGCGCGTCAGATGCGCGGCAAGCTGAAAGTGGTGACCCTGCTGGCCGATCCCTCGGACGAGCAGCTTGCCGCGGTGGCGGCGCAGGTGGCGCCCGATTTCCTGCAGCTTCATGGCAAGGAGGCGGCGCGGCGCGTCGCCTATGTCCGTGCCAAATTCGGCATTCCCATCATCAAGGCCGTGGCCGTTGCGGAAGCATCCGATCTTGCCGCCGCCGCCGAATATGAGAGTGTCGCCGATTTTCTGATGTTCGATGCCAAGGCGCCCAGGGGCGCGGAGCGCCCCGGCGGCCATGGCGCGGCCTTCGACTGGAAGATTCTGGCGGGCCGCGGCTTTGCGAAGCCCTGGTTCCTCGCCGGGGGTCTCGATCCGGACAATGTCGCGCGCGCCATCGAACTGTCGGGCGCCAAAATGGTGGACGTGTCGTCCGGCGTGGAAAGCGCGCCCGGCGTCAAGGATCCCGCGCGCATCCAGTCTTTCATCACGGCCACCAGGCATCCGGTACAGGCATGAACAAGCTTCCCAACTCCTTGCGCAGTGGTCCCGATGCCAGCGGCCATTTCGGCGCTTATGGCGGCCGCTTTGTCGCCGAAACCCTGATGCCTTTGGTGCTGTCGCTGGAAAAAGCCTATGCGGCGGCCAAGCAGGACCCGCAATTCCAGGCCGAGCTGTCGGGCCTTTTGACCCATTATGTCGGCCGTGAAAGCCCGCTCTATCTGGCCGAGCGGCTGACCGCGCATCTGGGCGGCGCGAAGATCTATCTGAAGCGTGAGGACCTCAACCATACCGGCGCGCACAAGATCAACAATTGCCTGGGCCAGATCTTGCTGGCCAAGCGCATGGGCAAGACCCGCATCATCGCCGAGACCGGCGCCGGCCAGCATGGCGTGGCCACCGCCACGGTGGCGGCGCGCTTCGGTCTTCCCTGCACCGTCTATATGGGCGAGGTGGATATGGAGCGGCAGAAGCCGAACGTGTTCCGGATGCGCCTGCTGAGCGCCGAGGTGCGTGGCGTCTCATCGGGCTCGCGCACCTTGAAGGATGCGACCAATGAAGCGCTGCGCGACTGGGTCGCCAATGTCCACGACACCTTCTACATCATCGGCTCGGTGGTGGGACCGCATCCCTATCCGGCCATGGTGCGCGATTTCCAGACCGTGATCGGCAATGAGACCCGTGCGCAGATGCTGGAGCGGGAAAAGCGGCTGCCCGACCTGGTGGTGGCCTGTGTCGGCGGCGGCTCCAATGCCGCGGGCATGTTCCATCCTTTTGTGGATGATGCCGATATCGCGATCCATGGCGTGGAAGCCGCGGGCGACGGCGTGGACACGCCGCGCCACGCCGCGACCCTGTCCAAGGGCTCGCCCGGCGTGCTGCATGGCGCGCGCTCTTATCTTTTGCAGGACGCGGACGGGCAGATCATCGAGGCCCATTCCATCTCGGCGGGCCTGGACTATCCGGGCGTCGGACCCGAGCATAGCTGGCTGAAGGATATCGGCCGCGTGAAGTATTTTTCGGTCACCGACCAGGAAGCGCTGGACGCTTTCATGCTGCTTTCCAAGCTGGAGGGGATCATTCCCGCGCTGGAATCCGCGCACGCCATTGCCCATGTGGTGAAGACGGCGCCGCAGATGCGCAAGGATGAACTGATCGCGGTCTGCCTGTCGGGCCGTGGCGACAAGGATATTTTCTCGGTCGCCGAAAAGCTGGGAGAGAAGCTGTGAGCCGGCTTTCGGAGACCTTCGCCCGCCTGAAGCGGGAAGGACGCGCCGCCTTCGTGCCCTTCATCACCGCCGGGGATCCGGACATGGAGACCAGCTTCGCCGTTCTGGGGCAGCTTCCTTCCTGCGGCGCCGATGTGATCGAGCTGGGCATGCCCTTCACCGATCCCATGGCCGATGGCCCGGCCGTGCAGGCCTCTTCGGTGCGGGCCCTGAAAGCCGGCGCCACCATGGCCAAGGTGCTCAAGATGGTGGAGAAATTCCGCAAAACCGACGCGGTCACGCCCATCGTGCTGATGGGCTATTACAATCCCATCCATGCCTACGGCACGGCGCGCTTCGCCCGCGATGTGGCGGCGGCCGGCGTCGATGGCCTGATCGTGGTGGATCTGCCGATCGAGGAAGACGAGGTGCTGCGCGTGCCGGCCAAGGCGCAGGGCGTGGACCTGATCCGCTTTGTCACCCCCACCACCGACGAGGCGCGGCTGAAGCGCATTGCCGATGGGGCCAGCGGCTATCTCTATTATGTCTCGGTGGCCGGCGTGACCGGCACCAAGGCCGTGCCGGAAGAGGAAGTCCGTGCCGCCATGGCGCGGGTGAAGGCGATCACCGATCTGCCCTGCACCGTGGGCTTTGGCATCCGCAGCATCCAGCAGGCCGCGGCCATCGCGCGGGTGGCCGATGGCGTGGTGGTGGGGTCGGCCATCGTATCGAAGGTGGCCGAAAACATGAACGCCGGGCGCGAACGAATCATCAGCGACGTGCTGGAACTGACAAGGGCCTTGGCTGGTTCCACCCATGCGGCGCGCCGTGATAAGGTGAAGGCATGAACTGGATCACCAATATCGTCCGCCCCCGGATCAAAGGCCTGATGGCCGGCAAGGGCAAGGGCGGCGGCGATACGCCGGAGAATCTTTGGAAGAAGTGCCCCTCCTGTGGCGAGATGGTCTTCCACCGCGACTTGGTGGCCAATCTCAATGTCTGCCCCTCCTGCGGCCATCATATGCGCATCGGGCCGGCCGAACGCTTCGCCTATACCTTCGATCCTGGCAGCTTCACGGAATTGACGCCGCCCTCGGTGCCCGCCGATCCGCTGCATTTCAAGGGCGAGAAGAAATATTCCGAAGAGATCAAATCGGCGCGCGCCAAGACCGGCCGGCCGGAGGCCTTCACCGCCGCGCGCGGCACGCTTGACGGCCTGCCGGTGATGATCGGGGTCCAGCCTTTCGATTTCCTGGGCGGCAGCCTGGGACTGGGGGTGGGAGAGGCACTGGTCGAATCCCTGCAGGCGGCCATCAAGGAAAAGCGGCCTTATATCTTGTTCGTCGCCTCCGGCGGCGCCCGCATGCAGGAGGGTATCCTGTCCTTGATGCAGATGCCCCGCGCCACCATTTGTGTGGATATGTTGAAGGAAGCAGGCCTGCCTTATGTCGTGGTGCTGACCGATCCCACCTTCGGCGGGGTCAGCGCTTCCTATGCCATGCTGGGCGACATCCAGATCGCCGAGCCGGGCGCGCAGATCGGCTTCACCGGCGCCCGTGTCATCGCCCAGACCATCCGGGAGAAATTGCCGGACGGCTTCCAGCGCGCCGAATATCTCCTGGAGCACGGCATGCTCGACATGGTGACCCACCGCAAGGAGATGCGCTCCACGCTGTCGCGCGTGCTGCATATCCTGATGAAACAGGCAAAACCCCGCAGCAAGGTGCTTTCCATGCCGCGGCGCCAGGGCAACGGGTCTGGCAATGGCGGGGCGGCCGCGATTCCTTAGATGAGTGGGCCTTGACCTTATCGGCAACTACCCGCAGCGACGCGGTGCTCGCGCGCCTTCTGTCATTGCATCCCAAGAAGATCGACCTGGTGCTGGACCGCGTGCTGCGCCTCCTGGCCGATCTGGGCAATCCGCAACTGAAGCTGCCGCCGGTGATCCATGTCGCCGGCACCAATGGCAAGGGCAGCGCCTGCGCTTTCGCCCGCGCCATGCTGGAGGCGCAGGGCCTGCGCGTGCATGTCCATACCTCGCCGCATCTGGTGCGCTTCCATGAGCGCATTCGCCTGGCTGGAAAGCTGATCTCGGAAGAGGCGCTGGTCTCGCTGCTGGAAGAGGTGGAAGCAGTCAATCACGGCCGCGAGATTACTTTCTTCGAAATCACCGCCGCCGCCATGTTCCTGGCTTTCGCGCGCCAGCCGGCCGACGCCGTGGTGCTGGAGGTGGGTCTGGGTGGCACCTATGACGCCACCAATGTGGTACCCAGTCCCGCCATGACGGTAATCCAGCCCGTGGGCATGGATCACAGGGAGTTTTTGGGAAATGACCTTGCCGGCATCGCGGCGGAGAAGGCGGGTATCATCAAGAAGGGCTCGCCGCTGGTGGTGGGCCCGCAAAGCCCGGTGCCGCGCCATGTGATCCTGCGCCGCGCCGATCAATTTGGCGTGCCGGTGTTTGAATTCGGCCAGGACTTCGCTGCCCGTCAGGAACATGGCCGCATGGTTTATGAAGATGAGACGGGGTTGCTCGATCTGCCGCTGCCCAGGCTTGCGGGCCGCCATCAGATCGAGAATGCCGGCGTCGCCATCGCCGCTCTGCGCCATGCCGGAAGTTATCAGGGAAAAAGACTGGGCTGGGGCCGCGACGACGCCGTGGAAAAAGGCCTCTCGAGCGTGGAATGGCCGGCGCGGCTGCAGCGCCTGCATAAGGGTCCGCTGGTGGACGCGGCACCCAAGGGTGCCGAGGTCTGGCTGGACGGCGGCCACAATGTGCATGGCGCCGAAGCGGTGTCACGCGCCATGGCTGATATGGAAGAGCATGGCGAGCGGCCGCTCTATCTGATCTGCGGCATGCTGGCCAACAAGGATGCGCTGGGCTTTTTGCGGGCCTTCAACGGCCTGGCGCGTCATGTGGTGACAGTGGCCATCCCCGGAGAGGCGGGCAGCCTGGGGGCAGGGGCGCTCTATGATGCGGCGCGCCGTGCGGGGCTGGATGCGGCGCCGGCGGAAGACCTGGATGACGCCATGCTTCAGGTGACAGCCTGGTCGCGGCTGGATGAGCCTGACGTGCCGCCGCGCATCCTGATCTGTGGGTCTTTGTATCTGTCCGGAAAAGTGCTGGCCGAGAACGGCTGACGCACCCCAAAATGTCATGGCGGGGCGTCGTTACGCTGTCGCTAACGTTCCCAGGCCATCCATCATTTTCATGCGCTTCACGCGTTGGAAGCGCCGGCCGGAGGCCGGCCATGACAGAAGTACTAAATAGAACTCTCAATCCACTCTTTGATCTTCGACTTGGGCAGCGCGCCGACCTTGGTCGCGGCGACTTGGCCGTCCTGGAAAATCATCATGGTGGGAATGCCGCGCACGCCATACTTGGTCGGCACATGCGGGTTCTCGTCGATG
>Ga0134125_10004562_pt1 | contig 15831 bp, 9 predicted proteins | sample KB31751_FD_96464 | JGI IMG/M metagenome (GOLD analysis project Ga0134125, IMG submission 96464) | Terrestrial soil microbial communities with excess Nitrogen fertilizer from Kellogg Biological Station, Michigan, USA - KB3-175-1 | ecosystem: Environmental > Terrestrial > Soil > Unclassified ... | reverse complement strand
GCCGGCCGTTCGGATCACCCGCCTGGCAGAAGCAAACGGCGCAGCGGCTGGCGCTCGGATCCACGCTACGGAAACGCGGAAGGCCGACCAAGGCGAGGCAGGCTCCGCTATAATTGGACGCCTCCCCTTTTCTGGGCCCACCTACGACTGGGCCATGATCTCCGGCCCCGCTAATGCCGACCCGCTCATCAGCTATGGAACCAGCGATGACGCCACCGAGACGGGTCAGGACGCCAGCGTTACGTTCGACATGGCCGGCTCGTATACCTTACAGGTCACTGTGACGAACGGCACCGCCACAAGGACCGCGGATGTCTCCGTCACGGTCAACCAGACCGCCAGCGACATTGACATCGAACCCGGGCCGGTGGAGTTGCTACCCAACGCCACGCAACAGTTCTCCGCAACGGTGTTGGATCAGTTCGCAAACCCGATGTCCAGCCAGCCGCAGATCACCTGGTCGACCGGTTCGGGCGGGGGGAGCGTCGACCAAACCGGCATGTTCACGGCCCCATCGCAGTTGGGGTCGTATTCAGTCTCCGTGAGCGGCGACGGCGTTTCCAGCCAATCGACCGTCCTCGTCTCGGGCGGCCTTTACCAGGTCACGATCACCGGCCGCATCTACGAATCGAGCGGGTACATCGGAACCGACAGTGGTGGCCTGACGGTTACGGACTCCGGCTGGATTTCGGCCGCCTCACCTTTGGACGCGGTGACAAAGGCAGTGAGCGGGAGCGACACTCCCATCTACGGTACGACCCCGCTCAACTTCCCCGCCGACTACCCAAGCCAGGAAGGATTCGCCATTGTCGGGCTACCCGCCAGCCCGACGACTCAGCAGTCGGCCGGGCAAATCGAAATGTGGGACGGCGACCTGAACGCCAAGGGCGATTACGACTACTACTGGAACGTAACGGTTGACGCACAACCACTTCCACCGAAGATCAAGTCCCTGAAATTCGGCGGAAATGGCGCGCAGTCTGTGACCCGGGATCACGGGCAGAAGGCAGGCATGAAATACGATTCCCTGCCGCAATGGCTCGACGGGAACCTGAATGGCGTTGTGGATGGAACGCCAAACGCCGGGGGTGTCATTGACGCCCCAACCGAGCACCAATACCCCCTTTCGTATGTGCGCAGCACGCCCAACACGCCAGATACGATCAGCATCACGGCCAACTTCGCGGCGCCACTTCAGCAGGGCGAGCAAATTGAGGGCGTCACGAATTACAACGGAATCGTCTTTGGCCCCATTACTGTCAACGCCGCTGGCGCCACCAGCGTCTCGCTTACCGCAAGCAAGCCCCTGCCCGGCACCATCGACAGCGCGGGCCTTCAGATTACGTGGGAATACTCGCTCAACGGCGGCAACTTCCAAACAATTGAGCAGACCACGAACCATCTCTACGTGACCGGCGCGGCGGCCCCTCACGTCCTCGAGACTGAGCTGTTCATTGCGTGCAATGCTGCCCAAGGGATGACCCCTCGCAATCCGGGCCAGGGGGAACCGGCGGCATCCAACGCCGACAACTCGGTAATCAATGCCATCTTCGCTAAATTCAAGGCACTCAGCATCACACGGGCCGACGGAACCCCTCTTACGTATTACGCCGATTACACCGACTTGGTGAGCGAGGTCGTGCATCTGTTGAAGACCGGAGACGGCGAATGCGGCTCATGGACGGAGTTGCTCATGGGTGCATTGACTGCGGGAGGTATTCCGACGGGTACGATGCAGCATGCCAAGCTCGACACCAGTAACGCAAAGCTCGGACTCGCCCCGAGTGTGGTTGCGGGGTTTTTCGTGAATACCTGGACGTTCAGCGGGACAGGGACCAGTGGAGATAACACCTTTACGTATAAGAATGTCCTACAGAGCAGGAACAGTTTCGCTGTTCCAGTCGATTTGAGCACAAAGAAACAATACATCTGGAAATCCGCCGAGGTTAACCAGTCTTCAGGAACTCCTGGGCAAAATAACTCAATTCCTGCGTCGATCTTCGCAAATCACCAGATGGTCAAAATCACGAACAACTCCGGAACCACCTATTTTGATCCGTCATATGGAGCGACCTATACGTCCACGGACGATTTTGCCGGCCGGGCGCTGGCCGGGTATTTCAAAGCTGTCACGGCCACCGACCGCTCAGGAAACCGATGGTACGAGATCGAGAAGAACCAGGGCATTCAAATTACACGCGATGGCCTCTCAGAAGGGACCAGAAACTACACGGTAAAATAGCCTTCGCCAACTGTTGAGGTATGATGAGAATGCGCAATATCCGTATCGTTTGTGTTTCGCTCGTCGGCGCCATGTGGGCCCTCCTAATCTCTTGTCAAGGTTGTAATCGCGGCGCCGCACAAGCCGACTCCGGAGGAAGCGGTGTTCCGCACTCCGTCGCCCACCGCCCCGTCAACCAGCCGAGTACGCGTGTATCCTTCAGCGAAATCTGGATTGATACCCCGAATGGCTGGGCGCTTGACGTTGCGGAAAACGGCGACGGGAAAATGACGTGCGGCAGCACACACCAGTGCGGATTCGATGTTCACACTTTTGACTTCCCTGAGCTGGTTCGTCGTCTCCAGCTTGCCGCCGGCAGGACGCACTCAGGTCCCGAGACGCCGGTCTGCTCTGTGAACTTCTTCCCAGCGGGCGGAGGCCCAGCGGTAATGCGGCCGATAGATGACTGGCCGCTAGTTTATGAAGTGTTCCAGCGAGCCCATCGTGCTCTGTTGGCGGAGAATCGGGCCGACATAGATCCCATTTGGACGAAGTACCCGCCAAGCACGCAGCCATAGCACGCGAGATGAGCCAAAGAGCAGTCATTCCGGAATGGGCAGCGCTTTATCGGTGTGGCTTGGATGCGTTTCGGCGGGGCGACACGCACGGTGCCCTCGAGTCCTTGCAGCGCGGCGTCGCTCTGGCATCGGAGGAACCTCGATTGCGTTGCGACCTTGGCGGCGTGCTGGGGGCAATGGGGCGGCACGAGGAGGCGGCTAAGCAGCTTCGGGAAGCGGTGCGGCTGAGGCCGGATTACGCCGACGCGTGGCGGAACCTGGGGGTGGCGATGGAAAAGCTGGGCCGGTTCGAGGAGGCGATGGACGCCTACCGGAAGGCCGAGGCGCTCAAACCCAATGACCCGCGGACGGCGGCGTTCATGGGCAATGCGCTGCTGGCCATGGGCCGCGAGGACGAGGCGGAGACCTGCTACGAGAAGGCGGTGGCGCTGGACCCGCAATTCGCCGATGCTCACGCGCGTCTTGGCAAGCTGCGGCACAAGCGCGGGCGGTTTCTCGGCGCGATCGGGCCGCTCTCCATCGCGACGCGGCAAAGACCCGCCGACGAGCGGTCGTGGCGGAACCTGGCGGATTGCCATGTGCAGATTGGGGATGTGGAGGGATTCCTGAATTGCTGCCGGCAACGTCTTTCCGGCAATCCATCGGATCATGCCGCACATAGTGCGATGTTGTATTCGATGCACTACGCCCCGGAGTTTGGTCCGGCTGAGCTCTATTCGGCCCACCTCGAATGGGCCGGGCGGCACGTTGGCGTGTGCGACAGCCCTACTGCGGTTGAGTTGCCTGCGGCGTCTTCCAATGAGCCGACGTGGACGTCGGCGTTCCGGGCCTCCCGGCCGGCGGGAACGCCGGCGTCCCCGCCGGCAGGAATGAGCCGTCGCAGGCTCCGGATCGGCTACATGTCTCCCGACTTCCGCAGCCACACGGTGACGCGGTTCATCTCCCCCGCCATCGAGCACCACGACCGCGAGCGGTTCGAGGTGATCTGTTACAGCAATTCCAGCAGAGAAGACGAAACCACGCAGCGGCTCAAGCAGTGGGCGTCCGGCTGGAGGGACATCTCGCGCTTGGGCGATGAGCAAGCTTGTAAGCTGATCCGCGAGGACCGCATCGACATCCTGATTGACCTGCGCGGCCACGGGGCTGGGAACCGGCTGATGCTCTTTGCCCAAAGGTGCGCGCCCGTGCAGGCGACCATGGTCGGGTACTTCGACACGACGGGCCTGCCGCAGATGGACATTCGGATCACCGATCCCTGGCAGGATCCGATCGGAGTCTCGGAGGGCTATCACACCGAGCGACTGATTCGCCTGGAGGAATCGTGCTGGTGTTATGACCCCTATGGCGAGTGGCCGGAGATCTCGGATCCACCGGCGATCAAGTCAGGCCATGTGACCTTCGGCTGCCTGAACAAGGTGATCAAAGTCAGCCAGCCATGCGCCGAGCTTTGGGCGAAGATCCTGCGACAGGTGCCCGGCTCGCGGCTGGCATTGGTGGCCCCCAGCGCCGACTGCGCCAAGTTCACATTCGAGCGGCTCAAAGGCTACGGGTTTCCCGTCGCTCGGCTGGACATCTGGCCCCGGGCCGCCACGCGAAGCGAGTATCTGGAGCGGTTCAACCGGATCGACATCAGCCTCGATCCGTTCCCGTTCAACGGGATCACGACCAAGTGCGAGAGCCTGTGGATGGGAGTTCCCGTGGTGAGCGTGGCGGGCGCGACGAGCGTTTCGCGGGCCGGGCGGAGCATCCTTCACGCGGCGGGATTGGATAAATGGGCCGTGTCGAGCCCCCAAGAGTATGTCGAGCGGGCCGTGTCGCTGGCGGGGGACCTCGATTCGCTGTCCGAAAACCGGCGCGATCTTCGAGACCGCCTGCGGTGTTCGCCTCTTCTGGACGGTCCCGGCTTCGCCCAGCGGCTGGGGGGCAGCTTGCTTCACGTTTGTCGCGCGGGACCGCACCCCGGTGCGACACCTTAACATCCACGCCGCTTGCCGGTACTAATCTGTGCATGAGCCCGCGGGTTAGCTGGTGACGAGTTCTGTGGATCCGTTTATTCCCGACGCCGAAAGACTGAGCGCGGACGAATTGCGCGCCTTGCAGCGACGCAAGCTCGCCGGATTGGTCGAGCAGGTGCGCGCCACCAATCCGTTCTATCGCCAGAAACTGCAGGCGGTAGCGGTCGGGGGCAGGGACGACTTCTTTCAAGTCCTGGATGCCCTGCCGTTCACCACACGGGCGGAGTTGGAGGCGGATCAGGTTGCGAACCCGCCGTATGGCACCAACCTGACGTATCCACTGATCGAGTACACCCGCTATTGCCAGACGTCCGGCACGGGCGGCAGGCCCATGCGGTGGCTCGACACCAACGAAAGCTGGAATTGGATCGGCCGGTGCTGGGAGACGATCTTCCGCGCCGCGGGCGTGCGGCGGGATGATCGGCTGCTGTTCGCATTTTCATTCGGGCCGTTTCTGGGATTCTGGGGGGCGTTCGACAGCTCGGTCGCGCAGGGGTTCTTGTCGATCCCGGCCGGGGGAATGAGCACGACCTCCCGGCTGCGGATGATCGCGGACAACCAGGTGACGGTTGTGTTGTGCACGCCGACCTATGCCCTGCGAATGGCGGAAGTCGCTCGGGAGGAGGGGATTGATCTTCGCGGGTCGTCCGTGCGGGCGCTGATCGTGGCCGGAGAGCCCGGTGGGAGCATCCCGGAAACCAAGCGGGCCATCGAAGACGCCTGGGGGGCGCGGATGTTCGATCACAGCGGGATGACCGAGATCGGGCCGATGTCGTTCGAGTGCGAGCCGAATCCGCTGGGGCTGCATGTGATCGAGACGGAGTTCATTGCCGAGGTGATCGACCCGGCCAGCGGGAAAAGATTGCCCGATGGCCAGCCGGGTGAACTGGTCGTCACCAACCTGGGCCGCATTGGCAGCCCGTTGATCCGCTATCGAACGGGCGACCAGGTGAAAATGGTTCGAGGCCAATGCGCTTGCGGGCGTTGCTTTGCCCGGCTGAACGGGGGTATCTTGGGGCGGGTCGATGAGATGTTCATCGTCCGCGGGAACAACGTGTTCCCGACGGCAGTCGAGGCGGTGCTCCGGCGGTTCCCGGAGGTCAGGGAATTCCGGCTCAACGTCTTCGAGAACGGCTCGCTATCACAAGTGCGGCTCGACATCGAGCCGGCGGCGGACGTGACTCAAACGGACGAGCTGTGTGAGCGCGTTGCACGGACCCTGCAAGCGGCCCTATCCTTCCGGGCCGACGTGCAGGCCGTACCCGCGGGCTCGCTCCCGCGGTTTGAAATGAAAGCCAAACGGTTCGTGCGGGTGCGGTCGAGCGACCCGAAATAAGCTGCAAAAGAGTTGAACCACAGAGAACACAGAGAACACAGAGGCCACGGAGAAATACGAGATTCGAGATCTCAAGAATAAGATCGAACAGCATTGCGCGATTGAGCAACTGTTCTTCTCCCGCCTTTCGCTGTGCTCTCTGTGTCCTCTGTGCTCTCTGTGGTTTATCCGATGGCGACGAAACAAGCAGGAAGAAACAGATGAAACTCAAACTCGCGACGTACGTGATTGCGGCGTTGTGTTCGGCGGGGCCGGTGCTGGCCAATGACTGGTACCAGTGGCGCGGGCCCGAACAGGATGGCGTTTCGCGGGAGAAGAATCTCCCGGAGAAATGGTCGCCCGACGGCGAGGACCTCGCCTGGAAAGCGCCGGTCGGCGGGATGTCGTGCCCGATCGTCATGAACGGACGGGTCTACAGCTTTACCCGCGTCGGAGAAGTTCCCGCCGGCGAAGGCTTGACCGCTACGGTCGATCCCGGGCCCAAAACCCAGGAAGCACTCACCTGTTTGGACGCCAAGACCGGCAAGGTCCTCTGGCAGCACCTGAACAACATGTTCCAGACCGACGCGCCGTTCCACCGCCTCGGCTGGTCGAGCCCCGTCGGCGACCCGGAAACCGGGTACGTCTATGCGATGGGCACGCAATGCTCGCTGGTCTGCTGCGACGGCGCCACTGGCAAGCCGATCTGGACGCACCAGATGACCGAATAGTACGGGATGATCTCGACCTTCGGCGGCCGCACGTCTTCGCCGGCCATCGACGGCGACATCATGTACATCACCGGCGTCAGCTTCGGCTGGGGCGACCACGCCGGCTCCGCACACCGCATCTTCGCATTCGATAAAAAGAATGGCCACCTGCTCTGGTCCGCCGACACCGGCGGCATTCCGGTAGACGCCCCCTACAACACGCCTTCGATCGGCGTGATCGGCGGGCAGAAGCTGGTCGTCTTCGTCGCCGGCGACGGCAGCGTCGATGCGTTCCAGGCCCGCACCGGCAAGCACGTCTGGAAATACCAGGACAGTAAGCATGGCTCCAACGCGTCGTGTCTCATCAGTGGCGACAAGGTCTACGCCACCTGGGATCTGGACAACTTCGACACCAACCGGCTGGGCGGCGTCGTCTGCCTCGATGGGTCGCAGGTGACCGATGGCTCGCCGAAGGTCGTCTGGAGGGATGAAGGCATCGAAGCAGGCTTCCCTTCCACCACGCTTGCCGACGACACGCTATACGTCCTGACCAACAACGCGCAGCTCTATGCGATCAATGCCGACACCGGAAAGATCAAGTATCGCAAGGGCATGGGCACGATCGGCAAGGCCTCGCTCACTTACGGCGACGGGAAACTTTACGTTGGCGAGGCCAACGGGCGGTTCTCGATCGTGAAGCCCGAGAAGAACACATTTAAGATCCTGAGCCGCAACGAATTCATGGACAAGCCTGGCCGCGAATACGTGATCTTCGGCTCGCCGGCCATTTCCGATGGGCACGTGTACCTGGCAACGGCGACGGAAATGTACTGCATTGGCCCCAAAGAATTTGAGCCGAAGCACGTGGACATCCCGCCTGCCCCGCAGGAGCAGCCGATCGAAGGGCATCCCGAGCCGGCGATGGTGCTGGTCGGGCCGACCGACATTGTGCTCCGTCCGGGCGAGAAGGCATCCTTTACCGTACATGCATTCGACAAGCTCGGAAGGTCACTGGGCGAGGTGAAAGCCGAGAAGTGGGAGGTCGGGAAGCTCCAGGTGCCGCCCCCGCCCAAGCCGCCCAAGGAATTGATGCGGACCAACTCAGCGGTGGCAGCTCAGGGCGGCCATGCAGACATCGCCAAGGACGCCGCGGCGCCCAAGCCGGCCCCCGCCGCGGCCGCAGGCCCGACGATGATCGGCAATCTTGGCGGCGAAGTGGATGACAGCGGCAACTACACCGCCCCGCAGGACACCAACCACGCAATGCAGGGCGGCGGCGTGATCGCACACGTCGGCAATCTTCATGCGACGGCCCGCGTTCGCGTCTTCCCGCCGCTGCCGTGGAAGATTGATTTCGAGAAGGCGGTGCTCGAGAAGCCGCCGCTCACCTGGATCGGTGCCGGCATGAAGTTCGCCGTTCGCGCGGATCCCGACGATTCGAGCAACAAGCTCTTGGTGAAGCTGACCAACATCCCGCTGTTCGCCCGAGCCCGCACGTACTTCGGCACGGACGACATGAAGGACTACACCCTCCAGGCCGACACCAAGGTTAAGGAAACGGTGTACAACGACAACGGCATCGAAGTTCACAAGATGCCCGACGTCGGCCTGATCGATAGCCGCTATTGCATCGAACTCAAAGGCAGCGATCAAACCTTGAACCTGTACGGCTGGGGCGCTGCCATCCCGCGCAACGAATTGTTGCCGGGCCTGGCAGTGCACAAGGCCATCCCCTTCCAATGGAAGGCCGGCAAATGGTACACCCAGAAAATCATGGTCAGCGTTCAGGACGGGAAGGCCGCCATTAAGGGGAAGGTGTGGGAGAAGGGCCAGCCCGAACCGGCCGACTGGACGATCGATCTGGAAGACCCGACGCCCAACACCCACGGCGCTGCTGGGTTCTGGGGATTCTCAAACGATCACGAGATCTACTACGACAACGTTGTTGTGACTCCCAATCATCACCAGGCTGTTACTGAGAACACCAATGAAAACTAATCAAACGGTTGAACGAGCCGGCAAGTCCTGTCGATCGAAATTCCGCAAGTCGCTGCTGGCGGCGGCGGTAGCGGTCGGCGCGGTGTGCTTCACGGGCGCGCTGTCGTTCGCGGACGACTGGCCCATGTGGGGCCGCACCCCGCTGCGCGACATGATCAGCCCCGAGAAGGACCCGCCGACCGACTGGGACATCAAGACCGGCAAAAACATCCTCTGGAGCGCGTCGCTCGGCTCCAAGAGCTATGGCAATCCAATCGTCTCCAATGGAATGGTCTTCTGCGGCACCAATAACGAGGGCCATCGCGACGCCAACAACACCGCCGATGGCGGCGTGCTGATGGCCTTCGACGCCAACTCCGGCAAGTTCCTCTGGCAACGCTACAGCGCCAAGCTCCCCACCGGCCGCGTGAATGACTGGCCGGGCGAAGGCGAATGCGCCACCGTCTACACCGAGCCGGGCAAGCTGTGGTACTGCACCAACCGCTGCGAGATCGTCAACCTCGATCTCAGCCCCGGCGCGAGCGAACCCGGCAAGGCTCCCAAGGAAATCTGGAGCCTGGACATGATCAACAAGCTGGGCGTGTTCCCCCACAACATGACTGCCTCGGCCATCGCCTCATGGGGCGACTACGTCTACGCGATCACCGGCAATGGCGTCGACGACACGCACAAGCACGACCTCGCCCCGCTCGCCCCGTCGATCGTCTGCGTGAACAAAAACACCGGCAAGGTGGTCTGGACCGACAACACGCCGGGACCCAACGTGCTGCACGGCCAGTGGGCCAGCGTCGCGATTACCGAAGTGAAGGGCCGCCCGCTGGTCATCGCACCGCTGGGTGATGCATGGGTTTACGCGTATGACGCCCGCACCGGCAAGATCGTCTGGAAGTTCGATATGAACCCCAAGGAGGCGGTGTACCCTCAGACGCGCAACGAGGTGATCGCCACGCCTTGCATCGTCCATGACCCGGACAACCCCGACCGCCAGCTCATGTACATCGCCAGCGGCCAGGACCCCGAGCACGGCGAAGGGCTCGGCCATCTCTACTGCGTCGACATCACCAAGGAAGGCGACATCAGCAAGCAGCTCGAAGTCGACGAGCGCCCGCAGGGCGTCGTCGGCAACGGTCCGGTCGATATCCGCGGCGAGGCCCGCAAAGGCAAGCCGAACCCCAACTCCGGCGTCGTCTGGGAATACGAGCAGTTCGACCTCAACCACGATGGCAAAATCGACCGCTCCGAGCACATGAACCGGACGATCTCCACCTGCCTCGTCACTCCCAATCACCTGGTCTTCGCCCCCGACTTCTCCGGCTTCCTGCACTGCCTGGACGCCAAGACCGGGCAGGTCTACTGGACCTACGACATGGAATCGGCCCTCTGGGGCTCGTGCATGTGGGCCGACGGAAAGGTCTACCTGACCGACGAAGATGGCGACATCCGCATCTTCGCCGACTCCAAGGAGATGAAGAAGCTCTCCCCCGAAGACGATCACCTGAACCTCGGCGCCGCCAGCTATTGCTCGCCGGTGTACGTCAATGGCATCCTGTACCTGACCGACCGCGACACGATTTACGCGATCAAGACTGGTGCCCAATCGACGCCGAAGGCGGATGCGAATCAGTAAGAAGCCGAACGGAACGAATTAAACCACAGAGACACACAGAGGGCACAGAGAGCACAGAGGGAATGCAGAAAACAAGTTCTTTGCATTTCTTCTCTGTGCTCTCTGTGTCCTCTGTGCCCTCTGTGGTTTGTCTTTGATTTCTGATATGTAGAGATCCGCATGAACGCATCCATTGAAACGCGCGCCAAGCAGGCCGCCGAGCAGCTTGACGCGCATGTGCGCGAGATCATCAACTGGCACTTCAGCCGCGAGACCGGCTGCCCGTTCTGGCTCGACTGGGCCAAGAAGAAAGGGATCGACCCGCGCAAGGAAGTCCACTGCTACGCGGACCTCCGGAAGCTCGACCATTTCGAGGACGACTGGCTCCGCGGCGGCCCCGTCCGCCGATGGCTCCCCAAAGGCCTGGCGGGCAAGCCGATGTACGTCTTCGAGACGGGCGGCTCGACCGGCGTCCCCAAGAGCCGCCTCCAGATCAACGACTTCCGAATCGACTACGAGCAGTTCAGCGAAACGCTCCCCGACAAGACCTTCCCCAAAGGCGCCGACTGGCTGATGCTCGGCCCCTCCGGCCCCCGCCGCCTGCGCCTGGCCATCGAGCACCTGGCCCAATACCGCGGCGGCATCGCCTTCTGCGTCGACCTCGACCCCCGCTGGGTCATCAAGTGCCTCAAACGCGGCGAAACACAGGAAGCCAACCTTTACAAACAACACTGCATCGACCAGGCCCTGACGATCCTCCGCAGCCACGACAACATCAAGTGCATCTTCACCACGCCGAAGCTGCTGGAAGCGCTTTGCGAAAAAATCGACCTCGTGCGCTACGGCATCACCGGCATCTTCGGCGGCGGCACCGAGTTCACCCCACAGTTCCACCGCTTCGTCCGCGAAGAACTCGTCCCCGGCATCGACTTCCGCCCCACCTACGGCAACACGCTGATGGGCCTGGCGGCCCACAAGCCGTTCGACCCGGCCGACAACTACGAGATCATCTACCACGCCCCCCAGCCGCGGGCCGTGGTCGAGATCGTCGAGTTCGACAACCCCGATAAGAAAGTCGACTACGGCAAGATCGGCCGCGTCATGCTCACCACGCTGACGAAGGAAACCTTTATCCCCAGGTTCCTTGAGCGCGACCAGGCGATTCGAAGGCCGCCGTGCGAGCCGTATCCGTGGGATGGGGCGGGGAATGTGCAGCCGTACAGCGGGTTTGCGGGGACGGTGGTCGAGGGGGTTTATTGATCCGAGGTGCCTGGCGAAACATCAGGTATAATTGGACTGAATGTCAGTCGTCAGCACCACGAAGATGACCGCCCAACAGTTCCTTCTGCTAGGGGATGATCCGCCGGGCGTACGGTTGGAGTTGGTGGACGGAGAAATCGCAGTGAGCCCGAGCCCCGCGCCGGATCATTCATATGTCGACACCCGCCTCCGCGCGATCCTCACGACCTATGTTGAGGCAAAAAAGCTGGGCATGATTCTGGGCGACGTAGACACGATCTTCGGCTCCCATGACGTGCGGCGCCCCGATATCATCTATTTCTCAAAAGGCCGCTTCCATCTGATCGGCAAGAAGGCGCTCAAGGGCCCGCCTGATTTGTGTGTCGAAATTCTCAGCCCCAGCAGCATTCAGATTGACCGCAAGGACAAATTCAAGCAGTACGCAAGGAGCCGCGTTCGAGACTATTGGATCGTGGATCCTGAGAATTTGACGATTCAGGCGTATCGGCTTGCGGGGTCCAGTTACCGGCTGGCCGGGAGCGGGAAACGGAACGAGGTCGTCCGCCTGCCACCATTCCCCGATCTCGAAATCCCGCTGAGCAACCTCTGGTTCCCACTCGCCGAGTAGCCCCTTCTCCGATTACCTTTGGCAACTCAATCGCTCGACCAAGGCGTGCTACGAAACGCAACGCGCCACGACCCAGATATATCATAATTCTGCCACAAATGAGCTCCCCCACAAAAATGTGCGCAACAGTTATAAATGCTTATCAAATCAGGCCCCCACATCAAAAATGGAACCTGTTTCGCCGGACGCTGCCTGGTGCGCCCAGATGGACCGCCAGACCTGCCAGCTCGAAGCCGAGGCCAACCGCCACCACGTGCATGCGCCCCTGCCGCCGGGGCGCACAATATTCGATGATGCAGGTTCAACGCCCCACCCTTACCTCATCCGGTTTTCTCGGACGCCACCTGAACAACTCAGCCCAATAGCACCGCGCGACGATGTTTCCGGTGGCACGGGCGTCTCGCCCGTGCGGGTTGCGAGCAAGCTGCGCAAATTGCCGCCAGGCCGATGCGCGCCAATTGAGATCTTCCGCGACAGAGGACGCCAGCGTGGGCGGGACGCCCATGCCACCGGGTGAGGTGCGGCCGATGACGGAGAAAACTGAATTCACCGCCCAGAGCGCATCTGAGATGCAGGCGGAACCGCGCACGTCATCGTTCTGGCACGCGCTGCTCGTTGGCGCGATCACGCTGGCGGTTTTTTCGCCGGTGGTGCGGCACGCGTTTTTGCTGTGGGACGACGACCACTTCATCTGCCGCAATCCCGAGCTGGCTCATCCCACCGTGTCGGGGCTGGCCAAATTCTGGACGCACATCTGGAGCGGGTACAACCAGTTCACCGTTCCCGTCACGTACACGGTGTGGTGGGTGACGGCCCGGTTGCAGCCGTCAACCGGGCCAAGCGGCGGCGCGCCGGTCTTGTTCCCGTGGACGTTCCACGCATTGAATCTCGTGTTTCATGCCGCGGCGGCGATGCTCGTGTTCCTGATTCTAAGGCGGCTGGTCCGATCGCTGTGGGCGGCCGCCGCGGGAGCGATCGTCTTTGCGCTGCATCCGCTGCAAGTGGAGCCGGTCGCGTGGGCGGCCAACATGTACACGTCATTGAGCGGGGCCTTGGCGCTCGGGGCGCTGCTGGCGTGGATGAGCTACGCCGATTCGCGGGACGCCGCGATGCGTGGGACGAAAAGTGGATCAAGGACCGGCCGGTTTGCCGTCTTCGCCATCGGGACGCTGTGCTTCGGGCTCGCGCTCTTGAGCAAGCCATCGGTGGTATTGCTGCCGCTGATTGCGGGAACGATTGACGTTCTCGTGCGGCATCGGCGAGTCCGCGATTGCGCTACGCTGATGATCTGGGTGCTGATCGGGGCCGCCGACGCAGTGATCACCTCGCACGTGCAGACAGGTGTCCGGGCATTTCATCCGCCGCTGTGGCAGCGGCCTCTGGTTGCCGGGGATGCACTGGCGTTTTATCTGGGCCGGGTGGCGCTTCCGTTCGGATTGGTTCCCGACTATAGCCGCACGCCTCAGTGGGTCCTCGCGCACAGGTGGGTATGGGCCACGGCAATGATCCCGCCGGCCTTGTTGGCGGCGTGTTTCGTCTTGCGCCGTCGCGCGCCTTGGCTGCTGACAGGAGGCGTCGTCTTTGTTCTGGGCTCACTGCCGATGCTCGGGTTGGTTCCCTTCGACTTTCAGGGATTCTCGACGGTTGGCGACCGGTACGTGTATCTCTCGCTGCTGGGTGTCGCGATCACAGTCACGCTCGCGGTCGAGTGGTTCAGCCGGAGAATTCTCTCCGTTTTCCCGCCCCCGGTACTCCGGGGGAGGGGCAGGGAGGGGGCTTGCACGAGTGACGTCACTTCGCGAAAGCCCCCTCCCTGCCCCTCCCCCGGAGTACCGGGGGCGGGAGAATCACTCGCGCGCCGAGATGCTGTCGAACTGATCGCCGTGGCATTGATACTGGCCATGCTGATCCCCCTGTCCCGTGCACAACTCGCACACTGGAAAGACACCCGCACGCTGTTCGCCTACACGCTCGATGTCAATCCCCAAAGCGACGTCGCGCATCTTCAACTGGGTTATTTGCTGCTCACCACCGGCACCACGCCGGCCGAGTGGAACGAGGCGTTGGCGCATTACCAGACGGTTGCCGCCGGGCGCCCGGACGATGGGCACATTCAATCCGACATCGGCCTGGTGCTGCTGCGGTTGGGCCGGCCCGGCGAGGCGATCGCGTATTTCCGCCGGGCGCGTCAGCTCGATCCCGCCGATCCGATGGCTGCGTACCTTCTGGGGACCGCGTCACTGGCCGCCCACGATCGAACCGGCGCCATTCGGGCATTCACACAGGCCGTGCATGATTTCCCAAACCTCACGGATGCCGAGCTTCGCCTGGCGGACTTGCTGGCCGACGCCGGCAACGCTCCCGCCGCGATCGGTCATTACCACGCCTTTCTCCGCTTGCACCCCGGCTCGCCCGAAGCCCTCGCGGGCCTGCGAAAGTTCGATTCCCGCCAGCAGCAAGCTGCAACCGATCCGCAGTAACAACACCGGCATTCCTGCCCGCTATAATCCCTGTCGAGACGTGGCAAAAAGACCAAGGGATTTACCGATGTTGCACATTCCGATTCTCCGCCAGGGCAAGCCGTACGAGTCTGTCGACAAGATTGAGATCGTTCATCACGCGACCGGCGAGCCGGTGGCGAAGGTGAGCCAGGCGAACCCCGGCCTGATCAGCCGCGACGTGAATCGGTGGGACAGTGACGTGCTCGAGCAGTTCACCGTCAAAGAGCTGGTCGGCATGTGCAAGAAGGCCGCCGATTTGCTCATGAACGGCACGCTTCCGGTGGGCGACGCCAAGCAGACGTTCGACGACTACGTCCGCCAGCTCTCGGCTACGACCGGCATGCCCTACTCGTACTGCCGGCTCAATGCGAAGAAGATCCATCGCGTTTTGGACGAGATGGACGTCATCCTCGCGGGGCTGACCCGCGGCTTTGATCTGTCGATCCTCGACAAGGGGTACGGAAACGACGAAGGCCGCACGCTGAGCTGGTTCCGCGAGGCGCGGACGTTCGGCGCGGTGCTGCCGAGCAACTCGCCGGGTGTGCATTCACTATGGATTCCCGCAATCGCACTCAAGACGCCGATCGTGCTCAAACCCGGCCGCGAGGAGCCGTGGACCCCATTGCGGGTGATCGAGGCCCTGGCCGCGGCCGGCGTGCCGCGGGAAGCATTCGGCTTCTATCCGACCGACCACAGCGGCGCATCCACCCTGCTCCAGGTTGTGGACCGTGCCATGCTCTTCGGCGACGCGTCGACCACCAAGGCATGGTCGCATGACCCGCGCGTCGAGTTGCACGGCCCGGGTTACAGCAAGGTGATCCTCGGTGAAGACGCGGCCGACGAGTGGGAGAAGCACATCGATTTGATGGCGTCGAGCATCGCCGCCAACGGCGGCCGCTCGTGCATCAACGCATCGGCTGTCTGGACCCCGCGAAACGGCCCCGCCATCGCGGACGCTCTGGCACGAAAGCTCGCAATCATCCAAGCACTGCCCGCCGACGATCCCAACGCTCAGATTGC
>Ga0134125_10004561_pt1 | contig 15833 bp, 19 predicted proteins | sample KB31751_FD_96464 | JGI IMG/M metagenome (GOLD analysis project Ga0134125, IMG submission 96464) | Terrestrial soil microbial communities with excess Nitrogen fertilizer from Kellogg Biological Station, Michigan, USA - KB3-175-1 | ecosystem: Environmental > Terrestrial > Soil > Unclassified ... | reverse complement strand
TCCACCAGCGCCGCCACGTTCACCTGCACAATCTCGGCCTCGCGCCCAGGGTCCGATTCCGCGAAAGGTCCGCAACTGCCCAGCCCGGCGTTGTTGACCAGCAGGTCCACGGTCCAGTTTTCCCGCTTGATGACGGCCAGAATCTGGCCGGCGCCGCCGCGGTTCAAATCCGCCGCCAGCGTTTCGATGTGGATTCCCGGCCTCTCGAGGCGGGCGCGCATCTCCTGCAGCGCCGCTTCCCGGCGGCCGGTCAGCATCAGGTTGCGCCCCTCCGCGGCCAGGCCTTGGGCCAGCGCCGCGCCGATACCCCCGGTGGCCCCGGTGATCAGCGCGTAGGCATATGGCATGCGGCCATTCCGTTCTTTTCCAGGTACTGCTGGTGGTACTCCTCAGCCCGGTAGAACGGCGCCGCCGCGGTGATTTGGGTAACAATCGGCCGGCTCAGTTTTCCGCTCGCCTCCAGTGCCGCCCTGGAAGCGCGCGCCGCCTGCTCCTGGGCGGCGTTCATGAAGTAAATCTCCGAGCGGTACTGCGTCCCCACATCCGGCCCCTGCCGGTTCAGCGTGGTGGGGTCGTGATTCTCCCAGAACACGTCGAGCAACTGCTCATAGCTGACCTGACGGGGGTCGTACTCCACCTCCACCACCTCGGCGTGACCGGTGGCGTGGCCGCAGACTTCCTTGTAGGTAGGATTGACGGTCGTACCCCCCGAGTACCCCACCGTGGTGGCCGTCACCCCGGGCACCTGCCGGAAGGCCGCTTCCGAACCCCAGAAACACCCCATGGCAAACCGCGCTTTGTCCATAGACCTATTCTATCGCTCGCCCGGCCGGGTGGGCTCCATCTGGAAAGCGTTGTTGAAGCGGTTGAAGTAGTTGAACAGCCCCACCACGGCGGCCAGCTCCACCACCCCCGCTTCGCTGTAGTGGGCCCGCAGTTGCGCAAACAGCGCGTCATCCACGCCGTTGGAGTCGCGCGTCATGCGCTCGGCGAAGCGCAGCGCCAGCTTGACCGGCTCCTCCAGATCGAGGGTCTCAAAGTTTTCGAGTTGGGCCAGAGTGGAGTCCGGCCAGCCGTACCGCCTTGCCAAGGCGGTGTGCGAGGCCAGTCAATAATCGCAGAGGTTGATCTGCGATACCCGCACCGCCAGCAGTTCCTTGAGTTTGGCGGTGACCTCTCCGTCCGACATCACGGCGCGGAAATGATCCAGCATGGTGCGCAGGATCCGCGGCGCATGCGCCATGCTGCGGAACATATTGGGCACGTTGCCGCGCAGGCGGTAGGCCTCTTCCAGCAAGGGCCGCACCTCGGGCGCGGTTTCTTCGGTCTTGATGCGGCTAATGCGCACCGCTGGCTCCCGCCGGGGTGTCGAAGGCGGCGATGGCCCGGGCCTCGTCGTCCTGCACGTCGAAGACGGTGTACAGCTTGGTGATCTGCAGCAGGTCGTGCACTTTGCGGGTGAGGTGCAGCAATTTCAGATCGCCGCCGCTCTTGCGCACCAGGGAAAACCCGCTGACCAGCTCGCCCAGGCCGGAACTGTCAATGTAGGTCACATCCCCGAGGTTCAAAAGAATCCGGTTGTCGCCCTTGGCCAGCAGCTCGCGGATGGCGTCCCGCAGCACCGTCGCTCCCTCCCCCAGGGTGATGCGCCCCCCCAGGTCCACCACGGTCACGGAATCAATGCGGCGGCAGGTCACTTTGATCATCGGGTCATCCTCGGCGCAGGCGCTGGGCGCCTGACAACGCTCGTCTTCCTTTCCTGGCGTCTGATTCCTATTTGTGCGGCGGCGGCGTGGGCAGCGGCGGTTGGCGGTGCTTGATCAGCAGCACCGACGTCCCCGCGCTGCTGGGTTGCACGTCCACCTGGTCCATGAAGGCGCGCGCCAGAAAAATACCCCGCCCGGACGCCCGCAGCAGGTTCTCGGGCGCCAGCGGATCCGCCACCACCTCCATGTCGAATCCGGTGCCCTGATCACTGATCTTGACGACCAACTCATCGGGAGAGAGTTGAAACTCAATGGTGACCTTCTTGCCGCGGTCGTAGGCGTTGCCGTGCATCACCGCGTTGACGGTGATTTCACGCACCGCCATGGCGATGCGATGGCGCTCGCTCTCGTCGAATCCGGCGCTGGCCGCGACCCGTTCCGCGGTCGCTTCCGCCTGATCCACGCTCTCTATTCGGCTGTCGAGTACGATCGCCTGGCGTTGCGCCATGGTCACCACGTCACCACCCGCTCCTCCATCCAGCCACGATGCAGGTCAAAATATGCAACTCTGACCGAACCGTTTCAACATGGCACGGCTACTGACGCCTGTCAAGCAGGCGAGGAAATTGTGAATGGATCGGGGAACCGATTTTGACGCAGCCAGGCCAGAGTCGCCGTCCAATGTGCGTGCGCGGCGGCGCGCTCCGCCCGGTTGCGGGCCTGCAGATCGAGGCCCATTTCCCACCCCAGCCGCCGCGCCAGAAACAGGTAAAAGGCAAAGCGGGCCTGGGCCGGACCGTATTCCGCCTCCGCCGCCCAGACGCGCAGGTACTGTTGCGCCCTGCCGGGCTCGAACCAGAGCTGCCGCCATCCTTGCAGCCGCGTCCCGGCCCCGTCCGACGTCCGGCAGGGCAGGCTGGCCATGAAGGTCAGCAGGTCATCGAGAGCCGACCCGGGGCCGAACCCGCTCCAGTCCACCACGCCGATTTCACCTCGCCGGCCGCTCCGGATCAGATTGCCGGCCCAAAAATCACCGTGGATGGGAATGCACTCCGCCGCCCCCGCGGCGTCATCCAATTGCGCCAGCAGCGGCGCGAGAAGCGCGCCTGCCGGCTCCGGCGCCGCCGCCAGGCGCGATTGCACCAGCCGGCCCAGCTCCGCCAGGCTGAGGCCGGGCTTCAGCTCCGGCCGTTCCCGGCACAAGCGCTGAAATCGCCGCAGCCAGTCGCCCGCCGCCATCATCTCGCGGGGCAGCGGGGCGCGGCCGGCGGCAGCGTGCCAGTCAACGCGCATGGGTTTTCCCTCGACCGCCGTCTGCAACAGGCAGGCTTCCGCCGCCTCCCCATGGCCGCTCTCATGGCCGGCCAGCACCCGCGGCAGGCCCAGGCTCTCCGCCAGGGGCGCCAGCCGCTCCAGCGCCAGGCGTTCGGCGCGCAGCCGCGCGCAGGCGGCTTCCCCGCGCACCGTCTTGGCCAGCCACAGCAGCCGGCTGCCGCCCCGGCCCGGGGCGAATGCGGCGGTCAGCCCGCCCTGGTCCATAGGCAAGCGCGCCAGTATCGCTCCCGCGCCCCCGGCCGTACTCCATTCCCGCACCAGTTCATGCATGTCCGCGCCTCGCCTGCACCGCCGCACCCTGCGCTTCCCCGGCCCGCAAGAGAAAGGCGAAGTCCGAACCCACCGAGCGCCATACCCAGGGTTGCGCCTCGAGGCGGCGCGCCAGGCGCCGCAGCCGTCCCTGCGGCCTGCGGCAGGTGGAAAAGCGGATGGCGGCGCGATCGAGAGGCACCATCTTCTCGGGATGGTTGTACCCCTGGGTGCACACCCAGCTCTGCTCCACCTCGAGGCCCGCCCGCCGGAACAACTTCCGGTAGCCGCCATACGAGTAGGTGTAGGTGCGGTACCCGACGTTGAATTGCGAACGATAGGCGTGGCTATGGGCGCACACCCAGCGCGCCAGCGGCCGCGGCAGCAGGCTGGTATAGGGCAGGCCGCTGTGGTCGGCGCTGCCGCGCAACACCGGCCAGCCAAAACGATTTTCAATCGCCAGATAAATGCACCCGCCGGGGGCCAGCAGCTCCCGCAGCCGGTCGAGAAAGCGCCACTGCACCTGTTCGGGCGACACCGGTGCATCGAGCAGCGCCGCCCATTCCAACACACCGTTGGCTATGATGGCGTCGAATTGTCCCAGCGCCAGCGGGACGTTTTGCAGCTCCCCCCGCACCACCCGCAGGTGCGTCAGGCCATCCTGCTGCCGGCGCAGCTCGAGAAAGCGTGCCCGCTCCTCCACCCCCTCGACCGCCACCACCGCGTAGCGGCGGGCCAGCGGCGCGGCGATGCTACCCCACCCGGCGCCGATATCCAGCACCCGCGCCCCGGCCGCCAGCGGCAGGAGATCGTCAAACGCCGCCCGCTCTTCCCCGCACACGTACTGATACAGCCCGCGGCTGAGGTGCTCGCGGGCCGCCGTCCGCCAGCCGCGCTGCCCGGCGTCGGCGAGCAACGCCTGCATCTCCATCTCCGGTATTTCACCCCAGTACGGCACCGCTTCGCCGAGGCAGAGCACGCCTCCCTGGTTGCTTCCCAGCCGCCGTCCGCAGACGCAGACGATCTCCTCCTCGCGCGTCGCCAACTGCCGCCCACAGCCGCACTGCAGCTCGAGGTCGTCGAGTTTTTTGTATGCTGCCACTTGCGCCTCTACCGGCGGCGCCAGCCGGGGCAGGGCTATGGGCGAATTCGGCCCATGCCAATGCCAGCGCAGCGCACCGGCCCCACGGGTCAGCCTGCGGCTCATCTGCCGCCGCCAGCCGCCGCAGCGCCAGGTCCACAACTGAGCCCAGGTCTGATATCCCAGGCTGCGATGCGCCAGCCAGGAACGCCGGTTTTCATAATCGGTTTGCCCAACGAAGAAGCGCACCCCCGGCCCCGGCGGATGCTCGGCGAGCCAGGCGTAGAGATGCGGCACCGCCCCCAGCACCTCCGGGTGCGAGTACAGGTCGTAGAGCCAGGCCATGCCGCCGTTCATCTGCCACCAGTTGCCGAAGGAAGTGGGCAGCCGCGCCGGCCCGCGCACCACCCACACAAAGGCCACCATGCGTCCGCCCAACCAGGCGGCAATGGCGCGGTGCGACTGCGCCAGCCGCGCCCCATACTCGGTTCCCGCCGGTGCCCGCAGTTGGCGCATGGCCACGAGATCGGCCGCGCCGGCTTCGCGCACCTCGAGCCCGCGCGCCAGCCGCGGCGGCAGCCGCAGGTCCTGGGGCCGGATGCCGATGATCTGGTGCAGCCGCCACTCCACCCAGCGCCCGCCGCCGCTGCGCCGCAGCAGGGATTGCACCCCGCGATAGAGCCACTGGCGCAGCCCCACCTGGCGGCGGCTGCGCCAACCCTCACGCCAGCGCCCGCCTGCGACCCCCGGTTTCGCCATGGCCCCGCGTGTCAGGCGCCGGCGGCTGCCCGCATCAGCCCCTGACGATCCACCTTTCCGGTCGTGGTCATGGGAAACACCTCCCGCACTTCGATTTTTTCCGGCACCATGTAGTGCGGCAGCCGCTCCCGCACCCGCTGGCGCAATCGCGCCGGCAGGCCGGCCGGTTCCTCCCCCGGCGCCGCCAGGACAAACGCCGCCAGCCCCACCGCGTGGGCCGCATCCGGCGTCGCCACCACCACCGCCTGCCGCACGCCGCCGGAGGCCTCGAGCGCCTGCTCGACCTCGCGCAGCGAGATGCGATAGCCGCGGCACTTGATCAGGTCGTCGCGCCGCCCTTCAAAGTACAGTTCCCCGCCGCTCCCCTGGCGTACCAGGTCGCCGGTGTTGTACCACCTCTCGCGCCGCCCCCCGGCCGCCTCGCGCTCCCAGGTCACCGCCGCGGTGCGCGCGGCGTCGCCCCAGTAGCCGCTCAGCACCCCGGCCCCCGCACCCACAAATATCCCGCCGTGCCCATCGCCACCGGGCGCCGCTCCTCATCCCACACCGCCAGCTCGAAGTCCGGACAGGCGGCGCCGATGGGCAAGGCCTCGCCCTCCCCGGCGCGCGGCGGCCCGGGCGGCAGGGTGTAGTGGGCGCAGACGTTGGTTTCCGTTGGCCCATACCAGTTGTGAAAGCGCGCCCGCGGCAGGGCGCGCCGCCAGGTGGCGAGCGCCGGGGGCGGAAACACCTCCCCGGCAAAGATCACCTCCCGCAACACGCCTCGCGATACCTTCTCCGCCTGGGCCTGCATCTGCACCAGCGCCGAGGGGACCGAATACCAGACGGTGATGCCCGCGGCCACAATCCACTCGGCCACCGCCGGGGGAAACCGCGCCGTAACCGGATCGAGCAGACACACCGTCGCCCCCCGGCTGAGGCTCGCCCACAGATCGAAGATGGACAGATCGAAGTGAAAGGGGGCGTGGCTGGCCACCCGGTCCCCGGGCGCCAACTGCGCCGCCTCGCCCGCCCAATCGGTAAAGTTCAACGCGTGCCCGTGGGTCAACATCACCCCTTTGGGCACCCCGGTGGACCCGGAGGTGTAGAGAATATAGGCCAGCTCATCGCTGGTGCCCTCCTCCCTGCGCCACCCCTCGCCCGGCGGCACGCTGGTTGCCTGCATGTCCCACTGCCGCTCGGGTGGAGTCTGCCAGCCGGCCACGGCCAGGGCGCGCGGCGCGTCGGTCAGCATGGCCGCCACCCCGCAATCCTTCGCCAGGGCCTCAATTCTCGCCGCCGGCGCCCAGGCATCGAGGGGCACATACACCCCGCCGGCGCGCAGCACCGCGCATTGCGCCACCACCGCCGCGGGCGACTTGGCCATGTACACGCCGACGCGATCGCCTCTGCGGACGCCCGAGGCCTGTAGACACGCCGCCCACCCGCGGCTGTCCTGTTCCAGTTGGGCGTAGGTCATCTCTTCATTTCCGGGCCCACGGATCGCCGCCCGTTCACCGTGGCGCTCGGCGGCCGCCTCGACCGCCTGGCTGAGCCGCCGTGCTCTCATCCCCCCGCCTCCTCGCTGCGCACCACCGGCCGCAAGAGGCTCTCGGCGATCAGGTTGTGCTGCATCTCGGTGGTGCCCGAATACAGGCTGCTGGCCATGGCATCGCGCCACATGCGCTCAAACTCCAACTCGCGCATGTAGCCGCTCGCCCCGTGCAGATGCACCGCCAGCTCGCTGCAGCGCCGCAGGCTTTCGCTGACATAGAGCTTCACCATGCTGGCCTGCGCCCCGGCCGGCTGCTGCTGGTCTTTCAGCCAGGCAAACTGGTAGGCCAGCAGCCGCGATACCTCGACCCGCAACCGCATCTCGGCCAGCAGGCGGCTCACCCCTTCAAACTCGATGATCGGCCGCCCGAATTGTTTGCGGGCGCGCGTATACCCGACGGTGGACTGCAACAGCCGCTCCATGGTCCCCAGGGCGGGGGCGAGCAGGCACCCACGCTCCCACTCCAGGGTGTGGAGCAGCACCGCGCCGCCGCCTCCCACCTCACCCAGTACCGCCTCCGGGCCCACCCAGGCTCCATTCAGCCGCACCTCGGCCATGGGGCTGGTCTCGAGGCCCATCTTGGTCAGCGGGGCGCCGACCTCCACCCCGGCCACCACGCGGCGCACCAGGAATGCGGTCAAGCCAAAGTAGCCGGCGCTGGCCTCGGTGGCCGCGAAGAGCAGGAAGAGATCCGCCAGCGGTGCGTTGGTGATGAAGCTTTTGGTGCCTTCCAGACGAAATCCGCCACGCTCGGGATAGGCGCGGGTGCGCAGGTGAAAGACGTCCGAGCCGCTCTCGGGTTCGGTTAAGGCAAAGGCGGCCACCTGGGTGCCGTCGGCCAATGCCGGCAGCCAGGTGTTGCGCTGTTCCGTGGTCCCGAAGGCCACCAGCGGCGGATGCACACTCCACACCTGCGCACCGAGCGCCATCAACAAGCCGTTGTCGTCACACCCTTGCCCGAGGCCTTCCAGCACGCGCATGGCGGTGCGGGTGTCCGCGCCCAGCCCTCCGTATACGCTGGGGATGTTCAGCCCCTGCACCCCGAAGCCGGCGCAGGTGCGCCAGCGGGCCCGCCAGTCGGCGTCGGTCAGGCCGGCCCCGGCATAGCGCAACTGCTGCCGGGCAAAGGTACGGGCATGCTCGAAGCTGCGCTGCTGCTCTTCACTCCAGGAGAATTCCACCTGCGCTTGGAGCTTCTTTGCTGCCACGGCAGTTGGAAGCCAAAAAGCCGATTCGGTTTAGGGGAGAGCGATGGGCTGAAGGGTGGCAATAGCATTGCCGCCGCGGCGCGGGCATCCAGCCCCGCCCGCTCTTCTCTCTCACTGCCCGAATCTCCGCTACCTCAACCGTTATGCCGGACCCTACCTCGCCCCACCTCGATCTGGCGGTCGAACTGCGTCACTTCATCCTGACGGAATTGGCCTCCAGCCCCGGCCGCTCGCTCGACCCGGACACGCCGTTATTTGAAACCCTGCTCGATTCAACCAGCGTCCTGGCCTTGGTCAGCCATCTGGAAGAGCACTATCAGATCCAGATTCAGGATCACGAACTCGTCCCCGCCAACTTCCGCACCCTGCGCCAGTTGATCGCCTTCCTGGAACGCAAAACCCAGCGCGCCGCCGCCCCCCTCGCCGCCAATGGCTGACGGCTAGTGGCGGAAGTGGCGCATTCCGGTAAACACCATCGCCACCCCGAGCCGGTCGCAGACGGCAATGCAGTCGGCATCATGGACCGAGCCGCCGGGCTGTACGAAGCAGGAGGCGCCGTGTTCGACCGCGGCTTCGATGCCGTCGGGAAACGGAAAGAACGCATCGCTGGCCACCGCCGCTCCCGGCAGCGGGAGCTGCGCCTTCATGACCGCCAGCTTCACCGCATCCACCCGGCTCATCTGGCCCGCCCCCACCGCCAGCGTCTGCCCTCCGTCGGCGGTGCCGCGGGCAAACACGATGGCATTGCTCTTGACGTGCTTGGCCACCGCCCACCCGAAGCGCAGACCGCGCTCCTGTTCCGCATCCGGCGAGCGCTTGGTCACCACCTTCCACCCCTCGGCGCTCCACAACTGGTCGTCGTCGCTCTGCAGCAGCCACCCGCCGGAGACGCTGCGCAACCTGGCCCCGCTCCGGGTCGCCCGCACCTCGACCAGCCGCAGGTTCTTTTTGGCCGCCAAGCGGGCCCGTGCCTCCGCCGAAAAGCCAGGGGCGGCGATGCATTCCACAAACAGTTTGCTGATCGCCTCCGCCGTCTCTCCGTCCAATTCGCGGTTCAATCCCATCACCCCGCCGTAGGCCGAGACGGGATCACACGCCAGCGCCTGCTCGTAAGCCGAAAGCAGTCCCGCCTCGCTCGTCGCACAACCGGCCGGGTTGGTGTGCTTGATGATGGCCACCGCCGGGCGATCAAACTCCATGGCCAGCTCCCAGGCCGCATCGAGATCCACCAGATTGTTGTACGAAAGTTCCTTGCCTTGCAGCACTGCCGCCTGCGCCACTCCGCCCGTGACCTGGGCATCGGTATAGACCGCCGCCCGCTGATGCGGGTTTTCCCCATACCGCAGCGTCTGCCGCCGCGGGGCCGAGATGCGCAGCCGGAGAGGTAGTTCCTCGTCCTCCAACTGCACCCTTTCCGTCGCCGCTCCCTCGGCCAGGCGCCCCAGCACTCCGGCGATGGCGGCGTCGTAGTCGGCGGTGCGCTGAAAGGCTTTCTGCGCCAGCCGCCAGCGGGTGGCGCGGCCCACCTCGCCGCTCGCTTCCAGCTCGCGCGCCACGGCGTCGTAGTCGTCCGGATCGGTCACCACGGCCACCGATTCGTGATTCTTCGCGCCCGAACGGAGCATCGCCGGGCCGCCGATGTCAATGTTTTCGATCAGCTCTCCCCGCTCCACTCCCGCGGCGCGCGCCTTGGCCGCCACCTTTTCGAACGGATACAGGTTCACCACCAACACGCTGATCGGCACGATGCCGTGGGTCTGCATCTGTTGCCGGTGCTCGCTCAGCGGCCAGCGTCCCAGCAGTCCGCCATGCACGCGCGGGTGGAGCGTCTTCACACGGCCTTCGAGCATCTCCGGATACTCGGTAATCTCGGCCACCTCGCGCACCGCCAACCCGGCCTCGCGCAGTGCCCTCGCCGTCCCGCCGGTCGAGATCAGCTCGAACCCACATCCCGCCAGCCGTTGCGCAAACGGAATCAGGCCTTGCTTGTCGCTGACCGACAGAAGGGCGCGGCGGGGCGGGGCGGATGGGTCCTTGGGTGTGCGGGTGGAAGCCATTCTTCCACTATAACGGGCTGGCGGGCGCCCGCTCGGCTCAGGGCGCGTCCACGGTGTCGTCCCTGTCGGGAAGCACACGATCCAAGTACGACTGCAGCAACAACACCGCCGCCATTTGATCCACAGCGCGTTTGCGGGCGGCCAGGCTGGCGCCGGCGCTGCGCAAGACCCGCTCGGCTTCCACCGTCGTCAGACGCTCATCCCAGTACTCGACGGCGATATGCGTGTGGCGCAACAGGCGGGCACCGAAGGCGCGCGCCGCCTCCGCCTGCCGGCCCTCTTCGCCACTCATGTGACGGGGAAGCCCCAGCAGCCACAGGCCCACGCCCTGATCCCGGGCGAGCTGGTCGAGGGCGCGCAGATCCTCGCCTCGGCCTTTGCGTTCCAGAGTGGGAAGCCCCTGGGCGGTTACTCGCAACGGGTCGCTCATCGCCAGGCCAATCCGGCGCTGACCCAAATCGAGTGCCACGATGCGCTTGAGTTCCACGTTCCATCCTGATTATCGCCCCAACCAACGTGGCCAACCGCGTCATCCAACGCCGTTCCCACTCCTCCCATCCAAGCAGCCATGGGTGAAGTGGTCAAAATCACCGCCCGGCGCCGCCCCCGGGGCGACAAGCGCCGGCTCAACCGGGATGACTTCGTGCGCGGCCAACAGGTGCTCGCCAACGCCATCTTCCACTGGAAAAACGATCCGGCGAGCGACGCCCGTGCGGCGGTGCGCTTCCTGCTCCATCATCTCGCCACCGCCTTCCGGGCCGACGACTCGCCGCTGCAGCCGCGGCCGGTGGGGTCCTCGTCTTCGGCCGGTCCGGCCGCTCCGCCGGCCTAGCCGCGCACCTGCATTGACTCGCGCGGGGTCTCGCTCGGCTACGCCGAGCGACCCGCGCGTGCAGCCCCGTCCGATACCGTATAATGTGGCCCGGAGCTGCTTTGGCCGACATTCTCTTCATCCGCCTCGCCTTGGTCATTACTCTGGCAGCGGCGGCCGCCTATCTCCGCCCCTTTGACCTGCGCCCGTGGTGGGCGGTGGCGGTCGGCGCAGCCATTGCCGCCCTGATCATCCTCTTCGAGATCCGCCTCAACCGGGTCAACTACAAACGCCTGATGGGCGCCGCGGCCGGCTCCTTGCTGGGCATCGTGGGCGCGTTCCTGGTTTCGCTGGTGGTGGGCGGGGCTGGATTTGAACCCCGCACCGCCTCCTACGCCAACCTCGTCATCCTGTTGGTGATGGGCTACATCGGCCTGATTGTGGGGGCCGAAAAGGGGGAGATGCTCAACCTCTCCGCGCTGGATGTTCTCTTCGGCGCCGCCCATAGCCGCCGCACCGCCAAGCTGCTCGACACCAGCGTCATCATTGACGGTCGCATCGCCGACATCGCCGAAACCGGCTTCCTCGACGGCCAGTTGCTGGTCCCCCAGTTTGTGCTGCGCGAGCTGCAGATGGTCGCCGATTCCGCCGACCCCAACAAGCGCCACCGCGGCCGCCGTGGATTGGAAGTGCTGCAGCGAATGCAGAAACTAACCTGCATCGAGGTGCGCATCATCGAAGATGACGCCCCGCAGCAGCGCGAAGTGGATCTCAAGCTGATCGAATTGGGCCGGCGCTTCGAGTGCAAGCTGCTCACCAACGACAGCAATCTGGGCAAGATGGCGCAACTGCAGCGGGTGCCGGTGCTCAACATTCACGAGCTGGCCAACACCCTCAAACCCGTGGTTCTGGCCGGCGAAACCCTGCGCGTGTTCATCATCAAGGAAGGCAAGGAACCCGACCAGGGCGTCGCCTACCTCGATGACGGCACCATGGTGGTGGTGGATCACGCCCGCCGCCACATCGCCCACAATGTCGAGATCACCGTCACTTCGGTGCTGCAAACCACGGCCGGCAAGATGATCTTCGGCCGCCTGGCCGCGGCCGAAGTCGGCCAGGTATCGTGAACCCTATGCCTTCCCCCTCGGCTTTCGCCATCATCCCCGCCGCCGGTCTGAGTACCCGCATGGGCTCCACCACCAGCGGCCAGGCCCGCAAGCAACTGGTGGAGGTGGCCGGCGCTCCCATACTCATCCACACGCTGCGCCGCTTTGACCAGCCGGGGACCTTCGCGGCCCTTCTGGTGCCGGTGCGCCCGGAAGATCGCGACGTGGTGCTGGCCCGGGTGGCGGAGGAATCGTTCCGCACTCCCGTGCAGGTCCTCGAAGGCGGCAACTCGCGCCAGGATTCGGTATGGAATGCGGTGCAGACGCTGGCGGATCAACTGGGCCCGGGCGGAGATGACAGCCGCATCCTGATCCACGACGCCGTGCGTCCCTTTGTGGACGAGAAGACGATTGCCGCCGCCCTGGCCGCCGCCGAGCGCCATGCGGCGGTGATTGTGGCCATCCCCGCAGTGGATACGGTGAAGCAGGTCGAGCGCGTCGGCGCCGACGCCAACCGCGTCACCGCCACGCTGCCGCGCGAGCGCATCGTGCTGGCGCAAACTCCCCAGGTTTTCCGTCTGGGCCTGCTGCGGCGCGCCTTCGCCCATGCCCAGAGCGACGGCTTCTACGCCACCGACGAAGCCGCGCTGGTCGAGCATTTGGGCGAGGACGTGTACGTCGTGCCCGGCTCGGCGCGGAACTGGAAGATCACCACCCCGGCTGACCTGGCCATGGCCGAAGCGGCGTTGGCGGCCACCGCCGGGGACTAGCTTCCCGGCGCCTGCTCACTCATCATCGCCAGCAGGTTCCCTTCGCTGTCGCGAAAAAAAGCCATCCACACCTCCCTGTCCGCCAGCCGGGCAATGCAGTGCGGGGCCGCGTCAAAGTGGACGCCACGCTCGACCAGCGCCTGAAACCCTGCCCGTATCCCGGCGACGCTGAAGTACAGCACCGAACCGGGGTGGTCAAACTCCGGCCTCTCCGCCACGCTGAGCATCAGCCGGACGCCGCCGGCATCGAAAAATGCCATCTGGCCGGCGTCGAAGAGAAAAGGCAGGCGCAGCACCTCCCGGTAGAAGCCCACCGCCCGTTGCAGGTTCTTGACATTGACGGAAATTTGCCCGATCCGGCCCAGCGCAAACTCCCCGCCCAGCGGCAGACTTACCTTGGACATGCCCGATTCTACCGCTTACGCCCGGCCTGACGCGGAGCGGCCCAGCCGGTCGCGTACGGAATTCGTTGACGCTGGCGGCTGGATTTGTTAGGTTTTGAATTCCCGGTTTTTCGAGTTCTCAACCATGGTTGCCAAGAAAATCTTCCTCACCAAAGGGGTGGGCAAGCACCGCGAACGCCTCACCAGCTTCGAGCTTGCCTTGCGTGATGCCGGCGTGGCCGCGTTCAATCTGGTACGCGTGTCCAGCATTTTCCCGCCGCGCTGCAAGCTGACCCCGCGCGCCCAGGGGCTCAAGGAGCTGAGCCCGGGCGAAGTCGTCTTTGCGGTGCTGAGTGAGAACTCCACCCGCGAGCCGCATCGGCTGATTGCCGCCTCCATTGGCCTGGCTTTGCCGGCGGACCGCAATACCTACGGCTACCTCTCCGAGCACCATTCCTTTGGCGAGACCGAGCAACAGGCGGGCGAGTACGCCGAAGAGCTGGCGGCAGAGATGTTGGCCACCACGCTCAACGTCGAATTTGACCCGGACCGCTCCTGGGACGAGAAAAAAGAGATCTATCGCATCTCCAACAAGATCGTGCGCACCATCAACATCAGCCAGTCCGCCGTGGGCGACAAACGCGGGCTCTGGACCACGGTGCTTTCCGCCGCCATCCTGTTGGGCGAGTAATGGCCGCCGCGGAGGCCGCTGCGGAGGTTCTCCAACTGCTCGCCGGTCACGCCGGTGAGCCGATGGATTTCGTCGCCATCTACATGCTGCTCAACACCACCGACGGCGGTCACTACATGGACCGGTTCGACGAAGAAACCCTGCGTGCAGCATTGGATGATCTTCTGAGCCAGGGCCGCATCGTCACCGCAGTCGGGGACCACGGCGACTACTTTCGGCTCGCGAAGTAAGCCTCCCGCAGACATATTCATCCACTCGGCCCTCCTTTTCTACCTTTCACGCCGCTGGGCGGACAGTAGCAACATCCAACCAAAGAGCCATTGCGGGTCTACCACCCGCTGGATGAACTGTGCCTGTAACTTCAGAACTGTTGCGCCCACGTCGTGAGTTCTGCGTGCTCGTGGTCGAGGATGATGCCCCCAGCCGCATCCTCACCCAGGAGATGCTGGAAGCACGCCACTACCAGGTGGTCGGCGCCGCCGATGCCGAAGCCGCATTGCGCATTGTTCGCGAGCGTCCTCCCGACCTCATCCTTCTGGATGTCATCATGCCCGGCCGCAGCGGTATCGAGTTGTGCCGGGAGCTTAAAGAGGACCCCGCCACACGGTTGATCCCGGTCATTCTGGTTACCGGGCTGGCGGAGCGGGAAGCCAAACTGCAGGGCATCGAAGCCGGCGCTGACGACTTCGTCAACAAGCCGGTTGACCCGCAGGAACTGTTCGCCCGGGTCAAGAGCCTGCTCAAGCTGAAGCAATTCACCGATGAGTTGGAGAACGCCGAGACGGTTTTGTTCTCGCTGGCGCTGGGCGTGGAGGCGCGTGATCCCTATACCGAAGGTCATTGCGCCCGCCTCTCTTCCTATGCCGCCAACCTGGGGCGGGAGATGGGGCTGGGCGACGAGGATATCGTCGCCTTGCGGCGTGGCGGGGTTCTGCATGACATCGGCAAGATCGCCGTCCCCGATGCCATCCTGCGCAAGCCCGGGCCGCTCGATGCCCATGAACTGGGCATCCTGCGCCGCCACCCGGTCACCGGGGAACAGATTTGCCGGCCTCTGCGCACGTTGCAGCGCGTGCTGCCCATCATCCGCCATCATCACGAACACTGGAACGGGCGCGGCTATCCCGACGGCCTGGCGGGCGAGGATATCCCGCTCCTGGCCCGCATTCTGCAGGTGGTGGACGCCTATGACGCGCTCACCACATCGCGCCCCTACAAGCCCGCCTGGACGCACCAGCAAGCCGCCTCGGTGCTGCTGTACGAGGCGCGGCAGCAGTGGTGGGACGAAGCCATACTGAGCCTGTTTCTCGACCGCATGGCGGGCTGGCTGAGCAAGGAGCCGCGGCGGCGCGCCGGCTGAGACCCTCGCCCGCCGCTGCGCGTATACTGAACTGCGCAACGATGAATGCCGACCTGAGCATCATCATCCCGGTCTACAACGAGGCTCGCCGCCTGCCGGCCACCCTGGCGGCGATCAGCGATCACTTCGCCGCCGACGCGCGCGCCGTCGAGGTCATCCTGGTGGACGACGGCTCGACCGACGCTTCGCCCTCCCTGCCTTTACCCGCCGACCGCCCCCGCCTGGTCTGGCGGCGGCTGCACAACGAGGGCAATCGCGGCAAGGGCTACAGCGTGCGGCACGGCATGCTGGCCGCCAGCGGCGAACTGCGTTTGTTCACCGACGCCGATCTCTCGGCGCCGCTGTCGGAACTGCCCCTCCTGGAGCAGGCGTTGCGCAACGGCGCCGATATCGCCATCGGCAGCCGCCGCAACCGCCGCATGATTCGTGTTCATCAGTCCTGGGTACGCGAAAACGCCGGACGCATATTCAATGGCATCGTGCGCCTCGGCTTGAGCCTGCCCTATACCGACACCCAGTGCGGCTTCAAGCTCTTCAACCGCGAAAGCGCCCTCGCCATCTTCCCGCAGCAGCGGATTGAGCGCTGGGGATTCGATCCGGAACTGCTCTTCCTGGCCCGCCGCTTCGGTTTCCGGGTGGAGGAGATACCGGTCGTCTGGTCCCACGCCGACGGGGCCAAGATCCACCTGCTGCGCGACAGCCTGCGCATGTTCTGGGATGTGATCGAGATCCGCCGCCACGCCCGCCTGTACCAGGCCCAAGGCCGCCGCGCCCACCACGGCT
>Ga0134125_10004558_pt1 | contig 15836 bp, 13 predicted proteins | sample KB31751_FD_96464 | JGI IMG/M metagenome (GOLD analysis project Ga0134125, IMG submission 96464) | Terrestrial soil microbial communities with excess Nitrogen fertilizer from Kellogg Biological Station, Michigan, USA - KB3-175-1 | ecosystem: Environmental > Terrestrial > Soil > Unclassified ... | reverse complement strand
CGCGCCGTCGGCCTTGCGGATCATCTGCACCGGCGCGGCGGCCAGCGGCTGCGCCATCGGGCGCCCGTCCGGCATGCGGCGCACGCCGGGCGCCTCGCCGATCATCGCCACCTGCGCGGGCGTGATCGCGCCCCCGTACTCCGAGGGCGACGAGGCCGAGAGCACCACCGCGCGCTCCGGCTGGTCGGTGATGTCGATGAAGCGCCGCACGCCCGCGCTCATCGCCAGGATCGCGGTCATCACGGCGACCACGGTCGCCATGCCGATCAGCGTGACGGCCGCCGGCCCGAGCCGCTGCGGCAGCGTCGAGAACGCCAGCCGCGTCACCGTCCAGATCTGCGCCAAGCCGCCCATCACCGCCCCGCCAACGCGTCGACGATCGATAGCCGCGACGCGCGCCAGGCCGGCACGGCCGCCGTCGCCAGCGCCAGCAGAGTCGCGAGCGCCAGCCCCACCCACAGCGTCGGCCCGGACGGCAGGCCGTTGAACTGCAGCGCCTTCATCACGGCCGGATAGAGCACGGCCGACAGCGCCAGCCCGGCGGCCGCCGCGATCAGGCAGAAGGCCAGCGTCTCGGCGACGATCAGCGCGGTCAAGCTGGCGTCGGCGAAGCCGAGCGTCTTCAGGATCGCGACCTCGCCGGTGCGCTCGCGCGCCGACTGGATCATCACCGCCCCGACCGAGAACAGCAGCGCGAAGAATACCGCGCCCATGATCAGCCGCACCGCCAGCCCCACCTGGCCGATGGAGGAGATGGAAGCCAGCGCCAGCTGGCGCTGGCTGAACGTGCGCGTCGCATGCGGGGAGTTCTGCGACAGTCGGTCGATGGCGGCGGCGATCTGGTTGGCGTGCGCCGGATCATCGACGCGGACGTAGAACACGTGCGCCGTGCCGGCGTCCGCCGCGCGGCCCTCGTCGGCATAGGCATAGTTCAGGAAGGCGCCGCGGCCGAACTGCTCGGTCGCGCTCTCCGGGTAGATGCCGACGATGTCGACCGGCCAGGACGCCGCGCCATCGCGGCGCTGCAAGAAGTTGGGCTTCAGCGGGATGCGGTCGCCGACCTTCAGGCCGTACATCCGCGCGAAGTCGGCCGACAGCAGCGCGCCGGCGCGGTCCCTGGCCAGCGCCGTCCATTGGTCGGGGGTGATCTTCGTGCGGTCGCCGAGCGCCACGCGCAGCTCGGCCGGGTCGATCGCCGAAGCCGGGATGAACTCGTTCGGACCGCGGAACCGGCCGCCCATGAAGACGACCTTGGCCACCGCCTTGACGCCGGGCAGCGCGGCGATCTGCGGCTGCAACGACACCGGCAGCGGGTCGATCTCGCTCACCTGGCTTTGCGTGACCAGCACGTCGGCGTGCGCTGCGGCGACCAGCCGGTCGAGACCGGCCGAGAAGCCCTGCAGGACGCCGAACAGCAGGAAGGCGCAAACCATCGAGACGAGCGTCAGCACGGCCCGCCCGGGCCTTCGCCACATCCCAGCCCAGACGAGTGGGAGGAACTTCATCGCCCCGTCCCCAGCTCCCGTGTCGCGCGCGAGAATGCGCTCGCAAGGCCGCAACGCCAAGTCACTTGCCGGAAAGCTGTCCGGCCGAGCTGGTGGCCGCCGCCCAGACCTCCGAGGCTAATTCAGCGCGCTCTTCAGGGCCTCGCCGATGCGGAAGCGGGCGGTCTTCGAGGCAGGCACCTTGACCTGCGCGCCGGTGCGCGGGTTGCGCGCCAGCGCCGGGGCGCGGGCGATCGGCGTGAAGCTGCCGAAGCCCACCAGCCGCACCTCCTCGCCGCGCTTCAGGGCCGCGGTGACCGAGGCGACGAAGGCGTCCACCGCCGCCCTCGCCTGCGCCCGGCTGAGATCCGAACGCTGGATGATGTCTTCGATCAGCTCGCCCTTCGTCATCGGCTGCCTCCCCCGCAGACTGGCCGGCCCCGCGCGCCGGCCCCCACCTGCGCTTTGGCGACTAAATGCCTATGGCGGCGCCCCGTCAAATGACGACGGCGCGGGATTGCTCCCGCGCCGCGCACAATTGATCGAAGCGCCTCCCGAGGCTGGTTTCAGGCGAGCTTGCGGGCCGCCGGCGGGGTTGGCTGCGGCCGCCCCGGCCCGGCTGGCGCGCGACGCCAGACGCCTTCCACGTCGTCCTCGTCGTCCTCCTCGGAGACGGTCACCGGCTCGGTGTCGCCCGGGTTCCACTCGATCGGGAGCAGCGGACCGGTGAGCGCCTTGGCCAGCACCTCGTCGACCGTGGCGACCGGGATGATCTCCAGCCCCGACTTCACGTTCTCGGGCACGTCGGCCAGATCCTTCTCGTTCTCGAGCGGGATCAGGACCGTCTTGACGCCCGAGCGCAGCGCCGCCAGCAACTTCTCCTTCAAGCCGCCGATGGCGAGCACGCGCCCGCGCAGCGTGATCTCCCCGGTCATGGCGAGATCCTTGCGGATCGGCACGCCGGTGAGCACCGAGGTGATGGCGACCGCCATGGCGACGCCGGCCGACGGACCGTCCTTCGGCGTCGCGCCCTCCGGCACGTGCACGTGGACGTCGGTCTTCTCGAAGGCGGGCGGGGCGATGCCCAGCCGCGGCGAGCGGGCGCGCACGAAGGAGGCGGCCGCCTGGATCGACTCCTTCATCACGTCCTTGAGGTTGCCGGTGATCGACATGCGGCCCTTGCCGGGCATCTTCACCGCCTCGATGGTGAGGATGTCGCCGCCGAACTCGGTGTAGGCGAGGCCGGTGACGATGCCGACCTGATCCTCCTCGTCGGTCTCGCCGTAGCGGAACTTGCGCACGCCCGCGTACTTCTCGACCAACTCGGGCGTGACGGTGACCGACACGAGCTTGTCGACCGCCATGTCGCGCACCGCCTTGCGGGCGAAGTTGCCGAGCTCGCGCTCCAGCGAGCGCACGCCGGCCTCGCGCGTGTAGTAGCGGATGAGGTCGCGGATCGCCTCGTCCGGCACGATCCACTCGCCTTCCTTCAGCCCGTGGTCCTTGGCGAGCTTCGGCAGCAGGTGACGCTTGGCGATCTCCACCTTTTCGTCCTCGGTGTAGCCGGGCAGGCGGATGATCTCCATCCGGTCCATCAGCGGCTGCGGCATGTTGAGGCTGTTGGCGGTGGTGACGAACATCACCTGGCTGAGGTCGTAGTCGACCTCGAGGTAGTGGTCGTTGAAGGTGTTGTTCTGCTCGGGGTCGAGCACCTCGAGCAGGGCGCTGGAGGGATCGCCCCGCCAGTCGGCGCCCATCTTGTCGATCTCGTCGAGCAGGAAGAAGGTGTTGGTGGTCTTGGCCTTCTTCATCGACTGGACGATCTTGCCGGGCATCGAGCCGATGTAGGTGCGCCGGTGGCCGCGGATCTCGGCCTCGTCGCGCACGCCGCCCAGCGACAGGCGCACGAACTCGCGGCCCGTGGCCTTGGCGATCGAGCGCCCGAGCGAGGTCTTGCCGACGCCGGGCGGCCCGACGAGGCAGAGGATCGGCCCCTTCAGCGAGCCGGTGCGGGCCTGCACCGCCAGGTATTCGAGGATGCGCTCCTTGACCTTCTCCAGGCCATAATGGTCGGCCTCTAGGATCTCCTCGGCCTTCACCACGTCGATGGGCTTCTGCTTGGATTTGCCCCACGGGATCGACAGCAGCCAGTCGAGGTAGTTCCGCACCACCGTCGACTCCGCCGACATCGGGCTCATGTTGCGCAGCTTCTTCAGCTCGCTCTCGGCCTTGGCGCGGGCTTCCTTGGAGAGCTTGGTCTTCTTGATGCGCTTCTCGAGCTCGATCAGCTCGTCGCGCGAGTCGTCGTGCTCGCCCAGCTCGCGCTGGATCGCCTTCATCTGTTCATTGAGGTAGTACTCGCGCTGCGTCTTCTCCATCTGACGCTTCACGCGGGTGCGGATCTTCTTCTCGACCTGCAGCACGCTGATCTCGCCCTCCATCAGGGCGTAGACCTTCTCCAGCCGCTTCACGACGTTGAAGATCTCCAGCAACTGCTGGCGATCGCCGATCTTCACCGCCAGGTGCTGGGCGATCGAGTCGGCCAGCACGCCGGGCTCGGTGATCTGCGGGACCTGGGCCTGAGCTTCCGGCGGCACCTTCTTGTTCAGCTTGACGTAATTCTCGAACTGCTCGACCACCGCGCGGCTCAGCGCCTCGGCCTCGTGCGCCTCGCCGCCCTCCTCGTCGATCTGGGCCGCCTCGGCCTCGTAGAACGCGTCGATCTGCGTGAAGCGCAGCACCGCGGCGCGCGAACGGCCCTCGACGAGCACCTACACGGTGCCGTCCGGCAGCTTCAAGAGTTGCAGCACGTTGGCGATCACGCCGACGTCGAAAATGTCCTTCGGGGTGGGGTCGTCCATGTCGCGGTCGCGCTGGGTGGCGAGCAGGATCTGCTTGTCGCCGCGCATGACCTCTTCGAGCGCGCGCACCGACTTCTCGCGGCCGACGAAGAGCGGCACCGTCATGTGCGGGAACACGACGATGTCCCGCAGCGGCAGCACTGGAAGAGTCTTTATCTCGGACATGACGCTTTTCTCCTGGCCCGGCGCTTTAGGGGAGGAACGCGCCTGACCGCAATGCGGACCACGGTCACTCGACGATGCGCCGAGTCGGGCGGCCCGTCCGCCGAACGCGGCGGCTTTCAGGCTCGATTATGTGGATGCTTTCCGAGCGTGTTCAAGCAAGCTGCCGGGCCGGCGGCAAGGGGTCGCGCCGCGCTGGCGAGGTTCGAATGAACATGTTCGACGAAGCCCGAGGCGCGCATGCGACGTGCGCGGATCGGCGCAGGCGCGCAGGTTCTTGCCGGCGCCAACTGTGGCGGATTTCACACGCCGCCAAGACGTTGTCATGGAGCTGGCGCGATTGCGGCCAAGCGCCCCTCGCCCCACCTGAAGGAGAGCTGCGATCGTCGCGACAGGAGCTCCCTCATGGCCGACGCTGCCAGGCCCCGCGCCCTCGGCTTCAACCACATTGCGCTGGAGGTCGGCGACATCGAGGAGGCGCTCGCCTTCTACGGTCGCCTCTTCGCCTTCGAGCTGCGCAGCAAGAGCGACAGCATGGCCTTCATCGATCTCGGCGACCAGTTCCTGGCCCTGCAGAAGGGCCGCACGCAGGGCGCCGACGACGGGCGCCACTTCGGCCTGGTGGTCGACGACAAGGCGGCCGCGCGCCAGGCGCTGGAAGCCGCCGAGGTCGAGATCCTGCCCGGGCCGTTCCTCGACTTCCGCGATCCCTGGGGCAACCGCGTCGAGATCGTCGGCTACGACAACATCCAGTTCACCAAGGCCCCGCACGTGCTGCGCGGGATGGGCCTGGCGCACCTCGGCAAGACGCCGGGCGCCATCAAGGAGCTGACAGAAAAGGGCATGGCGCCGGCCTAGGCTCCGTCGCCTCGACGCGCGCGCCGCGACGGCGGCGCCGTCTTTTCGAGGGGGTTCCAGTGGAGCATTCATGACTACGCATGTGGCGCGGTGCGCCTGCGGGCAGCTGTCGGTGATCTGCGAGGGCGCGCCGGTCCGCACCGGCGTCTGCCATTGCTTCGCCTGCAAGCGGAACACCGGCAGCGCCTTCAGCTTCGGCGCGACGTTCCGCGAGGAGAACGTGCGCGTCGAAGGCCGGACCAGCCAATGGCTGCGAATTGGCGACGAGGGCGGCCGCGGGACGCGCCACTTCTGCCCGGTTTGCGGCGTCACGGTCTACGGGACCAACGCCGAGCGGCCCGGCTTCGTGCGGGTGGAAGCCGGCTGCTTCGCCGAGCTCGACTTCCCGCCGCCGCCAACCGCGTCGAGCTACGACGACGACCGCCGCTACCCGTGGCTCGACTTCAACTGCGAGCCGCTGGAGCGTTGGTGAGGCAGGCCGCACAGACGAGACTTCGTGATCACACCGTCCGCGCCGACGGCGCCGAAGCATCGGCCGATCGAACGGACCCGCTACCATCGCCTGATCATGCGACGCCGGGCGAAGGCGCGGTCGGCGACGAGCGCCAGCAGCACGGCCGGCGCCGTGACGCCGGCGCCGGCATAGAATGGAGCGTCGGGCGTCCAGGCGAACAGCGCCAGCGCCGCCTGCGGGCCGACCAGGCGCGAGAAGGAGTCCATTGCGTTGTTGAGGCCGAGGGTCTGGCCCTGTCGGTCGGCGTCTGTGGCGTGAGAGATCAGCGCGGTGGTGTTCGGATAGGCGAACGCCTGTCCAAGCGACATCGCGGCCATGAAGACGACGGTGGCCGCGCCGCCGGGCGAGAACGGCTGCGCCAGGAGGCACGCCGCCGTCAGCACGATTCCGAACGCCAGCATGGGCGATTGGCCAAAGCGGCGCGAGAGCGGACCGGTGAGCAGCGCCTGCCCGAGCGTCGCCGCGATCGCTGCGGCGGTGAAGCAGTAGCCGATCGCGGCCGTCGACCAGCGGTACCGATGCATCGCCCAGAAGCCGAACGTCGACTCGAAGCCGTTGAACGCCAGCCCGACCAGGAAGGTCAGCACCATCAGGGGTCCGACGACCGGATCTTTGAGGGCGGCGCCGGCCGCGGTCCATTGGCTCTGCTGACCGCTCGGCCGCTCGACGTGGACCCGGCTCTCGCGCACCAGCAGCTGGATGAGCAGCGCCGAAGCCGCCGCCAGCGCGGACGCCACCAGCAACGGCGGCCGGAAACCGGCCGGGCCGAGGTCCGGGCGAGCCAGGAGGCCGCCCAGGCCCGGGCCGAAGATGAAGCCGACGTTGTAGGCGGCGCCCAGCATCCCCATGCGGCCCGGCCGGTGGGCCACCGGCGTCACGTCGGCGATATAGCTGCTGACCACCGAGCCATTCCCGCCAGCGACGCCGCCCAGGAACCGGATCAGCGTGGCGGCGGCGATGTTCGGGGCGAACGCGAGGGCGAGGAAGCAGAGACAGTTGGCCGCGACCGTGGTCACCAGCAGCGGCTTTCGCCCGACCCGGTCCGACAGCCGCCCCCAGAAAGGCTCGCCGAAGAAAGCCCCGGCGGCATAGGCCGAGAACATCAGCCCGATTTGCCAGCCGGAGGCGTGGAACGAGCGCGCATAGAACGGCAGCAGCGGCACGATGACGCCGAAGCCCAGCATGTTGAGCATCATCACCGTCAGCAGGGCGGCCAGCGCCGCGCGCGAGGCGCGCAGCGCCGCCTGCTCGGGCTCAGCGTCCGGCATGGCGAAGCTGGTAGGCCGGGCCACGCGCCGCCGCAAGGCGGGCGCTTTGCGGGTGGCGCGGACGCCTCTCAGCGATCGGCCACGGCCGCCTCGCTCATGAGCCTCTCGGTGTCGGCGAAGCTTTCCAGCTTGCCAAGCGTGCCCAGGCCCTGGGCGACGAGCGCGGCCGTGGCCGTCGCGAAGCGGCAGGCCTCGAGCGGCGGCCACCCGCGCGACAGCGCGGCGATGAACCCAGCGCAATAGGAATCGCCGCAACTCGTCGTGTCGACCGGCCGGATGACGTGGGCGGGAACCGTGCGGCGTTGGTCGCCGACCGAGACGTAAGATCCCTGGCTCCCGTTCTTGATGATGCACGCCCCCGCGCCCAGGTCGCGGAAGAACGCCGCTGCGGCGGCGAGGTCGTCCACGCCGGAAATAGAGGTCGCTTCGGCGGCGCTCGGCATGAAGTAGTCGACGTGCGGCAACAGTCGCGAGAGCTCCTCGCGCGCCGTGCGCCGCGGCGAGATCAGGTCGCAGGTGACGACCGCGCCGGCGCCTTTCGCAGCCTCCAGCAGCGCGGCGCCGGCGCCCCCGTCCGTCGCGCGGCCGCCCACCGCGGCGTAGTGCACGAAGCCGCTGCCGCAGGCCGCGGCGATGGCCCCCTCGCCGATCGTGGCCCCGCCGCCGGCGCCCGCCGCGTGGTAGCTGGACCGCCGCCCGTCGCTCTCGACCGTCAGCAGGGTGGTCGAAGTGCGCTCGCCGGCCCGCGTGGCGAGCAGGCTGGTGTCGACGCCGACGGATTCGAATCCAAGCCGGACGAAGCGCCCGACGAGGTCGTCGCCGACCGCTCCGACGATCCTGGTGGCCACGCCGAGCTTGGCGGCCACCATGGCCGCGCCGCCGGCCGTCCCGGCCGGAACGCAGGCGATCCCCTCGATCAGCATCGCCCTTTCGGTATGGGTCAGGGCGTCGACCGGGCGCGCGACGATGTCCAGCGTGGTGAGCCCGATGGTCAGCAAGCCAGGCTTCATCGGCTCGAATCGCCCTTGGCGCGCTGGCGGCGTCATCGGGGAGAGCCGTAGCCCGAGCCGCGCGTCTTGGCGAAGAACTCGTCCCACTGCTCGGGCGTCAGCTGCGACGGCTCCCCCAGCTGGCGAGCGAGGACGTACTGGCGGCACATGATCTCCAGGCGATGCGCGAGCGCCACGGCCGACTTCAGGCTGCGCGCGCGGCAGATCATGCCGTGATTGCCGAGCAGGCAGGCTGCGCGGTCCGAGAGCGCCTCGGCTGCGCTTTCGGCCAGCGCCTCCGAGCCGTAGGTCGCGTAGGGCACGCACGGCACGTCGTCGCCGCCGAACGCCCCGACCAGGTAGTGGAACCCCGGCAGCGGCCGGTTATGGCTGGCGACCGCGACGCAATAGTCGGAATGGGTGTGGACGACGGCCCGCGCGTCGGGGTAGCGGCGGTAGATCGCCCAGTGCATCCGCCACTCGGAGGACGGCGCGTGCGCGCCGGTCCAAGCGCCGTCCGGGCCGACGTAGACGACCGACTCCTCGGCGATCGACTCGGCCGACGCCCCAGTGGGCGAAATCAGCATGCCGGCGCCGCAGCGGCAGCTGAGATTGCCCGAGGCCAGCTCGTTCAGCTTCAGGTCCGCCGATTGCCGGTATCGGGCGACCAGCTCGCGCCGCAGGGATGGCTCGTCGTCGACGCTCATGCTCGGCTCGAGGTGTCCTCGATGGCGAGCACGCCAGGCTCGCCGCCCGGCGCCCTTATCACGACTGGGTCGCCGACGCCCATACCCGGACCCGGCCCTACGCCAATCGCCGAAAGCTTCACCCCGCCAGCTCGCCGGTCTTCAGCCAGTGCGCGCAGTCCGCCGTGAGCTTCTCCGCCGCCACCTCGTCGCAGAGCGCGGCTTCTTCAGGCGACAGCACGTCGCGTCAGCGGCCGTTGGTTCCCTTGTTGAAGAAGCCCGGTGGGAAGCGGGAGCCGGCCGCGCGCCTGCGCATGTAGTCGAGGCCGCAGCGCTCGACCAGCGACGGCAGCCGCGCTTCGTCGAGCGGGATATCGAGGAAGGCCGCCAGCCGCCGCATCTCGCTGGGCAGGTCGGCGATCAGGCGCGCGTAGTGGAGCAGCAGCACGTTTGGCCGGTGGCGCTGGTTCCACCAGCTCTGCGCGTTCACCCAGAACGAAGGCTCCTGGTCGGGCGCGTCGTCTGGCGCCTGCAGCCAGTGCAGGTAGAACGTGCGGACGTCGGGCAGTTCGGCGTCTGGCGGCGGCGCCGCCTGCCCGGCGGCCTGCATCGCCTTCAGCTGCTCCACCTCCAGCAGGACGTGGTTGTGCAGGCTCCAGGCCACGTCGCGGCCATCGCGGCCGACGTAGATGTATTTGATGGTGTCGACGAACGGCGTCGCCTCGAACGGCGAGTGGGTCTTCATCACTCGCCGATGGGTTTGCGCCTCCAGCATCGCACCGATCGCCTCCGGCGGCCCGCCCGCCCGTCGCTCGATCCAGGGCGATGCCTCTACGGCCGCGACCTCGTCGGCCCCGCCGGTGACGAGCTGGTAGACCATCTGCTGGGTCAGCGTGGTGCCGGTCTTGGCCCAGCTGGCGACGATGATGTCGTCGCCGCGCAGCTTCACGTAGTCCCACCGATCGGTGTCGCTCATCGGCGTCCTGATCGCCCGGCGCGGCGCAGCCCCGCTCGGTGCGGCGCCTGCGGCCTTTCCCTCGACTGGCGCGTCGCCCATGACCCCTGCTCCCGAAGCGTCAGGCGCAGGATCGCTCCGGCGGCCCCGTAAAGCGACCGCAAATTGCCTTGCCGTCGGCGAGCGACTGGGTCAGCCGGGAATCAACGCTGCATCACCGGCCGGTCCTTGCTGCAAGGCGCTGGCCCAGCGCGACGAACGCGAACAGGCCGACCGCCGTCGCGCCTGCAAACAGGGCATAGAGCGGCGCGTAGTCGTGGCCGTGGGTGAGCAGCAATCCGGCGAGCGCGGGTCCGACGGCGCCGCCGATCGCCAGGGCGGCCGGCATCAGCACCGCCACGTGACCACGCTCGTCGGCCGTCGCGATCATGCCCATCTGGTAGGCCATGGGGAAGTTCCAAAGGCCGACCGCCAGCGTCACGCCGACGAGGTAGCCGGGAAAGCCGTGGCCCCACTGCAGCGCCGCCGCGCCGGCGATCGCCAGGAGCATGCCTATCGCCAGGGGCTTCGCTCGGCCGAAACGGTCGCCCATCACGGCGGCGAGCACGCCGGCGACGCCGCTGGCCACGAGCGCGGCCATGAAGGCGTTCGAGGCGGCCTGGTCGCTGACGCCGAAGGTCGGGGCGAGCTGGGTGAGGAACGCCCACAGCGCCGAGAGGCCGGCGAAGGAGACGAAGAGTCCCGCCAGGCCCGACCAGGCTGGCCAGTCGCGCCGCACCGCGGCCGCGCCGCCACGGCCGCCCTTCATGGTGAAGCGCTCCGCCGGCGGCGTCAGGGCGCGCCGGGCCGGGAAGCCGATCAGGCCGGCGAGCGCGGCGATGCCGACGATCGCCGCAAGGGCGAACGCCGCGCCCGAGAAGCCCCAGCGGGGAATGGCGAAGCCGGCGAGGACCAGCAGCGCCGCGCCGCCGAGCACCACCTCGAAGGTCAGCTTGATCCCGAAGGCGGGATCTGGCCGGTGGTTTTCCGAGATCACCGCGATGCACAGCGTGTAGAGGACGCCGAGGCTGGCGCCGGCGACCACCAGCGCGGCCAGCAGCGTTTCGTAGGTCGTGGCGACGCCGCAGGCGCCGAGGCTCAGCACCGAGACCGCCGTTGCGCCGCCCACGAGCGCGCGCCAGTTGAGCCTGCGGATCCATTGGTTGGAGAAGACGGCCACCAGGGCGAAGCCGGCCAGATAGCTCGAGCCGACAATGCCGATCTGGCCATCGTTCAGGGAGAAGCGTGACGCAGCGGCCGTCAGCAGGGCCGGCATGACGTTGAACAGCAGCGCGGCGGCGGCCGAGACCAGCGAGGCGGCGGCGAGCACGCGCGTCGGCTGCCGATAAGCGACCGGCTTGGGCGGAAGCGGCTTGGCCTCCCTGGCCGGCGCGGCGCGGGGCGCCAGGTCGTCCGACGGAGGAATCCGCACCTTCAGGCTGGCGTAGCCGCGGGTGAAGGGGCTGGCGACATAGACGGGCTCGCCTACGACCTCGATCTTCGGGTAGCGCTCGAGGATCTCTTCCCAGATCACCCGCAGCTGCATTTCCGCGAGCCGGTTGCCCATGCAGCGGTGGATGCCGAAGCCGAACGACATGTGATGGCGCGGCCGCTCGCGGTCGATGATGTACTCGTCCGGGCGCTCGATGGCGGCCTCGTCGCGGTTGCCCGAGACGTACCACATGATCACCTTGTCGCCCTTCTTGATCAGCTTGCCGCCGAGCTCGGTGTCCTGAACCGCCGTACGCCGCATGTGGGCGAGCGGCGTCTGCCAGCGGATGGTCTCGGAGACCATCGAGGGGATCAGCTCGGGATGCTCGCGCAGTTTCTGGTACGCGTCCGGGTTCTGGTTCAGCGCCAGCACGCTGCCGGTGATGGTGTTGCGGGTGGTGTCGTTGCCCCCGACGATCAGCAGGATGATGTTTCCCAGGTACTCCATGGGAGTCATGTCCCGGGTGGACTCCCCGTGCGCCAGCATCGAGACCAGGTTGAAAGCGGGCTCGGCGTTCACCCGCTGGTTCCACAGCCTGACGAAGTATTCGAGGCACTCCATCAGGACGGCGGTCTGTTCCTGCTCCGTCTCGACCAGCTCGCCCGGCGCTGGAAACGTCGTCGTGACGTTCGACCAGTAGGTCAGCAGATGGCGATCTTCGAAAGGAAAGTCGAACAGCGTCGCCAGCATCTGGGTGGTCAGCTCGATGGAGACCTTCTCGACCCAGTCGAAGGTTTCGCCGACCGGCAGTTCGTCGAGGATCTTGGCCGCGCGCGAGCGGATCAGGTCCTCCATCCGCACCAGGTTCGTCGGCGCGACGATGGGGGAAACCACCTTGCGCTGGTCGTCGTGGTGGGGCCGATCCATCGCGATGAACATCGGCAACGGCGGGGCCTCGCCGCTGCCCTCGTCGTAGATCGAGATGCCGCCGCGTCGGATGTCCGAGGAGAAGACGTCGTGGTTGGTGTCGACGGCCATGATGTCGTCGAACTTGGTCACCGACCAATACGGGCCGAACTGGCTCTGCCGGCAGTAATGCACCGGGTCCTCGCGACGCAGGCGCGCGAAATAGGGCCAGTGGCTGTTGGTGCGCCAGAGCTCGACGTTGCTCACGTCGATGTCCTCGAGCGCAATCGTCTCGGCGTCCTGGATGGCCCGGATCCTGGCGCCCGCATCGTCGGCCATGAGGTTCCCTCCGCTATCTTTTGTTCTGGTTCTCAGGCGCCGACGATAGTGCGCGCCTTGCCGCTCATCGCAGTTGCTCGAAGATGGGCGCGCGGAACGGGTCGCCGTCGGCCAGATGCGCCAGTTGCTTGTGGAACAGCATCCCTTCGCGGGGATAGCCGGATTTCGTCTTGGCGGGCAGTGAGCGGAACACTGCGTCGTCGCCAAAGAACCGCAGCACGAGCGTGTGCCGGTCCGGGAAGCTGGCGTCGACCGGCGCGCCCCCATGCAGCGATCCCGGATGCAGCACGACCATGTCGCCGGGCTGGCCGGCCCACGACAGGATGTCCCAGGCGTTCGGGTCGGCCTTCCGCTCGGCTTCGATGTCGGGCAGCCGCGGCAGGCCGGATTGCGGCCCGTGCAGCGGCGCGGTCGGATCGTTCGCGTCGCGGAAATCGGTTCCGTCGTGCAGGATGCCGCGGTGGGAGCCGCGGACGATCTCCAGCGAATTGGCTTTCGGCACCGCCTCGAAGCTGATCCAGGCGTTGGCCCAGTGGTCGCCGCCCCAGGGCAGGTAGGAGGTGTCCTGGTGCCACGGCGTGCGCCCACCGACGGCGTCCTTCTTCAGGAACACCTCCTCGGCGAAGTACCAGACGTGCTCGGAGCCCCAAAGCTCGGCGAACAGGTCGCCGAACGGGATCGACCGCGCCAGTTCTTTCAGGCGCTCGGCCGCGCGCGGGTTGGCGTTGTCGTTGTGGTGCTCCTTGTCCGTGCCCGGATAAAGGGTGACGGCCGCAGGCCCGGGATTGGCGATGTTCCAGTCGAACGCCGCCCTGCACATGGCCAGCTGACCGGCGTCGAGGAAACCCTCGATCAGCACGGCGCCGTCGCGGGCGAAGGCCTCCCGGGTTGCCTGGTCCATTGGCGGGCTCCGTGGCAATGCAATAGCCCTGCGTACCACCGACTGCGGATTTACACAACGTCTGTTGTCTGAATTATGTGCGGCCTGGCAGAGGAAGGAAGCGCGTGGATAGCAAGTCGGAAGCCGCCGTCGCGTCGGACACCCCCGTCGCCGAGCCGCGCAAGCGCGGGCGCCCGGTGGGTGATCGGGAGGCCAGGAGCGGCGAGCTCGTCGCCGCGGCGCGCGCGGTCATCGCCCGTGAGGGCTACGGCGGCGCGACTCTGCGCAAGGTGGCCCAGCAGGCCGGCGCCACCACCGGCGCGGTCAGCTACTATTTCGAGAACAAGGAGGCGTTCGTTCTCGCCGTGGCGGAGTCGCTGTTCGACGAGTTCGACGCGTGGCTCGCGGCCCAGGGCGACAGCTGCGATCCGCAGACCCTTTGCAACAGCCTCATCAACTGGACCACGCTCGGTGGCAGCGAGGCCTGGCTGGTGTGCCTGCAGCTGCTGGTGGGGGCGCGCGGCGATCCCTCGCTGGCAGCAGCGATCGCGCGGCGCAACGCGCGTTTCATGGCCAATTTGGCGACGGTGCTGGAGCGGGGCCAGGCGCAAGGCCTGATCCGTCGCGACTTCCCGGCCGACGTGCTTGCCGATCAGCTGAGCGCAATGGCCGACGGCTGGGCGCTCACCTATCCGCTCGAGCCGGCGCGGTTCGCGCATGGCCGCATCAAGCACCTGGCGGCCAGCGCGGCGGCGATGCTGGCGCCGCCGCGCTAGGCCAACGTCGCCGCTTGGCCGCGCGCGCCGACGCCCTTCAGCGTCGCGCCGTCCCGCCCGCGCAGCAGATGGATCGGATCGATCATCTGCCCGTCGACTTCGACCCAGCCCATGTGATTGGCTCCAGCCGACCAGCCGAGCAGGCGCTGGATCTCCTCCGGATAGCTGGCGACGACCTCCCGCGTCAGCGCCAGATACATGTTCTCCTCCTGACGGACGTTCGCTGCGTCGAGCGCCAGGCCCGCCGCCGTGCGCCATTCGCTCGCCGTGACGTTGGCGCCGCCGGCGTGGAAGGTCGAGCCAAGGAAGATCAGGGCCGAGCCGGCCTTCATCGCGGTCGGGACAGTCTCGGACATTTGCGGTTGGCGATCGTCGTCCCAGAGGTGGCTACCGGGGATCACCAGCGTTCCCCCGTTCTCGGCGGTGAAGTCGCTGACGGCGCAGATCACCTGGACCCGACCTTCGCGTCCGCCGGTCGGATGGCGCCAGAAGAACACGGTGTCGTCGCGGTGCAGCGGCTGAGCCGCCTGTCCCGGCCCGATCTGGATCGCCTGGGTCACGCCGATGCGCACGTCAGGCGCCATCTCCAGACGCCGGTCGCCGACCCAGACCTCGCGCGGCCGGCAGAGGAAGTGCTGCGCCGCCGGCAGGTAGAGCGGATGGGTGGCGATCGGCGCGCAATGGCGCGTGTGGGCGAAGAGCGCGCCAAGGCGCCGCGTCTTGAAACCTGCGAACGGGTCGCGGCCCTCGGCCTGTCGCTCCAGGCGGGAAAGAAGGTCCGCGCCCAGACCGGCAAGCGTCTCCGCGTCGAGGAACCCCTCGATCACCACGCCGCCGTCGCGCTCCAGCGCGGCGATGACGTCGGCCGCAGTGTCGTCGTTGGAAAGCCGGGTCAGCTCACGCATTTCGACGCCTCCCGCTGTGAGGGGCCTCGATCTGACGCGACGAACCTTCGTGCTGGACGCAGACGACCTTCGCCATGGGCGCCTCTCATTGGATTGAGAGTCCTACAACGGTTACGCATTTAGCACAACGTGTGTTGTGTTAAATATCGAGCTTATGCGTTGTCCGCGAGGCTGCGCCCGAGCCCTTAGGCGCTCGCCGCGCCGCCCTTCTTTTCGGCGTAGATCAGCAGGGGTTGGGCGCGGCCTTCGACGACTTCGGCGTTGACCACCACTTCCTCGACGCCCTGCATGGTCGGCAGCTCGTACATGATGTCGAGCAGGATGCCCTCCAGGATCGAGCGCAGGCCTCTGGCGCCGGTCTTGCGGGCGATGGCCTTGCGGGCGATGGCTTTCAGCGCGTCGTCGCTGAAGGTGAGGCCGACGTTCTCCATCTCGAACAGGCGCTGGTACTGCTTGATGAAGGCGTTCTTCGGCTCGACCAGGATCTTGACCAGGGCCTCCTCGTCGAGGTCGTCGAGGGTGGCGATCACCGGCAGGCGGCCGATGAACTCGGGGATCAGGCCGAAGCGCTGCAGGTCGTCGGGCTCGACCTGGCGCAGGATCTCGCCGGTGCGCCGCTCGTCCGGGTCGGCGACCTTGGCCGAGAAGCCGATCGAGGTGCCCTTGCCGCGGCCCGAGATGATCTTCTCCAGGCCGGCGAAGGCGCCGCCGCAGATGAACAGCATGTTGGTGGTGTCGACCTGCAGGAACTCCTGCTGCGGGTGCTTGCGCCCGCCCTGCGG
>Ga0134125_10004554_pt1 | contig 15840 bp, 13 predicted proteins | sample KB31751_FD_96464 | JGI IMG/M metagenome (GOLD analysis project Ga0134125, IMG submission 96464) | Terrestrial soil microbial communities with excess Nitrogen fertilizer from Kellogg Biological Station, Michigan, USA - KB3-175-1 | ecosystem: Environmental > Terrestrial > Soil > Unclassified ... | reverse complement strand
CTTGCGGTTGAGATCGACCTCGTCGGTGCCTACGATGCTCACCACTCGCTCTGCTCCCGTACTATTGGCATAGCGCACGGTCGCTCCAAAAAATGCCCTGATCGCCGCCTGCCCTGCTCGCGGCGTTTCCGGGTCAATTACTTCCGCGGATTCGATTTGCTTCGTGAGAAAGCGAATCCGCCCATCGATCTGGCGTAGCCGCCGCGTGCCGTACTGATAGTCGGCGTTTTCACTGCGATCGCCGTTGCTCGCAGCCCACGCCACCACCTGCGTCACGGCCGGGCGTTCCCTGGTGACCAGAAACCGGTGCTCATCTTTAAAGGCGCTGCAGGCCGCTCGGCGTTATGTAGTTCTTGCTTTGCGTCCCGGGCTCGTCACCTTGCGGTTTTCTCGTGAACCCTTTTCGCATGATCCTATATTGATCCTATCGATCATCGCCAAAGGTGCCGGCGAACGCATGGCGAGCGCGGTCGGCGCAAAGTCGGGGAAGTGTAAATCTATCTTTGGAGTTTCACTTGGAGCGGGCTACTCAGCCTCCCAATCCGAAGGCGCAAGAAAGGCGAATACAATAACTTACAGAAAATTCTTTAAACAAAACTATTGCAAACAGTTAGGACGCGTGCGAGTATCGACTTGTGGCCCGAAAGGGCCAAAAGTGGTTCGAAGTGGAAGAAAACGGTCAGCCCATCCCGGCGACGGCGGTCGAAGCCCCTCGCGGCACCCTCAGCGGTCGTGTGGATGAGAAAGGCCGGCTGAAACTTCCTGCGGCGATCACGCAGTTTTTGGAAGCGCTTGGGGAACGGAAGGTCTTTATCACGACTCTGGATGCCTCAACAGCCTTAATCTACCCGATTTCGGCCTGGCGCGAAACAGAAAAGTTTTTGCAAGAGGCCGGCGAGGACGCCGATCTGCGTTCCGACCTGGCCTTTGTCGCGAATCACTACGGTGAGGATGTGGAGATTGACGGGCAAGGCCGGGTGCTGATGCCGACGACGTTGCGCCGGGATTTGGGAATGGAGAAGGACGAGGTTTATCTGCTGGTTTATAAGCAGCGAATCGAAGTCTTCCCAAGCAAGGTTTACGCGCAGCGCTACGAAGCCGCCAGGATGAATCTGGACGAGAAGCGGAAGGCGCTGGAGAAGAAGGGATTGCGATAAGCGTCATGTATGCAGGGCATGCAGGACGGCGGCTATCGGCACTACTCGGTGCTGCTGAAGGAATCGCTGGAGTACCTCGCGATTCGGCCGGATGGGATTTATGTGGACCTGACCGCCGGGCTCGGCGGTCATACGCGCGCGATTGCGGAGCGCCTGGCGAGAGGCTTTGTGATCGCATGCGATCGGGATGCGGAGTCGCTCGAATTGGCTCGCGCGAGAGCGGCGGGCGTGGTGGAGCGGGTGCGGTTTTTTCACGGGGCTTTTTCAGACCTGCCGGGGGCGTTGGAGGAGAACGGCGTCACGTCGGTGGATGGCGCGCTGGCTGATTTGGGTGTCAGCCGGTATCAGTTGAGCAGTGGGGAGCGGGGTTTCTCGCTGATGGAGGACGGGCCGCTTGATATGCGGATGGATCGCAGTCAGGCGGTGACCGCCGCGGATCTAGTGAATGAACTGCCTGAAAAGGCGCTTGCTGATCTGATTTATCAGCTCGGCGAAGAAAGGAGGTCGCGAAGAATCTCCAGAGCAATCGTTCGCGCGCGGCCCATTTGGACGACCGGCCGTTTGGCCCAGGTTATCGAACAGGCCGTGCCGCGAACGGGGAGAATTCACCCGGCCACCCAGACGTTCATGGCGCTGCGGCTGAAGGTGAATGGCGAGTTGGAAGAGTTGGACGAGATGCTCCGGATTGTGCCGGACCGGTTGAATTCGGGCGCGCGGTTCGTCGTCTTGACGTTTATGTCGACCGAGGACCGGAAAGTAAAGCAGGCATTTCAGGGATTGGCGCGAGCTGGAAAGGCGAAGATCCTGACGAAGCACGTGGTCAAGCCAACGGAGGAAGAGGTTTTGGAAAATGCGGCGTCGCGTGGAGCAAAGCTGCGGGCGCTGGAGTGGATTTAAGAGGGGAATAAGGTAATGGCGACACTGGCAACATTTGTAAATCGTTTCGTTGGCGTAAGGGAACTGGCTGAGGCTCCGCCCGCGGTTTGGGCGCGCACGGAATCGCCGCGCTTGCGCCCCATCGCGAACGAAGATGTGTATCTCTTCGTGAAGCGCATTGATAACACCGGCGTGGTCCGGGCCGTTGATACGGCTGCGCTCCGGGCACGGAGCCGGTCTATGATCACCGGATTTATCGCGGCCATGCTGGTGATCGCGGGCCTAGTCCCGACGGCGTATAACACGACCGCGGGTTTCACGGTGCAGCATCTGCGCGAAGAGCAGACGCAACTGCGGCAGCAAAAAGCTACGCTGGATACCGCCGAAGCGCAACTGGTCAGTCTGGACCGGCTGCAGCAGTTGGCCAAGAATTTGAAGATGTCGGAGCCCGAGCCCCAGCAGGTGCAAACCCTGGAGGGCAAGTCGCGAGTCGAAGCCCGGAATACGTTTCCGCTGCGCGCGAACCTGGCACAAACACGGCCGTAGGGGAGTGATGGTTTGGTTTCGCGGCTATGCTACGGCAGCCCTCTGCGCCATTAACGAAGTCGACTGAACGAGCAGTAACTATTGGGCTCATCCTTCTTGGGTGGGCCCTTCTTGTTATCTTCCGGCTATTTCAGCTACAAGTATTCGCTCACGACGATTATGTGAAGCGCGCCAGGCGGCAGCAGGAAAAGCTGGAGGTGATGGACGCGCCGCGTGGTTCCATTTTCGATCGCAACGGAAATGTTCTGGCGATCAGCTCAGCCTCGCGGTTCGTGGTTGTAAACCCGAAGCGAATCCCCAACAAAGAGATTGCGGCCGCCCTGCTCGGCAAGGTTCTGGGCATGGACGCGAAAAAGCTGCAAGCCTCTCTGGAATCCAGCGCGCGCTCAAGACACCACGGCGGATATCTGGTAGTGGCGGAGCGCGTCACAGATGAGCAGTCGGCGACGCTGCGCGGCATGGACCTCGATTGGCTGGAGCTTCGCCAGGGCAGTCTCCGCACCTATCCTAACGGCGATATTGCGGCGCATGTCCTCGGTAATGTCGACGGGGAAGGCAAGGGTGCGGCGGGAATTGAGCTAAAACTCAATAAGGACCTGACCGGCACGCCCGGCTTGCTGCGTGTCGAGCGCGATGGCCGCGCGGATTCCTATTCATCGGAAGTTGTCAAGACGCCGTTGGTTGGCCGGAACATCGGCTTGACCATCGATCGAGAGTTGCAGTACGTGGCGCAGGAAGCTTTGAAGTCCGCGGTGATTCACAATCACGCCGAACATGGAAGCGTGGTCGCGATGGATCCCAAAACCGGCGAAGTTCTGGCGCTCGAAAATTATCCCACTTACGATCCGAACGAGCACGTCCCGGCTGGCGAGAAGCCAGCCGGGCGTGAGGACCTCGCCGTGGTTGCACCGTTCGAGCCGGGATCGGTATTCAAGGTGGTCACGGTTTCGGCGGCGCTTGAAACAACGAATCTGACCCCGAACACGATGATCAATTGCGGCAACGGCGTTACCAGGCTCTTCGGCCGTGTGATCCACGACTCGCATCCATACTCGGTGCTTTCGGTGGCGGACGTTCTGGCGAAATCCAGCAACATCGGCGCGATTCACATTGGCATGCAAGTGGGGAGCCAGAACCTATACGACTACATCAAGCGTTTTGGTTTTGGACGGCGCACCGGGATCGAACTTCCGGCCGAGGCTCCCGGAATGGTGCGGCCGCTAAAGAGGTGGCAGCCGACTTCGATTGGCTCGGTTCCGATGGGGCACGAAATCAGCGTGACCTCCGTACAACTGGCGCAATTGGGAAGCGTGATCGCGAACGGAGGATTTCTGGTGCATCCCCGGCTGGTCGCCTGGAAGCAGGCAGCAGGCCAACCGAAGGAATTTGCAAGACTACCGGGCCCGGATCCGGCACGCGTGCTGAAACCGGAAACCGTGATGACCATGCGCACGCTGATGCACCGGGTGGTAATGCCGGGCGGGACGGCTTCACGCCTGCACGTCATTGGCTACTCGATCGCTGGAAAGACCGGTACGGCCCAGATCTTTGACTACGCGCATCATGTTTACACCCACAAGTACAACGCATCGTTTCTGGGATTCGCGCCTCTCGAAGACCCGGCTGTGGTTGTGGTGGTAACCATTACCGGGACCACGGGCGTCGCCGGATTTGGCGGCGCGGCGGCCGGGCCGGTGTTCGAAAAAGTGATGTCCACGGCTCTTCGCCGCCAGGGCATTGTGCGCGATGTGCCCGAAGACATTGAGACGTTGATCGCTAAGCAAGACAAAGCTAACCGAGCCGCGACCGCCAGGGAGCGGACAGCCGATGCAGATACGGTTTCAGAGCTGAGCAATCCCCTCACGCCGGAGGAGATGGCGCAGGCAGAAGGCACGGCCGAGAACCTCGATCCGAATGCTCCCAAAGCACCCGATTTCGTAGGCAAAACTGTCAAGGATGTAATGGAGGAAGCCGCCGCCCAGGGTCTTGAAATTAACTTGGTGGGCAATGGCTTGGCGCGTGCGCAGACGCCTCCGCCAGGCGCAGTACTCGTCCCGGGCGCTCATATTGAAGTGAGGTTCGCGCGCTAATGCTGCTGCAGCGCGTGCTCGAAGGCGTCCCGCTCATTCGGCCCGTGGCGATTTCGCTGCTTGAGGCCGAAGTGCACGGGCTGGCCTACGACAGCCGCAAAGTAGGGCCTGGCTATCTCTTCTTTGCGTTTTCCGGGGCGAAAACCGATGGCGGGCAATTCGCGACTGCCGCGATGCAGAAGGGCGCTCTGGCTGTTGTGAGTGACCGCCCGAGGCCCGGTGGTTTCGGCGGTCCGTGGCTGCAGGTTACTCATGGCCGCGAGGCCCTGGCTGTGGCGGCGCGCAACTTTTATAACCGGCCCGACGAGCGTATTGCGCTGACCGGAGTGACGGGCACTAATGGTAAAACAACCAGCGCGCTGCTGATCGACTCCATTCTTAGAGCCGCTGGAAAAGTCACTGCGCTGATTGGGACCATCGAGTATCACCTGGGCGGCCGCGTGCTGCCTGCGGTGAACACGACGCCGGAATCGCTCGACCTCTTCCGGATGTTTTATGAGCTGGAAGAAATGGGCGGGACCCATGCGACGCTCGAGGCATCCTCGCATGCACTGGACCTGGGGCGCATTTACGCGATGCGCTTTCACACTGCCGGTTTTACGAATCTTACCCGCGACCATCTGGATTATCACCAGACCATGGAAGCGTATTTTGCCGCCAAACAGTTGCTGTTCATGCCGCGGAGCGGTCCTCCCCCCCGTTTCGCGGTCTTGAATGCGGATGATGAAGCGGCCCGGCGGCTGGAATTATCGCCGGAAACAACGGTGCTCTGGTACGGCATCGACCAGAAGCCACCGGCGCGCCCCGATGCGGGCGCGGAACAGACCTGGATGCGCGCCGAAGGTATCGAATCTTCATTCGACGGATTGCGCTTTGAGGTCGCCGCCGCTGAGAAACGGTTTCCTGTGGAATCCGCTCTCGTCGGGCATATCAACGTGTACAACATTCTGCTGGCGTGCGCCACGGGGATTACCTACGGCTTGCCGGAAGAAGAAATTCAGAAAGGAATCAAGGAATTGCAGAGAGTGCCGGGGAGATTTGAGCGGGTGGAAGAAGGCCAGCCGTTCATGGTGGTGGTGGATTATGCGCACACGGATGACGCGCTGCGGAACGTCATCTCGGCGGCGCGCGGGATGAAGCCGAAGCGCATTATCACGCTATTTGGGTGCGGCGGCGACCGCGACCGGTCAAAGAGACCGCTGATGGGTATGGCGGCGGGGGAACTGAGCGACTTTGTCGTGCTGACCTCCGACAATCCGCGCAGTGAAGATCCGCTCGCCATCATGAACGACGCCATGGTTGGACTCAGCCGCTATGACACGCCGCATGCGGCCGAGCCGGATCGCGAACGCGCCATCCGGAAAGCGATCGAAACGGCGAATCCGGGTGACGTTGTAATTCTGGCAGGCAAGGGCCATGAGACTTATCAAGTGCTGCGCGACGGGCCGATCCCGTTCGACGACCGCGAAGTAGCCCGGCGCGTTCTGCGCGCCTTCGGGTACGGCCGCACCGCCGGGAAATGAGGCGACCGGATGGAGTTCTCTCTTGCTCAGATTCAGGAGGCAACCGGGGCGCAAGTCGTTAACCTGAACGGCGAAGCGCGTATATGCGGCTGGAGTATTGATTCCAGAACACTGAGCGAGGGAGATCTCTTTTTCGCCATCAAAGGTGAGCATTTTGACGGGCATGCTTTCATCGGCGCTGCATTTGAGCGTGGCGCCGCCGCGGCCGTTATCAGCGATAGGGGGGCGGGCTTCAGCGCGCGCGGAGCTTCAGCTCCGCTGCTCTACGTCCCCGATACCTTGCTTGCCCTGCAAACGCTCGCCCAATGGGCGCGCCACGAATGGGCCCGTCCGGTGGTTGCAGTCACGGGAAGCGCCGGCAAAACAAGTACGAAAGACATCATCGCTGCTTGTCTTGGAGTGCGCTTTCGGACCGGCAAGACCAGCGGCAACTTTAATAATCAGTTCGGGTTGCCGCTGACATTGCTGCGGCTTCCGGACGAAGCGGAGATCGCGGTTGTCGAATTGGGGATGAACCACGCGGGCGAGATCCGGTGCTTAGCCGGGATTGCCGCGCCGCAGGTCGGCGTAGTCACCAACGTAGGGTACGCGCATATTGAATTTTTTGACGGGATTGAAGGGGTGGCGGCGGCTAAGCGCGAGTTAATTGAGGCGCTGCCGCCGGATGGCGTTGCGGTTCTGAATGCGGATGACGAGCGGGTGTTGAAGTTCAGAGATGTCCATCCGGGGCGCTCCATTACGTATGGCATGAGCGAGAAGGCCGAAATCCGCGCCGAAAATCTGGACCTGCGTGCTGGTGGAGCAACCTTTACCGTCAGCGGAGTTCCTTTTGAAAGCCCTCTCGTCGGGCGTCACAGTGTGTCGAACGTTTTGGCGGGCTTGGCCGCGGCGTCCGCATTCGATATCCCACTTAGCGAATTGGTGACAACGGTGGCACGGCTCTCGACCGGCAAAATGCGCGGAGAGCGATCCGACTGGCGCGGCGTTGTCATCCTGAACGATTCTTATAACTCCAATCCCGAAGCAGCGCGCAGCATGCTTGACGTGCTTCGGGAAGAGCCGGCGAAGCGGCGCATCGCGGTTTTGGGAGAGATGCTCGAGCTCGGCCATATGGCCGAGAGACTTCATCGCGAGCTGGGCGCATATGCGGCCCACTCAGGTGTGGACGTGCTAGTTGGGGTACGCGGCGTGAGCCGGCTCATGGTGGAAGAAGCCCAGAGAGCCGGGTTGTCTGATCACGCCGCGTTTTTTTTTGAAGATCCCGATGCCGCAGGCGATTTTTTACGAGAGTTTGTGCGTCCGGGCGACGCCATCCTTTTTAAAGGCTCGCGCGGTACTCACGTCGAGAACGCGCTGGCGGTTATGGAACGATAAAAGATGCTGTACTGGCTGCTGGTTCAGGTCCTGCATAAATACATCCCGGCCTTCCGCGTATTTGGCTACATTACGACTCGCATTGCCCTTGCGAGTCTTACGGCACTGGCGCTGGCGCTTATCTTTGGCCCATGGCTTATCAAAAAGCTGCGGGAGTGGAGCTTCGGCCAACACATTCGCGAAGACGGGCCGCAGTCGCACCAGAAAAAGGCCGGTACGCCCACCATGGGCGGCTTGCTGATCGTCACCTGTATCGTGATTCCGACGCTCCTGTGGGTGGACCTGACCAACCAATATGTGTGGCTGGCGCTGCTCGGGCTGATCGGCTTCGGAGCGATTGGCTTCATCGATGACTACGCCAAGATCGCGAAGAAACGCAATCTCGGCCTGACGGCGAGGCAGAAGTTTTGGACCCAGGTCGTTATTGCGATGGTGATCGGGTTTTGTCTCCTGCTGCTGCACGCTCACCAGAAATACTCGACCGCCATCAACATTCCGTTTTTTAAACAGTTCAAGCCGGATCTGCTGATTGAACCGCTCACCAAGAATTTTTGGACTTATCCGCTGGCCTTCATCCCCTTTTACCTGTTCATCGTGTTTGTGATGGTGGGATCATCGAACTCGGTTAATTTGACCGACGGCCTCGATGGCCTCGCCATTGGACTGATGATCATTGCCTCCGGCGCAATGACCGCGCTAACCTACGTTTCCAGCAACGCCGCGTTCTCGTCGTATTTGGATCTGGCGCGCCTGCCGAACTCTCAGGAGTTGACTATTTTTTGCGCTTCAATGTTTGGGGCCAGTCTTGGTTTCCTTTGGTATAACTGCCACCCGGCGCAAGTTTTCATGGGCGATGTGGGATCGCTCGCGCTGGGAGGCGGTCTTGGCATTGTCGCCGTCCTTATTAAGCAGGAGATCGTGCTCATCTTTATCGGCGGAATCTATGTGATTGAGGCGCTCTCGGTGATCTTGCAGGTAGGCAGCTACAAGCTGCGGAATGGCAAACGCATCTTTAAAATGGCGCCCATTCATCACCACTTCGAAGCGCTGGGCTGGCCCGAATCGAAGGTGATTGTGCGGTTTTGGATCGCCGGCCTGGTGATGGCGTTGTTCGCGCTTACGACTCTGAAGTTGAGGTAATAACAAGCAGTTGCAGTTAACAGGAAAACACGTGCTGGTAATTGGCACGAAGCGCTCGGGCCTCGCCGCCGTCGAGCTCTTGTGCAAAAACGGAGCGCAGGTTCGCGCGATGGACGCTCAACCGCCCACTCCGGAAGAGCAGGCGCGCTTTGCTTCTTTGGGAGTCGCAATAGTCGGCCAGATTCCGGAGAATATTGCGGACCAGGGCAGGGAACCGGACGTCATTGTTCTTTCCCCCGCCGTGCCATGTGATTTGCCGATGCTGCAGGATGCGCGCGAGCGCGGTGTGAGGGTGATCGGCGAAGTGGAACTGGCTTCCTACTTCCTGAAAGGTCCCGTGATTGGAATTACGGGATCGAACGGGAAGACAACCACGACCGCCCTGACCGGGCACTTGCTCCAGCAATGCGGTATTCCCTGCCAGGTTGGCGGCAACATCGGCACGGCTGTCGCGTCGATCGTCGATTCCTCGGCCGATGTCCAGTGGAACGTTCTTGAACTGTCAAGCTTTCAGCTTGAGACCATTTGCAGGTTTCGCGCTTCCATCGGCGCTTGCCTGAATGTCACGCCCGACCACCTGGACCGGCACAAAACCTTTGAAAACTACGCTTCCATTAAAGCGCGTCTTTTCGAAACCCAGCAAGAGGATGATTGCGCCGTACTCAACTACGACGACGCGACCTGCCGCGGCTATGCCGGATCCACCAAAGGGCAAGTGTACTGGTTCAGCACATCGCAGGCTGTGCCTCGGGGCGTTTCCCTTCAGGGCGACGATCTCTGCTTCGAAGGCCAGCCGTTTATGTCGCGCTCGCAGATCCGCCTTCGCGGATTGCACAATGTCGAAAATGTTATGACCGCCACGCTCATTGCCCATCTGGCCGGGGCGAAGCTCGCGGATCTCGGTCGTGCCGTAGAGAGCTTTCCGGGCGTGGAGCATCGAATCGAGTTTGTCCGGGAATTGAACGGCGTCGAATATTTCAATGATTCGAAAGCAACCAATGTCGATGCCGCATTAAAGGCGATCGATGCTTTCCCGCGCAACCTCTGGATCATTCTGGGCGGCAAGGACAAGGGGAGCGACTACACACCGCTGCGCGCTCCTTTGCATGAACGGGCCAAGGCCGCGCTGCTGATCGGCGCGGAGGGAGATTATCCGTATGCCGCGGCCCCGCTGATCCGGAACGCGCTTACCGGATTTGTGCCGCTGATCGGCTGCGGCACGCTGGATCGCGCCGTTCAGTACGTCCACGACCACGCGCAAGCTGGCGATACCGTTCTCTTGGCGCCTGCCTGCGCTAGTTTCGATCAATTTCAAAATTACGAAGAACGCGGCCGAACATTCAAACATTTAGTGGCAGAATTGTTGTAACTACCCAATGGCGCAACGTCTCAAAACAGACTGGATCCTGTTCCTAACCGTCCTTACACTGGTTTGCTTCGGCCTGGTGATGGTCTACAGCTCGTCATCTATGATTGCGGAGCTGAAGTTCCACCTTTCCAGCACGCACTTCTTTTTCCGCCAGCTCGGGTGGGCGGTTTTTTCATTCGGCGTGCTCCTCTACTGTATGCGGCGCGATTATCGTCAGTGGAACAGCCCCAGGGTGGCATTCGCCGGCCTCGGTATCGTCCTGCTGCTGCTGCTTGCCGTTTTCCTCACCGATAGCGGAAGCCACCGCTGGTTGAAGGCCGGGCCGTTTTCGCTTCAGCCATCGGAGCTGGCAAAACCGGCCTTGGCACTGTTTCTGTCATTTTTCCTTTGCCGCCGCCTGGGTGCGGTCAACGAAAAGCATACGCTGGGTCCCATCGCGATCGCCATCTCGGTGATGGCTCTTGCGGTTGCGATTGCCGATCTCGGAACCGCGGTCGTGCTGGTCACGACGACACTTGCCGTCGTCTTTGTCGCCGGTATCGAGTACCGGTATCTGATCGTCTGCGGCGCTCTCGGGCTGATTCTCGGAGCCGGATTCATCGTAATGAAGCCGTATAGACTGGCGCGCGCCATTGACTTTGCTGATAAGAACCATACGCTACTGGCCAAGATCGACCCGAGCGGTCGCATTTTGAACTATGCCCATAAAACCGCCTCGACCAGCGATCCCGGCTATCAGCAGCTTCAATCGAAGATCGCCGTCGGCTCCGGCGGATTATTGGGTGTCGGCCTGATGGACAGCAGGCAAAAGATGCTGTACCTTCCTGAGGCTCACACGGATTTCATCTACGGAGTTGTAGGCGAAGAGACTGGATTGTTTGGCGCCGGGCTGGTGGTAATTGGTTTCGTGGTTGTCCTTTGGCGCGGCCTGAGAACGTATGTCCATGCCGCCGACAACTTCGGCCGCTATCTGGCGCTCAGCGCAACCGTGTGCGTGGTGGTTCAGGCGCTCATTAATATGAGCGTAGTCCTCGATTTGGTTCCGAATAAAGGCATTCCACTGCCCTTCATCAGCTACGGTGGAAGCTCGCTGCTAAGCACGCTGCTGCTGATGGGCATGTTGCTGAGCGTCAGCGAGCATGCAGCATGAGCATGATGGCTACATGGCTTCCTCAAGTGTCTCTAAACCATAACCCATGCCCTCTAAACCATAATTCATGCCATACTCCTTCCTGCTGACCGGTGGCGGAACGGGTGGCCATGTGTTCCCGGCTCTCGCCGTGGCGCGTGTGCTGCGCGAGCGTGGGCATCGGCTGCTGTTTGTGGGTACGCGCGCCGGTATGGAGTCTCGCCTGGTGCCGGAGGCCGGATATGAGATGGAGTTCATCCGCAGCGGCGGCCTAAACCGGGTTGGGCTGCGCAAGCAGATCCAGTCGGCTATACAACTTCCAGTTGGCATCGCCGCGGCTCGCCGGATATTGCGCCGCTTTCGTCCAGATGCCGTCTTCAGCATGGGCGGCTTTGTTGCCGGACCTGTCATGATTGCCGCTGTTTTTTCGCGCATTCCGCTGATTATCATGGAACCGAACGCGGTTCCGGGTTTTGCAAACCGCAAGGTCGCCCGGCATGTGTACCGGGCGCTGCTCGGCTTCGAATCCACTCGCGCCTGCTTCCCGCCGGAGCGCTCGGAAGTTACGGGGCTGCCGGTGCGGCCGGAATTCTTCAACCTGCGCCCGAAAGCGGAGGGCGCGTTCAGCGTTTTGATTACCGGCGGCAGTCGCGGAGCGCGAACCCTGAACCGGGCCTCGCGCGAAAGCTGGCCTTTGTTCCGCGAGCGCGGGGCAGGCGTGCGCATCATTCATCAAACCGGTGCTATCGAGCACGAGGTGCTCGCAAAATCGTTCCGAGATTCCGGCGTACAGGGCGAAGTGGTTCCGTTCATTTCAAACATGCCGTGCGCCTTCGCAAATGCCGATATGGTCGTGGCTCGCGCAGGCGCAGGGTCTGTCAATGAGATCGCTGCCGCAGGCATGCCCTCCGTGCTTGTTCCATTGCCCTTTGCCGCTGACGACCATCAACGCAAGAACGCGCAATCGCTGGTGGACGCGGGCGCTGCGCGGATGCTATTAGATGCAGAAATGAACGGCGAGCGCCTGTTCCAGGAGGTTGAATCGCTCCGCAAAAATCCGGACGTCCTGAGCCGCATGCGGGATCGGGTACGCCAATTCGCCCACCCGGGCGCGGCGGAACGAGCAGCCGAGGTTCTGGAGGAGGCCGCGCTCACAGGAAGATGAAAAAAGTTATCGATGAAAGCCTAAATATGCTGTATTGCGCATTGACACCCGGAAGCAAAGCCGAAACAATACGTTTGAAGAATGTTTTTTAAGCCCCAACACGTACACTTCGTGGGTATCGGGGGCATTGGGATGAGCGGAATCGCAGAGGTCCTGCTCACACTGGGCTACCAGGTTTCCGGTTCCGACCTTAAGTCGACCGCGATAACCGAACGCCTGGCGAAGCTCGGCGCGGCCATTTACATTGGCCACCGGCCGGAAAACGTGGATGAAGCAAAAGCAGTTGTCGTGACCTCTGCGCTGGATCCTGCGAATCCCGAAGTCGCTGAAGCGCGGCGGCTGCAGATACCTGTTATTCCCCGCGGCGAGCTGCTGGCCGAGTTAATGCGCCTGAAATTCGGCATTGCCATTGCGGGCAGCCATGGAAAGACCACGACGACGTCGATGGTCGCCGGCATTTTGAACGCCGCGAAACTCGATCCAACAGTCGTTGTCGGCGGCCGGGTTGCGGGCTTGCAGGGCTCAAACGCCAGAGTCGGCAAAAGCAGCATTCTGGTGGTTGAGTCAGACGAAAGCGACGGCTCGTTTCTAAAACTCGCGCCCATAGTCGCGGTCGTCACCAATGTTGATCGGGAGCACCTGGACCATTACGCCTCGCTCGCCGATATCCAGTCCGCTTTCACCCAGTTTGTTAACAGTGTTCCTTTCTACGGCGCTGCCATTTTGTGCATGGAAGACAAAAATATTCAGCAAATCTTCCCTGCCATCCGCCGCCGCACCATTACGTATGGCCGGTCCGCGCAGGTGGACCTTGAAATTCAGGATGTCACGCTCGAAGCAGCCGGCAGCAGCTTCTCGATACGACGCCGCGACAGCGAACTGGGGCGATTCCATCTTGGTGTGCCGGGCTTGCACAATGTCCTGAACGCGACCGCTGCTATCGGCGTGGGACTCGAAATGGATGTTCCCGTCGCGCAAATCCAGGAAGGTCTGGCTGCCTTCACCGGTGTCGATCGACGGTTTTCGATCCGCGGCGTCGAACGCGGCATCACGGTGATCGATGATTACGGCCACCATCCAACTGAAGTGAAAGCAACACTCGCCGCCGCAAAGCTCTCCCCGTACCGGCGGATCCACGTCTTGTTCCAGCCGCATCGCTTCTCTCGCACCAAATATCTGCTGGATGAGTTCGGCACGGCTTTTCACCAGGCGGACGATGTTTACCTTCTCGATATCTATGCGGCTTCGGAGCCGTCCATCGAAGGCGTGACAACCGAAGTGCTGGTGGAAAAGGTACAGTCTTACGGCCACCGTTCGGCACACTATGTGGCGACAGTTGAGGAGGGAATTAACGCAATTGCGGCTTCGGCCGAGCCGGGCGATGTGATCATTACGCTTGGCGCGGGCAGTGTCTCTCAAGCGGCGGATAAGATCCTCGACAAACTGCGGGAGGCTGCCTGATGGTTCGTCGCCAGGAGCCGGTCGAACGAGTGCGCTGGGGCCGCTTCACTTTCTGGCTGATTGCGGGCGTGTTCCTCATGGTGACCACGTTGTTTGCCTGGCACCGCACCGAAGAGTTTCTGATCAAAGATGGCCGCTTCCAGGTAGCGGAGGCGGATGATTTTGCCGGGCAGAGCCCGAATCTCATCGTGGAAGGAATACATTATGCGTCGACTTCCCAAGTCCGTCACATCTTCGCGGAGGATTTTGGCCGGAGTCTCTACCTGGCCCCTGTTCAGAAGCGCAGGGTACAACTTCTGCAGATCGATTGGGTGGAGAACGCGTCGGTTTCGAAGATCTGGCCGAACACGCTGAGGGTGCACATTCAGGAGCGCACACCGGTAGCTTTCGTCCGGCTCCTGAGCCGTAGAGATCACTCGTCGCACTTTGCCTTAATTGACCGCGACGGCTACATCTTGCGCCCGAGAGTGGCCGCTAAATTTACGCTCCCCGTCATTTCGGGAATCAGCGAAACCGAATCGCGTGAGAATCGCCGTGCCCGCGTTCACCGGGTGCTGGCCATGCTGAAGGAAATCGGTTCGCTGGCCGCCCGGATCTCCGAGATCAACGTCGCGGACCCGAATGATCTTGTGATATCCGAGCATGTTGAGGATCGCGTGCTCAATTTGATGCTCGGAGATGAAAATTACACCGAGCGTCTGCAGAACTTCCTGGCGAATTACAGCGAAATCAGAGAGAAGCGTCCCGATGCAACTACGCTCGACTTGCGTGTTGACGGCGTTATCACAGCGGTAGGAGACCAACAGGGTGGGTAATAAGACAAAACTAGCAGTAGGACTTGACCTTGGCAGCACCAGCACGCGCGTGGTCATTTGCGCCCTTGAGGGCGACAGTCTACGTTTTCTCGGTTACGGCGAAGCGCCCGTTCACGCTTGGAACCGCTCCCGGCTAGCGGATCAGGAGGCGCTCACCCAGAGCGTTCGTTTCGCCTTGCACGAAGCGGAACTCCGGGCGCAAGCCTCTCCCGAATCTACTGTGATTGGCATCGGCGGCTGCGTATCCGGCGTGAACAGCCGGGGAGTTTACGAATTTGGACGCCGCCGTGAAATCGAAGCCGACGATCTTCGTTACGCAGTCGAACTGGCTGCCCGCGTCCGGCTTGAAGAAGACCGGCAGGTGCTGCAAATCTGTCCGCAGGATTTTACGCTTGACGGTCGCGCCGGGTATCGAAATCCGAAAGGCATCCTGTGCGCTCGTCTAGAGGCCAATGTACACGTCGTCACGGTTTCGATGCAGGATCACCAAGGGCTGATTTCGGCCGTTCACCAGGCTCATCTGGCGGTAGATGAGTCTGTGTTTGAGCCGATCGCGGCAGCCTATGCGTCTATCCTTCCGGAGGACCGCGCGCGGGGCGTTGCACTGGTTGATATCGGCGCTCAGTCCACCCATCTGGCCGTGTACGATGGCGATGCGCTGCTGCATGCCACGTCCATTCCGGTCGGCGGGGAGCACTTCACGCGGGATGTCTCATGGCTGCTGAAGGTTAACTACGAAGATGCCGAGAACCTCAAGCGTGAATACGGCTGCGCCATTACAGGAACAGTTTCCGATAGCAGCCTGGTCGAAATTCCTTCCGCCGAAGGCCGCGGTATGCGCGAGGCGCCGCGCCGGCAGTTGAACGAAATTCTTGAAGCGCGCGCGGAGGAGATCTTCGAGCGGATTTATGCCGAGATTTTGCGGGTCGGCATGGAGCAGTCTTTGCTCGAAGGGGCGGTTCTCACCGGCGGAGGTTCCATGTTGACCGGAATGTGTGATATGGCCGAGCGCATTTTGAATTGCCAGGCGCGCAACGGACTCGCCACCGGCCTGGAAGGGTGGCCGAAGGACCTGGACAACGCTGCCTGGACCACCGCCGCGGGTTTGGCCATGTATTCCGGGCGGCTGAAGATGAAGCGTGATTGGAAGCGGGCCCCCACGGGACTCGCTGGTCTCGCGTTGCGATAGGCGACG
>Ga0134125_10004553_pt1 | contig 15841 bp, 14 predicted proteins | sample KB31751_FD_96464 | JGI IMG/M metagenome (GOLD analysis project Ga0134125, IMG submission 96464) | Terrestrial soil microbial communities with excess Nitrogen fertilizer from Kellogg Biological Station, Michigan, USA - KB3-175-1 | ecosystem: Environmental > Terrestrial > Soil > Unclassified ... | reverse complement strand
GCGGAGCTCATATGAAACCCGCCACATAGAGAATGGGATCTGCCAGCTCAGCTCAGCTTTCATATCCCTGCTCTTGATATCGTCGAGCAAGGCTTTCTTCTGGTTGACGTAGGCATAGTCCTTGGCGGACGGCGCTTGGGCCGTCGAAGTCTCGGTCATGCGCCAGCTATACAGGATGGTCGGTACATGATAGATCGCTTCTGTCTCGCGGCTGACCCGTAGGAACAGATCCCAGTCCTGAGCACCCTCATAACCGGGCCGGAAGCCGCCGACCTTCTCGACCAGTGTTCGGCGTAGCACCGAGAAGTGCGTAATGTAGTTAATAGAGCGCAGAAATTCTGGACTCCAATCAGGTTTGAAGAAAGCGTCCGAGTGCACTTTGCTGGCCTCATCAATCTTGTCCTCGTCACTGTAGATGAAGTCGGCTTCGGGATGTTGGTTGATCATGCTGGTGACCTCAAATAAGGCGTTCGGCCACAGGTAATCGTCATGATCAAGCAGCGCCACGTACTCGCCTTTGGCCAGTGCGAGCGCCGAATCGGTCGCTTCGCAGATATGGCCATTCTTCTCGCGGAAGGTGTAGATGATGCGTTGGTCTTTGTCGGCATATTCCTTGATAATGTCGCGGACCGCCGCATTAGGCGAGGCATCGTCGGCGATACAGAACTGCCAGTTGTCATAAGATTGGGCAAGCACCGATTCGATGCACTCGCGCAATAACCGCGGATCGGTATTGTAGGTCGGCATAAGTACGCTGATGAGCGGCCGCTTCTTAAATCCCTGCTGGGTCTTCCGCTGTTTCTCAAGCTCTTGTTTCTTCGGGAAGTGCGCCGCAAACCAGCGCCGGTATTCCTTGTTGATCTTTTTCCGCGTCTGAGCCGACATGGTCAGCGAATCAACACGCTGGATGAGCCTCCGCAGACCCGGCGTCTTCCTGGTATAGCGGTTGATGAAGATATGGTAGCCGAATATCTTGATGTGCAGGATCCTGATGATCGGCGGACCAATGATACGATTGATTCTCGTCTGTAGTTTCCGGCGGGCCATCTATATGGCCTTCTTTCCGCTGGCTTTGGCGAGCTTGTTGCGTAGCTTCCAGGCACGCGAGGACTTTATCATCGTCAGCTCTTCACGCAGCTGCGCCAAGGCCTGTTCCCGCCGCTGTGCTTGCAGATTCAACTCGTGTACCTCGCTTTCTTTCGCCACGACGACTTTCGCCAGGCGCTTTATCTCCTCGTGCTGGCCGATGATGAACGCCTGGATATTATCAGGGAAGCGCCGGACGGCCTCCGCGATCAGGTTGCTTCCCTGTTTCTCGTCCGTTTCCACCAGGGCGGCCAACATGTTCGCCAGATGTCGGTTGATGATCGACTGATACTCGGCCTTGCCGCCGTACAGTTTATCGAACTCGACGTAAAGCGCCAGATGCGGCAGCCCGTACTTGGCCCAGATCTTCTCGATGTTGGAATGGGAATTCCACCACAATCCCCCAGGGTGCCGGCGATAGGCCGACATCGTCCGGTTGATGAAGCCTATTTTTCCGAACTTGGCGTGATAAAGGTGCAAGTACCAATCGACCGGCAGCATGTGCGTCGGCAGATCGTCGTAATTCTGCCGTCGGTACATCACTGAATTGGTCTGGATGAAATTTTCTCTGAGCAGCTCGGCGGTCGTCAGTTTGGGCACCTGATCTTTCCCGGGATAGACATAGCTCTCCTGGTCGCCAGACTCAAAAAAGACCGTCACTGGATGGAAGCAGAGACCGTGCTTTGGATTCTTGTCGAGGAAGTCCGCCTGCTTCTGTAGCTTGGTGTCGTCCGTCCAGTAATCATCACCCTCACATAAGGCGATATATTCGCCGGTTGCCGCCTGCATGGCACCCTTGAAGTTCTCTCCTACACCGAGGTTCTTCTTGCGCAGGATAGGCTTGAAGATATCCGGGTGGCGCTCGGCATATTCCTTGATGATTTCCGGGGTCGAGTCGGTGGAACAGTCGTCGGCTATCACGACTTCGAACGGGAAGTCGGTACGTTGCGAAACGAAGCTGTCGAGCGCCTGGCGCACATACTGCTCCTGGTTGTAGGTAACGGTAACGACGCTGACCTTAGGCTGCTTGCTCATGATCGCTCCCTTCAGCCCTCAGTGCTACCTCTACCCAGACATGTTCACCGCTCGTCGGATCGATAAAATAGGCGTTCTTGTATGGCGGATGGGTCAACGCCCGCAGTCGATCGATGACTTCCTTGGACGTCAGCCTTTCGTTGGGATCAAGCTCGCAGAGGGCATCGAAATCCTTCCGGTAGTTGACGTTCCCCTCCTCTTTGGGGGGGTGCGCTTCATAGGTGCCGTCCAGTATGCTTTCCAGGTTCCGGCTGAGCAGCTTGATCTCAAGGCCAAGCACGCGGTCGTAAGCCGTGCGCGATGTGTCATCGGGCCTTAGCTCTATCCGTTCTTGATCGATGATGTCGCCGTGGTCCAATTCGGTATCTATCTCGTGGATGGTCGCACCCAACGGTAAGCCATTCAGTATGGAAAATACCTGTGGGTACCACCCGCGGTTGTACGGATTGTAACCCGGGTGGATATTGATGCAGGTGACCGCCTTCACGAGCTCATCCGGGAAAATCTGTTTGCAGTGGGCGGATATGACCAGGTCGAACTTGTCGCCAATGTGTCGGGCTTCCTTTTTGACATTGAGCGGTTCGATCGGGTGACCGCCGAGGGTTTTGTCGGCCAGACTATCGTTGCCAGCATAGCAGGCGAAGGTAAACGTGCGGTCCGCGCTCAAGTCAGGTTCCTGTCCGAGCAGATCGATGAACCCGTTCAGGACGGTCTGGTTATCCGACAGGACAAGAACTGACGTATGACGCATGGTGCTCCTATAAACTGTTCATCACTATATCGCAGATGCGGTCGACGGTCGATCGATCCATATCCGGGTGCAGCGGCAGCGAGACGACCTGTTGCGAGATTTCTTCGGTGTGCTTAAGCGATACCTTAGGAGTTGAACGGAATAGGGGATGCACGTGAACCGGCGGCGCGTAGTAGGTCCGGGCTTCAATGTCATCTTCTTTAAGGTTGGAGAGCACTTGGGGACGTTTCTGGGCCGGCACCATGATGGTCGTGAATTGGATGGCAGCTGTCACGGCCCGTGGCAGAAACCGGATGTCCTGATGCTGCAATGATTTCTCATAGTAGCGATATGTTTCCCGGCGGTCCTTCAAGGTATCGGCGTAACCGGCGAGTATGCGCAGGCCGATAGCGCAATCCAACTCCGTTATCTTGGCGTTGACGCCCATGACGTCGGTCAGCTTCTCGTCGTTGAAGCCGAAATTCTTCAGCGATTCGACCATGGCAGTAATCTTCGGATCCTTGGATGTGACCAGGCCACCCTCGCCGATTCCATAGGGCTTGGTGGCATGGAACGAGAAGACTTCGCACATCCCGCGGCCGCCTAAGAGCGCGCCGTCGGCATATGCCGAACCGAAGCCGGGCGCCGAATCGATGACCAGCGGCAAGTTGTGCTCCTTGAGCAACCGCTCCCACTCGCCTATCTGCTCATTGCCGATGCCGAAGTTGTTTACCAAAAGTACGCCGGCTAACTGGTCTTCATACTCTTCAAGCAATCTCCTAAAGCTTGCCAGGCTGGGTTGGGTCGTGTCCGGATCGATGTCGAAGAATATGGGTTCGAAGCCACACCAGCGGATGGCCAATGGGCCTGCAGAGAACGTAAAAGACGGCACGGCGACATAGCGTTTTCCGGTGTCGCCCGTCTCACCGAATGCGGCTTTCATGCCGAGCATCAGGCCGAGGGTGGCATTCGATACCATGGCGGCGTGCAGATTTTGGCCCAGATAGGCTTCAAGCTGACGTTTGAACTCGTGATAGACAGGCCCGTTGTTCGAATAATAATTGTTGGCGTAGATGCGTTTGAGATCTTCCGCCAAAACCTCAGGCCGGGGAAACTTTGGCTTGATGAATGGAACGCGCTGGCTCACCGGACACTCCACTTGCCCTCAACCCGCACCGGGCCGCCGCGCAAGCCGTCTGCACCGTCGACCACGAACTGCTCGGCGCCGAGCACGTAACCGATAAGCTTGAAGCCGGATTTCGTGAAGACGGCCACGTCAATCCGGTAGGCAGACGGATTGAAATTCCCGAGCGGCACCTCACAGGAAACGATATGCGTCTTACCTTTGGTGGCTGGTAGTTTCATGTTTTTCGTTTTCTGCTCGGCCACCGAGAAGCCGTTGTTGATGATGGAGAAGCCGAGATCGATCTCGAGGTGCTTTGGTAGCACATAGCTGATGTCGAACTTCAGTGTACCCGAGCGACTGAGCTTGCGATCACCACGGAGTTTGACGTCGAGCTCCTTTACTTCTTCACTGAGGCTCTTGTTTACCTTCTTGCCCGGCTGCTCGTCGCTGATGTTGTCGAGCAGGTATTGACCGGCGATCTCGTCAGGCGTGCCAGCCTGTTTGATCCGACCGTCCTCGATAAGGATGGCTTTGGTGCAGAAACGCCGGATGGCGTTCATGTCGTGCGACACGAACACGATGGTTTTGCCCTCGCGTTTCAGGATTTCGAAGTAGTCGAAACATTTTTGTTGGAACGCAGCATCACCGACAGCCAGCACCTCGTCGAGCAGCAGGATCTCGGTGCGTGCCTGGATAGCGATAGAGAACGCCAGCCGGACCTGCATACCGGAGGAATAGTTCTTGAGTTTTTGATCCATGAAGCGCTCCAGCTCAGCGAAGGCGACAATCTCACCATAGCGGGCAGCCATCTCCTTGCGATTAAAGCCGAGTAATGCACCGTTCAAGAATACGTTCTCGCGGCCGGTCAGTTCCGGATTAAAGCCGACACCCAGCTCGATGAACGGGGTCAGCTTGCCGCTCACATGGATAGCGCCCCGGCTCGGGCTGTAGATGCCGGCCAACAGCTTGAGCAACGTGCTTTTGCCGCCACCGTTCCGGCCGACGATGCCGAAGAATTCACCTTTCCCGACCTCGAACGATACTTCTTCAAGCGCCTTCTGCTTCTCGTATGTGCGACCCCGCCCGAGATTGACCACCATACCCTTGATGGAATTGTTCTTCTCGTGCGGCAAGCGGAAATTCTTGCTAACATTTTCAACTTTGATGGCAACCTGATTGCTCATGTCAGATGTTCTCCGCGAAATATTTGGATTCTTTCCGGAAGTAGCTCACACCCACGATCAGGATGACGGCTACGATTGCGAACGGTATGTATTGATACCAGCCGCCCTCGAAGATGCTGCGGACCGTGACCGTGCTATGCCCGATGGTGGTATAACGCGCGTCCTGGATAGCCTGACCCATCGGATTGATGAGGATCAGCTTCTGGAAGGTAAGATTCGGGATACGTGACAACGGGTACAGGATCGGTGTGAGATAGAAGCCGGCCTGCATGATGACTTCCCAGATGTAATTTATGTCACGGAACTTGACGAAAGCCGCCGCCAGGAAGAATGACAGACCCAGCGCCAGTAGGTAGACCTCGGCCAGAATCAGCGGCAGCCACAGGATGGTGCGCATAATGTCGACATGATTGATAGCCATGAACACGCCGATTACGATCAGGTTGAGGAACAGGTTGATAAGCGCTGAGATGCTGCTGCTGAGCACGATGATCCAGCGCGGGATGCGGATCTTGCGGATCAGATCACCGCGCCCCACGATCGAGCCCAGGCTCTGCACCGTCATCTCATTGAAGAAGTTCCAGATGACGATTCCGAGCAGCAGATAGACCGGCGCGTGCGGGATACCGGCTGTGATGTTCAGGAATTTCACGAAGACGACATAGAGGATGACGAACATCAAAAGCGGCCTGAGAAGCGACCACGCATAACCGAGTGCCGAGCCCTGGTAGCGAAGCTTGAAATCCGTGCGGACGAGCTCGCTCAAAAGTGCCCGGTTTTCTTTTGTGACCAGATGCTTCATCGATTAGGATATTATAGAGGAAGAAAGCCGGTAAGTCGATGTCAGAACCCTGTGTCATAGTGCCCAATTGGAATGGTGAGAGCAGTCTCAAGGCCTGCCTGGATTCGCTGCGGGCGCAGTCGCTGCAGGCACACGTGATCGTGGTCGACAATGGCTCGGTCGACGGTTCGGTAGCGTTGATCGAAACGAATTATCCCGAAGTTGAGCTTATTAAGTTGCCGAAGAACCTCGGCTTCGCCGCCGGCGTTAACACCGGGTTCCAGCGAGCTATCAAACGTGACGCTACCTACGTCGCAGCCTTCAATAACGACGCGGTGGCCGATAAGGACTGGCTGCGAGAGCTTGTGACTTATCTAGGTAAATACCCCCACGCCGGCATCGCCGCCTGCAAACTGCTAACGGCTGACGGCCAGGCACTCGATAGCACTGGTGACTATTACACCGTCTGGGGCCTGCCCTATCCGCGCGGCCGGGGCGAATCCGGAATTGACGCCTACGACGACGAAGTGGATATTTTCGCTGCCAGCGGCGGTGCCAGTCTGTATCGTGTAAGCATGCTGCAGAAAATCGGCCTATTCGACGAAAAGTTCTTTGCGTATTACGAAGATGTGGACTTGAGCTTCCGAGCTCAGCTGGCCGGCTGGAAGGTTTCCTACGTGCCGGCCGCGCGGGTCCACCATGCTATCGGCGCCACCAGCAGCCGGGTGCGTGGCTTCACCACTTACCAGACGCTCAAGAACCTGCCGATGCTGCTAGTCAAGAACGTACCGCGCCGTTATCTCTGGCGTATCAGTTGGCGGTACTCCGTGGCCCAGATCTTCTTCTTTGGCCGAGCGGTCCTGCGTGGGCACGGCTGGTCGGCGATCAAAGGCAAGACGCTCTGCGTCTGGCTCCTGCCGCGGACGTTGCGGGCACGGCACAGAATCCAGAAATCGCGCACCGTCAGCGATGAGTACATTTGGGGTATGTTGGTGCACGACCTGCCGCCGAACGCCCGTGCTCTTCGGCGTCTGCGCGCATTTGGCTGGAAGCTGAGAGGAAAGCGAGCATGAAACGCATCGTCATAGATGCGCGAACGCTGCGCACAAGCACCGGTCGTTATGTGGAGCGCCTGCTCCACTATCTGCAGCAAATCGACCGAGAACATGAATACATCGTGTTGTTAAAGCCGGAGGACATTGCCGGCTGGAATCCCGTGCGGGCTAACTTCTCAAAGCACATCTGCCCGCACAAGGAGTTCGGGTTCAGCGAGCAGATCGGTTTCAAGAAGCAGCTCGATGGCCTACGTGCCGACCTTGTGCACTTCGCCATGATCCAACAGCCGATCTGGTATCACGGCCGTGTGGTCACGACCATGCATGACCTGACTACCATGCGTTTCAACAATCCTGCTAAGAACTCAGCCGTCTTCAGCTTCAAACAACAGGTATATAAATACGTGGTCTGGCGGGTAGCCCACAAATCCCAAGCTCTCATCACGCCGTCGGATTTCGTAGCCGACGATGTCGTACGTTTCACCGGCGTTCAGGCCAAGAAAATCACCGTGACACATGAAGCGGCCGATCCCATCACGGCCCGTACCAAACCCCTCCCGCAGCTGGTCGGCAAGCGCTTCCTGATGTATGTCGGGCGGCCAACGCCACATAAGAACCTGGAACGCCTGATCGAAGCCTTTTCGCTGCTGCGCGCCCGGCACCCCCAGCTCATCCTGGTGCTCGCCGGACGCAAGGATGCCAACTACGAGCGTATCGAGGACGAGGCATATGTGAACGGTGTCAAGAACCTGCTGTTCACCGGTTTCGTGACCGAAGGCCAGTTGCGTTGGCTTTATGAGCGTTGCGAGGCATATGTCTTCCCGTCGCTCAGTGAGGGTTTCGGCTTGCCCGGCCTGGAAGCCATGCAGCACGGCGCGCCCGTCATCGCCAGCCGTGCTACCAGCCTGCCGGAAGTCTATGGTGATGCCGCACATTACTTCGATCCCTACAACACGCAGTCGATGGCCGATGCTATTCAAGAAGTCATGACCGATAAGAAGCTTCGCGCCAGTCTTATCAAAAAGGGCCACGAGCAAACCGGGAAATACTCGTGGCAGGAAACGGCCGAGCAGACTGTAGGTGTTTATCGGCACGTGCTTGGCGAGTGATTACCAGGCGTCGCGCAGTAGCGGATATTTCTCCACGCTGAAGTATTTCTTAAGCTTCAACGCTCGTTTCTCTATGAGATGCCAGGAAAGTATGGCCGCCGCCAGTGTCACAGTGAACGAATAGACGAACAGTCGGTGGTGCCCGATGTGCTGGTGATGCAGATCCACGATGGCTTGCTGCACCGGCCAAGCGAAGATGTACATGCCGTAGGAGAAATCGCCGTACTTGCTTAAGCGGCCGAGGCCGGTGCGCGTCAGCGACCCCACGTAAAGCACCAGGTACGGCAACGAGAAGAATGACAGTACTTGGAAATGCTCCGTCGGTATCGATACGGCAATCAGAAGTAAGCTGACGAGAGCACCCTGCCACGCCAGCACGATCCGGTCCTTATACAGATAGAACAACGCGCCTGCCAGGAAAAAGCCCCAGAACGTGGCCAGCCAGTGGACGTTCATATTGAACAACACCAGCCAGTCTGCGACATGGTCAGTGGCGATGAATACCAATACACAGGCGGCGAATAGGCCAATCATCACCGGCTTGCGCTTAAGCAATAGGGTCTTGCCCAGTAAGGCAATCAATAGATAGGCTGCAAACTCGTATGGCAGCGTCCACAGGCTGCCGTTGACGCCCCCCGCCGGATTGCTCGTGAACACACCCGGCAGGTCGAGATGCAGTCCGAAGATCGTCAGGCCGTTCAGATAGGCATATGTCTGATTGTTGGTGAAATAAGCGTGCAGGGGGAAGATAGTGAACAAGGGTCCGATGGCGAAAGTCATCAGCACAATGATGAATGCCATCGCCGGCCAGATACGCAGGAGTCGCTTGCCAATATAGGCCGTGAAGCGCGGATGGCTGACCCAGCTGGCGGTGATTAGCACGCCGCTCAATATGAAAAAGATGCGCACGCCAAGGGCCCCGAGTGAAATCCCCTGAAGCTGCGGTTCGGGGTAGCCGGCTAATGCATAGGAATGGCTAAAGATAACCAGCGCAGCAGCAAAAAACCGCAGGGCATCGAAAATATTCGAATCACGCTTAAGTAGATCGGCGACCCTCGTCATCAGCCGCGCCTAGGAGCCGTCGTCAGCTTCCCGTTTGAGCACGATGTGGCGGTCGCGGCCCTCACCGTCCGAGTCGCTGCTCAGGCCATATTCTGCAGCCAGTTTGTGCACGACCCGCCGGTCGGCGGCATTCATCGGCTCCAAATCCATCGGTTCGCCGCTGTCGCGGACCTGTTTGACCCATGCCTCGGCCCGCTCGCGCAGGCGCTCGGCGCGCTGTTTCTTATAATCGGCAATGTCGACGTTGACACGGGTGTTCGAAAAGTCATTGTTCTTCAGCGCAGTGCTAGTCAGATATTGCAGCGAGCGCATATTTTCGCCGCGCTGGCCGATCAGAAAGCCGTTCATATGCGTGCTCGGCACATTGAGTTGGATGACCTCGTCTTCGCTGGTCGCATAGACTTCGGTATTCAGGCCGAAGAACGACAAAAGATCCTCCAGATACTTCTTGGCGTAGATGATGGCTTCTTCTAGTGAATCGTTCATTTCTTGCGCCTTTTCTTCTTACGGGAAGCGGTTTTCTTGGTCTTGATAGTTGAGGTTGCTGGATCGGAAGCGACCACCTCAGCCTCAGGAATCTTCGAAACATCACGTTTTCCCGGCTTGTCGGCCATATCTTCCATCTCTTCCTCGTCCTGGTTCAGAATGATGCTCTGCTGGATGTAGGCCACGAGACCGCTCACCAACCAGTACAGACTGAGTGCTGAAGCGATGCTAACCGTGAACAGGAAGATCATCACCGGCAGGAAATACATGGTGCTACGGCCTACAGCGGCATTGACCTCAGACTGATCGGCCTGGTTACCGGAGCCGGCTTGTTTGAGGATGGTGCGTAGGCTGCGCTGGTTCTCGTCGGTTGGCAATAGTTGTTTGCTCTGGAAGAACTGGGCTACGGCGCTGCCGATGACAATCAGCATGGCCGGCCAGTAAATGCCGCCGCCTTTGTTGAGGGCGCTGCGGCTCAGATCCACCACGCCGAACAAGGTGTTATCGAACGCGCCGATGTTTTGTGACAAGTGCTGCATCCAGCTCAGGTGCTGGATCACCGGATATGAGAAAGTGACGAGGCTGTGCGGATCGTTGATGATCCGGCGCAAGCCGCTGTACAGACCGATCAGCACGATGATCTGGATGATCAGGGTGGGCAGGGTTCCGATCGGGTTGATGCCCTTCTCTTTGTAGAGTTCCATGAGCATTTGTGATTCTTTCTGACGATTGCCCTTGCTGGCCTGTTTGACCTTCCTTATCTCGGGTTGTAGTTTGCGCATAGCCCGAGCTTGGTGCAACTGCTTCTTAACCAGGGGCCAGAGCAGCATACGGATAATCACAGTAAAGATGATCAGCGCCAACCCGAAGTTATGGCCGGGCAATAGCGCGTAAATCAGTACCAACAAGTTGAACAGTGGTTGGACAATGAGTGTTGTGAACATAAGTTTCCTCTACTATATCATCTATCAGGGCCGCTCGGGCTTGCCAGATGTTGGGGTGGCGACCTTTTGGAGTAACCCGACGATTTGGCTCGTGAGTTCCGGGTTGGGGATCGTCGCTACCTGTTCATGGAACACGGTGAATATCAGATCGGTGCCGGGGGCGATATCGCCGCCGACCTGGCGGACGATAGCATAGATGCGGCGACGGATGCGGTTGCGCACGACCGCCGACTTACTAACCTTGCGGCTGACCACCACCGCCACACGGTACGCCTTCCGGGAATCACGGATTCCATAACGCACGCTTATGAGTGGCGATCGGGCAGTTTTGCCGCGTCGGTACACGGCCCGCAAGCCGCCCTGGCCATGAAATCGGTGGGTGCGTCCGATCACTGTCGGTCCCCTATCGTTGATTAAGCTGAAAGTTTGGCGCGGGCTTTGTTGCGGCGACGCTTCAGGACCGCCCGGCCGCTCTTGCTGGCCATGCGCTTCAGGAAGCCATGCTCGCGGGCACGCGATCGTTTCTTTGGTTGGTGCGTTCGTTTTGGCATTGTAAAACTATACCTGTTCCACCTCTGTTTGTAAAGGCCAGTTGGGGGCTGTATCGGCTTTGTGCTTTTGACAATGTTTACCCGCCAATTCCGGCACGCTTATCCACCGCTTCATCATTGTTGTCCACAATTTAACAGAGGCGGAGTTGACCTGTGTATAATTTCGTCTCTGGGGTTTCTTTTTTATAGCTTCTTGCCTATGCTTGTCGATTGGCTGTGGAAAACTTATGATAGATTTCGTATATTTATATGTACGTAATGGGGGCTTCATGCAATCTTCTGGTGTTTTGTGGCAGACGGTTTTAGGGGAAATTGAACTTTCGGTGTCGCGAGGCAATTTCGTCACCTGGTTTAAGAACACTAGCTTGCTCAAGCATGAGGATGACCGCTTGGTCGTCGGCGTACCCAACATTTTCATCAAACAACAGCTCGAAAAGAAATACGGCGATCTCATTGCCAAGACTCTTGATAAGAATGGTGTCGCCGTCAGCAACATCGAGTACAAAGTGGCTGCGCCGCAAACTGGTAGAAGTGAGGTTCAGTTGTCCGAGACCTCGGTAGTAACTACCACCAGACCGGAACCATCCGCGGCCAAACCGGCTGTCAGCGCCGGCAGTGGTCTGAGTCACTCTTATCGGCAAGGTCTGAATGAGCGTTATACTTTTGATAATTTTGTGGTTGGGGCTAGTAATGAGCTGGCATTCGCAGCTTGCCAGGCTGTGACCCAGCAACCTGGAACCAAATACAACCCCTTGTTTCTGTATGGTGGTGTCGGTATCGGCAAGACCCACCTCATCCAGGCTGTCGGCAATGCTTTGGCTGCCAAGAATCCTGATGGCAAGGTCCTTTACATATCAACTGAGCAGTTTGTGCAGGAATTCGTCGACGCGCTCAGGTTTCGCAAAACCGCGGCTTTCGCGCGGCATTATCGGACCGCCGACATGCTTATCGTTGACGACATCCAATTCATCGCTGGTAAAGAGAAGATGCAGGAGGAGTTCTTCCATACTTTCAATGCGCTTCACCAAGCAAATAAGCAGATCATATTGAGTGCTGATAAACCACCAAAGGAAATTCCTACGTTAGAGGATCGCTTGCGGTCGCGGTTTGCTGGCGGTATGGGAATTGATATGCAAGTTCCTGATTTTGAAACCCGGTGCGCCATCGTCCAAACTAAGGCTAGTCTTCATGACAGTGAGCTGGATATTGAGGTTGTGGAGTATTTGGCTAATAATCTTCATAGCAATATTCGTGAATTAGAGGGGGCACTCAACCAACTACTTGCCTATTGTGAGATGCGCGGGCTGGAACCCAATTTAGCCGTCGCCTCCAGTTTACTTAGTGTTAGTAAGGCTCGCCCGAAACACTTAAGCGCCAAACAAATCATTGAGCGGACGGCACGCCACTTCCAGATACCGGTTGAGGATTTGTTGGGTCCGAAGCGCGATAAAGATATTGTGGTGCCGCGCCAGGTCGCTATGTACATCCTTCGGAATGAGTTGAAGTTGAGCTTCCCAAAGATAGCCCGGGAGCTTGGTCGTAAAGATCATACCACCGCTATTCATTCGGTGGAGAAGATTGAGCGTGAAGCTCGGACCGATACCTCATTACGTATGGCGATTTCCGATATTCGGGAGCATTTATATGCGTAAAACCTGGGGAAGTTTTACGTCTATGGTGGTTATTTCCGGTGTAAAACTTTGGGAGTTGTTTGGTAGTTTTTCACACCCATTTAATGCGCCTGTGATTTTTCCCAATATTTTCCGAGTGTTTTCCCAAACAATATCCACTATAATTCCTGTCTTATTATCTTCGGTTAAGTGTTGTTTTTACCCATTTTCCACAAACCTTATAACAATAAAGATTAATTTAAATACTATATATTTTAGTGGTAGGGATTGGAGAATAATATGAAATTACAAGTCACGCAAGAAAACCTAAACCGTGCTCTTGGTTCTGTAGCTCGGGTTGCTAATAGTCGTGGCACACTGCCAATCCTAGCGAACGTACTCATTAAAACTACTAATAACCGCCTAAGCCTTTCCGCAACCAACCTTGATATCGCAATCACACACTTTATCGGTGCAAAAGTCAGTGAAGAAGGTTCAATAACTGTTCCAGCCCGGCTAATGCAGGACTTTGTCAGTAGTCTACCGGAAGGTGTTATAGATCTAGATCTTCAAGAAACCAAACTCCATGTGTCAACCGAGCAGTATAAATCAGTTGTAAACGGTATTATGGCGGACGATTTTCCAGTAATGCCAGCTATCGGTTCTGGGAAGAAATGGACGGTTCCGGGTGTTGATTTCAAAAAAGCGCTTCAGCAAGTGGTTTTTGCGGCCTCAGCTGATGAAACACGACCCGTCCTAACCGGCATACTTCTCCAAACCATTGATGGTGTTCTATTTATGGCTGCAACCGATAGTTATCGCCTGGCGGAAAAAAAGCTTGGTAAAAATAAAGAAACTGTCCGCCTCCTTATCCCAGCCTCAGCCATGCAGGATTTATTGCGTGTGTTGGGAGATAATGACGATCAAGTAAAAATCACCCATGATGACCAACAAGTCCTATTTCAGGTTGGAGACATCGAACTTGTGACACGACTCTTAGACGGTAAATACCCAGATTATAAAAAACTCATTCCCAACTCATTCGCTTCACAGGCAACCCTCAAACGTGCCGATTTCATTAATGTAACCAAGGTTTCCAGTTTGTTCGCCCGTGAAAGTGCCGGCAGTGTCACCATTGAACTCAATAAAGCGAGTAAGCAACTTAGTATCCGTTCGGTAGCTTCCCAACTGGGCGAAAACACTGCCACTGCCGAAGCAAAAGCCACCGCCGACGGGAACATCACCCTGAACTCCCGGTATCTACTCGACGCATTACAGGCATTGAATGGCGAAGAAGTGGTCTTCGGTTTCAATGGGAAGCTTGAACCAACTCTTTTATACGATCCAGCCGCTGACGATTACCGGCACATTATTATGCCGCTAAAAAGCTGATACCAGCTCCAAAGCACCATGATTACCGATCTGAGACTCCAACGCTTTCGTTCGTATCATGACGCGTCTTTTGAACTAAACCCGGGTGTCAACATCATTGTTGGCCCAAACGCTAGTGGTAAAACCAACCTTTTAGAAGCCTTGTTGGTATTAGCTCGTGGCCGATCATATCGCGTGAAAGACCCGGAACTCGTCCAGTTTGGTAAAACATGGGCCCGCATCGACGCCCATAACCATGCTGGCACCCAGCGTACCATCAAAATCACCACTAAACCCGAACAAAAAAAGACATATGAACTGGACGGTAAATCACTCAAGCGACTCAGCCTGCAACAGACCTTACCGGCCGTATTATTCGAGCCGAATCACTTACAATTATTCGCCGGTGGCTCCGAACGGCGCCGCGACTATCTGGATGACCTGTTAGAACAAACCACACCTGGTTATGCCGCCGCCCGACGCCAATACCGGCGTACATTAACACAACGTAATACCCTACTTAAACAAGGGTCGAATGCTACCGCAGCCAAACTTTTCCCCTGGGACCTACGCCTAAGCCAACTAGGCGGCGTACTGGTGCGAGCCCGAAGTGAACTTGCTGGCCGGATCAACGACAACTTACCCGGACTGTATAAGAAGCTTTCAGCGACCAACACAAAGGTCACCATCGCTTATACGAACCAGTGGCCTGTCGATAGCTATGAAAGCCGCTTTTTAAAGAAACTTGAAACCGGCCTGACGGATGATCAACAACGTGGTTTTACCGGTCACGGCCCACACCGCGAAGATCTTGTGATGCACTTCGATGGCCGCCCAGCCCAGGAAACAGCCTCACGGGGAGAGACCCGCACCGCCATCCTAGGACTCAAGATCATCGAGCTCCAGACCATCGAAGGTATCCGTGCAACTACACCACTCCTGTTACTCGACGATGTCTTTAGTGAACTGGATGGTCGCCGTCGCCGTGCCTTAACCGAACACCTAGCACCCTATCAAACGTTCATCACTACAACCGACGCCGACACGGTGGTCGGCCACTTCACTGGCAGCGCACATGTGATACCACTTTCTAGTGGTAATTGATATCACGGATGACACCACTCGGTATGGACGGGTAGTCACCGATGAAGAAAGTAAGGGCTGGGCCGGCCACAACCGCCCAAACACCATCTTTCTTGTGAAGGATCACTCGCTGGGTAGCTCCACCCTGTGAGGTTAATGTGGCTGCGAACCAATCGCCTGCACCATATATCTGTTCATAGCCTGGCGTGAAACCGGCGGTGGCTGAATTGCTTTTTAACTGCGCGTTAACGAGTGGTACCTGGGTTCTAAGCAGGTCTGCCAACCGATTCGAATTGTAGGGCAATGAGGGGCTCGTGATCGTCTGGTCACCTTTCAGGTGTATGTACGTATACTTGGTCTGATGCCCGGCCTGCGTAAACTGGGCAAGATAAAAGCCTTCCTCGACTTTCAAAGTTGATCGAGTAGACGTTTTAGCCAGCACCTTATTGAATGAGGGCGTATCCGCGTTCGGCACACCGAAAGTTATAGTGATTCCCATTGCTGGTTCCAGAGTCACGGTTTTTCGGTGAAGCAGCTGTTGCAGCCATATCACTGCCGCCAGAACAATAAGAGCTGCGATGCCTAAACCGATGATTCTTCGCGTCGCGGTCGACATGTCACTCCAGTG
>Ga0134125_10004552_pt1 | contig 15841 bp, 15 predicted proteins | sample KB31751_FD_96464 | JGI IMG/M metagenome (GOLD analysis project Ga0134125, IMG submission 96464) | Terrestrial soil microbial communities with excess Nitrogen fertilizer from Kellogg Biological Station, Michigan, USA - KB3-175-1 | ecosystem: Environmental > Terrestrial > Soil > Unclassified ... | reverse complement strand
CTCGTGCGCCAGGTCAAGGACAACCGTTCCATCAAGCTGCGCCGAAAGCGCGCCGACCGGAACCTCGACTACCTCGCCGAAATCCTACAGATCACCGGCCGTTAACCCGGACTCGGCGCCCTGTGACCGGTTGAGGCTGGTTGGGCCCCATTGCCGCCTCGGGTGCGCGCGCCTAAGGACGCCGGCGCCGGATCGAGGAGCTTGAAGCATGGCCGCGGGGTACGGACTGAACGGGCAGGCGGCGATCGTCACCGGCTCGACGAGCGGCATCGGCCAGGCGCTGGCCCGGAGCCTGGCCGCCGAGGGCGTGGACGTGGTGCTGAACGGCTTCGGCGACGCCGCGGCGATCGAGGCGGCGCGCGCGGCGCTGGCGAGCGAGTCGGGCGTGCGGGTGCTCTATCACGGCGCCGACATGACCAAGCCGGCCGAGATCGCCGGCATGGTCGCCTACGCGCGCCGCGAGCTCGGCCGCCTCGACATCCTGGTCAACAACGCCGGCGTCCAGCACGTCGCGCCGGTGGACGCGTTCCCGCCCGAGAAGTGGGACCAGATCATCGCCGTCAACCTGTCGTCGGCGTTCCACGCGATCCGCACGGCGCTGCCGATCATGAAGGCGCAGGGCCGCGGTCGCATCGTCAACATCGCCTCGGCGCACGGCCTCGTCGCCTCGCCGTTCAAGGCCGCCTACGTCGCCGCCAAGCACGGGATCCTGGGCCTGACCAAGACCGTGGCGCTGGAAGTCGCCGAGCAGGGCGTGACCTGCAACGCCATCTGCCCCGGCTACGTGAAGACGCCGCTGGTGGAGGCGCAGATCGCCGACCAGGCCAAAGCGCGCGGCATGACCCCCGACCAGGTGATGCGCGAGGTGATCCTGGCGGCCCAGCCCACCAAGCAGTTCGTCGAGTTCGATCAGCTGGCCGGCCTGCTGCTCTATCTGGTTAGCGATCTCGGCGCGTCGGCCAACGGCGCCGCCCTCTCGATCGACGGCGGCTGGACCGCCGCATGACCACGTCAGCGCGCAGGCGCGGCAGGCGATTGACCGCGCAGGCGGCGCAGTGGAAGTCGTGGCCGGCAATCGCATCGGAGCGTGAGGCATGAGCGGGGCGCGGTTCCATCAGGTCAATCTCGTGGTCCGCGACATGCAGGGCAGCCTCGCCTTCTATCGCCGGCTCGGGCTGGACATCCCGGGCGACGCGGTCTGGGAGAGCGGCGGCCACGCCCATCACGCCAGCGCCGAGACGGATGGCGGCGTCGACCTGGAGTTCGACAGCCATCAGCTCGCCCGCGCCTACAACCGTGGCTTCGCGGCCGAGCGGGGACGGGTGACGATCGGCGTCTCGCTCGAGAGCCGCGAGGCGGTGGACGCGCTCTGGCATGCATTGCTGGCCGAGGGGGCGCACGGCCTGCAGCCGCCGTTCGACGCGTTCTGGGGGGCGCGGTACGCGATCGTCGAGGACCCGGACGGCAACCCGGTCGGGCTGACCAGCCCGGTCGATCCGGCCCGCCGCGCCCCGCCGCCGGAGCTCTGAGTGGCGGTCTACACCGACATCAGCGACGCCGAGCTGGAGGCCTTCCTCGCCGACTACGAGATCGGCGCGCCGCTCTCGTTCAAGGGCATCGCCGAGGGCGTCGAGAACTCCAACTTCCTGCTGGAGACCGAGCGCGGCCGCTTCTTCCTGACCATCTACGAGCGGCGGGTGCGGGCGGCCGACCTGCCGTTCTTCCTGGGCTTCATGCAGCATCTGGCGCGGCACGGCTTTCCGGGCGCGACGCCGATCGCCGGCCGGCACGGGCGGCTGTTTGGCGAGCTGCGCGGCAAGCCGGCCGCGGTGGTGTCGTTCCTGACCGGGCTCTCGGTGCGCCGCCCGACCCCGGCGCACTGTCGCCAGGCGGGGATGGGCCTGGCCTGGCTGCACGAGGCGGCGCGCGGCTTTGGCGGCGCGCGGGTCAATGACCTCGGCCACCAGGCCTGGATCGGCCTTTTCGAGCCGCTGCGCGACGCCGCCGACGCGCTGAAGCCGGGGCTGGCCAGCGTCGTCGAGGGCGACCTGCTGAGCGTGCTCGAGAGCTGGCCGGAGGGCCTGCCGGACGGGGTGATCCACGCCGACTACTTTCCGGACAACGTGTTCTTCCGCGGCGAGGCGTTCGCCGGCGCGATCGACTTCTATTTCGCGGCCAAGGACCAGCTGGCCTACGACATCGGCATCGCCCTCAACGCCTGGTGCTTCGAGCCGGACGGCAGCTTCAACGTCACCGCCGCCCGCGCCTTCGTGGCCGGCTACGAGAGCCGGCGGCCGCTGGCGAGCGAGGAGCGCGCCGCCTTGCCGGTGCTGGCGCACGGCGCGGCGCTGCGGTTCTTCCTGACGAGGCTGCACGATTGGGGGGCGACGCCGGCCGGCGCGCTGGTGCGCCCGAAGGACCCGCTGGAGTACGAGCGCAAGCTCGCCGTGCACCGCGCCGGCGTCCACCTGTTCGACGAGACGCCCGAGGGTCCCCGATGAGCCGCGCCCCGCCGGAGGTGATCATCTACACGGACGGCGCCTGCCGCGGGAATCCCGGCCCGGGCGGCTGGGGCGCGGTGCTGATCTCGGGCGCGCACGAGCGCGAACTCTGGGGCGGCGAGAGCGCCACCACCAACAACCGCATGGAGCTGACCGCCGCCATCGAGGCGCTGACCGCCCTGAAGCGGCCCTGCCGTGTCGAGCTGCACACCGACTCGAAGTACGTGCAGAGCGGCATCACCGAGTGGCTGTCGCTCTGGAAGGCGCGCGGCTGGCGCACGATGACCAAGGGCGCCGTCAAGAACGAGGACCTCTGGCGGCGGCTCGACGAAGCGCGGCTGCGCCACCAGGTGGACTGGCGCTGGGTGAAGGGCCACGCCGGCCACGCGCTCAACGAGCGCGCCGACGCGCTGGCGCGCCGCGGCCTCGAGGAGATCGAGGCGCGTAGATAGTTCGTTATCGAACCATCTTTAGTTCAATGTCGAACTAGTTGCGCGGGAGGCGACATGCCCGAGCTTCGCGAACGGGCCGACGTGGCGTTTTTCGCGCGCGTGGCGGCGATCGAGCGGCTGGCGTCGCAGCGGCTCGACCGCGCGCTGGGCGACGGCCTCTCGGCGGCGGGCCTGGCGGTGCTGGAGCGGCTGGCGAGCGCGCCGTCGCCTCCGACGCCGCGGCAGCTCGCCGTCGCGCTCAGGGTCTCCAAGCCGGCGATCACCCATACGCTGCAGCGGCTCGAAGCCCGCGGCCTGATCGCGCTTGGAGCGGACGCCGCCGACGGCCGCAGCAAGCGCGTGGAGATCACCGCGGCCGGGCTGACGGCGCGTCGGGCCGCGCTGGACGCCGTGCGGCCGCGGATCGAAGCGGTGCGGCAGGCGTTCGACGCCGCGGAATTCGCCGCCGCCGTGCCGTTCCTGGATCGACTCGCAGCCTGGCTGGCCGCCAACCCGTAGCGGCGCCATACTTGCTGCGGGAGGACGCATGGGACCGATTGATCCGATCCGGCCGGTCAGGCTGATCCGACGCGAGCACCCGAGGGCGGCGGCGGAGGAGGAGGACGCTCCCGCGCCGACGGTCAACGTGACCGTCAACATCGGCTCGCCGGCGAGCCCGCCCGCGGCGCCCTACCAGCCGCCGACCAACCTCGACGCCCACCTGATCGCGCAAGGGGCCCGCGCGCGCGGCCTGCGCGGCGGCCAGAAGGTGCTCGAAACCGCCCGCAGCACTTATCTGGCGGCCGAATACTCGGGCCCCCACGACCGCCGCGCCCGCACCGGCCGCATCACCAAAACCGAGGCCTAGCTGCGGCGCTGGCTGGCGTAAGCCGCCGCGCCAGTCATGGGTCCATGCTCCCGACGGCCGACGCCCGCAGCCGCGCGGCGCCGGCGGCGACCGCGAGCAGCAGCGCGGCGACCGCGATGAGCGCGGTCGGCAGGCTCGTGAGGCTGGCGACGAAGCCGATGGCGGCGGGCCCGGCGAGCACGCCGGCGTACCCCAGCACCGAGACGGCCGCGACGGCGCTGGCCTCGGGCATGGCGGTCTGGCGCCCGGTGAGCGTGAAGAGCGCCGGCACGACGTTGGCGCAGCCGGCGCCCACCAGCGCGTAGCCGGCGCTGGACAGCAACCAGGAGGGCGCCAGCGCGGCGGCGGCCATGCCGGCCGCGGCGGTCAACGCGCCCAGGCCGACGGTCCGCGCTAGGCCAGCGCGGGCGACCAGCCGGTCGCCGAAGAAGCGGCCGCCGGTCATCGTCGCCGAAAAGGCGGCATAGGCGAGCCCGGCCTGGGCGGCGTCGGCATGCCGAGCGGTCCGCAGCAGCACCGCGCTCCAGTCGAGCGCCGAGCCCTCGGCGAGGAAGAGCACGAAGCAGAAGAGGCCGATCAGGATGACGCCGCCGTGCGGCAGGGCGAACGCCGGGCCCGGCTCGTCGGCGCGCTCGGCCACGAGGCCGGGCCGGGCGACGAGCGTCGCGGCCAGCATCGCCGCGGCGATGGTCCCGGCGGCCGCGAGCGGGGTCGCGCCAAGGGCGATCATGCCGCTGACGAGGCCGGCGCCGACGATGCCGGCGAGGCTGTAGAGCGCATGGAAGCCGGACATCAGCGGCCGGGCGGCGCGCCGCTCCACGGCGATCGCCTGGATGTTGATCACGCAGTCGATCGACCCGAGACTTGCGCCGAACAGGAAGAGCGCGGCGCCGAGCGCCGGCGCCAGCGGCGCCAGCATCAGCAGTGGAAAGACGAGCGCGATGGCGATCCCCGCGGCGACGATCACCACGCGGCACCCGAAGCGCGCCGCCAGCGCGCCGGCGAGCGGCATGGCGACGATCGAGCCGATGCCGGCGCACAGCAGCGTCAGGCCCAGCGCAGCGTCGGAAAGCGCCAGGCGCTCCTTGGCGAACGGCACCAGCGGCGCCCAGCCCCCGGCCGAGAGCCCGATCACGAAGAACATGATCCGCGTGGCGCGCCGCTGGGACGCGCCGTCGCCGCGCTCGGCGCGGGCGGCGGCCGCGGCTATTCGGCCACCAGCGGCTTGACCGCCGGCTCAGGCAGGGCCGGGCCGTCCCTCGGGGTGATCAGCCGCGCCAGCTTCGGGCGCAGCCACGACTCGAAGTCGTCGACGAACTCGTACACCACCGGCACCAGCACCAGCGACAGCGCCGTCGAGGTGATCAGGCCGCCGATCACCGCCACCGCCATCGGCTGGCGGAACTCCGAGCCTTCGCCGAGGCCGAGCGCAGTCGGCAGCATGCCGGCCATCATGGCGAAGGTGGTCATCACGATCGGGCGTGCGCGCTCGCGGCAGGCCTCCATCAGCGCCTCGCGCTGGCTGGCGCCGGCGCGCTCGCGCTCGATCGCGTACTCGACCAGCAGGATGGAGTTCTTGGCGGCGATGCCCATCAACATGAAGAGGCCGATCATCGACGGGATCGACAGCTCGGAGTGCGCGAGCAACAGCGCGATCATCGCGCCGGCCACGCAGAGCGGCAGCGCCGAGAGGATGGTCAGCGGTTTGAAGAAGCTGCCGAACAGCAGCACCATCACCCCGAACACCAGGCCGATGCCCGCGAAGAGCGCGATGCCGAAGCCGACGAACAGCTGCGTCTGCGCCTGCTGGCTGCCGATGTTCTTCTCCTCGACGACGCCGGGCGGCAGGTGTCGCATGATCGGCAGGCTCTCGACCTCGCGCAGCGCGGACGAGAAGCTGGCGCCGTTGGTGAGGTCGGCCAGGATGATGACGTCGTCGCGCCGGTCATAGCGGGTGATCTCGGCCGGGCCGGCCTGGAAGTAGACGTCGGCGACGCTGCCGAGCGTGGTGAGGCCGCCGCTGGCGGTGGGCACGCGCAGGTCGCGCAGCGTCGGCAGGCTGGTGCGCGCGCTTTCGGGGAAGCGCACGCGGATCGGGATGCGGCGATCGCCGACGTCGAGCTTGGCGACGTTGGCGTCGATGTCGCCGACCGTGGCGACGCGCGCCACCTCGGCGATCGTGTCGGCGGAGACGCCTAACCGCGCGGCGTCGTCCGCGCGCGGCCGGATGATCACTTCGGGCGCCGGCGGCGAGGTCGCCGGCCGCGGATCGGCCAGGGTGCGCAGGCCCGCCATCTCGCGCTGCAGCTCCAGCGCGGCGGCGTCGAGCCCTTGGCCGCTGGCGCTGGAGAGCGTCACCTGCACGGTGGCGCCGCCGAAGTTCTGGCCCTGCATGGTCACCCGCGCATCGGGGATCTCGTGGAAGTAGGGCCTCAGCCGATCGCGGATCTGCGGCACCTTGGAGGTGCGCTGCGCCTTCAGGACGGCGATCGCGGTTCCGGACGTGACGCCGGTGGATGATGGCGCGCCGAACTGGCCGGTGTCGCCCGAGCCGACGGTGGTGAAGACGTGCTCGGTCTCAGGCTGCGCCTTCAGCAGCGTGGCCAGCCGCGCGACGGCCAGCCGGGTGTCGGCGATGGTCGAGCCGGGCGGGGTGTCGACGTCGACCTCGTAGAAGTTCGGATTGCCCTCGGGCTGCAGGCCCTTGGGCACCACCGCGACGGCGAGAATCACCGACAGGAAGAAGATCACGCCGCCCAGCATCACCGAGACGATGCGGTGGTCCAGCGCCCAGCGCAGGGTGCGGACGTAGGCGCCCGGCAGCGGTCGGCGCGGCTTCGCTTGCTTCGGTTTCAGGAAGTAGGCCGCGAGCAGCGGCGTCAGCAGCCGCGCCACGACGAGCGAGAACAGCACCGCCACCGAGACGGTGAGGCCGAACTCCTTGAAGAACTGGCCCGGGATGCCGGGCATGAAAGAGACCGGCGCGAAGGTGACGACGATGGCCGAGGTGGTGGCGACCACGGCGAGGCCGATCTGGTCCGCGCCTTCCATGGCCGCCGCGTACGGCCGCATGCCGGCGTGCACGCGCTTCTCGATGTTCTCGATCTCGACGATGGCGTCGTCGACCAGGATGCCGATCACCAGCGTCAGGGCGAGCAGCGAGACGGTGTCGAGGCTGAATCCGGCCAGCGCCATGAAGGCGAACGCCGGGATCAGCGAGACCGGCATCGCGACCGCCGTCACCGCCGTGGCGCGCCAGTCGCGCAGGAACAGCCACACCACCAGGGCGGCCAGCGCCATGCCCTCGAGCATCGTCTCCTTGGTGGCGGCGAAGCTGCCGCGGGTCTCGTCGACGGCCGAGAAGATCTTGCGGACCACGATCTCCGGGTGGCCGGGCGGCGAGGCCTGCGTCTTGCCCTTCACGAGGCCGAGCGCCGCGTCGACGCCGTCCTCGGTGGTGACGTCGCTGGCCTCCTTGTTCTTGGTGACGTTGAAGGCCACCACCGGCCGCCCGTCGAGCTTGGCCTCCGAGCGCACCTCGGCGGCGCCGTCGCCGACGTCGGCCACGTCGGAGAGCTTCACGAAACGGCCGCCGGTGGTGGGGAACGTCAGATTGCGGATCTGGTCGACCGTGGTCGCCGCGCCCAGCACCCTGAGCGTCTGCTCGCGGCCGCCGACCTGCACGCGCCCGCCGGCGGCGTCCTGGCTGACCGAGGCCAGCGCCTGGTTGATCTGCGGCGCCGTCACCCCCTGCGCGGCCATCCGCACCGGATCGATGATGACGTTGATCTCGCGGTCGACGCCGCCGACGCGCTGCACCTGGCCGACGCCCGAGACCGCCTGCAGCGAGCGCGAGATGTCGTTGTCGACGATCCAAGAGAGGTCGGCCGCCGACATCGACACGCCCGGCGCCGGCGAGACCGCATAGGTGATGATCGGCTGGTCGTCGAAGCTCACCTGCTGGACAGTCGGCGGGTCGATCTCGCGCGGCAGTTGGGCGCGCACCGCCTCCACCTTGGCGCGGACGTCGTCGGTGGCCTTCTGCAGGTTGGTGCCGATGTTGAACTGGATGCGGGTGACCGACGAGCCCTGCGTCACCACCGAGGCCATCGACTGGATGTCGGTGACGCCGGAGACGGCGTCCTCGACCTGGCGGGTGACCTGGGTCTTCAGCTCCTGCGGCGCGGCGCCCGACTGGGTGACGGTGACGATCACCAGCGGGAACTCGATGTTCGGGAAGTTCTTCACCGGCAACGTGAAGTAGGAGACGATGCCGGCGAGCACGAGCGCGATGAACAGCACCGCGACCGGGGTCGGGTTGCGGATCGCCCAGGCGGAGATGCGCAGCTGGCGCGCGCCGCCCCCGCTGCCAGGGCCTGGATGCAGGATCGTCATCGGGCGGACGCCGCCCAGTCGGGCTTCACGTAGTCGCCGGCCAGCAGCTGCGCGCTCGCCTTGGCGACCACCACCGAGCCGACCGGCGGTCCGGTCAGCAGCTCCACGTAGCCGCCGCCGCGGTCGCCGGTGCGGACCGGAACCTGGCTGACCTTGTCGTCGGGCCCGACCACCATCACCGAGGCGCCGTTGGCGTCGTAGCGGATCGCCGTCTCCGGCAGCACCGGCGCGGCGCGAGTCAGATCGACGAAGCTGGCCCGCGCGAAGCCGCCGGAGCGGATGTCGGGGCGCACCGGCAGGCTGATCCGAACCTTGCCGAGCCGGGTGGTGGAATCGACCCTGGGGCTCACCAGCCGCACCACGCCCGGCACCTTGGCGGCGTTGGCGAGCGTCACCTGGGCGCGCACGCCCGGGCGCATCTTGTCGAAGTCGGCCTCGGCGACGTCGGCGTTGAGCTCGATCTGGCCGTCCTCGGCCATCACGAACCACGGCTGGCCGCCGGCGCCGGAGATGTCGCCCAGGTTGACGTTGCGCTGGATGATCAGGCCGGACACCGGCGCGCGCACGGTGAGGTGGGCGAGGCGCGTCCGCATCTCCTTCACCGAGGCCGCCTGCGCGGCGACGCTGGCCTTGGCGCTGCTGGCCGCGAAGAAGCGCTGCTGCAGCGCCTCCTCGGCGATGACGCCCTGGTTGTCGAGGCCGCGCACGCGCGCCGCCTCCTTCTCGCGCTGGGCGGCGTTGGCCTGCTGCTCGGCCTCGAGCGCCACCTGTTGCGCGAGCTGCGCGCGCAGGATCGAGGAGTCCATCTCGGCCAGCGGCTGGCCGGCCTTCACCCAGCTGCCCTCGTCGACATAGAGCTTGGAGACCCGGTAGCCGGAGAGATCGGGACTGATGGCGACCTCGTTGCGCGGAACCAGCACGCCCGAGGTGACGACGCCGCCGGCGATCGGCTGCATCGTCACGCGCACGACGGTGACCGCGCGCGCCGCCTGCTGGGGGGTCGGCGGCGCCTTGGCGGCGCAGGCCGCCAAGCCTGCCGCCAGCGCTGCGGCGATCCCCCATCTCGTGATCATCGCCAGCCGTGTCATGGCGAGCGGGAAGCCGTTTGCGTTGTCTTGTAGTCCCATCCGCCGCCGAGCGCCTTATAGGTCTGCACCGCGCTGCGCAACGCCTGCACCCGCTGAGCCGTCAGCTGGTTGCGGTCGGTGCGCCAGGTCTGTTCCGCGGAGAGCACCGCGGTGATGTCGTCGACGCCGAGCTCGTAGCGGATGCGCTCGTCGTCGTAGGCGCGGCGGGCGCGCGCCTCGCCGTCCTCGAGGATCTTCACCCGGCGCTCGTCCGACGCGAGAGCCACCAGGGCGTTCTCGGCGTCGCCGTAGGCGTTCTTCACCGCCTTCTCGTAGGCGATCACCGCCTGCTCGGCGCGCGCGCCCTGCGCCTTGGCGTCGGCCAGGAGCCGCGGGATGTCGAGCACCGGCTGATCGAGGTTGGCGCCGAGCGACCAGTAGTGGGTGGTCGTGGTCTGCTGCTGGGGCGCGAGAATCAGCGGGATCAGGCTGACGAGACCGACGCCGGGCGCCACCTGCCGGGCGAGGCCCATGGCCGGCACGAAGGTGAGGTTGGGGAACAACTGGTCCTTGGCGAGCTTGGTGCGGATCACCGCCGCGCGCATCTTCTCGTCGGCCTCGCGCACGTCGGGCCGGCGCTGCAGCAGCTCGCCGGGCACCGCTACCGGCAGCGGCGGGGGATCGGGCACGTGCGGGGCCAGCGGCAGGTTTTCCACCGGCTCGGCCCCGCGCCCGACCAGGATCAGCAGCGTGCGCTGCGCGGCGTGCTGCTGGGCCTTCAGGCTATCGACCTGCGACTTCGCCTGGGCCAGGTCGCCGGCGATGCGGTCGGGGTCTGACCGGGGGCCGAGCCCGTGCTGGAACTTGATGGTCGCCGACCGCAGCAGCTCGGTCTCGATCCGGACCTGCTCGTTGGCGTCCTCGAGCTGGATCGCAAGGCCGCGGGCGGCGAAATAGCTGTCGGCGACGTCGGCGACCAGCGTCGCGCGGGCCGCCTCGATGTCGAAGCGGGTCGCCGCGTAGTCGGCCTTCACCGCCTTGCGCTGCTCGCGCAGCGCCCCGAGGAAATCGATCTCCCAGGTCGGCTTGAAGTCGGCGTGGAAGTTCTCGGTGACGCCGCCGATCGGGATCAGCGACGACGGCGCGCCGCCGAGCGGCTTGGTGACCTCGCGGCTCGCGCCGCCGGTGATGTCGCCGGTGGGATAGGTCTGCCAGATGCCGCTCTGCTCGGTCGCGCCGGCCTCGCGCAGCCGGGCGATCTGGGTCTCGACGTCCGGGCTCGCCGCCAGCGCCTCGGCTTCCAGCTCGTTGAGCTCGACGTCGCCGAAGATCGGCCACCAGCGATCGAGCTGGGCGACGCTGAGCGCCTGGGTCCCGGCGTCGGCCTCATAGGCGGCCGGCAACGTCAGGTCGGGCTTGCGGATGTCGGCGGAGCAGGCGCCGAGCGCCAGGGCGGCGGCGCCGGAGGCCAGCAACGTCGCGGCGCGGCCGATCTTCAGCGCTGGCTCCCGTGAGCAAGGCGAGCGTCGAATCATCGGAGAATACGGCAAATCCCCGCGCGCCATCCCCCCGCGCGCCGCATGACATATTCGCATGGGCGTCTTAATGCATCCCCATGCCTCAGTTAGCCGCAGGGCTGAGGCGATGCGGCAACAGGCTCGACCTTGACCCCTGAGCGGAGTGGTGGCGCGTGGGTGGAACCATCCGGATCGGCGTCGGCGGCTGGACCTTCGAGCCCTGGCGCGGCGTCTTCTACCCCAAGGCGCTGAAGCAGAAGGACGAGCTCAACTACGCGAGCCGGCATCTGACCGCGATCGAGATCAACGGCACCTACTATTCGACGTTCAAGCCGGACAGCTGGAAGAAGTGGCGCGACGAGACGCCGGACGGATTCGTCTTCGCCGTGAAGGGCTCGCGCTTCACCACCAACCGCCGCGAGCTCGCCACCGCCGGCGAGTCGCTCGAGCGCTATTTCGCGCAAGGCGTCGCCGAGCTCGGCGATCGTCTCGGCCCCTTCCTCTGGCAGCTGCCGCACACCAAGAAGTTCGACGAGGCCGACCTCGACGCCTTCCTCTCGCTGTTGCCGAAAGAGCTGAACGGCATTCCGCTGCGCCACGCGCTGGAGCCGCGGCACGACAGCTTCTGCACGCCCGCCTACCCGGCGCTGCTGCGCAAGCACGGCGTCGCAGGCGTCTACGCCAAGCATGGCCGCTATCCGGAGATCGCCGACCTCTCGACCGACTTCGTCTACGCGCGCCTGCAGACCGGCGACGACGCGGTGGAGACCGCCTATACGCCCGCCGAGCTCGACGGCTGGGCGGCGGCGCTGAAGACCTGGGCGGCCGGGGACTCACCCGACGGCCTGCCGATCGTCGACAAGCGTCATGAGGCCCCGAAGACGCCGCGCGACGTCTTCGTGTTCATCATCCACGAGGGCAAGATCCGCGCGCCCGCCGGCGCGATGGCGCTGATCGAGCGGTGTAGGTAGGTGTTAGACGTCCTTCTCCCCTTGCGGGAGAAGGGCCGTCGGACGCTTGCCAAGACCGCGCTCTTGGGCATTAATGCGTAGCGACACTCCGCATTTCACGACGGGGTGCGCCGGAGGCTCCAGGAACCCATGCCCAAGCTCGCAGACCGCTATCCGTTTCCCGCGCCCGAAGGCTCGCACTGGCAGGTGCCCCAGGACTTCGACGTCACCTTCAACTGGGACTACGACGAGGGCCGCGCGACCATGATGGGTCTCTACCGCAAGGGGGTGGAGATGCAGTGGAACGCCGAGACCCGCATCGACTGGACCCAGGAGCTCGACGAGGAGAACCCCGAGCAGCTGCCCGAGGAAATGCTGCCGATCTGCGGCATGCCCGACTACGAGAAGATGCCGGCCAAGGAGAAGGCCAAGGTCCGCCGCCACTTCCAGGCCTGGCAGATCAGCCAGTTCATGCAGGGCGAGCAGGGCGCGCTGATCTGCGCGGCGAAGATCGTCACCCAGGTGCCCGACGTCGACTCCAAGTTCTACGCTTCGACCCAGGTGATCGACGAGGCGCGCCACGTCGAAAGCTACAAGCGCCTGCTGGAGAAGTTCGGCGTCGCCTATCCGATGACGCCGCCGCTGCAGGAGCTGATCGACCAGGTGCTGCGCGATTCGCGCTGGGACATGACCTACCTCGGCATGCAGGTGGTGATCGAAGGCCTGGCGCTGGCCGCCTTCCAGCAGATCCGCGACAACGCCCAGAACCCGCTGGCCGCCGCCGTCAATGCCTACGTGATGCAGGACGAGAGCCGCCACGTCGCGTTCGGGCGCCTGGCCTTGCGCGACTACTATCCGACGCTGACCCAGAAGGAGCGCGACGAGCGCGAGCAGTTCCTGCTGGAGGCCTGCTACCTGATGCGCGATCGCTTCGACTCCGTCGAGGTCTGGAAGACGCTCGGCCTAGACCCCGAGAAGTGCGCCGAGCACATGTACGATTCAGGCCTGATGCAGCAGTTCCGCTCTGCGCTCTTCGCCCGCATCGTGCCGATCGTGAAGGACATCGGCCTTTGGGGCCCGACCATCCGCAAGGGCTACGAGGACATGGGCATCATCGGCTACGCCGAAACCGACGTGCAGGCCCTGCAGGACGCCGACGACACCATCGCCAAGGACTTCGACGCGCGCGCCAAATACGTCCAGAGCGTCGTCGACCGCGCCGCCGCCCTGACGCCGGCGGAATAGCTTCTCTTCCCCCAAGGGGGAAGCGACTCGCCGCTAGGCGAGCGGATGAGGGTCCACGATGGCGCCGCCGGGCGCCGTCGCAGACCCCCCTCGGCCCTTCGGGCCACTTCCCCCTCAGGGGGAAGAGAGATGGCGGCGTCCCATGAAGATGCGCGAGCTGGAGCTCCGGAGCGGGGTCGGGCGGGAGACGATCCGCTATTACATCCGCATGGGCCTGCTGCCGGCGCCGGCGCGGCCGAAGCCCAACGTGGCGGACTATGCGGAGGAGCACGTCCGCCGCCTGGCGGTGATCAGGCGGCTGCAGTCCGAGCGCTACCTGCCGCTGTCATTCATCAAGCAGGTGCTGGACCGGCCGAACGCCGGCGAGATCGCGCCGCTGCCGGGCCTCGATGCGCTGATCGCCGCCAGCCTCGGCGTCGCGCCGGCGAACGGCGGCGTCCCGCTCGCCGAGGCGGCGGCTGAAGCCGGGCTGACCGCGGCGGAGCTGGCGGTGCTGGCGCGCGACGGCGTGGTGGCGGCGAGCGACGGCGCGCTGGCCCCGCTCGACCTCGCCATCGCCAAGGCGTGGGGCCGCGTCAAAGCCGCCGGCTTCAGCCCCGAGAGCGGCTGGTTCGCCGAGGACGCCAAGATCTACGTGGAGGCGCTGACCCCGCTGGCGCGCCGCGAGATCGAGCGCTTCTACGGGCGGCTGACGGGCGCGGGCGCCATCGAGGACGCGGCGCGGCTGGGCCAGGCCGGCATCGAGCTCGTCAACGAGCTGATCGCGCTCATCCGCACCCGCATCCTGTTGCGCCTGGTCGCCGAGATGAACGCACGCGCCGGCTCTTGACCAACCCGGCGTCACCGTCGCTGGTGTCGGCCAACCGCGAGCTTTGGGAGAGGCGAGATGACCCCCGACGACATGATGTTCAAGCCGGACCTCCTGAAGGGCCACCGCATCCTGATCACCGGCGGCGGCACCGGGCTCGGCAAGGAGATGGCCGAGGGCTGCCTGATGCTCGGCGCCGAGGTGTTCATCTGCGGCCGTCGCGGCGGGGTGCTGCAGGAGGCCGCCGACGAGCTGACGGGGCGCCACGGCGGCAAGGTCGTCCCGATCGCCTGCGACATCCGCGTGCCCGAGGCGATCCACGACATGATGGACGAGATCTGGGCCGGCGGCGCGCTGACCGGCCTCGTCAACAACGCCGCCGGCAACTTCATCAGCCGCACCGAGGACCTCTCGACCCGCGGCTTCGACGCCATCGCCAACATCGTCTTCCGCGGCTCGTTCTTCGTGACGCTGGACGCCGGCAAGCGCTGGCTCGCCGAGAAGAAGAAGGCCTCCGTCGTCTCGATCCTGACGACCTGGGTGTGGTCGGGCGGGCCGTTCACGGTGCCGTCGGCGATGTCGAAGGCGGGGCTCAACGTGATGACCCAGTCGCTGGCGGCCGAGTGGGGCAACCGCGGGGTGCGCTTCAACGCCATCCTGCCCGGCCCATTCCCCACCGAGGGCGCCTGGGCGCGGCTCAACCCGGGCGCGTCGGCCGAGGACGGCGGCGGGCGCCAGCAGACCGGCAGCCCGCTCGGCCGCGTCGGCGAGATGCGCGAGCTGGCCAACCTCGCGGTCTACCTGCTGCACCCGCTCTCGGAATACGTGAACGGCCAGAGCATCGCCATCGACGGCGGCGGCTGGAACGCCGGCGGCGGCGGCTTCCAGGGCCTGCGCAACTGGACCGACGAGCAGTGGGCGCAGGCCCGGGCCTCGATCCAGGGCGCCAACGAGAAGGACCGCGCCAATCGCACCGTCTGAGGGCCGAGCTGCGGCTCGCCGGCGCGACGAAACGTGGTTAATCGGCTCTTAACGCGCGGCGAGTCAGCCTCGCCGCCGTGCTCGCCAGACTCGCCTTCTTCCTGCTGCTGATCGTCCCGCCGATCGCGCTGGCGGCCGATGCGCCGCCGAGCGGCGGCAAGATCACCGTCGTCCAGCAACCGCCGAAGCCGGCCGATGCCGCCCCAGCCCCCACGCCCGCCCCGCCGCCGCGTCCGGCCGCCTCGCCGGCCCCGCGGGACGGCGCCGACTGCCGGATGGGCTGCGCCCAGAGCTATTACCAATGCCGCGCCGACGACACGGACGATAGCTGCGGCGGCGGCTGGAGCCAGTGCCTCGCCGCCTGCAACTCCCCCAACCTCGCCCCGGCGTTCTCGACGGCGCCGTAGAGCACCCGTTCGTGCTTTTCGTGTTTTTCGTGGTTCATTCTTCCGCGCGGCCGGAATTCGTCGAAGCTTCGCCGCACCAGAGTTCCCGCAAAACGCGTAGATCGACCGACGGCGGTGGACTCAAGGCGTCGGGCGCCCGATCCTAGCGCGATGGCAGACGTTGCGTATCTCAGCCCAGGCAAGCGCGAGCAGACCAAGCTCGCCAATCGGCAGGCCATCCTCGACGCCGCCCGCGGCGTGTTCCGCGAGATGGGCTTCGAGGCCGCCACGGTGCGCGACATCATCCGCCGCACGGGTCTCTCGGTCGGCGCCTTCTACAACTACTACCGCTCCAAGGAGGAGGTGATCGCGGCGCTGGCCGACGACGGCGCGCGGCGCTTCCGGCCGATCCTGCACGCCGAGTACCTGAAGGCGACCGACTTCGAATCCTACCTGCGGGGCGCGATCACCGCCTATTTCGAGTTCGTGGCGGCCGAGGCGGCCTCGTTCGGCAAGACCAGCACGCAGGAAGCCGAGACCTACACGCGCAACACCCCCGAGATGCTGGCCGTGCACGACGAGGTGCGCACCGCCTTCGCCGAGGTGATGGAGCGCGGCGGCGCGCCGCGCGTGGACATCGACTACCTGACCACCGCGGCGATCGCCATCGTGCGCGAGGTCGGCGACCGGAT
>Ga0134125_10004551_pt1 | contig 15842 bp, 13 predicted proteins | sample KB31751_FD_96464 | JGI IMG/M metagenome (GOLD analysis project Ga0134125, IMG submission 96464) | Terrestrial soil microbial communities with excess Nitrogen fertilizer from Kellogg Biological Station, Michigan, USA - KB3-175-1 | ecosystem: Environmental > Terrestrial > Soil > Unclassified ... | reverse complement strand
CCGGGCACATCGACCAGCACGTTCTCAGCCACGCTGTCGTAGTCATAGGGATCGTTCGGCGTGTGCTGATAATGCCATTTGATCTTCCCGGTATCGGCATCGAGCCCCAGCGAACTGTCGGTGTAGAGATTGTCGCCGGGCCGATATTCATTGTCCCAGTCCGGCCCCGGGTTGCCGACGCCCCAAACAATGGTGTTGGTTGCCGGATCATAGCTGCCGGTCACCCATGTCGAGCCTCCGCCGCTCGCGGCAGCGTTCTTGTCGTCCTTCCAGGTCTCGTGTCCTGGATCGTCCTTGCCGGGGATCGTGTAGGTGCGCCAGACCTCCTTCTGCGTCGACAAATCGGTCGCCGCGATCCAGCCGCGGATTCCATACTCGGCGCCGGCAACGCCTGAGATGGCCATGTTCTTGACGATCAGCGGCGCGCCGGTGATGACCTCGCCCTTGTCGGGATTGGCGACCTGGCGTTGCCAGGCGACCTGGCCGGTGTCCTTGTTGGTCGCGATCAATCGGCCGTCGAGCGTGTGCGAAATAACGAGGTTGCCCCAAAGGGCCACACCGCGGTTGTCGACACCGCAGCAAGCCACCGCACCCGCCCAGTCATGGTCAGTCTTGGGATCCATCTTCCAGAGCAGCGTGCCTTTGCCGCCGTGGGTGTCGATCTTGTAGACCGAGCCCCATCCATCGGTGACATACATCATGCCGTTCTCGACGATCGGGGTACCTTCGAGACCGCCATGCGTCCAGATCCCGCCGCCTTCGACGCCGCCGAGCTGCATCGTCCATGCGACCTTGAGATTTTTCACATTGTCTTTGTTGATCTCATTGAGGGTGGAAAAGCGGGTGGCGGAAAAATCCTTGTGGTGAAGCAGCCAATTGCCTGCTTCCTTGTCAGCATTGAGCAGCCGCTCGGGAGTGACCTCGTCGGCCCTGCTTGGCAGAGCCCCGATTGTTGCGGCCACGGCAACGGTAGCGAGCAATGCGGCTCGCAGCGAGGACCTACGCTTCGTGAAATGCTTCATGTCGTTTTCCTCCTTATTGATATTATTGATGAGCTCTTGCCGTACCCGGGGGCCGCATGATCGAAGCCCACAGGCCAACCTCTCTTGATCGGCCTCTTTGCCGTTGCGCTGCTTTCAGGGATTATTGCGGACGGTCACCTCCGTTTCGATTGTTCCCGCCTTCTGGAAGGCGATTGAGCACGTGAACCGTTCACCTGCCGCGAGTGGCTGGCGGGTTTGCAGAAGCATGACGTGATAGCCGTCACGCTTGAGCACCAAGGTGCTGTCGCCGGCAAGCGGAATCGAGGCAATCGCCCTCATCGCGGGCGCGCCTTCACCGCGATCAACGGTATGCCTCTCGGAGAAATTAGCAACCGGACATCGGACGCGTAGTAAGGCATCCGCGGCTTTGGCTTCGTTGCGTATGGTCAACAGGAGCGGGAGATCGGCGCCAACTTTATCGGTGGCCGGAACCCACGCATCGACGATCCGGAGCGTTTGTTCGCCGGCGCGGGAGATCGCACCGCTTGCCATCCAGCCGACGGCAATAATGAGCAGCCCAAGTGCCGCGGCGAGAATCGCCTTGCCGTTTGGAATCCGCCACGCTGCCGACACGCAGTCGCCCTCAGCCGGTCCGGTTGCGCTGCAGGCACCGCTGCGAGGCTGTGCCATCACATATTCGGGCGCGCGCCGGGTGTTTCCCCAAATTTTCTCGTTGAGCATATTTGAAACTACCAATTGTGGCGGCACGTCGATGACGCACTGCAAGCATGGTCGCCGATCCGACATTTTTTGTTTTGTCTGTCTCGCATCCTTGAAGCCAGTTCTTGGCCGCGGTCGAGCTGGAATGCCAAAAACCGTTATGCCAAACGTCGCCGACATGATTGATATTCTCGCGGCGCCTAGCGTCCGAGTTGTGCCGGGAACTTTCGCCCTCCTTGAAATCGGAGGGCGCAGGGAAGACCGGGTGGCCGCTGCACCCGGGGCCCTCGCGCCAAGAAATTTGCGCGAAGGGCGCGTGACCTCAGGTACAGGCGGATACACTCCGGCCTTCCCTGCGCGAGTGGTTTACGGCTTACTTCGCGCTCTCCTCGGTGAACCAGCTTGTTGCCACCGTCATCCGCGCATCATCTTGCGCGAACTTGGCGCCTGCATGGGCGCGCCAGGACCACACGACTTCGCCGTCCGCCTCACGTGCCGCTCGTCCCACGGCACATCAGCGTCCATCGCATTCCGCGCCACGTTCGTGACGACGCGTAACGCCCCTCATGTCGGCGCGGAACGGACGAGAAGTAATCATATTTTCTGAAAAAACGAAACAGAAATATTTTTGCAACCATATCTGGACAGTCCAAATCGGATTGAATTGTCTTAAGAATTTGAGCTTTACGCGCACGTAAATCTCATGCAGTTCGGGCCGGTCGAGCGCCGCCGAGACCGATATTCCACCAATTTGCCTGAACTCACCTCTGTTCGGCCCGAACGGGATGCGTTGATCTAAATCAAAAAAGGGCAGCGAGATCGCGCCTTAAGGTCAGCGTGGCGCTGTTGCGCTCAGTAGCACGCACGGGAGGATCGCAATGGTCTTCTTTCAGGAAGGCTTCACCTATCGAAATTTTCTGCTCGACGTCCTCACGATATTCTTCTTCATCGTTTGGTTCTGGCTGCTCATTACGGTTGCTTCCGATCTGTTCCGACGTCACGACATCACCGGCTGGATCAAGGCAATATGGGTGATAGGATGGATCGTATTTCCATTCATTTTCATGCTCGCGTACTTGATCTTTCAGGGAAAAGGCATGGCGGAGCGTAACGCGCAACAAGTTCGGCAGGCGCGCGACGAGATCAGGAGCGCAATTGGTTTTTCCGTTGCAGATGAAATCGACAAGCTCGGTCGACTGAAGCAGGCAGGGTCGATCAGCGATGCCGAGTTCGGACGGCTGCGCGCGCGGCTTGTGCAATAACACTGCTCCAAAGGCGGAGGGTTGGTTGTCTGAGGCGCGGCAGACCTCTCGCCGACGATGCCTGACGGTCGGGAGTGACCCCATATGCGACATCCAGGAATGCAGCGCTGGCTCCGCAGTAGGCATGCTCGTGTCGGCGATTGTCTTCGTAGTGGCCACGAGGGTGTGAAACTGACAGTCACTAGGGGTTGTAGACCGAGGACTGACAGTGCGTTGCGAAAGGTTGCAAAATAACTGGCGTATTTCCTGCTGCGGGTGCATGATCGTTAGGGTGGATGGACTGGTGGTTGCCCTGGCCGCATGGGTCGTCGAGGTTTGTGGTCGGGCAACGAGGAGGCTTGGCCATGCATCACCGTCCAAAGCGCTACCTTGACAGTTACGTTACTTATACCGTGGGCGTGATCGGTCTCGGGATGCTGCCGGTCGCCATGGTGGTCGCGGCACTGCTCATTCCCTGATCGTTGCTGGTAGCGCCTGATAGGCGAGCATCCGGCCACGCATTGATGGCAAGCAGCGACAATTGTGGTGGCGCGGACGCTCAAACTGGTGGATTTAAAAACCCAGATCGGCTGTTAACTTGGCCGCAACAAAAAGCATTGTTGTCACATTGAAATAGTGACGCGAGCCAGGTTGACCGATAGCCCCGCACCCAATTTGGGGCCGCGAACCACCAAAATAACTCCCTTCGCGTTTCGCAACCGCGCGGCGCCTATTCCTCCGACGACAGCACCACCACCTCCGATCGCAATATAACTTCCGGCTAGATCACCGGGAGTACGTAAGTTCAGTGCCCGCCCTCCAAACTCACTGACAGTCAACGCCAGCGTGGCTCCAAAACTCACACCGGAAACCTCGAACCGATATGTCTTCCCGTGGAATGTTAGCGTACCTTTGCCATTACCAGCGCCCACCACGACGCCCGCCGTGCCGAACAGAATATGCACGGTGCCGGTGTCTGCTTGCGATGGATTGACCGTGGTCGTCCAGGCGGCGAGCGCCAAGAAGGCAGACGCAATCGCAGTGCGAAAGTCGCGCATATTTCGTGCCTCTCGATAAGCGGCGATCAAAATACAAGCGGAGAAAAAGCCCGATTGGGCGCACGGATGATTGAGATAGATCAACGCACCGGTCAGACGCCTTGGTTGCGTGTAGTGGCCACTGGCCAGAACCGGGTTGATTGCTTATGGCCTCAATACCGAAATCTGGACCGGCCACGAACAACAGGTCTGCTTGTCGAGATAGACCGGAAGCGGCGGGCCGCCCGTCCAAACGGTGCTTCTGACCCAAAGGCGACCTTCGCTCGTCACCAATGTCTGGATGCGCTCGGAGCAATGGCTCTCGCACTGCTGCATTAGAAGCAAATGTACACCTTGTAACTTAAGGCGTCGCCCAACAGCCTGGGGCGCTAAGGGATGTGCGAGGAGTGTACCGAAATCGACCAGAAGATCGCCCACTACAGGTTGATGGCGGCGCGACTGCTGGACCAGTTCTAGATCAAAAAACGTCAGGGCGCTATCCGGTTTCCTCGTGTGGGGCTGCAATAGAAGCCAGTTGGAGGCAGTCATGGAAATCACTCGGCGCGCCGCAGTGGCCGAAGGCACCCTGTTGGGTCTGCTTGCAGTGTTGGTCGCCGAGACGGCGACAATTCCGCAGTCTTCGCGCAGACTTCAAGACCTGAAGACCTCAACCACCAAATTTTGCAGCAACGCGGTATCGACGCAGCGATCTGGGGCATGCCCATCGTCAGCGTGAACGCGATGCGGCAGGCCTTCTTCCGCGACGCCAAGGCGAATTACAACGACATCGTCTTCTGGTCGAAGCCGTCGGACTGGAAGAACCAGACGACGACCCCCAACTCGTCCACCCTTTATGTCTATTTCAACTTCAACACCAAGGACGGGCCGGTCGTGGTCGAAATCCCGCCGGCCGTCGATGCTGGATTGTTTGGGACATTGCTCGATGCCTGGCAAGTGCCGCTGGTCGATGTTGGTCCCAGGGGCGAGGATCGAGGCAAAGGCGGCAAGTATCTGTTGCTGCCCCCGGATTTCAGCGGCAGCCCGCCCGCTGGCTACACCATCGTGCGTGCTCAGACCTACAACGGCTACGCGCTGTTGCGTCCCATCCCGAAAAGTTTAGCCGAAGCCGACGTGAACAATGCCACCGCGCTGGTAAAGAAATTGCGACTCTATCCGTTGGCCAACGCGGATCATCCGTCCGAACAGCGTTTCGTGGACATGGCAGACAAGCTCTTCGACGGCATCGTCCGCTTCGACGAGAGTTTCTACACCAGCCTTGCCCAGATGATAAATGAAGAGCCCGTGCTAACACGGGATCGCGCGATGATGGGTCTCCTGCTTCCGCTCGGCATCGAGAAGGGGAAGGAGTTCAAGCCCGCCGCCACGACGCAGAGGGCCCTGGCGCAATCGGCGCACGACGCGCACGCATGGCTGATGAACGGACTGCTGACCTTCAACACGGTGTTCTGGCCCGACAGCAGCTGGTCGTTTCCAGCCGCACCGGTCGGAGCCGACACGGCTTTTTCGTTCGAACGGCCCAACTATCTCGACGTTGATGCGCGCGCTCTCGTGTACTTCCTGGCCTATGCGCCGCCCAAGAAGCTGGGAGCGGCGACCTTCTATCTAGGCACGTACAGAGATGCGAGGGGCGACCTCCTTCGCGGCGAGGAAAGCTACAAGCTGCACGTCCCGCCCAATGTGCCGGTACAGCAGTTCTGGGCCTTGGACCTCTATGACCGAGAAACCTGCGCCTTCATCCGCGACATGCCGCGCACCGGCCTCGATTCCCACGACCAGAAAATGCAGAGGCGCCCCGACGGCTCGGTGGACATCTACATCGGTCCGCGGCCGGCCGCGAGCAAGGAAGCAAATTGGATTCAAACTGCGTCCGGCCGTGGCTGGTTTCCGATGTTCCGCTTTTATGGGCCGGAGAAGTCGTTTTTCGAGAAGACATGGAAGCTGCCGGACATCGAGAAGGTGCAGTGAATCCAACATTTCACTCAGTCACTCCCCGTCTAAGGAGGAGACACCATGAACCCGCAAGTCACCGTCACTCGACGCAACACTCTTCTCGTCGGAACAACGCTCGCCGCCTCGTTCGCGCTCGGCACGGCAATAGCAGCTTTCTCGGCGCCTGCTTTTGCGCAGACGGCGCCCATGCAAATGACCGCCGAGCAAATTCAGGAGGAGCAAGCCTACGCTGCGGGTGTTCAGGTCGCACTCTGGGGCCGCCCCCTCGTCGATTATGTCCATACGTCGGCAGCTGGTCTGAAGGCGAAGGGGATCGGGCTGAACTACCTCCGAAAATTCCCCAACCTGAAGACTGCCGCGGACAAGTTCGTGAACACGCCCAACAACGTCTCGATAGATGCCTACGCTTCTGCGGACCTTACGAATGAGCCAGTGGTTTTGCGTGTGCCGCCGATCAATGAGAAGCGATGGTATATCGTCCAGATCGGCGACATCTATGATCAAGTCGTCTACAATGTAGGGGCAGCAAAGGGCCTGAACCAGGGCTGTTCCTCATCACTGGCCCCGACTATCATGGGTCGGTTCCTGCTGGAATGAACCAAATCAAGGTCCGTACCCGGTCGGCGATCGTGGCGAACCGTGTATTCGTCAACGGCGAGGCCGACTTGCCCGACGCTCGCTATGTGCAGCAAGGCGTCAATCTATTGCCGCTCTCAGTATTTCAGAAGCAGGGTCTAAAGTTCGCGGTTCCAAACGAATACGACTATGAGCGCTTTGTGTTCAAAGCCAGCGCGCCAGAACCGCTGCGCCTCTTCGACGAAATCGGTTTTGGAATGAAGACGTACCTTTCATCGAGCGATGACTTCTCTGACCCTGACGTCGGCGCAGCACAGCAAATTGGCCTGAGCATCGCCAAAGGCTTCGATTGGCAAAGTCTTAGCGAGCCGACGAAGCGCGGCCTTGCCCGCGCCGCCATCACCGCGCCGGCCATTCATCGAGAACACCTTCGCTCATGTCGCCGAGATTGTGAATGGTTGGCGGTACACAATGGGGGGCGGTCGTGCTGGCTTCAACTACGCGATGCGTGCGGCATTCTCTGCCAACCTGACGGGGGCCAACGTCCCGGAGGAAATCCTGTATCCGAACACGCGCGTGGACGACAAAGGCGCTCCGCTGTCGGGCGCTAACAAATATGTGCTTCACTTTGATAAGGACAAGCTGCCGCCGGTGTCGGTGTTCTGGAACATGAGCATGTATGACGAGAAGCAGTTCTTTATTGAGAATGACTTCAAGCGCTACAGCATCGGAAGCACGACCGATGGGCTAAAGACCGACCCGGACGGCTCTGTAACGATCCTCATTCAGAACGAGCGCCCGGAGGATACGTCCAATTGGCTCCCCGCCCCAACTGGCCCTTTCAACCTTACCATGCGCTTCTACGGGGCTCAGACATCAATCCTTGATGGCTCTTATCGTCTACCGGGGGTCAGGCGGGTAAACTGACAAGGTGTCCCTCCATGTCTGCTCATGGCCGGCCCCAAGCAGCAGTCGGGAGATGTCTGCTACTCCGCCGCTGTCAGGGATGAGCAGACCGGCCGCGACCGCCTCCTGTGTCGAAGACCACAAGGTACGGCAGGTGGATTCGGCATTCACGACCGGAACAGATAACTGCTTATGTCTCTAGAGCGAAGTCCGGCTTGGCTGAAGCATCTCCAAGTCCCCGCCGAATGTCGGCGCCGACCGAACGCTGCGGTTTGACCCCGACGGCACCCAGAGTCATAACCGGCCAATCGTGATTAATCCGATGAGGGCCGCAAGTGACCCATCGTCTTACCCCCAGCTGCATTGCGACGGCGGCTCTCACGATGATGCTGTCGATCCCCGGCACGTGCGTGGCAGCCGGTCCGGCCGACGGGATCGATCATCACGAGGGGCAACCATCCGAATATAGTTCACTTTCGGAGCAGAAGGCGAAGGAACCGGATTCTCAAAGTAAGACGACTGTCGAAACCAAAGCTTCCGAAGCATCCCCCGACACGAACTGCGGAATGCTGGAAACAGCAGCTGCCAGATACGGCCTTCCTCCTGGCTTTTTCAGGCGGCTCATTCGGCAGGAGAGCAATTTTGATCCGAAAGCAGTCAGCCGGGCGGGTGCAATGGGTATTGCCCAGTTCATGCCGGGCACAGCTCGCTGGCGTGGCCTTTCCGACCCGTTCGAGCCGAAGCAAGCCCTCGATGAATCGGCCCGTTGGCTGAGCGAACTGCGTGCGTTGTTCGGGAATCTCGGATTGGCGGCTGCAGCATACAATGCCGGTCCGCAACGCGTGAAGGAATGGATTGCGAGGCGTGGAAATCTTCCCGGCGAAACCCGCGCCTACGTCCGGATTGTCACGGGTCGGTCGCCCGACGAGTGGCTGCATGACGACGCGAAGCAAGCGTATGATGTCGACGAGCCGGTCGGGCCATGCATCGCGAACGCGAGAGGGCCCTCAGCGAAGATAAAAGCAGATCGAGAGGCCGAAGGGAGCAAGCCACCCGGGTGGGGCCTGCAGCTGACCGGAGATGCATCGGAGATCAGGGCTCTTGCCGAATACGCGCGGCTTCAGAACCGATTTCCTTCGGTCCTAAAGGGACGCACGCCGACCGTTATCAAGAAGCCCATCGGCGGTCGCGTGCCTTCCGCCTGGGTTTTCGTCAAGGTTGCCGAGTCATCGCGCGAAAGGGCGATGCAGCTTTGCTCGAAACTGAGATCTGCCGGCGGAAGCTGTATGGTTACCCCCAATTAGCGCTCTTAGAGTGATTTCGGCCTTGAGCGAAGCAGGTTGAAATTCCACGCGGGTCCTCTGGTAGAATTGGCTAGAGAAGGCAAACAGGCGAACAGGCGAAAGCCGCTGCTTGTTGGACCCGCAACGGTGGCGCCGCCGGTCGCTCAAGCCGTCACGCTGATAGAAGTGTCCCGGCTTTATGGTCCCGATTTCATGATCGAAATCGATGCCGCCGCGGCGGCCTGAACGAGTGGCAATAGAAATCCCGACCGCGAGCCTCAGCCAGCCACCGCCATCGCTCCGACTGTTTGAGAGACAGTTCGGAGTTTGGTCATGATCACGATGTGAACCAGGAAGTCGACCGGAACCAGCATCGCCGGCACCAATATCCACGGCAGCGTGCCCATCACCAGCGTACCCGGTCCTTCGCTGAACACTCGGAATGACGTGTCGGGCACCGACAGCATTGCAAGTGTGACCGCTGCGAGCAGGTCAAGCATTCCGAATCCATTCCAGGCTTGAAGCCACGATCGAGGTACCTTGACCTCGAGCGCCAGCAGAGGCACGAGCACCAGCGCGATCGCGCCCGTGATCATGTCTCCGATGGCAGCCACCGGTCCGAAGGGCGCCGAGAGTCGTCCGCCGAAGTAGAGCAGAAGAAAGAACACGCCTGCGATCCGCCCAGCATGCACCGCCACCAAGGCCGGCAGAGGGACAGAGAGCAATGCGCTGCGCACCTGGGGGATCAGCACCCAGGCTCCGAATAGTATCGCAAGCAAAAGCGTGAATGGGACCAGATTGACGGGGAACGCCCCGAGCGCTCCCGGCGACAGGATGCGGGCTCCATAGACTGCAACAACGACCGCGACCCAGGCCGCCGCGGCTGCGAAGGCGGCAATCTTGACGGTTCCTCGGATCGGCGCCGGGCCGATCAAGAGACCCGATTGACCGGCGCAATAGGCACCGGCAAAAATAGCCGCGACAATATCGAGCATAGCAACCTCCCGGCGCACGCGCTGCCTTCATAACCGAACTGAAGGTATGATAATGAACACCATGTTCGATACAACAGACAGCCCGGGGCCTGTCGTTCGTTATCGAACGATCGAGGCCGATTAGTCCGGAAACAAAGGTAACAAATGGACGGCGAAATTGATCGGCGCGTTGCGCGAACGCGGCGAATGCTTCACGAGGCGTTGCTCCGGCTGATCGTGCGCAAGGGGTACGATGCCTTGACCGTGCAGGAGATCCTGGAAGAAGCCGATATTGGTCGCGCGACCTTCTACGCCCACTATCGCAGCAAGGAGGATCTTCTCCGCGGCGGCTTCGAGCGGCTTCGTACCGAGCTCAAGGCCGCACGACGAGCTGCTGCGCGGAAAGGCAACGAGCGCGATCGGCAGCTTTCATTCAGCCTGGCGATGTTTGAGCATGGCTGCGCATATAGAGACATCTATCGCGCCATGTTGGGCGGACAAAGCAGCATCATCGCCATCAACGAAATTCGTCGCGTTCTCTCCGAGCTGGTGAGGGATGAATTGCCAGCGCTTCAGGACGATGGTGCGGTCCCGCGGGAGCTGATGTTACAATTCGTGGTGGGCACGTTCCTGACGACTCTGACATGGTGCCTGGAGAAGCGCCCCAAAATGACACCCAGCGAGATCAATTCCGTGTTCCGTCATCTGATCTCGCGAGGAATAGGGCGGACGATCATGACGGGCGCCCGCTAGGGAAGGGGCGCGCGATTCCGGAGGAACGTTGCAATGCCGCTGCGCATCGGGCGAATAGAAACTTTCCTTTACCGCGCCGAGGTCAAGGAGCCTGTCAAGACCTCCTTCGGCAGCATTCCGCGCCGTAGTGCGCTGCTATTGCGTGTGGAAGATGCGGACGGCGCCCATGGCTGGGGTGAAGTCTGGTGCAACTTTCCTCCCTTCAGCGCGGATAACAAGATGCGCCTGTTTGAGACGGTGATCGGGCCCGCGGCCCTCGCTGGCACCTATCTCGATGCTTTGGACGCTTGGCATAGCGTGACCGCGCGCACGGCTCGCTGGGCAATCCAGAGCGGCGAGCCCGGGCCCTTCGCAGCATGCATCGCGGGATTGGACCTCGCGCTTTGGGACCTTACCGCGCGTCGCGCCGGCAAGCCGCTTCGCACGCTTCTGGCAGGAGATAGCGTGTCTCGCAGCGTGCCGGCCTATGCGAGCGGCCTCAATCCAGACACCGCGCAAGAAAGGGTAGCACGCTGCCGTGATCTCGGATTCCGGGCGTTCAAGGTCAAGGTGGCCTTCGGCACCGAGATCGATACCGCCGTCGTCTCCGCGCTTGCGCGCGATCTGCGTTCAGGCGAGCGGCTGATGGTGGACGCCAATCAGGGGTGGGATTTGCCGGAAGCACGCCGCGCGGTGCCGCGTCTTGGTTCTTATGGACTGACTTTCATCGAAGAACCGCTTCCAGCCGATCGGCCTGCCGCCGAATGGGCAGAACTCGCGATGCTCTCGGCGGTCCCACTCGCCGGCGGCGAGAACGTCATGGGTTATGAGCACTTCGCGGCGTTGATCGGCAACGGACACCACGGCGTCGTGCAGCCGGATATGTTGAAATGGGGCGGCGTCACGGGTGCGTATGCAGTTGGGCGACGCGCAGTCTTGGCCGGGCGCTCTTACTGTCCGCATTGGCTCGGCAGCGGAATCGGTCTTCTCGCAGCGGCGCAGGTATTGGCCGTTGTCGGCGGTCCGGGGATGCTGGAGCATGATGTCATGGAAAATCCCTTGCGCGAGATTTTGGCGCAGCCGTTTCCTCGTGTTCGGGACGGACTTTTCCCGCTGCCCGACACGCCGGGTTTGGGCGCAGAGCCGGACCTGGCGGCCGCGGCAGAATGGCTGGTAAGTCGGGCGGAGCACCGAGCCTCTCACCAGTAGCGGGCTAAACCGGAAAACGCCCTCACAGGCTCGACCATCGCTCATGATCCCTAACGGACATTCATCTCCGTTGATCGCAAGCCGGCGAGGGAATACGATTACCTCTCAAGCGATATCCCCGCCGCAGATGCGGTTGGAAGAGGGGTACCCGTTCGCGGCCTTGTCCAACGCTTCTGGGTCCGCTTTCCGGAGACGCCGTCGCCAACATCGCATTGATTTGGCATTCATGAGCGCCGGCATGGCCCCGTCGTTGAAATCAATCGCGCACGCTGGAGTTCGCGTTGCGCGGTGCGAGGGAGGAGCAAATGCGTGACTATGCGAAAGCGATGCTTCTATTTGCCGTAAGCAGCGTGGTCATGCTTGCCGGCGTTTGCGGAGGACGGGCTCAGACGATCGATCCCAATAGCGCCCCAAATCCGTACCAAGTCGTCGAGCATTGGGCGAACCTTCCGGAAGGACGAGTCTGGGGACAGGCCATTGGCGTCGACATCGATCGCGACGGCACCAGCCTTTGGGTCTTCGATCGATGCGCGGCGAAGACCTGTGCGGGGTCGAACGTCGCACCGATTCAGAAGTTCGATGCCGCTGGACACCTGGTAGCCAGTTTTGGCTCCGGCATGTTCGAATGGCCGCACGGTCTATTTGCCGCCGCTGATGGAACGGTTTGGGTTACGGACGGCAAGAAGCAGATCGTCGTGCAGTTCGCACCGGATGGCCGCGTGCTGAGGACGCTCGGCAAGCCCGGCATAGCTGGCGCCGGGCCTGATGAGTTCAACAGCCCGTCGGACGTTGTCGTTGCGCCGAACGGCGATATCTTCGTCGCCGACGGCCACGGCGATTTTCCGGTGCCGAAAACCAACGATCGTATCGTCAAATATTCCAGCGACGGAAAGTTCATCAAAGCCTGGGGCCACCATGGTTCGGGGCAGGGCGAATTCGATGTGCCCCATGGCCTGGCCATGGACTCGGCCGGACGCTTGTTCGTCGCCGACCGGGCGAACAATCGCATCCAGATTTTCGATCAGGATGGAAAGTTCCTGGCAGAATGGAAGCAATTCGGTCGCCCGAGCGGGGTGTATATCCGCGATGACATCATCTACGTGACCGACTCGCAATCGAATGAAAAAGTGAACCCGCCGTTCCGGCAGGGCATCCGCATCGGCAGCGTCAAGGACGGCAAGGTGACGGCCTTCATCTCCGCGCCAGATGCGGGCACGGAAATGCCGGAGGGCGTCGCTGCCGACAAAGACGGCAACGTGTTCGGCGGCTTCACGCAGCAGACCGATGTAAAGAAATACGTCAGAGACTGATCGTCAGCGCGGCCTAGAGCGCGATAGGATTAGGTTGAAACGCCATCGCGCTCTAGATTCTTGTTTGAGCATGATCTCCGCGCAAACGCTTTGCGTTTGTCGCGAGGGAAAACCGCTTCACACTTTTCCGGATCATGCTCTAGCACGCGCGATGCCCGCAGCGGCGGATCTTCGCGCCGCGCGGATCGCGAGCTTCAGATCACCTTGGCTTGCCGCATCTCCTTGACCTCGTCAGGCGAGCAGCCGAGCCATTCGCCGTAGATTGTCTCGGAATCCGCGCCGAGGACGGGCGCGCATTTCAGCGGGACCTTGCTGTCCGACATCCGCAAGGGCCAGCCCGGCACGATGACCGGCCCGCGCAGGGGATGCTCGATCGTCTGCATCATCCCTCGTTGATGCAGATCTGGATCGTGCAGAAGCTCGAGCGTGGTGAGGACGGCGCCGCACGGGACACCGGCACCGGCGATGATCCGCATGACCTCTTGCTTGGTGCGCGTCGACGTCCATTCGGTGATGGCCGCATCCACGGCCTCCCGGTGCGTCGCGCGGGTGGCGCCGTCGGCCATACGCGGATCGCTCAACAGGTCCTCGCGGTCGATCGCCTTCACCAGGCGTCGCCAATGCTCCTCGTTGCCCCGCGAGGCGAAGATGTAGCACCAGTCGTCGAGCCCTCCTGGCGCGCACTTGTAGAGGGCGCCCGGCGCAGTGCCGACCACCGTGTTGCCGCCACGCGGCAACTGGTCCTCGCGTGCAGCCTGACGGCTCATGGGCGTGCGGCAGTAGTTCAGCATCGCGTCGCGCATGGCGATCTGGATGTGCTGGCCGCGGCCCGTTGTCGTGCGCTGGTAGAGCGCGGCGAGAATGCCCATGGCGCAAAGCATGCCTGTGCCGGTGTCGCCGATGGTCGGGCCCGGCCGGACCGGTGGCTGGTCGGAATGACCGTTCACCCCCATCGTGCCGCCCATCGCCTGGGCGATCATGTCGAAGGCCAGATAGTTCGCGTGCTCGCTTTCCGGCGCGAAGCCCTTGACCTGGGCGAAGATCAATCGCGGATTGAGCGCGCTCAGGTGCGGATAGTCGAATCCGAGGCGCGCGAAGGTGCCCGGCGCCATGTTCTCGATCAGGACATCGGCCTTGCCGATCATCCGCCTCAAGAGCGCCTTGCCCTCTTCGCTCTTGAGGTTGCAGGTCACGCTGCGCTTGTTGAGGTTGTAGTAGATGAAATAGTGCGAATCGGCGTCGGAGCGATCGCTGAATCCCCAGCGGCCCGGCTCGCCGCGATGCGGCTCCTCCACCTTGACGACGTCGGCCCCAAACCAGGCCAGCGCCTCGGTGCAGGACGGTCCCGCCTCGAACTGGGTGAGGTCGAGCACCTTGACCCCATGGAGCGCCGGCTGGATCCCGGTCGCGATCTCCGGCTGCGCTACCTGTTCCTGCATGGCGACCCTCCCGGTAGGAGCCGCGCCGGAAATGGCACGGCCCTTTGATGCGTCACTCGATCAGCTATGCCAGGTGAACTCCTGCACCTTGCGGGCGGAGCCCTGCGAGATCACGACGTTGACAAGGGCGGGACCGCGGAAGTTCATCGCCTCGTCCAGCGCACTGCGCAGGTCCTTGGGGTCCTCGACCAGGAAGCCCTTGCCGCCGAAGCCCTCCATCACGCGATCATAGCGCGCGCCCCAGATCAGCGCGTTGGGCTTTAAGTTGAACATCGGGTTTTCCGGTATCTGCGGCATGCCGGGGCCGATGCCGCCGTTGTTCAAGACGACGATCTTGACCGGAAGGTTGTAGCGGACCAGCGTCTCCATCTCCATGCCGGAAAAGCCGATCGCCGAGTCGCCCGAGAGGTGGATGACCGGCCGGTCGGGGTGCACAAGGCAGGCGGCGATGGCCTGGCCGAGGCCGACCCCCATCGTGCCGTAGGTGCCGGCGTTGAGGCAGGAGCGGGCGTTGAAGCTCGGTAGTTGCGTGAGACCGATATCCATGGTGCCGGCTCCCTCGGCGCTGAGGATCGCATCCCGCGGCATCCAGGCGGCGACATCGCGCAGCGCCCGGTAGTAGCCGGCCGGCGCGGAATCGTCATTAATCTGCGGCCGGATCTGCGCCGCATTGTCGGCCGTCTTCTTGGCAATCGCCTGCCGCCACGGCGTATCCTTGGGATAGAACCACTGGCGGTTGCCGAGCGCCTTGTTGAGCTGGCCGACAATGGCCTTGCCGTCACCGACCAGCGCCACGTCCGTCGCCTTGTTGTGGCCGATCTCCTCGGCCGCGATGTCGAGCTGGATGATCCTGACGTCCTTCGCATAGCGCGGCGGCTGGCCGTAGTGAAAGATCCAGTTCAGCCGCGCGCCCATCAGGAAGATGACGTCGGCTTGCTGCAGCGCAAGCGTGCGCGCCGCCCCGGCCGACAGAGGATGGTCGTCCGGCATCACGCCCTTGCCCATCGGCGAGCGCAGAAAGGGCAATTGCGTGCGCTCGATGAAAGCGCGGACTTCGTCCTCGGCGCGCGACCACGCCATGCCCTTGCCGAGGAGAACGAGCGGCCGCTCGGCCCGTTCGAGCAGGTCCAGCGCCGCCTCGACGTTCTCCGCCGGCGCCGCCATGCGCGGGGGTTCTCTCACGCGCTCGACCTCAACGACCTGGTCGAGGTCGCATGTGCCCCTGATGATGTCGTCGGGCAGGTCGAGATAGGTGGCGCCGGGCCGACCATACATCGCGTGCCGGGTTGCCATCTCGACGTAGTAGGGGATGCGCTGCACGCTCTCGATGCCGTGCGCGAACTTGCAGAAGGGTGAGGTGATCAGTACCTGCCGCTCTTCCTGGAACGCGCCCATGCCGCCGCGATAGGTCTCCGAGGCGCCGCCGATCAGGATCATGGGCCAGCAATTCTGCTGGGCATT
>Ga0134125_10004550_pt1 | contig 15843 bp, 18 predicted proteins | sample KB31751_FD_96464 | JGI IMG/M metagenome (GOLD analysis project Ga0134125, IMG submission 96464) | Terrestrial soil microbial communities with excess Nitrogen fertilizer from Kellogg Biological Station, Michigan, USA - KB3-175-1 | ecosystem: Environmental > Terrestrial > Soil > Unclassified ... | reverse complement strand
GTCAAGCAGAACGCCGACAACGCGGCCCAGGCGAATCAGCTCGCCATTGCGGCGCGCGACCAGGCCGAGCAGGGCGGCGCAGTGGTCGGCAAGGCCGTGGAGGCCATGTCCGGCATCAACGATTCGGCCAAGAAGATCGCCGACATCATCGGCGTCATCGACGAGATCGCCTTCCAGACCAACCTGCTGGCGCTGAACGCGGCCGTCGAGGCCGCGCGCGCCGGCGAGCAGGGCCGGGGCTTCGCCGTGGTGGCGAGCGAGGTTCGCAGCCTCGCGGGCCGGTCCGCGACCGCCGCGAAGGAGATCAAGACCCTGATCGAGGACAGCGTCAGGAAGGTGGAGGACGGCTCGGGCCTGGTGACCCATTCCGGGCGCACGCTCGGCGAGATCGTCACCTCCGTGAAGAAGGTTTCCGACATCGTCGCGGAGATCGCCGCGGCCTCGCGCGAGCAGTCCTCGGGCATCGAGCAGGTCAACCGCGCGGTGGTGCAGATGGACGAGCTCACCCAGCAGAACGCAGCGCTCGTCGAGCAGGCGACCGCCTCCTCGCAATCCATGGCCGGACAGGTGCGCGAGCTCAACGAGATGCTCGCCCGCTACGACCTCGGCGCCCAGGGCGGCGCCGCGGCGGCGGCCGAACGGACGCCTGCGGCGCCGCCGCCCGAAGTCAGGAATGCTCCCGAGCCCGCGCCGGCGGACGCGCGCCCGGGATCGCGCCGCGCCGCAGCAGCGGGCGGCGAGTGGATCGAGGTTTAGAGGTAATTCCATGCAACTGCTCAACCGTTTGAAGCTCTGGCAGAAGCTGGCCGTGGTGGTCGCCGCGATGGCGGTGCCGACGGCGCTGCTCGGAGCCTTCTATCTCAGTGCGGCCAACAGCGAGGTCGGGCAGGCCCGCAACGAGCTTGCGGGCGCCGGCTACGCTCACCAGGTCGGCGCGGTGCTGGCGCAGGTCGCCAACCACCGCAGCCTCCTCTTCGCGGTGCTCACCGGCGACACTTCGCGCCGCGACGAGCTCACGGAATCCGAGGCCACGATCGACAAAGTCATCGCCGACACCGACGCCAGCGACTCGGCGGTCGCAGAGCGGCTCGGCCTCGCCGACGAGTGGCAGGGAATCAAGAGCGACTGGCAGCAGTTGAAGTCCGGGGAGTCCAAGCTCTCAGCCGACGATGCCGTCGCCCGCCACGATGCCCTCATCGCGCGTATCGTAAAACTCGGCAACGTGGTCGTTGCCGGCTCCGCACTCAACGTCGATCCTTCGCCGCCGACCGCCTCGCTCATTCAGATCGCGACCCGGGACGTCCCGGGGGCGCTCATCGCCTCGGGCAACGTCCAGTGGTATGCCACGCGCGCCAGCATCAAAGGCTACCTCGGCGGCGACGATCAGATGGCGCTGCACCTCTACCACGACGAAGTCGTCGGAGACTTCGCCGCGGCGGCACGCGACCTCAATGGCGCGCCGGCGCAGGCCCGGGCCAGGATCGTGCCCGCGCTGCAGACGGCGCAGGGCGCATTCGACAGCTCCTACGGGATCATCGAGTCGCGGATCATCAACGCGCAGAAGATGACCATCACGACGGCGGAGCTCTTCGGCGACTCGCGCGCCATCAGCTCGAGCCTGCAGAGCCTCTCCGATCTGGGCTATTCCGCGATGAACGCCGCAGTGCAGCAGCGTCTCTCGCAGGTGACCACCTGGCGCAACCTGACCGTCGGGATCACGATCATCGCCCTTGCCGTGGCGCTCGCCCTCTCCTGGCTCATCACCCGCTCGCTCGCCGCGCCGCTCGCGCAGGCGATCGAGGTATTCGGCAGCATCGCTGCCGGCAGGTACGACAACACGATCGACCTCACCGGGACGGATGAAGCCGGCCTGGTGCTGCGCGCACTGGACGACATGCAGGGCAAGCTGCGCACGCAGATCGAGAACGAGCGGCTGGTCGCCGCGGAGAACGCCCGCGTTCGCCAGGCGCTCGACAAGGTATCGACATCCGTCGTGCTCGCGGACGCGCAGCACCGGATCATCTATCTCAACGACACGGCGAATGCCACCTTCACCCGCAACGAGCACGAGATTCATCTCAGCCTTCCCGGTTTCGACGTCCAGAAGCTGCGCGGCTCGAGCCTCGAGGCGCTGGCGACCGATCCGGCCGACGAGCGGCGCGAGCTCGACACCCTCAGCGGCTCGCGCGCTTCCGAGCGGGACCTCGGCGCCTGCACCTTCCGCACCGTCACCAACCCGGTGCTCGACGAGAGCGGCACGCGCATCGGCACGGTCATGGAGTGGACCGACCGCACGCAGGAGGTCGCGGTCGAGAAGGAGATGCAGGGAATGCTCTCGGCGGTGGTCGCGGGCGACCTCCTCAGCCGTATCGATGTCAACGGCAAATCGGGCTTCTTCGAAGCCATGAGCCGTGGCGTCAACCAGCTCGCCGATACCATGGCCGAGGTGGTCTCCAGAGTGAAGCGGGTCGCGGCCGACGTGCACCGCGGCGCCGACGAGATCTCCGCCGGCAATGCCAACCTGTCGCAACGGACCGAAGAACAGTCCTCCTCCCTCGAGGAGACCGCCTCCTCGATGGAGGAGATGACCACGACGGTCAAGCAGAACGCCGACAACGCGGCCCAGGCCAACCAGCTCGCCGTCGCCGCGCGCGACCAGGCCGAGAAAGGCGGCACGGTGGTGAGCCAGGCGGTCTCCGCCATGTCGGGTATCAACGAGGCCTCGAAGAAGATCGCCGATATCATCGGCGTGATCGACGATATCGCCTTCCAGACCAACCTGCTGGCGCTGAATGCGGCCGTCGAAGCGGCCCGTGCGGGCGAGCAGGGCCGCGGCTTCGCGGTGGTGGCGAGCGAAGTGCGCAGCCTCGCGGGCCGCTCCGCCACCGCGGCCAAGGAAATCAAGGAGCTGATTCAGGACTCGGTGCGCAAGGTCGAAGACGGCTCGGTGCTCGTCACCCAATCCGGCCAGACACTCGAGAAGATCGTGGCCTCGGTGAAGAAGGTCTCAGACATCGTCGCCGAGATCGCCGCCGCTTCCCGCGAGCAGTCCTCGGGAATCGAGCAGGTCAACCGCGCAGTCATGCAGATGGACGAGCTCACGCAGCAGAACGCCGCGCTCGTGGAGGAGGCGACCGCCGCCTCGCAGGCGATGGCGGAGCAGGTGCGCGGACTCAACGAGATGCTGGGGCGCTTCCAGGTTGGAATGGGCGAGATCAGCACACCGGCAGCCGCGCCGATGGCGCACGCTCCCAAGGCGGCCGCAGCGGCCGCCGCACGGGCGGAGCGCCGCGGAGCGAATCGGCCCTGGGCCGGCCGCGCCGGCGGAGGCAGGGCCGCCAGGCAGAAACCGGGCGCAGAGCCCGGGCGCGCAGCGTCTGCGCGCCCGGAGCCCGCGCGCACAGCAGCAGCGGCTGCGCCTCCTCCCGCCGCCGCTTCCCGCGGCAACGGCACGATCGGCACCGGGGACGCCGCCGATTCCGAGTGGCAGGAGTTCTAACGTCATGTCAACGATCAAATCAACGAGCGGAGCGCCGTAATGGCCCGGATACTTGCAGTAGATGACTCGGCGGCGATGCGCCAGATGGTCGGCATCACCCTCACGGGGGCGGGGCACGACGTGCAGCAGGCCGCCGACGGCGCCGAGGCGCTCGAGCTCGCGGAGCGGCAGAGATTCGATCTCGTGATCACCGACGTCAACATGCCGAAGATGGACGGCATCACGCTGGTGCGCGAGCTGCGCAGCCGCGCGACCTACCGCTACGTGCCGCTGCTCGTACTGACCACTGAAGCGACCCTCGAGCGCAAGCAACAGGGCAAGGCCGCCGGCGCCACCGGCTGGCTGGTCAAGCCCTTCAACCCCGAGCGGCTGCTCGCGACCATCGCCAAGGTGCTCGGCTGATTTTGTTTCACTATGTCGACTATGAGGAATCTATCAATGAAGTCCCCGAAGAGAATCCTGGTCATGGCCGCGCTGGCGGCCGTCTGCGCCGTGAGCCTGCAGGCTCACGCGGACCAGTGCAGGCTGCCCCCGGCGCCGAGCAAGATTCCTGACGGCAGCACGGCTACGCAGCAGGAAATGGTGACGGCCATGGAGACCATCAAGCAGTACAACAACGACGTGCAGACGTACCTGAAGTGCCTGGACTTCGAGGCGCGGCAGAACCAGTTGAGCCCCGGCGACCAGACGACGCTGCACAACGCGGCGGTCGAGCAGCTGTCGCATGTCGCCGACGAGTTCAACAGCCAGGTGCGCTCCTTCAAGTCGAAGCACGGCTGAGGAAGCAGTGTCGCTGCCGGCACGGGGCTCCTTTCCGGCGAGCCCCGGTAACTCCGCCTGCGATCTGGCGTGCGCAGCGGCTACCGCCGCCGCGCTGATCGAGCTGGCGCTCAGCGAGTCGCAGCGTCCCGTGACGGAGCTGGGCGAGGCGCTGTCGCGCGTCAGCGCGGCGGTGTCCGCCGGCGCGCCGCCGGCAGCGGGCGATCTCGCTGCGTGTGTCGAATGCCTGCAGTTTCATGATCGGCTGGTCCAGCAGCTGTCGCAGGTGCGCGATCTGCTGGCCGCGGTGGCCGCCATGGGATCCGCCGAGGCATCGCCCGGCGGACGGCAGAGCTGGCCGGTGCTGATGGAGAATCTGCGCGCGCGCTTCACGTCCGAATCGCACCGTATTCTTTTCAACCTGCTGATGCCGGACTCCGAGGGCCAGAGTCACGCTCCTTCCCTCCACGCCAGCGAAGGCAGTGTGGAGCTGTTCTGAGCAATCCCGTGCACTCCGCCCCCGCGCGCGACGCCGGCAACCTGCGCCTGCGGGAATTCGCCTTCGGCGAGGAGGACTTCCAGGCACTGCGTGCGCTCGTCAAGTCGGTGACGGGCATTCACCTTTCCGACCAGAAGCGCGAGCTCGTTTACGGCCGGTTGACGCGGCGCCTGCGCGCGCTGCAGCTGCGCACCTTCGCCGAGTATCGCGAGCGCCTCAGGGGCGATACGCAGGAGCTTGCGGAGCTCTGCAACGCCATTACGACCAATCTCACTTCCTTCTTTCGCGAGCCGCACCACTTCCAGTATCTGCGCGAGCACGTGCTTGCGCCGCTCGTCGCCGACCCGAGGGGCGGAGGGCGGCTTCGTATATGGTCGGCGGGGTGCTCGACGGGTGAGGAGCCCTACTCCATCGCCATGACGGTGCTCGAGACGCTGCCGGACCCGAGCCGTTGGGACGTGCGCATCCTCGCGACGGATCTCGACTCCGAGGTCCTCGAGCGCGCGCGCCGTGGGATCTATCCCGCGGAGCGGACGGCTACCGTCGCCCCGGAGCGCCTGCAGCGCTTCTTCGTCGAGCGCCAGGAGGCGGGCGTCGCATGCCGGCAGGTCGCACCCCAGGTCGCGGCGCTCGTCACCTTCAAGCAGCTCAATCTAATCCATCCCCTGCCGATGAAAGGACCGTTGGATGCGATTTTCTGCAGGAACGTGGTGATCTATTTCGACAAGGAGACCCAGCGCGAGCTCTTCGCCCGCATCGCGCGGCTTCAGCGCCCAGGCGACCTCCTCTTCCTCGGGCATTCCGAGAGCCTCTTCAAGGTCTGCGACAGCTATGGCCTCATCGGTAAGACCATTCACAGGCGCGTCTGACGGCGAGGCGCGCGCAGCCGCCGGCGCGCCCGAGGCGCCGCCGCCGCTGCCAGGCTTCGAGCACTTCCAGCGCTTCTGGGACCGGGAGAACGGCTGCTGGATGGTGAAGATCCTGCCGGGCGAGTACTACGTGAGCCGCAACGACGAGGCGATCTCGACGGTCCTCGGCTCGTGCGTGTCGGCCTGCGTGCGCGATCCGACACGCGGCCTCGGCGGCATGAACCATTTCATGCTGCCGGAAGATGCCGCGGTCGGTCCGAACGACTGGCTCGATCCGGCCGTGGGCCTCTCCACGCGCTACGGGTCCTACGCCATGGAAAGCCTGATCAACGATCTGCTCAAGCTCGGCGCGGCGCGCGAGCGCCTCGAGATCAAGCTCTTCGGGGGCGGCCGCATCCTCGCCGCCATGACGGACGTCGGCGGGCGCAATATCGAATTCATCCGCAACTACATGACACTCGAAGGCTATCGGGTCGCGGCCGAGGATCTCGGCGGCACGCAGCCGCGCAAGGTCGTCTACTTCCCCACGAGCGGCCGCGCGCGGCTGCGCAAGCTTCGTCCGGTGGAAAACCGGATCATCAGCCATCACGAGCAGCTCTATCTCGCCACCCTCGGCAAGCAGGCCGCCGGCGGCGACGTCGAGCTGTTCGATTGAGAGACACGAGCATGATTCCCACCGCGCAATCCAAGGCCGTGCCTGCCGGGAAGCGGCCGATCCGCGTACTGATCGTGGACGACTCGGCGCTGGTGCGCAGTCTCCTCACTGACATCCTCAAGGCAGCGCCGGGCATCGAGGTCGTCGGAGTCGCCGCCGACGCACATGCCGCGCGGGAGAAGATCAAGCAGCTCAACCCGGACGTGCTGACGTTGGATGTCGAGATGCCCAAAATGGACGGCATCACCTTCCTGCGCAACCTGATGCGGCTGCGCCCCATGCCGGTGGTGATGGTCTCCTCGCTGACCGAGCGCGGCGCCGATGTAACGCTCGATGCGCTCGCGCTCGGCGCGGTGGATTATCTCTCCAAGCCCAAGATCGATCTCGCCGCGACATTGAAGGATTACGCCGACGAGCTCATCGAGAAGGTGCGGATCGCCGCCCGCGCCAGCGTGCGCGCGCTCGACCCGCGGCAGGCGCGCGCGCCGGCGCCGGTCGGTCCTGCCCATAGCGCCGACGCCGTGCTCCCCAAGGCCACGGCGCGCAGCCGACCGCTGCGCACGACCGACCGGGTCATCGCGATCGGGGCCTCCACCGGCGGCACCGAGGCGATCAAGGAAGTGCTCATGCGTCTGCCCCCGGATTGCCCCGGTGTGGTCATCACGCAGCACATCCCCAAAGCCTTCAGCGGGCCGTTCGCGCGGCGCATGAACGACTGCTGTCCGATGTCGGTTTGCGAGGCGCAGGACGGGCAGCATTTGCTGCCGGGACACGCCTACATCGCTCCCGGCGACCGCCATCTGATGCTGGAGCGCGATGGCACGCGGTATGTCTGCCGCCTCGATGACGGTGTGCCGGTCAACCGGCACAAGCCTTCGGTCGATGTCCTGTTTCGCTCGGTGGCGCAGAACGCGGGGCGAAACGCCATCGGCGTGCTGCTCACCGGAATGGGCAAGGACGGTGCGCGCGGGATGAAGGAAATGCTGGACAGCGGCAGTCGCACCGTGGCGCAGGACGAGGCGACCAGCGTCGTCTGGGGGATGCCGGGCGAGGCCGTCGCGCTCGGCGCGGCCGAGCATGTGGTCGGCCTGGAAAGCGTCGCCGGCAAGGTGCTCGCGCTGGCGGAGGCGATGGACATCACGCGGGACGCGGCAGCGCTCGGCGGCACCGATGATCCGTGAACCAATTTGACGACACAGGTCTCAATTCCCGGCAGGATGCGCCGATACCACAGGATGAGGGCGTAATGATGAAGAGCTCCGTTGCAGAAGATCCTCAGGGCGTAGGCGACCCGGAAGCCTTCGCTTTCGTGCAGGCGCTGGCAGCCGAGCTGTCGAAGGGCAAGGTGGACCTGCCCAGCTTTCCGGACATCGCGCTGCGCGTGCGCCAGGTGCTCGCCGACGAGCAAGTCACGCAGGACAAGGTGGTGCGTGTAGTGGGCTCGGAGCCCGCGCTCGCGGCGCGGCTGATGCAGATCGCCAATTCCGCGGCCATCAATTTCACCGGCAAACCGATTTCGGAGCTGCGCACGGCCATCGCGCGCATGGGCTTCAACATGGTACGCAGCGCCGCCATCGCATTCGCGATGTCGCAGCTGAAGAAAGTGGACTCGCTGAAGGGACTCGAGCAGCCCCTGGATGACCTCTGGCAGCGCAGCGCGGCCGTGGCCGCGATGTCGCACGCCGTGGCGCGCCGCTTCAGCGGCGTCAACCCCGACACTGCGATGCTCGCTGGACTGCTCCATGGCATCGGCAAGCTCTACATTCTCACACGCTCCAACAGGCATCCCGGCCTCTTTGCGAACCAAGCGGCCTACAACGCCATCGTGCGCGATTGGCATGCTCCGGTCGCCAGGGCGTTGCTCGAGAACTGGGAGATGGCCGAGGAGATCATCACTGCCGTCAGCGAGTACGAGGACTTCGGCCGCGAGCACGACGGCGCTCCGGACCTGACGGACGCCTTGACCGTGGGACACCTGCTCGCGGCGTTCAAGGAGCATCCCGATACCCTGGAGCTCAACATGCACGATGTGGCCGCCTGCAAGCGGATGAAGATCGACCGCGCGAGCTACGAGAAACTGATCGACGAGTCGGAGAGCGAGATCGAAGCCCTGCGCCAGGCGCTGGGCGTTTGATGCACCACTGACCGCCGCGAGCCGCCATGCACGCCCGACCCTCCAGCACTTCTCCCGCCAATCAACCCGCTCAGGACGGCGCCGAACAGGACGTCGCATTCACCTTCGTGCAGGCGCTCGCTGCGGAGCTCTCCGGCGGCAAAGTCGAGCTGCCCGGGTTCCCGCACATAGTCCAGCGTGTCCAGCACGTGCTGAGCAACGAAAAGGCCGACGCCAGCAAGGTCGTGCGCGTCATCGGCAGCGAGCCGGTGCTAGCCACGCAACTGGTGCGCATGGCTAACTCTGCGGCCCTGAACCCCGGTGGCATGCCCGTCACCGACCTGCGTGCGGCTGTGACACGCGTGGGAGTCGACGCGGTGCGCACCGCGACGATCGCCTTCGCCGTGCGCCAGCTGCGCGAGGCACCCGCGCTGCGTGGCCTCGAGATGCAGCTGGGTGTTCTCTGGCGTCGCAGCGTGCAGGTGGCGAGCCTCTGCTTCGTCGTCGCGCGCCGCCTGACGAGCGTGAGTGCGGATACCGCGCTGCTCGCCGGGCTCCTGCAGGGTATCGGCCGCCTCTACATCCTCACCCGCGCCAGCCGCCATCGCTCGCTCTTCTGCGATGCCGCCGCCTACCAGGCCATCGAGCACGACTGGCACCTCAGCATCGCAGCGGCGCTGCTCGAGAACTGGGGCATCGCGGACGAGATCGTGCAGGCGGTGCACGAGTCGGAAAATCTCGAGCGCGAGTCACGCGGAGCCCCGTGCCTGTCGGACATCCTGGTCGTAGGCACGCTGCTCGCGGACGTGAACGGCGACCCGAGCGCCCTGGCCGCTCAGGTCCAGTGCGCCAAGCCGCTGCAGCGCCTGAGGCTCGATCAACAGGCGTGCGAGCGCTTCCTAGCGGAATCGGCCCAGGAAGTGACAGCGCTCAGAGATGCGCTGGGTTGAGAAACCTGGACGTCTCAGGCCGCGCCCAGAACTCGCCCCGGCCGGCTGTTGGAAGTCGAATACCCTCGCGGCCCGTAAGTATCTGACCGCGTGGGGCGCCCCGTAAGGGCACCAAGCATCCCCTCCACGCGCTTCAGGCGTGTGGCGACGACGATGGCGTTACGATCGTTGAGGTCACGGCAGCGCACGGCGCGCTCGGCGCATTCCCGCAGCCGGGACAGCAACTTTCCTTCGCCGTCGCACCAGGCCATGAGGGATTCGAGTCCCGCCCGGTCGCCGGTGAAGCCGTGCAGCGAGCATAGCGAACGCCGCTGCTCCTCGAGCCGGGCGAGCGCGCCCATCCTCTCCTGGCGCGCGCGGGTCGTGGCCTCGAGCGCCTGGATGTCGGAGGTCTCGAGGACGCGGGACTCGCGCGCGAGCAGCTCCTCCAGCTGGGCGAGCAGCTCGGATTCTTCGCGCAGGAGGGTCGTCAGATGCTCGCGGCAGACGCCCGGATCCACGGATCAGCCTTCCGGAAGCTGCTCGAGCGCCTGCTCGAGTTGCATGAGTTGATCGGCAACGTGTTGCGGCTGCACGGTATAGGTCCCCTGCTCGATGGCGGTGCTGAACTGCGCCACGCGCGCCGGATCCACCGCGGGGAGGCTCCGTAAGGTCTGTTCCAGGGACGCGAGCTGAGACGCGGAGTCGGTGATGTGGACATCCTCGCCGGCAGGCGTCGAGGACGCCGGCGCCGACGAGCCGCCGCTCACCGGATCCCGGGGCTTCTCCGCAGCACGGCCTGCGCCGACGGGCGCCGTACTGCCACTTAAACCACTGATTTTATTAGACATCTCGGATCTCCTCGAGGTCCATCAGCTGGTGTATCGGCCGGCACGGGAATTTCTTTAGGGTGTGACGTCGACCACACGATCGCCGTCGACCGTGCCCTCCACCACCTTGGCGGATGAGGCATTCTGCACCCGGATCAGGGCGCCATAGCGCCCGCTCTGCAGGGCGAGCCCGGCGGCGCGAACCTGAATGCCGTCGATGGAGGCTACCATGGTCACCTGCTCGCCCTGGCGCACCATGTAGTCCGGCAGCAGGTCCTCGGAAGTCAGTACTGCCCCGGCCGGCAGCGGATGGCGCAGAGTCGCGCGCGCGAGCTCCGAGAGATCCGTCAGATATCCGACGGCGAGCCCGCTAACCAGACGGGTCTCCGCGAGGACATCCGAAGCGCCGAGACGCGCACCCTGCGCATGGGGCGCCCGGAGCGCCCAGACGCTGATGCGGGATTGCACCGTGACCGGCACGTAGATCGTCCAGTCGGCCGCCACACGACAGCCCACTGCAATCGACACCTGCGCCTGCAGACGGCCGCCCGAGATAAAGGAAGCATCGAGGGGCCCCCCGCAGCGCGCGAGCCGCAGGCGCGGATCGAGCGTGGACGCGGTGACCACGATGTCGGTCTGCCCCGCGGGCATCTGCGAGCGCACGAAGCCCTCCGCGGCGTCCCTTATGGACTGTAGAGGTTGGATCGCCGCAACCGCAGCCGCCGCGCCGCCGAGCCAGAATGCTCCGCAGAGCAGCAGCGCGGCTGCGGCCCAATGGGGCGGACGGCGACGGATTTCCGACGCAAGCTCATTCATGGAAAGAGGGCTTGCAAGTGGCGCGCCAGGAAGCAATCGGTGTGGGCCGCTAAAGTGATTTTGCGGCATGCCGATAAGTCCCCCGAGGACGCGCCATGCCATTGGCGATCGATGACGGCTCACCACCTGCCCTCGGTGTCGTCTGGCATGCCACTCGCGGCAAGATCTTGCCGCGTGCATGTGACCCAACTCACACTCCGCACGCTGCAATCGCCTCCCTCCCCGCGGCAATCGCCACAAAATCAACTTGGCATACGTCTTGCTGTTGATCCGGCAGGCCCACAGACCGCCGGATTTCCGACATGCCGCTCGACCTCAACGCTTATCTCGGCATCGAGCCCGATGCGCTGAAGGTGTATTCGCAGCGCGCGGAAGTACTCGCCGCCAACCTCGCGAACGCCGATACCCCCGGATACCAGGCGCGCGACATAGATTTCCGCGCCGCCCTCGCCGCCGCAGGCTCTCCTGGCGATCCGTTGCGGCCGGTGACCACGGGCGCAAATGACGTAACGGCCGCAGCTGCCGCAGGGGGCGACGGATCCGGCACCACCGGCAATGTGTCCACCGAGCAATTCCTGAAGTACCGCGTGCCGCTCGCCCCCTCGCTCGACGGCAATACGGTCGACTCACAGATGGAAGAGGCTCAGTTCGCGCAGAACACGGTGCGCTTCCAGGCCACCATCACCTTCCTGCAGAACCGATTCAGCGAGCTCACCACCGCCATCACGGGCGGCCAATAGGCGCATCATGGCACTCTTCAACATCTTCAATATCGCGGGCTCCGGCATGTCGGCCGAGTCCGTGCGCCTGAACACGGTGGCGAGCAACCTCGCGAACGCCGACAGCGTCAGCAGCAGCCCCAACACCGCCTACAAAGCCCGTTACCCGGTCTTCCAGGCGATTCAGTCGTCGCTCATGTCGCCCGGGGGTGGCACCGATCCGGCGACGCGGGGCTCCGATGCCGCCGTACAGGTGCGCGGCATCGTCGAAACCACCGCGCCCGGCACCGCAAGCTACCAACCGGGCAATCCGCTGGCGGACGCCAACGGGTATGTCTACAACTCGAATGTCAATGTCGTCGAGCAGATGGCCGACATGATCTCCGCTTCCCGGTCGTACCAGAACGACGCCGAGGTGCTCGAGACCTCCAAGTCGCTCATGCTCGATACGTTGAAGATCGCTCAGGGCTGAGCCTCACCCACTTCCCAACGCCAGGACCTCACCCCATGTCAGTGGACACCATCGGCGCCTACGCCGCACAAACCGCAGCGGCCGCCCAGGCGGTCTCGGCCACGACCGGCTCAACGAGCGCGACGGCCGTGCCGCCGATCACCCAGAGCGACTTTCTGTCGCTGATCATCGCGCAGCTGAAGGATCAGGATCCGACGCAGCCGGCCGATCCCAACCAGTTCATCAACCAGATCGCCACGCTGAGCGAGGTGAGCGGCATCAACGGCATGCAGAGCTCGATGAGCAATCTGTCGAACAGCATGCAGTCCTCGCAGCTGCTGACCGGCACGAGCCTCATCGGCCACCAGGTGCTCGCCGCGGGCACGACCGCGACAACGCCCGCCGGCGGGTCGGTGAAGGGCGCCGTGGCGGCTCCCACCGGAGCCACCGGGGTCACGATTCAGGTGACCGACCCGTCCGGAGCGCTGGTGCGAACCATCCAGGTGGCACCGTCTTCTTCCGGTCTCACGAACTTCACCTGGGACGGAACCACCAATTCCGGCGCCCTCGCCCCTGCCGGCACCTACACGTTCTCCGCCGCCGCCACTGTCGGCGGCAGCCCGACCTCTCTCTCGCCGTTCCTGGCGAGCACGGTCAACAGCGTGACCATCGATCCGACCACCCAGACTCTTGCCCTGAATACCAGCTCCGGAACGCTTTCCCTGGCCAATGTGGTCCAGGTGAACTGAGGAAACCACCGCCATGTCATTCGATCTCGCGCTCTCCGGCATCAATGCCGCCAATACCGACCTCAACGTCACCTCGAACAACCTCGCGAACGTCAACACGACCGGCTTCAAGGAGTCGCGCGCAGAGTTCGCCGACCTGTTTGCGCAGACCCAGCAGGGAGTCTCCAAGACGGCGGTGGGTAACGGCGTGCAGGTCGCCGCGGTGTCGCAGCAGTTCGGTCAGGGGAACATCACCTCCACGGGCAACAACCTCGATCTGGCGCTGAGCGGCTCCGGCTTCTTCATTACGAGCAACAACGGCGCCCTCAACTACACCCGTGACGGCGCCTTCCAGGTCGATCAGAGCGGCTATCTGGTCACCGCCTCCGGCGAGCAGGTCCAGGGCTATGCGCCGCTTGCGAACGGCGGTTTCAACACCGGCGGGCTCACATCCCTGCAGCTGTCCGCCGCCGAGAGCGCCCCGCAGGCGACCACCACGGCGGACATCTCGATGAATCTGCCGTCGAACGCGACCGCACCCGCCAATTCGCCGCTGAATCCGGCGGATCCGACGACTTACACGGACACTACTTCACTCACGGTGTACGACTCCCTGGGCGCGGCCCACACGGCGCAGCTCTACTTCATGAAGGGAGCGACGGCCGGCAACTGGACGTCGCAGCTGTACGTCGACGGCACCGCGGTCGGCACTCCCCAGGCGCTCGCATACTCGAGCAGTGGCGCGCTGACTACGCCGGCGAACGGCAAGGTGAGCTTTGGCGCCTATACGCCGGCGACCGGCGCATCCGCCATGAACGTGACGTTCAATTTCAATAATTCGAGCCAGTTCGGTGACGCCTTCGGCGTCAATTCCGTCTCGCAGGACGGCTACACGACCGGCAGCCTCACCGGCGTCAATATCAGCTCGACCGGCGTGATGCAGGCCAACTTCACCAACGGCCAGTCGAAGACCCTCGGCCAGGTTGCGCTGGCGAATTTCGCCAACCCGCAGGGCCTGCAGCAGGAAGGCAACAACGAGTGGCAGCAGAGCTTCGAATCTGGCGCGGCGGTGAACGGCGTGGCGGGCGGCTCCGGCTTCGGTACGATCCAGTCGGGGTCCCTGGAGGGCTCGAACGTCGACATCACGACGCAGCTCGTCCACATGATCACGGCGGAGCGCGATTTCCAGGCGAATGCGCAGATGATCTCGGCGACCAATACGGTCACCCAGTCCATCATCAATATCCCGAACGGCTGATCCTGAGCGGATGAGCACGTTCTCGGAGCTACAGGCAGACTGATATGGACCGATCACTGTATGTTGCGATGACCGGCGCCAAGGACATGCTTGATGCGCAGGGCGTCAACAACTACAACCTCGCCAACGCGAGCACGAACGGTTTCAAGGCCGATCTCGCCGCATTCCAGAGCCAGGCGGTCGCAGGGAGCGGCTACGCATCGCGCGTGTACGCCACGGCATCGAGCATCGGCTGGGACCAGTCGCAGGGGGCGCTCACCACGACCGGCCGCCCGCTCGATGTGGCGCTGCAGGGACCGGGCTACATCGCCGTGCAGGGCCCGAATGGCCAGGAGGCTTATACCCGCAACGGCGATCTGCACGTCACTCCGGACGGGCTGCTCGTCACCAGTACGGGCCAGATCGTGCTGGGGGACAACGGGCCCATCAGTATCCCGCCGAGCACGTCCATCAAGATCGCGGACGACGGCACCGTGTCGGTCCTGCCCGATGGACAGCCGGTCCAGTCGCTCGCCGCCATCGGGCGCATCAAGCTGGTCAATCCGCCCGCGGACACCCTGACGCGCGAAAGCGGCGGCCTCTTCCAGCTCGCTGCCGGCGGCTCCGCTCCGGCCGATGCCTCCGTCAAGCTCTCCTCGGGCGTGCTCGAGTCGAGCAACGTCGATCTCGCGAGCGCCATGGTCAACATGATCGATCTGGCTCGAAACTTCGAGCTGCAGGTCAAGGCCATGAAGAGCGCCGACGAGAACGCCTCCGCCTCCTCGCAACTCCTGCAATCCACCTGAACGAGAGATCACTCCCATGAATGCAGCCCTGTGGGCCGCGAAGACCGGCCTCGATGCGCAGCAGACGGAGATGGCGGTCATCTCGAACAACCTGGCGAACGTCAATACGACGGGGTTCAAGCAGGACCGCGCGGTGTTCGAAGACCTGCTGTACCAGAATCAGACCCAGGCGGGCGCGGACACGTCGCAGACGACGCAGTCGCCCTCCGGCATGTCCATCGGCACCGGCACGCAGGTCGTCGCCACCGAGAAGGATTACAGCCAGGGCAGCCTCACGCAGACCGGCAACCCGCTCGATGTCGCCGTCCAGGGGCAGGGATTCTTCCAGATCCAGATGCCGGACGGCACTACCGCCTACACCCGCGACGGCACCTTCCAGACCAATGCCCAGGGCCAGCTCGTCACGTCGAGCGGCTATCTGGTGCAGCCCGGCATCACGATCCCGCAGGGGGCGCAAAGCGTCACCATCGGCAGCGACGGCACGGTAAGCGTGACGCTCGCCGGCCAGTCCGCAGCGACTCAGATCGGCCAGCTGCAGCTCGCCAACTTCATCAATCCGCCAGGGCTGCAGCCGATCGGCCAGAACCTGCTGGTGCAGTCGGCGTCGAGCGGCTCGCCGCAAACCGGCTCTCCGGGGCAGAACGGCCTCGGCACCCTCTCCCAGGGACATCTCGAGAGCTCCAACGTCAACGTGGTCGAGGAGCTCGTCAACATGATCCAGACCCAGCGCGCCTACGAGATGAACTCGAAGGCGATCAACACAGTCGATCAGATGCTACAGTATGCGACCCAGAACACCTGAGCCTCTCGCGCGGCGGCTGCGCCGCGCCCTCCCCATGCTCGCGTGCGTGCTGCTCGCGGCCTGCGCCACGAACCGCGCGGCCGAGGAGAAGCAGGCCATCGATCTGCCGCAGTTTCCGACACCGCCGGCGG
>Ga0134125_10004549_pt1 | contig 15844 bp, 12 predicted proteins | sample KB31751_FD_96464 | JGI IMG/M metagenome (GOLD analysis project Ga0134125, IMG submission 96464) | Terrestrial soil microbial communities with excess Nitrogen fertilizer from Kellogg Biological Station, Michigan, USA - KB3-175-1 | ecosystem: Environmental > Terrestrial > Soil > Unclassified ... | reverse complement strand
TCGAACGCGCCGCCGGCGAGCAGCAACGCGCCGCGGCCGAGGAGCTTGAGGATCGCACGGGTGCGCCCACCTTCGGCCTCGGCCAGCCGTGCGGCGCGCGCGACATCCTTGGGGCCTTCGGCAATCTTGATCGTATCCAGCGCCCCGCGGGTGCCGGCTTTTTCGGTCACGCGGCCGACATCCTTGGCAAGGCGCACCAGCGCGCCCGCCTTCTCCGTGTGGAACGCAGCACGGATCGCACTCGCCGTCCGGCCTGGCCGCAGCACGGAACCATCGGCGACGGCCTCCTCGAGCGCCGGCTTGTCGACGATCTCGCGCGCGGAACGCCCGGCCCATTCCGCAAGGCCCTCGCCAAGCCGGCCGACCTTGCGCGCATCCTTCACCAGGGAGAGGCCGGCGCGCACAGGTGCTGTCCCGCCGACAGAGACATACGTCGCCGCGGTCACCGCAAGGCCTGCGGCGGCAAGGCCGAGCACCAGACGATCGGTGGGCTCACCCATCGCAAGATGCTTGCCTTCGCGCAACACGTCACGGACGTCGCCGAACACGAAGAGATCGCCGGTGACGGTACCCGAGAGGCTCGCGACATCGTTGGCCTGACCGGTGACGAGTCCGGTGGTGAAGCGCTTGGCGAAATGCGCGGTGGAGTTTTCCTCCGCCACGGCCGCGGCCACCCGGCGCGTCATGTCATCGGAGAGAGGAATGTTTTTCTCCTGTGCCAGCTGGACAAAGCTGCTCGCGAGATCGGCATCATCAGCGGCCAGCGCCGCTTCGATGTTTTGGGCAATCACGGTCTGGTGATCGCGCAAGACAGACTCGAGCTGAAGATTGGACAGCGTCTCCGGATCGTCCTGTGCAGCCAACAATGCTCCCGCATGCCGCGCATGCGGCCACAGCACGGCGCACAGGACTGTGCTGACCGTGACGCATAGCAAGGCGGTGCCGAGACGTGCCCGTTTCATCCAAAACCCAGGGTTTTTGCGCAGCTTTTGCGAGCCTCTAAATAGTGTGCCGAATTTGCGACACAACAGCCCCGACGAAAGGAGGGCTTCTCTGAGAGGACAAGATTGTGTCGAATTTGCATGAACAACTGGTGGCCACGGGCTACAAGGAATCAACCCAACCGCAGGTCAGAGATGCGCGGCGTTCCACGCCAAGCGCAGCATTGATTGCGCCCGTTGCCATTGCCACTCAAGGTGAATTCGATGTCCGATAATGTCGTCCCGCACTTCCATAACGATGCCGGAGTTCCGGTCATCGAGATCGGGTCGCAGGAGTTCATGTGCGTCGGTGCGAATCCGCCGTTCGATCATCCGCATGTCTTTCTCGACCTCGGCAACGATAACGAGATCATCTGCCCCTACTGCTCGACGCTGTATCGCTTTGCGCCCGACCTCAAGGCCGGTGAGGCCCGCCCGCCCGAATGCGTGCTGAAGGACGTCGCCTGACCTAAGCCACCGCGGTGGCTGCTCGACGCACGATCTTCATCACCGGGGCCGGCATCGGGGGACTCACGGCGTCCCTTGCGCTCGCGAACAAGGGATTTCGCGTCGTCGTTCTGGAAAAGGCCGAACGGCTGGAAGAGGTCGGCGCCGGCCTGCAGCTCTCACCCAATGCCAGCCGGATCCTGATCGAACTCGGCCTGAACGACCGGCTCAGCCGCCGCGCGGTGATGCCGGAGGCGATCTCGATCATGAGCGTGCGGGCGGGCGGCGAGCTGTTGCGCGTGCCGCTCGGCAAAGAGGCCAGCGAGCGCGCGGGCGCCCCCTATTGGGTGATCCATCGCGCCGACTTGCAAGCCGCGCTGGCGGACGCGGTCGACGCGCATCCCGACATCGACCTCAGGCTGGGCTGCCATTTCGAGGATTTCGCTTCGCATGCCAGGGGGCTGACGGTCGTCCACCGTCGAGGCAATGAGCGCCGCCAGGACGTCGGGCTTGCGCTGATCGGCGCCGATGGCGTCTGGTCCACCGTGCGCAACCACCTATATCCGGAAGCGCAGCCGCAATTTTCCGGGCTGATCGCCTGGCGCGGCACGCTGGAGGCAAGACAATTGCCGCGCGAATACACCGCCCCCCGCGTGCAGCTCTGGATGGGGCCGAACGCACATCTCGTCGCCTATCCGATTTCCGCAGGCCGGCAGATCAATCTGGTCGCTGTGCTGCCGGGAACCTGGAATCGGCCGGGCTGGAGCGAGCCCGGCGACGAGCAGGAGCTACGGAATGCATTCGAGGCCGCGGGCTGGACCGGCACCGTGCGGATGCTGATCGGAGCCGTCGACAGCTGGCGCAAATGGGCACTGTTCTCGATGCGAGAGGACTGCGGTTGGTATCAGGGCGCGGTGGCGCTGTTGGGCGATGCCGTGCACGGCATGCTGCCCTTTGCCGCGCAGGGCGCGGGAATGGCCATCGAGGACGCGGCGGTGCTGGCACACGTGCTGAGCGAGCGCCCGGCCGAATCTTCGCAAGTCGTGGCGGCGCTGAAGCGCTACGAGCGGTTGCGCCGATCACGCGTTGCGCGCGTACAGCGGCTCGCGGCTCGGCAGGGGCGCATCTATCATCTGACGGGGCCGATGGCGCTCGCGCGTGATCTCACGATCAAGGCGCTGGGGCCGCAGCGGATGCTGGCGCGGCAACGGTGGATTTACGACTGGCGGCTCTGAGCCGACTTTGCGAGATCCGGGACGAGCCTAGTGCACCGGCTTCGGCCGCGCCGCAGGCCTCGCCGGCGTTGCAGCCGGCGGGGGCGCAGCGGCCGGCGTGGTCTCATGGCAATTGTTCTTCTGCCAGGCTTCCTCGGCAAATTTCTGCTGGCCGCGCACGGCGAGATAATCGTTGCGGTAGGCCATTTCCGCCACCAGCGGCCCGGCCGTGCCGGTTCGCGCCTTGGCCATCAGGCCCTCGAGTTCGGCGGCGCGGCTGGCAAGACTCTTGCGCTCCGGCTCGAGCTGCTTGCAATCCCACAGCTCGTATTTGGCAGGATCGGCGAACGCGGTGCTCATGCTATCGCCAATGCCGGCACAGCCCGCGAGCGAGACGCCAAGGCCCAGCATCGCCGCGCCGGCGGCGCAACGGAGCAGAATATTCCAAACGGACAAAGAGGATGCGCGAGCGGCCATAAGCGGTTCGTAAGTCGATAAGATTGAGATTGGCTAAAGCAGCCCCTCTTGTCCGCATTGAGGCTGGCTGCGAGGGCGGATGGGTTTCCCCGCGCCTGCCGCCGCATGGCCTTTGCTCGCGGAGCCCTATTTCTCGAATCCCTACCCCTCATTTCCCTTCGTCAAAAAATCAGCTAACTCTTTGATATATCAAAACATGGTCCGTTCCGGTGGAATGGCAGCAGGCCGAGACAAGCGATGGCGGCAGGCGTCGGTGGGAAGCGATCGGGTATTAAAACGAGCAATATTGTGGGTAGAGCGCGACGGCGATTCATCCTATGTGCTATCGCGCTTCCCAGAGCATGATCCGGAAAAGTGGAAACCGGTTTTCCGAAAAGATCATGCTCAATCAAAAAGCTAGAGCGCACGGCGATCGCCATCACGCTCTAGGACGCGGACGTGGCGGAATTGGTAGACGCAAGGGACTTAAAATCCCTCGATGGCAACGTCGTGCGGGTTCGACTCCCGCCGCCCGCACCAAGCCTAGGACAGAGACTCGCAGAGGATTGCTGGCGTGACGGTCCTGGAAAAAATCACCATCTCCCCCGACCTCACCTTCGACGCCCTTGTCGCAGGAGAACCCGGCGCGCCGCTGGTGCTGCTTCTGCATGGCTTTGCGGAATCGATGCATTGCTGGCGTGCGCAGCTGACGGCGCTCTCGGATATGGGCTATCGCGCGATCGCTCTGAGCCAGCGCGGCTATTCGGCAGGTGCGCGGCCTGATACGCGCGATGTTTCGCATTATCACATGGACCGGCTGATGGACGATGCGATCGCGATCGTCGCGGCGTCAGGTTACGGCGAAGAGCGCTTTCATCTCGCCGGCCATGACTGGGGCGGCAGCATCGCGTGGTGCCTCGCCGACCGCTACCCCGAGCGGCTGGCCTCGCTCACCGTGCTGTCGCGGCCGCACCCGAACGCCTTCAACCGCGCGCTCATGATGGCCGACGGCGAGCAGTCGCGCCGCTCGCGCCATCACACTGCCTTTCTCGAGCTGGACGCCGCCGACGTCGTGCTGGCCGACGATGCCAGATGGCTGCGCGAACGGCTTGCCGCCAATGGCGTGCCGGGGCCCATGATCGAGGAGCATCTTTCGGTGCTGGGCAACAAAGAGGCGATGGAAGCGGCACTCGCCTGGTACCGCGCGCGCGGCGCCATCCGCTCTCCACTCGGCCCGATCCGCGTGCCGACGCTTTTTATCTGGGGCGATGCCGACGACACAGTCGGCCGCGTGGCGGCGGAAGGCACGGTTGATTTCGTCGCCGCGCCCTATCGCTTCGAGGCGCTGCCGGGCGTCGGGCACTTTGCCGCCCAGCAGGTGCCTGATAGCGTCAGCGAGCTGATGCTCGCGCATTTGCGCAACCATCCGGTGTGAGCCGAGAAGCGCGCCATGCGGACGAGATGCCTGACGGCATCTGCAGCTGCGCAAGACAGGGGCATGGACGTGGAATTGGATCGTCGCGTTGAGCCGCGGGAACGAGTTCGCGCCGATGTTGTTGAGGTCGTCGGCATTCGCAGACCGGCCGGGAAAAGCTCATTGACTGTTTACGGTCGCTTGATCGTGATAAGCGGTCTCCTCAATGAGGGTCATGGTCTTGACCGGCCCAACAACAAGGGGAGTTTCGTCATGAGCCGTCTTCTCTTCGCCGCCTCATCCGTTGTCGTGCTGATCGCGGCCAGCTCGAACGCCGCCGTCGGTCGGGATTATCCTTACTGCCTGCAAGGACGGACTTGGGGCTATCCGGGCAACTGCGGGTTCACGAGCTACGCGCAGTGCATGGCCACAGCATCCGGCACCGACGCCTATTGCGGCGTCAACCCGCGCTTTGCCTTTGCGCGCGAGCGGCGGGCCCCCCGGCGGCGCTACTGATCCGAGCCTGAGCGGCGCGCTGCGAGACGGGCACAACGCGCACGCCCTCGCCTACGCCGCCTCGGCGACCTCCGCGAGCCGCTCCCGGGTCGTCGCCTTCATGCTGGGACGCGCCTGCATGCGCTCGAGCCACGCCACGAGATTGGCACGGCAAGGACCGAGCTCCGACCATTCCGGCGTCTGCGTGAAGAAGGCCATTGCCGGCGCGACCAGGAGATCGGCGAGCGAGATCGCGTCACCGGCGAAGTAGGATTGGTGACCAAGCAAGCGGGCGAGCTCATCGAAGACAACATGCGCCTTGGGCATCGCGGCCTTGATCGCTTCTTCATCTGACGTCGTACCGAGCACGCGCGGCCCGACCACGCGATGGAAGATGATGACGTTGCCGACGCCGTGAAAGAGGTACCAGTCGTTGATGTTCATCACCTGGTCCATGCGCGCGGCGCGCTTCGGATCACCAGGCGTGAGCCCCGGGTTGGGCAGGATGCGGTCGATGTAACGCTGGATGGCCTGGGTCTCGTACAGGCGAAAGCCGTCATGCTCGAAGATCGGGATGCGCCCGAACGGATGCAGAGCCAGATGCTCAGGCGATTTGGGCGCAAGCTGCGCTAGACGGTAACGCGCGCCCTTCTCTTCCAACGTAGCCATGACCGCCCGCCCGAACGGGCTGCCCGGATGCGAATGTACGATGAATTCCGACATGGCGACCTCCGCCACTTGCATTTTCTCTTCAGCTCGGCTGCCTCTCGGCTTCGCGCGCAAAACGCTCCATCAGCCCCGGCCAGCCGCGATCGACGTCGTTGCGCATGGAAGCGCCCGCCTCACCGCCCATGGTCTCGAATTTGTGATGCACGAGCTCGACATGCGTGGCTTGCCCATCGGCGGTGAAGCGCACATCGACCTCCGATTTCATGGTCATGTCCGGCTTCCACTGCGCGTTGATCTGCCAGATCAGCACGACCCGGCGCGGAGGATCCCAGACCGTGATGGTGGCCACGGTGGTCTCGGTCCCGTCCTGCGAAATTTCCAGCCAGCGGCCGCCAAGCCGCGGCTCCATCATGACTTTCGCGATCGGCCGCTTGCCGACGCCTTTGTCATTCGGCCACCAGCTCGTTAGCCCGCTGGTGAAGACGTCGAAGGCGTGATCGATCGGAGCCTTGACGTGAACGGTTTTGCGCACGGGGGCGATGGCAACACGCTCGCTCATTTCTTCCTCTTCCTCTTCGCTTTGTAGGATCGTTCGGCTTCGAGCACGAAAGCATCCAGCGCATCGCCCCAGAAACTCTCGAGCCAGGCGCGCAACTCCGCAAGCCCTTCCCGCCGCACCGAATACATCCGCCGCACGCCCTCACTGCGCTCTTCGACGAGCCCGGCATCCTTGAGAACCCTCAGATGCTGCGACACCGCCGGCCGCGATACCGGCATGCCGGCCGCGATGACGTTCACGGGCCGGGCACCGGCGCGCAGGCGCTCGAACACCTCGCGGCGTGTCGGGTCGGCCAGAACGGCCAATGCGCTTCCGTAAGCCATGACTAACGGTAAGCCATGACTTACGTATCTGTCAAGTTGTCGTTTGGGAGCAAAACTGCGCGGTCTTCGCAAGGTGGGTCGAGCGCCGCGGCCGCCTGCGCGGGCCCTGCCAGTCTTGAGCAGTTCACTCAGCCTTGAGATTTGCCGTCCTGACGCTGGCGGTGCGTTCGACAGAGGTCGTGCCTTCATCGAACTGCAGCACAGAAACCACTCGCCGATCGGGGCTGCATGGCATAGCTAACCCCTTTCCGGCGCTGCGCACGCTGCGTGGCGAATCGCCGAAGCGGGCGCGGAATAGCCGGTTGAAATGCGAGATATCCGAAAAGCCGGCCTCCAGCGCGACGTCGGAAATTCGCTCCGCACCGTCGCGCGGTTCGATGAGCAGCGTGAATGCACGTTGCAGCCGCAACTCATTCACGCACCCCGTGAACGACCTTCCCGACGATGCCATCAGCCGCTGCAGATAACGAGGAGATATCCCCTGGCTACGGGCTACGACCTCCAAGCTGAGCCCCGGGTCCTGAAAGTGCGTGGCGATGTGGTCGAGGGCGGCGCTGTGGCGCGCAGCCACAACCGCGCTCGCGCAGCTCTCGCCCAAGGGGCCGTGCTCACTGATTGCGAGCGCCACGAGATCTTGGATGTGGCTGACGACCGCATCACGCAGCTTCGGAGCAGCCAAAGCGCCCTCCTTGAATGCCGATTTCAGATAAACCATGAGAAGTCGGAGCGCTTCGCTTCGGCGAGAAATCGGCCGCATGGTGAAGCTGTCGACATTCCTCACGCGCGACGCAAGCGCGTCGTGCGGCACGGCCAGACCAAATTGCAATCCTTCCAGATAGGTGACCGCGATGGGCTCCGAATGCAGAATCGCGCTCGCGTCGCCGGCGCGGACTTCGATTTCCTGGCCGCGCTGCGATAAGTGGCTCCTGCTGAGAGCGCTCACGATGAGGCCGATCGAGTTGTCACCATCAACAATGTTCGTTTGCGAACGCTTGAACCGCATGGCTGAACCCTTCAATGCGAGCGTCCGCAAGCCCTGAAGTGCATGCAGTGTCGCTTGGGCCTGAAACGGAACGTCCGATGCTGGCTCGATGTCGGCGTGGACTATGTTTCGTCCAAACTCTTCACGCCACATCGGGATGCGCATCTGCTCCGGGAGCCCGCGCGTTGAAAATTGAATCGATCCAAAATCGGCTGCGCCTGCGGGCATGAAGATTCTCCAGCCTTGATAAAGCAACGGATAAAGCACTGCGACGAACTACGCCGATATCCGTCATTTGCAATTCGCGCACCGATCGTTTGTGACGCGGTACGCAGAGGGCCAAGAAACCACACCGTCCGCCTGCTAGTCTCGCTCATCGTGAGCGACGCTGCATGTGAGTTGGTTCACGTGGTACGCTAGAAAATCAAGCTAAAGTCATTGCGGAATTCGCGGTGCCAATATCTCTTTTAAGACGAGATCGCCATGAAGAGCTCATTTGTAGTTGCGACCATCGCGTCCGTTTTGAACGTGGCTGGCGCGGCGGCTGCAAGCGTAGGTCTGCCTTACTGTCAGGTTTACGTTGCTGTGTTGCCCGCGATTGATCGGATTCAGCGATTCGCGGCGCGATCGACCCGCAGCGGTTGGATGTCTAATCCTCTGATGAGGACGTCGTCCCGCATTTTGAGACCGAGCCGCGATATAGCGGCGTCGCACATGCCCAGCTCATCGAATTGATGCCGTTTTGGGAATCAACGCCATCGGAGGATGGGGATACCTGACGGTGCCACGATCCGGCCGCACGGCGACGATGCTTCTTTACTAAGTATGGTCCCTCTTGAGGCGTGCTCGCACACCGGACGAGGCCACCAGATGCTCGATCGAACTGACACTCCGAGTCCATTGGTCGGCGAGCAGTCACCGCAGTTCAACGGGCTGGGCCGCGACCTGCGCATCGATGCCTGCCGTGGTATCGCGCTATGGTGCATCTTTCTCGACCATGTCCCCAACAATATCGGAAGCTGGCTGACACTACGGAATTACGGCTTCTGCGATACCGCGGAAGTATTCGTGTTCATCTCGGGTGTGACCTGCGCGCTGGCCTACGGCAGGGCGCGTCAGCACGAGGGCTGGAGCGGCGTGATCAGCCGTTCGCTGCGGCGAGGCTGGGACATTTATGCCGCATTTTTGTTGCTCACGCTCGCCTGCGCCATCATGGTTTACCTCGCGGGCGGCCAGCATCTTGCCGACCAGAGCAATACACGCATTCTCTTGGAACATCCTGGCGCGACGCTCGTACACGCGGCGATCCTGCAATACCGCCCGGTCAACACGGACGTCTTGCCGCTTTTCGTGGTTTATCACGTTTTGTTCGCGCCGCTGCTGTGGCTGCTCCTGCGAGTACCGAACGTGACGCTCGGCGCCTCGCTGTTACTTTATGTGCTCGTGCACGTTTTCGGCTGGACCGTCCCGGCTTGGCCAAACAACGTCTGGTTCTTCAATCCGCTGGCCTGGCAGGTTCTGATTGTGTTGGGCGCCTGGTGGGTCATCGAGGGCAAGAGAGTCCGGCCATGGGTGACCTCACGCACAGTGCTGGTACTCGCCGCTTTCTACCTGGTTTTCAGCCTGATCATCGTATTGAGTTGGAGAATCAAGCCGCTGGAACCGTTCGTCCCGCAGGCTCTGACGAACCTGCTTGTCCCAGTGGATAAATCGAATCTCAGTCCGGTGCGACTGCTGCATTTTCTTGCTCTCGCGATTTTGGCCGTACGGTTCGTGCCTCACGATTGGCGGGGGCTGAGGACGCCGCTGATGCGCGGCGCGAGGCGCTGCGGCGAGAACTCACTGCCAATCTATTGTCTCGGCGTTCTGCTGGCGCTGGCCGGCCATGTGGCGCTGTTCCACATCTCGAATGGGCTTGCGATGCAGATCGCGCTCAGCCTTGGTGGAATCTTGCTGATGATCGTCGCCGCGGTGCTTCTGAGCTCGATGAGGGCCAAACCCAGGCGGGAGCGGCGTCGCGGCGCTGCTCCGGAGCATGATGATTTTAGGTGGCGCGTAGCCTGAATTTCTGAAATTCGCTTGGCGTCTTCGTCAAATGCAAAGCCCCCCAGAAATCGTGCGTGCAGGGCAATCCGGTTGTTACCATCGTGTCGTGCCCTGTTTGGTAGCGGCGATCCATGTTGATTCGCCGCTTTGGCAGAAATCGAGGATAAGCCGCGGCTGAATGCCGCAAATCACGAAATCCTATCTTGAGACGTTTCGGATAACGTTTCGTCGCCGTAGTCCCAAAAAATTCGACTAGCCGCCAAGGATCGGTGGGGCGAATGCAGCAGATTGCGGACTGGCTTGAGAAGCTCGGGCTTGGACAATACGCGAAGCGTTTTGCCGAGAATGGTATCGATGTTGGTATCCTTCCCGAACTGAAGGATGAGGACTTCGATAGGCTCGGAGTCCTGCTCGGCCATCGCCGTAAAATGCTGCGCGCGATCGCCGAACTTGATCAAGCCGAACTGATCGCCGAGCCGGCGCGTCGGCACGATGCCGAGCGACGCCATCTCACCGTCATGTTCTGCGACCTGGTAGGCTCGACTGCGCTCTCGGCGCGCCTTGACCCCGAAGACATGTGGGAGGTGATCCGAGCCTATCGGGCCGCCTGCGCGAGGGTCATTGCCGCTTATGACGGCATCATCGCCAGGTTTGTCGGCGATGGAATACTCGCCTATTTCGGCTATCCCCGCGCCCATGAGGATGACGCGGAGCGGGCCGTGCGAGCGGGCCTCGACATCATCACCGCAATAGGGAAGCTCGAAATACGCGCGGAAGAACACATCGAGGTGCGGATCGCAATCGCGACCGGGCTGGTGGTGGTCGGCGACCTCATCAGCGGGGGCGCGTCGGAGGAGCAAGCGATGGTCGGTGATACACCGAACGTCGCTGCCCGGCTCCAGGGCTTGGCGGAGCCCGGAGTGGTCGTCGTTGCTGCTTCGACGCGCCAACTGCTCGGCGATTTATTCACGTTTCGCAATCTCGGTTGCCGCAAGGTCAACGGCATTCCCGAACCCATTGCGGTCTGGGCGGTCGAAGGTCCAGCCGCATCGGAAAGCCGCTTCGAGGCGGTGCGCACGACGCGCTCGATTGGCTTTGTCGGCCGCAAGGCAGAAATCGAATTCGTGCTGTCGCGCCAGCAGGCGGCGTGGCAGGGCGAAGGTCAAGTGGTGTTGATTTCCGGCGAAGCCGGGATCGGCAAATCGCGCCTCGTGGCAATGCTCGCCGAGAGCCTCGCCCTGGGATCGCGCTGGAGGGTGCGGTATCAGTGCTCGCCCTATCACACGAACAGTGCGCTTCATCCCTTCATCGCTCAGCTCGAACGGGCTGCCGATATCAGGTCACAGGACACGCCCGGGCAGAAGCTCGACAAGCTTGAGGCAATGCTTGCGCTTGGAACGCAGCAGGTGGCTAAGGCGACGCCGCTCATTGCCGCGCTTCTTTCGATCGCAACCGGCGAGCGCTATCCGCCGCTCGGCTTGAGTCCGGCGCGGCAGCGGCGACAGACATTCGCCGCCCTTCTCGACCAACTCGAGGGCTTGGCACGGCAGCAACCTTTGCTGATCGTCTGCGAAGACATGCATTGGGCTGATGCCACGACGCTCGAGCTGTACGACCTCGCGGTCGATCGAATCCGGGGACTGCCGATACTCGTGCTCATGACATTCCGGCCCGAGTTCGAGCCGCCTTGGGCAGGCCTTGCCAACGTCAGCCTGCTGCGGCTCGATCGGCTTGACCGGCAGGACACGCGCGCTTTGGTCGAGCAGGTGGCCGTCGGTCGACAACTGCCGGGCGAGATGATGACGCAGATCATCAACAAGACGGATGGTATCCCGCTCTTCGTCGAGGAATTGACCAAGATGGTGCTGGAGTCCGGGCTGCTGGTGGAAGATGCCGGACGCTATCGCCTCGATAGTCCGCTACCGCCGCTCGCGATCCCAACAACGCTACAGGACTCGCTTATGGCGCGGCTTGATCGGCTGGCCCCGGTCAAGGAGGTGGCCCAGATCGGCGCAGCCATCGGCCGCGACTTCTCATACACGCTGTTGCGATGTGTGGCGGGGCGCGATGATCTGACGCTGAGCGCGGCGCTGGCGCAACTCGAGGAGGCCGAACTCCTATTGCGCCGCGGGACGCCGCCGGAGGCTTGCTACAGCTTCAAGCATGCGCTCGTTCAGGAAGCGGCTTACGAGAGCCTCCTCAAGAGCCGCCGGCAACTGCTTCATAAGCACATTGGCGATGTCCTGCGCGATAAGTTTCCGATCATCGCAGAGACCGAGCCGGAAGTCGTTGCATACCACTTCACCGAAGCGGGGCTGGGCGCGCCAGCCCTCGAATGGTGGCGCAAGGCGGGTCAGTTGGCGTTGAAACGCTCGGCATATTCCGAGGCCATCGCACATCTTCGCAAGGCGATTGGCATCGCCGATGAGCTGCCTGATGAGCCGGGCCGGACCATGAACCGACTCCAGCTTCAAATCTCATACAGCCGTGCGCTGCGGGGCAGCCTTGGACACAGCGCCCCCGAAACAGTGGCCGCGTGGACGCGCGCCCGACAGTTCGCGGCTGACATCAATGATCCCGTTGAGCTGGCACCGATCCATTCGGGCCTGTTCAATGCCAGCTTGACCCAGGGCGAGATCACGCCCATGCGGGAGTTGGCGGAGGCAATAACGAGCGCCGCCAATCGGCGACCGGAATCGCCGGTTGCCGCAATCGTCGCACACTGGACCAACGGGGTGACCTGCTGGTTCGCCGGCGATTACTTGAACGCGAGAGTGCATCTTGAGCAAGCACTCGCGATCTACGGTGCCGAGCCGGATCCCGCGACCTTCAAGGCGTCGACGCTGGACCTGCCATCCGTCATCATGAGGTTTCTTGCTCTGGTGCTCTGGCCGCTTGGGAGCATTGATCGATCGCGGCGGCTCGCTCGCGAAGCGGTGAGTGCATCGGGAGAACGGCGTGCGCTTGCTCAAGCCAATGCACTCGTTCAAAGAGCCGTTTTCGACGGAGTATGCGGAGGCGCGGTGCAGCAGACCGAGACGATCCTAGCCCTCGCCCGCGAGCATGCGATGCCGTTATATGTGGCCGCCGGTACCTACCTGAACGGCCTGGCAAAGTGGCGGAGCGGCGACCGCACGGCTGGGCTCGCTGACATGCGGCAAGGCTGGATATTGCTGCACGAGAACGACTGCTACCTCTGTGAACCGTTTTGGGGGATGCAGGTTGCCACGGCGAATGCAGAGGCTGGGCAACTCGATGTCGGGATGGAAATTTTGCGGGAGTTGATCGTCTGGGCGGAACAATCCGGTCAGCATTGGCTCGATGCCGAACTACATCGTGTCCAAGGTGAGCTTTTGTTGCGTCGCGACCCGCCGAACGTTTCCACGGCCGAAGATGCGTTCAATAAAGCCGTGGAGATCGCCCGAAGCCAGCAGACGAAGACTTTCGAGCTACGCGGCGCGCTTGGGCTTGCGCGCCTTTACGGCGCAGATGGCCGGGCCGGAGCGGTATCCGAGCTGCTGGCGCCAGTCCTCGCCGATTTCGATACGCGACAAGATCTCCCCGAAATCGGAGAAGCGGAAAAGCTGCTCAAGCGCAGCCTTCGAGCATGATCCGGGAGCCCGCTGTCGCGGTACGTTCTTACGACCGCGGCTGCGGTCTCGGATGCCACCAGCGGCCGCCGATGACGACGGCTTCGGATGCGATCTTGCGATTTCCCGTCAGGTGCTCGCCGACCACGTCGACATAGTCGAACCGCCCTTCCCTGACCGAGATGACGGTGGCGTCGCCGACGCTCCCCGCCTTGAGGCTGCCGAGCTCGGGGCGCCGCAGCGCCATCGCCGCATTGACCGTCGAAGCCGCGATCACGTCGGGCAGTGCCATGCCCATGCACAGGAATTTCGACAGCGTGGTCACCTGGTCGAAGGCGGGGCCGTTGATGCAAAGCGCATGCACGTCCGAGGAGATGGTGTCGGGATAAAAGCCGTTGGCCAGCATCGCGCGCGCGGTCTTGAACGCGAACGAGCCCTTGCCATGGCCGATGTCGAACAGCACGCCGCGTTCACGCGCTTCCAGCACGATCCTCTTCACCGTGCCTTGCGCGGTCGCGGCCGAATTGGGAAACGGCCGGAACGCATGTGTCAGCACGTCGCCCGGACGCAGACGCGCAACCACGTCCTCGTAGCTCGGGGGCGGGTGATCGATATGCACCATGACGGGCATGCCGACCTCTTGCGCAACTTCGAGCGCGATTTCCAGCGGCACGATTCCGGACGTACCCGAGGAGTGGCGGCCGACCCGAACCTTGATGCCGACGATGAGGTCGCGGTTCTGGTCCGCCACCTCGACGGCGCTGATCGGATCCATCAGCCGCAGTTCTTCGCTCTCACCGACCATCACCCGGTTCGAGAAGCCGAAAATGCCGGCATGCGACACATGGAGATAAGCGAGAATGCGAACCGCGCTCGGTTCGATCACATGCTTGCGGAAGCCTGCGAAATTGCCGGGACCGGCACTGCCGGTATCGACCGCGGTGGTGACACCGGAGATGCGACAAAACTCCTCCGCATCAATGCCGAGCGAAGTGCCGCCCCAGTAGACGTGGGTGTGGAGATCGATCAGTCCCGGCGTGACGATAAAGCCGGACACATCGCGCACGTCCGTTCCCCGATCCGTCTTCAGCCCGGATCCGACCGCGGCCACTTTGCCACCGGCAAAGGCGATGTCCGTCACGGCATCGAGTTTCTGGGAGGGGTCGATGACCCGCCCGCCGCGCAGGATCAGATCGAAAGCCATCGCAATCTCGAAAAGCAACCGGCAAAGAGGGGATGGGAACGTATCAAGCTGATGATAGGGAGATTGGCGCGTTGGAGGCGACGCTCACTCAGCGCCGCCTCCGCTCTTGTCTGGCTGTCGCAAGAAGCGGTCAGCCTCACGCTTCGCTTTTGTCGACGTTCCACCAGATCGGCGTCGCCGGGCCGTCGAGGATGCCGGTCAGCGATTTGCGCCACGCGCTCGGCGCGAGATATTGCCCGAGCGGGATGTAGATCACCTGGTCGTAAGCTTCCTTCTGGATTTCCTCGGCGATCTTCTTCTGCTCCTCCGGCGTGGAGGCGCGCACGAACTTGTCCTTGAGCTGCTCGATCTTGGGATCATCGGCCCAGCCGAACCAGCCCCCTTTCTTGCCGCGCCCGCCGATCGAGACGTTGGCGATCGGGTTCATGACGTCGGCGGCGACCCAGTTGGTGAAGAACATGTTCCAGCCGCCCTCGCTCACCGGCTTCTGGCTGGCGCGCCGGCTCACCACGGTCTGCCAGTCGGTCGCCTGCAGATCGACCTTGAAGCCGGCCTTGCGCAGGGCCTCCGCGGCGACCACGGGCTGTGCCTTCAGCGTGACGACGTCGCCGGGCGCCATGATGACGATGGGCGTGCCGTCGTAACCGGATTCGGCGAGCGCCTTTTTCGCAGCTTCGACGTTGCCGCCCTTGATCAGATCGCCGGCGCCGACCTCGGTTGCCAGCGGCGTGTCACAGACGAAGAACGCGCCGCAGACTTTGTAGTATTTGGGATTGCCGACCAGCGCGTCGAGCACGTCCTTCTGGTTAAGCGCCAGCAGCGCGGCGCGCCGGATCTTGACGTTGTCAAACGGTGGAATAACGAAGTTCATCCGTCCCAGCGTCTGGAAGCCGAACTTGTTCAGCGTCTCAACCTTGAGGTCGGGATTGGCTTCCAGGATCGGCAGCATTTCGAAGGAGGGATTTTCCATGAAGTCGATGTCGCCGGACTGCAGCGCATTTATCGCGGTCTGCGCGTCCGGCATGGTGACCCACTCGACCCGGTCCACCTTGACCACCTTGCCGCCGGAGGTCCAACTGGGCGGCTCCTTGCGCGGCACGTAATCGGTGTTCTTCTCGTAAACCGACTTCACGCCCGGCTGGAATTCGGAAGCAACGAATTTGAACGGGCCGGAGCCGATCTGCTCGGCAATCTGCTTGCCCGGCGGCGTCTCGGCCAGGCGCTTGGGCATCATGAACGGCACCAGCGACGACGGCTTGCCGATCGATTCCAGCACGAGCCCATAGGGTTCCTTGAGCTTGAGCACGATGGTCTTGGGATCCGCCGCCTCGATGCTTGCGGTGAAGTCCATCAGCTTCTGGCCCATGCCGTCGTTCCTGCCCCAGCGCTTGAGCGACGCGGCGCAGTCCTCGGCCGTCACGGGTTTCCCGTCATGCCACTTCAAGCCATCGCGCAGGGTGAAGGT
>Ga0134125_10004547_pt1 | contig 15845 bp, 15 predicted proteins | sample KB31751_FD_96464 | JGI IMG/M metagenome (GOLD analysis project Ga0134125, IMG submission 96464) | Terrestrial soil microbial communities with excess Nitrogen fertilizer from Kellogg Biological Station, Michigan, USA - KB3-175-1 | ecosystem: Environmental > Terrestrial > Soil > Unclassified ... | reverse complement strand
CAGCGCCTCCCAAAAAATTTCCGGTTAATTGTACACGAAAGTACTGGCATCCGGCTGTAAAGCACGGAAGCCTGATTAGGAAGAGAAGGAAAAGATTGACAAAGGTTGCGAAGAAAAAATAACACAATTTGTCACTTGGAATTCACAATTCTGGATCGGCGATATTAAAGCAAAAGCATATTTCGAGCGGCACGCCCGGGCGGATTCAAACGCCATACAAAAAAAAACACTTTTTTTTGAAGTTGATGTTCCAATTCGAGAGTAGAAATGTTCTGCTAAATTTAGAGTCTGGCCAGGAATACTTTCATTTTTCAAAATACTTTTTTCAATCTTTGTCCTGTGGTTCGTATTTGTACAGAACATTTGTTTTTTGCATTGTGATAGATTGCTTTCGTTTGTTTGGGCCCTCGAGACATTTGCCGCCGATTCTCTGCCGCCGAGCACTCGAGCGTCCGGACTCATTTCCTGTGAACATTGTCGCTTCTTTGCTACACATTTCCTATGACTTCGCTTGCTTTGTCTATTCAATTGCCTGCATCTGCCAGCACCGCTGAACTGCCTGCTTTTCCGGGCACACGCTATGTCACTGTATGTTCTTTCGCAGAGGACTTCTCACGCACCTCGTGTGCTGTTGTTTTGCTGAGCAGGTTCGAACTCTTCAGCGCTCAGTGCTTGGTGCAGTGGAACTTGGCTACGACCAGAAGGCGAAAGACTTTGGTATGGTGCAATTATGTCTGGACCTTACCTGCACATGCGTTGTTTGCATTCAAGAATTGTGTGCTGTTTTTGTTCTCAGTCGTGATCAAAGTTTCCAAACTTGTTGCTGCAAGCGGCGTGCTGGAAAGTCCGATCGCTGAAATTGAACTTTTGCGCAAGCTTGGTGATGCAAACGCGAAGCAAGGACATCCGAACATCGTTCGACTGATCGCAAGTCACCAATCTGCTGGGTTTTGTTGGCAAATCACTCCGTTCGCGTTCAATGGCGACCTCTGCGATGCAGTTCGGCATGGTGGTGCGATGTCGGAGTCTTCTGCTTTGGCGTACTTCAAACAGCTTGCATGTGGTGTGGCGTTCCTTCACTCTCAGAATGTTGCTCACTGCGACATTTCACTGGAGAACGCTGTGGTTGACGCGCATGGATGTTTGAAAATCGTGGACTTCGGTGAGTTTGTGTTTCAAGCTTTGCTGTTTGACCGAATCCGATGTTGATTCTGTGTTTGCTTTTTTCTTGTTTGTTTCTGTTCTCGATTCTTTGCTCGTTTTAGGAATGGCGTGCACCACGACGGGAGGCAGTGAATTTCTGTCTGGTGAACGTGGGAAACTGGGCTACCAGTCACCAGAAATCGTAGCTGGCGATTTGTATGATGGCAAGGCGGCGGATTGCTTCGCTCTGGGTGTGGCATTGTTCATTCTTCTGACGGGTCATCCTCCATTTGCTCGAGCTCAGAAGAAAGGTGTGAATTGTTTTTGACTTGCCTTTGTGTTCGCTTTTGCTCGTTCGCTTACCGATCGTGTGGATGTGCAGATAAGCATTATCTTCTTGTTCATTCTGGCCATGTCGGCAAGCTGCTCGATTTGTATGGATGTCATGTGTCGTCGTCAGTCAAGGTACATTTCATTTTCTTCGGGGTTTTCCATCACTTCAGTGTATTTTGCGACATACTGATTTGCATTTTGAATTGTTCTTTTTGGTTGTTTCTGTTTTTGTAGACTCTGCTCGCGGCGTTGCTGCATCACAATCCTGAGAAGCGGCTGACTGCTTCGCAAGTGTTGCAGCATCCTTGGCTGTCTCCGTCGGCGTCCGTGATTGCGCAATCGACCTCACTTCTTTCAACTTCGTCAACCTCTTCCGCTGCTGTTGAACGCAAGCAACCGGACGATTATCTCAGCAGCTCGGCTCAAGCAAACAGTGCTTCGATGCAAGTTGATGACGATGAGCCTGGCGCTGCTGCAAGCATGTCATGCTCTGAGACTAGCGCTAGCGACAGTGAAGATATTGATATGGTCGAACCTGGTTCTACTTAGAGCGTTCGGTTTTTTTTCGAATTCTTGACGATTTTCCAATTTTTGTCGATGGCAAATGCTATTTTCCAACTCCTATTTCGCTTGCTGGTCCCTCTGGGTCTATGCGTTCCATCCGAAAAGTCCTGAGCGTTTCACTCAAAGCTTGGCAGCAAAGCTTTTTGTCTGAGAACTCGTTTCCAATTGCAATTTCGAGCAATGAACTGTATTCTTCTGCACAATTGTTACCCATGCGGAGCTGTCTTTTCTTTCGGACCGACTTACAAACCGAAACCTGCTCAAACCGTCAGTTTTTTTCTTCTATGTTGCTCTATTAGTGTTGGTTTACTGCTAGCGCTTGCCGAAACGCTTGCCGCGTCCCTCGTGTTTTTTTTCTTTGGCGGGATTTCAACCGCTCGAGCGATCGTCATTTTCTCACTCCTCCAATTTCTTCCCCCTCATGTGCAATTTCTGTTTGCAGTTGTTAGTTGCTTGCATCATTTGTTCTTAGCTCACCTCGTCTTTCAGACACTGCTCAAGCAGACTCAATGTTTGGCCCTCCTTGCTTCCCCGGGTGAATGCTGTCTTCTCTGTATCTGTATGCTGTGCTTTGATTCAGTTTCAATTTCTGTTGGCAGTTCTTCATTTGAAGCGCAGTCTGATCGCACCGCAATGACCGATGTTGGCTCACCACAGCTCGCGACAGGTGTCGTTTGTGCGTGCAAATCTTCTCTCCATTGTTGCTACGGTATCGATTCAGGTCAGCAATTTAGGCCTCCAGCATTTGAACGAGTCCCAACACTGCAGGCGTCTTCGATTGCACCTGCAACGCTGACCACTGACTCTGGTCTCTGCGGTGTTCGATTCATTTGTTGCTTATGATGTCGTTTCAGCTGAATTTGTTCCAAGCATGCTGCAGCGTGCTCTAACAATTGTGATCCCTTCGAGTTCTGCGACGTCAGCTTTGTCGATATCGATTCCTGTGTACGTTCTTGGCTTGACTTGACTTTGTGTTTTTGTTCTTCACAAGGTTTCGTTCTTTTCTATTCAGCTCAAAGGACAAAGCGCAGAAACTGCAGATGCAACCAAGCAAAGCACACCAGCTGCCGCTGGCACCAGGCCAATATCAAATTGGTCGCATGTCGGTTAGCACGAAGTAAGCTGCTGTTTGTCTTTTCGTTTCGATTTCTTACGTGAGTTCATGTGTGATCCATTGTCTTGTTGTGCCTGCTTGATTGCAGGTGTATTGATGGAAATCGGGCCAAAGAATCGCAAACGTATGCACTGCATGTTGTTGCTGATTCGGTTCTAGTGTCGTGAATCAATGTAATCCTGGTGTTGTGTTTCTCTTGTCAATTGCAGCGACGAGCAAGGCGAGCCTGCGGCAGCTGTGTCGCGCAAGGAGAAACGCAAGCGAGCGCGAATCGACAACAAAGAGAACACGGAAAAGCGCGAAGTCTTGACACCGAAGGACACCAATCAGAACGTGAGTTTTGCCTATTGAATTTATTGAGCTTGCATTGTAATTGATCGTTCGAGCATTCAGCTCTCTTGAGTGTCCATTGAGGTTTTCATTGATTCACCCGATTTGATTGAAGTTTGATTTGTATGTCTCCAGGTTCGTTATCGGAGATTCTCAGCCGCAGCGCGTTCGACTCATCTGAAGTATAACAAGAACAGTCGCTCACGGTAAGCTAAGACGTCTCGCATTGTGTGGGATTTTCACTTATCTTACTTTGCTTGTCTAGGCAAAATGTTGCACGTTCGGTCGCACGTTGTCGATTGTTCCTGCGTCATGAATCACCAACGCATCCACAGATTGCGGACCGAATCGCGCGGCTATTGTAAGGAGTCACATCTTCCTGCTTCTGCGTTTCTTACTTTCCATGTGTTCGTAACTGGTAGCAATCGACCATTTCCGCCATCTGTTACTACTTGGGATATGCTGGCTGAGTTTCTGAGTCGCGAGGAGCAGGAAGAGCAAATCCAATCCAGCGCAACTAGCAGCAGCAAACCGCTTCCACCGCAGTCATTTTCCTCCCGCGACTTGCCACCTCTCCCACCTCTCCCACCGGTGTCGCCTTCCTTTTCTGCGTCATCATCTTCTTCATTTTCATCTTTCTCTCCTTCATCTTCTTCACCTTGGTCTTCGTCCGCTGCTTTTCAAAGCTATCCTGCCTACCCTGCTGATTCATCAGCTTCCGCTCTGTCCCCTCTCTCGCCTCTGTTCTCATCTTCATCATCCTCTTCCTTCCCATCTTGGTCGCCTTCGTCTGCTTCCTCTTCTTCTTCTTCTTCCGGCTCGCCTGTGAACCAATTCTAAGCTTCGAATCACAGCGCGTTGACTCTGTATGCTACATTGCGATTCTTTGATGCTTCTGCTTGTTTTTTGATTGCTTGCCTTGCTTTCTTTTTCTTCGGTTTCCTGGTGTAGGTATCACGAAAGACATTTTGATCCCCAGCAGAATGGTCTGCACTCGGCACCTCCTTCAATTAGTTTGTTCTCTTGGTTGAGACAGTTAACATTTCGCAGTTTCCGCTGTTTGTGCTTGCCGATCCATTGATCGTTTTGTCGTCTGTTTTATCGACGGGTCTTGTTTCGTAACTCTGTGTTGTTCTTGTTGCTTGATTGCGATTGTTCGAGAATTGAATCGTGCGTGCTGTGGTGTTGATTTCCGAGCGGGAAACCGCAATACCTGCAAAGATTGATTTCTAATCTCGTACGATCTCAAAATCGTTTCGACCACAACCTGCGCTGTTGTCAGCAAACCTTCGGAAAAGCAAAAAGGCATGTCAAAGCTTTGAACAGTTTGAAACGCAATCCTTCATGCAAATTTTGAATTGATTAGATTATTTCAACTGTAATTACATGCGAGAGAACTCGGCACAAAATCTTTGTCCAAATTCTGGTGATTGTGTCTGGATTTGTGCAGAACATGTCAGTTTTGCTTTTTGCTTTCGAAATTCGACGAAGACAGAAATAAAAAAAAAACACTCGAGCGACGCTCGAGTGCGCGCTCGGTACTCACACCCAATGTTGCCTCTGCTGTTGCTGCACAGTTTCTTTGTTCGATGATGTTTGAGTGTTCGTTCTGATGACTTGAGTCATGCTGTGCTCTACTTGATCGTGCCAGAGACATCGTTTCTCCTGCAATCTTCGTTAATTCTCGTTCCATGTCAGTACAGAACCGTGATGAACACCCGAGAAACGTTCGAGCCTTTGTTGAATGCGGATGGAGCGTCGGCAGATTCAGAGGGCCTCAACAGTCTAGACGCAATTTCCCTTGGGGACGCTGATCAAACCCTATGCTTGTATTCACACCTGGATGAAGAAGACTTTCACAACGCCGCGTAATGAACCGTTTGCAGTCCTCGGTATCTGACTTTCTTGTTGCTGATCTCGCGCAGGTATTACCCCTGCACTGTTGTCAGCATGCGGCCCTCCGATCGAAAAGTGGAAATCAAGTGGGCGGGTGGTGATGAAGACTTCTCTTCGGAACTCGTTGCTGAAGAATCAGTACGATTCGTCAAAGAATTTGTTCCTCTTCAGCTAGCACAAGCGAAATGCAAGGCAGACATTCTCGTGGTTGATCGATTGGAGGACAGTTCTGCACCTTCCCTTTGGCTCGCATCTATCGTCCAACTTGAACACTCCTTGCTGAAGACTCGCAAGCCGAGCGTCGCTGTGCGCTATCGCAATCGACTCTGGCCCGAAACATGGGTCCCTCTTCATGCTTGTTACCAATTAATTCCCCGACGTAACCGCCTGGCAGCCACCAGAGAAAAGTTCGAGCCTTTGTTGAATGCGGACGGAGAGTCGACAGACTCAGTGGGCCTCAACAGTCTGGACGCAATTCGACTTGGGGACGCTGATCAAACCCTATGCTTGTATTCAAACCTGGACGAAGACGACTTTCACAACGACGCGTAATCAAGAGTTTTGCGTTTTTTCGGCATCTGACTTTGATTGTTGCTGATGTCGCGTAGGTATTTCCGTTGCACTGTTGTAAGCACTCTGCCCTCCGATCGAAAAGCGGAAATCAAGTGGGCAGATGGTGACGAAGACTTCTCGTCGGAGATCGTTCCTGAACAATCAGTGCGATTCGTCAAAGAGTTCGTTCCTCTTCAGCTTGCACAAGCGAAACGCAAGGCAGACATTCTCGTGGTTGATCGATTGGAGGACAGTTCTGCGCCTTCGCTTTGGCTCGCAACTATCGTCCAACTTGAACACTCCTTGCTGAAGACTCGCAAGCCGAGCGTCGCTGTGCGCTATCGCAATCAAATGTGGGCCGAAACATGGGTCCCGCTCCATGCTTGTTACCAACTAATTCCCCGACGTAACCGCCTGGCAGCAACCGAAATCAAACTGCCAATTTCTACCGCAAGTGTTGCTCCGTCGCAAGTCGAGCAGAAGTCTGGCAGCCCCGAACAGTGGCACTTTACCGATTATCGCTCACGCGGCTCGACGTCTGAAGCAGAGAAAGTGCGCATCATGTCAACTGCTCTGGCACGACTTGCGCAGTCAGAAGAAACGCCTTCTGTAGCAGCCAAAACTTCTCCTCTGTCTGTCAGTGAAGCGCAATCATTCGATCGAGAAGCAAACTCTGCTGTGTTTGGCTCACAATCTTCATCTTCTTCGTCTTCGATGGAATCAGCTGCAAGTAACGAACCGGGTCTTCCGTCTTCCGATCCAATAACTCAATTCTTCTGTACTTGTGCGGAATGCGATGCTTGGCGCTACAATCAGTTCCATGCACCACTTGCGCCAATTAACTCGAGTTCGTCGTTTCCAATGAACGACGAATCTACAACCGCAGCTCCCAGCATTGACTCTGCCTCTGCTGCTTTCAGCGATTCTGTTGATTCAGTCGAGCCTGTTCACAATGTTGGTTCAATTGCAAGCTCATCGCTGAGCTTGGGGGGCACTCTTTCTTCAAGCAGCGAAGCAAGCAGTGTGTGGAACGCTTCTTCTTTTGCAGCTCCTGACTTTGCGTCAGCGTTGCAAGATCAACCTCTGTCTTCCACTGCAACCTTTCTCAGTCTAGGAAACTCGCCCTCCAGCATGCAAGACACAGCAGAATCTCACCAGATCGCACCTGCAAAGTCTTCTTTTCGACTCAAGGAGCAAGACGAGCAATCGAGCAGCGAAGAATCAAGCGATTCAGACGTGGTCGAAGTCGTCTCTTCAAAACGAACGAAACGATCGTGGTATGGTCACTCTGAGGGGCGAAAGGAAGCACCGAGTGAGCAGCTTCCACCGAAGATTGACTCCGCTGGGCGATCTATGCCCATCGTTTGCGGCAACAACTTTGGTCTCAATCCTCCGCGCCAGCGTCCTATCTACCGTGTAAGAACATCTCAAACACGACGGCGGTGGCGCAAACAGTCAACGCCACACCGAGCTCCAATTCGCCCATTGTCACCACGGCCAGAACGTGGACATCCTGATTTTCAAGATGTTGGTGAAGACTCTGATGAGTATGAAGGCGAACAAGCTGAAGAAGACCTTGGCTCAACTCGCAAAGCACAGCGGACTGCTCGAGCCGAACGGCCCGAGAACATCGCCACTGAAGAACAAACGAGTCAGTATTGGAGCGCTGAATCAACTCGACTCGCGAAGCTGAACTTGGATTCTGCGCGCTTTGCCGAACCCGTCAGCATTGACCAGCTCAAACGATCAGTGTCTGAGTTCCGGCGCGCAATGTCCTTCCCTCAGCAACTGCGGCTTGCATGCTGCGTCTGTGGCGAGAACAAACCTGCGAGTGAAGTCGCTGAACTTCGTCTGCCCAAGGCTCCATTTTCTGCGCGCATTGTGCGTCAATTATGTATTTCAGTTTGTCTTTCTGACTTGTTTATTTTCAGCCTCTGATACCAGCATCACTGTTGGCGGCCATGAAAGATCGACTGGTGGAACGCAGTGAAGTGCCTCCTGCAACCTTTGTTGCTGGCTCTCTTCTGCAACAGCATTTCAAAGGACTAGCGCTCGAGACTCGCTATGGCGCAATCGATCAAGAAAAGTCTACCTTTCAGCCCTGCACTTCCTGTTCGAAGGCACTGCAAGGGAACACTGATAAGCCTCCGCGGTTTGCTCTGGCCAATTTCTTAAGCCGTGGCGCGGCGCCTCCTGAGCTATGCGGATTGACTTGGGCGGAAAGACGGTTGATTGGCCTGTTTCGGGCTAACATGTATCTCCTGACAATACAAGGGACATTCAAGCGCAGGTTCCCTGACACAGCGCCAGTTCGATCCACCTCCGAGCTGGAAGAGCTTGATTGTTTGCAGTGGAAACTCAAGGGCCACTGTCTCGGTTTGTCTGCGTTTAGTTTCTGGTTTCAAGCTGAATGAATGTTGTTGTTGCTTTGTGTCTTTTGCAGCCGTTCCTCAGCACACATCCTCAGTATTCACCGAGACCACGAAAATCACGTTGCCTCCAAAGCCTGAAGAATTGAACTCTTTCATTCAGGTCGTATTGTCATTGATTCTGATTCTGACGTGTGTTGTACTTCCAGGTGCAATTTCTATCTTCTGGGCAGGAGATTCCCGATGCAATTGTGTTCCGCAAGCTGCTTGCTGTGCGTCGAGACAAAGTCCTCGCTGCTCTTCGCTGGCTCTGTCAAAACAACCGAGTTTACCAAACTCATTGCGACATTTCCAATGCCAACGCCGACTGTTACGCTCAGAATGATGTGCCGCGAGCGGTGTATCGCAACATCAGCGTGGTCAATCAGCGGCCTGTGCGTGATCAGCAGAGCTCTTATGCACAACCTGACGATTGCGCTGATGATGAGACTGTCGTGGAAAGCAATGCTGATGGTGATGTCGACTGTCCGCTGGAGATGCGTGGGCTCGCTGATACAAATGCGCGTGCTGTGCTGGACGAGGACATCGAGCGAAAAGCCACACAAAACTCCGGATTGAACTCGGTGCTGTATGTCCCCGCGGGCCGGCCAGTCTCTGACTACAACAATGCAAACCTGTACTACGGCACCTTCGCGGATTTGTATCCCTACGCGTCAGGTGGGCCTGATGATCCTCGGCGACCAACCAAACTTTCCTTGGCTGCTTACGCGCAACACTGGATGTATGCAGCGGACGACGCGCTTCGCACGGATCGATTATATCCCTATTTTCTTTTCAATGTCCTGCAACGCCACAGAGCGCAGAGCTCAGCCTTCACTTCTCTTCGCTTGCACCGCTTTGACCGTTTCTCGAACATTCTCGACTCACTCCACCCTGACAAGCTGAAAATTGCTGTTCAAGAGCTGCATCAAGCGCAGAAGAGCGGACAGTTTGGACGGTTGAACGATATCAGCGACACTGCATTGCGATCGGAGGTTATGCGCATTTTCCGCGAGATTCGCGCGATTGGTGGTCGTCTGCCACTCAACGAATCAGCCAAATTGGTGGCTCGCAAAGAGATTCTCGCCTTGACTCTGCGCTATGGACCGGCAGACTTTTTCATGACTGTGAATCCAAACGATGAGAATTCTGCGCTTCTGCTGCATTTTGCTGGTGAAACAATCGCCCTGGACCTCGAAGATCCTGACAAACCACTCGATGCACCTTCAGCTGCTCAACGCCGTGCGATTTTGGGCCGTGACCCTTTTGCTGCAGCTTTGTTCTCTCACACGCTAATGCGGGCTGTCAATTTTGCACTGCTGGGCGTGGATCATCAAGAGGGAGAGGAGGTCGGGCTGTTCGGCAAAGTTGAGGCCGTGCACTGGAACTCGGAAGAGCAGAACCGAGGTTCCTTGCACTGGCACGGCCTCATCTGGTTGTCGAACAAGCCCGATCCTCGCGTCTTCTCGGCTTGGCTCTCATCGCCCGAATTTCAAGCCCGCCTGTTTGCGTATTTGGACAGTGTGGTCATGCAGCAGCCGCCGGCTCTGAGCACTCGTGGCATGCTCCGCAATCCACAAGCAAATTCTGTCGATCCTGAAGAATATCACTGTCCGCTCAAGAAAGTCTACTTGGACGACCACCCTTCGCTACAACGACCAACGAATCCTGCTGCGTTCGCTTCTGATGAACAGTGGTGCGAGCATGTTGCTGCAACTCTGGATCAACTGATCCCGCTCGTGCAAACCCACTCAAGACTGCATACTCACACCTGCAAAAAACCAGCCATGCTGCGAGCTAAGCTGATTGATGAGAAAGAGGCTGAAAAGCAAGCATTGGCGCTAGCCAAGGATCCGAATAACGTGCAAGAATGTCCTACCTGTCGCTTTCATTTCCCTCGCACATTGCATGAAGCAACGCACATCGACAAAGATGGAGATGTCATGATTGAGCGTCGGCATCATTGGACTAACTCGTTTTCTCCCTTGCTGACTTACTGCTTACGCTGCAACGTCGATGTTCGCACTTTGTGGGGCAATTCTGGTGATGCATTAGCTGCCATGTTTTACATCACCAATTATGTTTCAAAGGTATGATATGACTCTCATTACGATTCTGTATGTCAATTCATGTCGTGCAGCTCCAAACTCGCCTGAACTCCAAGCTTCAAGTGATGGAAATTGCTCACAAACGGGTTTGCCAAGCATTGGAAGCGCAAGCCAAACCGCAGACGTCAAGCATGCAAGACAGTCTCGCTTCTGCTGGTGCTGATTCAAAAGAATCATCGGGACGAGCTGCTGCTGATTCTAAGCAATCATCGCGTTCGGCTGAAGAGTTCTCCACGGACGCGACGACCACGAAGCGCTTTTGTGCATCCCTGTTCAATTTGATTCAGGTGAAACACCATAATCTAAGTAGAAATCTGATTTTGGTTTGCTTTGTAATGTGATCAGAGAGATGCCGAACTTTCTGGTCAAGTGATCACTGCTTGTCTTGGTGGTTTGCCTGATCGCATCTGCAACAAGAAGTTTGTCACTGCATACTTGTACGATGTTGTTCGGGAAATCGAGCAAGAAGACATCGCGCGCGGACTGGCAGACCCAGGCGATTTCAAGACTACATCTACTGACGCTTCGTTGTCCGTCAAAATCGAAGCCGATGGCACTGCGGCAAGCTTGCTTATCGACTACATGTATCGGCCAGCTGGACTTGACGAGCTCTGCATTTATGACTACCTGATGTATTTCGAGAAAGTGGCAAAAGGAGACAAAAAATCAGGTGAACTGGTTAGCGTTGATTGTCATTGAATAACGTGACAAATGTTCTTGCTTTCATCAGATGTGGTGTACGCTTTCTTGGACCAGCACCCTCAAGCCGAATGTCGACGCTTGCGCAGACGGCTGTTTGGATCGTCCATGATTCCTTTCTTCTACATGCCAACCATTCCATCTCGTGCAAAAGAACCAGAAAAGCACGCTAGACTGGTCACGATGTTGCTGAAACCTTTCAGAGAGCTGAGTGATCTTCGTCCCATTGAACTGAGCTGGATCCAAGTTTTGGAGGATCTTGAACTGTCCATTTCACCAGAGGGAACGCAACCCAATGCTCGACTGTTCCGCATCCTGCAGAATGCTGAAGCAATTGGTGCCCGCGCTGATGCACACCAATCGGACTTGGATCGACGCCGGCGCGCGAAAACTGCAACAGGCTACGATCCCGTTAACAGCGCATTCTCTGGCTCGCTATCAGACGACGAAGCTGACGCTGCAGGAGCAGAAGAGGATAGTGCTTATGCTGAGCAAGACTGCAAATCTGCTCTTGCAAATGACACTTTGACCTTTCACCCTCTCAAAGACGATGGTTTCATGTCAAGCGCGGTTTCGGACGCATCGCTTGGTTATCGCACTCTGGCTGTTCCCAAACTTCCTCGGGACGAGAACAGTGTGCAAACAATTTCTGCTTCGATCCGGGACGCGAGCAAGCAGTGGAAGCTTGAAGTTGCAACGCAGCGCGATGAAATGACAAAGCGCCTGGAAGCAAACCAGGTTCGGAAGGTATCGGATTTCCCCGATGCACCAGAACAACCGCCACGCGCTGAGGCCCGCTCCTTTGCTGCTGCTTCGATTGCTGACTTCATCTCGTCCATGCCCTCCGAACAGAGATTCAACAAGGAGCAAGCGCACGCCTTCACCATCGTCGCTCAACGGCTCATGGATGAAATGGTGTTTGAGAAATCTCCGCAATCGATTGCGAAGCCAGAGCAATTACTCATGTTTCTCTCGGGAGAGGCTGGTACTGGAAAAACTTATGTGGTCGAGCAACTGGCAAAATTTCTGGAACAGCGTGGCTGCCCAGGGTGGATGCAGTGCTTCGCGTTTACGGGTAGCGCTGCCGTTGCGATTCGTGGTCGAACTCTGCATTCTGCACTGGGTCTTGGGTTCTGCGATGAGATGGGCGTCGTGCGCAAAGGCCGCTCCAGCAGAGAACCGTTGAAACGCATGTTGACTAATCTGCGTCTTCTTGTCGTCGATGAAGTCAGCATGATCGAGCCAAGCATGCTGGGGCAGTTGTCTACCATTCTGCAGCAAGTTCAGCACCCAAACAATCAAGATGCTCACTTTGGCAAGCTTCACGTGCTGTTTCTGGGCGATTTTTCGCAACTCAACCCGGTGGGGAGAAAATCTCTCTACCAACTGAGTGCTGGAGGGAAAGGGCAATCAATTTCATCTGTTCACGGCCGCAATATGTGGGAGCTTGTCAACATTGTGGTGCGGCTTGAGCGAAATCAACGCTGTGCTGATCAAGCATACCTGAGCATGCTTCGTGGAGTGCGAATGGGGCAACCGACAGCAGAGCATGAAGCTCTTCTGCGATCACGCATGCAGAGTTCTTTGATGGCTGAGCGCTCTGAAAAGCTGGCAGAAGGCAATTTGATTGCTGTGTCCGCCATTGATGCGCAATTGGCAAAGTTTGGACAGTTAGAGTGCCCCACTGTCGTCGGCATGTGCGAAATTCGAGCTGGTGTTGCTGTCGAGCGGCTCTTGCAAGCAGCGGAACGGACCAAGCAGCATTTGTTCATTGCTAGATCTCACGATCTTCGACAAGCAAACGGCACACGCTTGGCGTTACCTGCGCGTCTGCAATCTCGCTTGTGGCGAATCAAGGACTCTTTGTTGCGCTATTCACTGGGCAAGCTGCCTCTGCTTCCTGGTGCCTGGTATGTCGTCACTGAGAATTCAGCGTTTGCGCCCGAGCTTGGCATCGCCAAAGGCAGTCAACTTCGGTTGGAACGCATTCTGCTTGACCCGGAAGAACCAGGTTACGATGCAACTTCAACGACTGTGAATCTGCAGCGCGCACCAACCCTCATTATGCACCACCCCAACTCAAGGCTTTTGCGCCCTTTGAAAGGCATGCCTGACGTCCACACAATACCAGTCACCGCAGTCAGCATCTCAGCTGCCGTTCCCATGTCGTTGCTCTTTGGTCGCAAAATCAGCTCGGCAGCAGCGAAAAGCATGGACAGCTCAAACGAGGAACTCAAAGATTCAATGAAGTTCGCCAAAACCTACTGCACCAAATGCAAAGTCAAGCGCAAGCCGAAAGGTGCTAGGCTCTGTTTGGACTGCAAAGCGGATGTTCACGGCAAGAAAGCTTCTGGTCCGACCTGGACCATCGTTCGCGAACAATTCCCGCTGCGCCCTGCATGTTCTCATACAGCCCACACAGTCCAGGGCATGACTTTTCGAGCTGGCGGCGCGATTGACCTCAACTCGCAATCCAGCCCCAGCAACTTTGCTTATGTACTCTTGAGCCGCGTGACGAAGACCGAAGATCTGCTCATACTGCGTGACTTCAACTTTCGCGTTCTACGCCGCAAACCCAACGCTGAATTGCTCCAAGAAGAAGCACGGCTCCAAGACTTAGCAGATTCTACTGCCGCTCGCTTTGCGGCGCTGTTCAAAGAACACTGCCACATGTATGAACAGGAGGAGAACAAACTCGAACAAAAAATCGAATCCAAACAGTCCTCTCTCGTAAGCGATTAGTTTTCTTCTTGCGCTCTTCTGCTTGTCCTTCAAATTTTCTGTTCTGACAGCTGCCTGAAAGCAGCACATCAGCGATTCAACCGGACCCTGTGACTGACGACCGAGTGCAAACTGTGACTCTGGCATGTTTAACTCGGTCAACTCGCCGAGGACAAGATTTCCACTCGGGTTATTACGCGGCAAACTCTGCGCTGGTCATGCGTGAGGAAGCGAAAAGACTGCTGCTCAACGCACCTGCTCGGTTGCTGGTGGGACCAGGATTCATCGGCACAAATCGCTTGCAACCTTCAGCAGCCAATCGCAAGAGCTTCGCAGAGCGACTGGAGTCCGAATTCCAGACCCGATTGCGCCAAGCGCACCAAACAGCGACTGCTCCTGTTAATCTGACTTTATCCGATATCGAAATCCTGCTGGACGACCCTTCAATTCCTGTGATCAGCTCGACTCTCGCTGCACGAACCCTGCTTCGACACGGTACTCGCGATCACCACATTGATCTGCTATTGGAGCAGCTCGCCCAGGACCGATTCGCTGTCTGTCTTCTCAACTTGACGCAACCCGGATCTGCTGCAGCAGACGATTGGATTTCCGTCATTCTGCTCCAGCCCTTGATCAAATCAGCCAACCCTCATCAGTTTTTGGTCTATGTCTGCAACTCCCAGCAATCCCATCAATCTAGCGATGACAAGGATCACACTTCCACTGTGGCAGCTTTGATTCAAACTCTGCGTCTCTACGCGCAAACACAACGATTCTACTCCGAACTGTTTCTCGCTCTGGTCAATTTGGAAACTCTGGGAGAGCAGGCTCAGCCTGGTACTGTTGTTTATCGCAGTCTCTGGGCTAAAACGTTAACAAGCGTGCGACTCAAGCTTCCTGACATCACAACCGAATTGCACGATCGCATGGAGCTTGACTTGAATGCAAAAGGCCTATCTCTGTTTGACTTGGAGGCTACCACTGACTCCACGATCATGCCTTACATCGAAGCACTTTCGGCGGACACCATCGCTTGGGTTCAGCACTCTATGTTTGTTCCAACAGCAAAGCAAGCAGTCAAGCACTCTCTGGCGCTTTTCACAACTTTTATGCGACACGCCAAACTCGATGACATCTCCGCTACTCTGAAGAACATCTCTTGGGCAAATTGGCAGTCGATTCAACTTGCACTTGCTTCGCTGCCAGCTCTGGTTCGTGCCGCCGCGGATGATCTTTGGAGACTTGTCTCCTCACAAAATCGCGCTGATCTTGGACTATTGCTTCAACTCCAGCGTGAAGATCTGCTTGTCGAACAGTTGTTGCATGATGATGATCATCAGTAGATTCGAATGTCTTGCTTCGAAGTTCGCAATTGCAAATACGAATTCAAAAATTCAGTCTCCTTTGTCTGCGCCAGCTGACCCCAGAAAGTTGTGCTCGCTTGAATCCGCATCGCCAGACGGATGCCAGTCGTGAGCCGTCAGGCTGAGAGAGTTTCCAAGTCGCGATTTTCGGCCTTTTGACTCGCTCAGTAAATCAGAAATGTGCTTATTAAAACACCCCTGTGGCCTTTGAAAACCGCACAAATTCTTTCAATTCAAAATCCGATGACACTTGAGCCTCCAATTCGACCTTGCTTGCATGATCGGTTGTGCATCTACTTCATTTACAATCTGAGGGTTGACAAAACATTGGATCGCTTCAATTTAATTTACAGTTTTGAAAAAACGTGAAGTCTGAACTTTGGCTCTGAATGGCTCCGCCGACAGAGGGCTTCCGGTGTTTTGTCAAGGTCCAGTTTGTAAAGTACAGTGTCTAATTACTGTCCGTGCACGACGCTTTCCACCAGACCTTGAAGTGTCATCGGAAAGTCAAATGACGGTTCAAGCAGTCAGCTCGTTGCGTGGTTTGGCAGTCTCGGCTGCTCAGTTTCCACTACCATTGCATCACGAGCATGTCCGGTGTTGGGTGATTCTT
>Ga0134125_10004545_pt1 | contig 15849 bp, 15 predicted proteins | sample KB31751_FD_96464 | JGI IMG/M metagenome (GOLD analysis project Ga0134125, IMG submission 96464) | Terrestrial soil microbial communities with excess Nitrogen fertilizer from Kellogg Biological Station, Michigan, USA - KB3-175-1 | ecosystem: Environmental > Terrestrial > Soil > Unclassified ... | reverse complement strand
CACGGCTGTTCGCGTACCTGGCCGAGCGCCAGGATGCCCGCCTCGCCGGGATTGAGGATCGGGGTGCCGCCATCGATGCCGAAGACGCCGATGTTGGTGATTGAGAACGTTCCCCCGCGCAGGTTCTCCGGCGCCGTCTTGCCCGCCTTGGCGGTGGTCGCCAGCTCTCCCAGCGCCGTGGCCAGCGCCCGGAAGTCCAGTCCCTGCGCCTCCTTGATGTTGGGCACCATGAGCCCGCGTGGTGTTGCGGCGGCGATGCCGAGGTTCAGGTAGTTCAGCTGGACGATCTCCTGCGCCTGGGCGTCCCAGCGCGAGTTCAGCGTGGGCTGTCGCTCCAGGGCGATGCACACGGCCTTCGCCGCGATCGTCAACGGCGTCAGCTTCACGTCGCGGTAGGCACGATCCGCGCGCAGCCGCGCGAGCAGCTCCATCATCGGCGTGACGTCGATCGTGAGGAACTCGGTGGCATGCGGCGCGGTGAAGGCGCTGTCCACCATCGCCTGCGCGGTGTGCTTCCGGATGCCCTTGATCGGCGTGCGCACCTCCCGCGGGGCACCGCCCAGGGTCCGCACCGGGCCGGCGGCCTCGGCGACGGCGGTGGACGGGGTGGCGACCGGGGCCGGCTCCTCCTGGGGTGCACCCTGTCCCCGGGCCGCGGTGACGTCGTCGCGGGTGATCAGTCCATAGGGACCGGTCCCCGTGACCCCGTCGAGGTCGACGCCCAGGTCGCGGGCGAACTTGCGCACCGGAGGTGTGCAGCGCGGCCGCTCCCCCGCGCCGGTGGCCGGCGCGGACGGTGACGGCGCGGACGCAGCCGGCGGTGCGGCCTCCTGTGTCGGCGGGGCTGGTGGGGCCTGGACCGGGGCACCGGTGGACCCGGTCGCGGGGCTCGCGGCAGCCGCCGTCGGTGTCGATGCCGTCGTCGGTGCCACCGTGTTGCGGCGTGGTTTCCGCGCCGGGCGCTTGCCGGTGTCGACGGCTGCACCGTAGCCCACCAGGGTCGGTTCGCGCTTGGCGGGGGCCCCGGAGGACTCCTGCGTGGCTGCCGGAGCGGCGTCGTCGGCTCCGTCCTCTGCGGGGACGTCGAACGAGACGATGGGGTTGCCGACCTCCACCACGGTGCCGGGTTGTTCGTGCAGTTCGGTCACGACGCCGGAGTACGGGCTGGGCAGTTCGACCACGGCCTTGGCGGTTTCCACCTCGGCGATTACCTGGTTGAGCTGGACGGAGTCGCCGACGGCGACCTTCCAGTTGACGATCTCGGACTCGGTCAGGCCTTCGCCGAGGTCGGGGAGCTTGAAAACCTTCAACACGGTGCTCATCTAGCCTTCCAGGGAGCTCAGGGAATTGGGGCGGTCCATCGCCCGGTCCACGCCGTCGAGGATGCGGTCCAAGTCGGGCACGTGGTGCAACTCGAGCTTGGAGTACGGGTAGGGGATGTCGAAGCCGGTCACCCGCACCGGTGCGTGCTCGAGGTGGTAGAAGCAGCGTTCGGTGATGCTCGCCGCGATCTCGGCCCCCAGGCCCAGCGTCTGGCCGGCCTCGTGGGTGACGACCAGCCGCCCGGTGCGCTTCACCGAGGACTCCACGGTGGCGTAGTCGACCGGGGAGAGCGAGCGCAGGTCGATGACCTCGACCGAGATGCCCTCGTCCTCGGCCGCGGTGGCGGCATCCAAGGCGGTTTTCACCAGGGCCCCGTAGGCCACGAGCGTGACATCGGTTCCGGCCCGGCGTACGACGGCGCGGTCCAGCCCGGGACCGGTCACGCCGGCGTCGAGGTCGACCTCGCCGCGTTCGTGGTACCGGCGCTTGGGCTCGAAGAACACAACGGGATCGTCGCAGGCGATGGCCTGCTGCAGCATCACGTACGCATCCTGGGGCGTGGAGGGTGAGACCACGCGCAGTCCCGCGGTGTGCGCGAAGTAGGCCTCCGGGGATTCGGAGTGGTGCTCGGGCGAGCCGATGCCGCCGCCGAACGGAATGCGAATGGTCAGGGGCATGGAGACCTGCCCGTGGGTGCGGAAGTGCAGCTTGGCGACCTGGCTGACGATCTGGTCGAAGGCCGGATAGACGAAGCCGTCGAACTGGATCTCCACCACGGGACGGAAGCCGCGGTAGGCCATGCCCACCGCGGTGCCCACGATGCCCGATTCGGCCAGCGGGGTGTCGATGACCCGGTGCTGGCCGAAGTCCTTCTGCAATCCGTCGGTGATGCGGAAGACGCCGCCGAGCTGGCCGATGTCCTCGCCCATCAGCACGACTTTCGCGTCGGCTTCCATGGATTGGCGCAGGCCCGCGTTCAGGGCTTTGCCGAAGGTCAGCGTGCTCATCGCGCTCCCCCTTCCGTCGCCGATCCGGCGTCGGCGAATTGCTGTTGGTAGAGAGCGTAGTGCTCGCGTTGGCGCTCCAGGGTCGCGTGCGGCTGCGAGTAGACGTTCTCGAACACGTCCATCGGGTCGGGGTCCTGCAGCCCGATGATGGCCTTGCGGAGCTTGGCGGCCACGGCATCGGCGACGGCGGTGGCCGAGGCCTCCAGTTCCGCGATGTCGACGCCGAGCCCGTCCAGGTGCTTCTCGATCCGCTCGATCGGGTCCTTGGCCGCCCAGAGGTCCAGTTCGTTGGCGTCGCGGTAGCGGGTGGGGTCGTCGGCGGTGGTGTGCGGGCCCATCCGGTAGGTGACGGCCTCGATGAACGTCGGGCCGTTGCCGGTCCGGGCCCGGTCCAGGGCGATGCGGGTGGCGGCCAGGCAGGCCAGCACGTCGTTGCCGTCCACGCGCAGGCTGGGGATGCCGAAGCCCACGGGCCGGTCGGCGATGTGCGTGTTGCTCTGCAGCTGCACCGGTTCGGAGATCGCCCAGTGGTTGTTCTGGCAGAAAAAGACCACGGGGGCCTGGTAGCTGGCGGCGAAGACCATCGCCTCGTTGACGTCGCCCTGGCTGGTGGCCCCGTCGCCGAAGAACGTGATCGCGGCCTGCGATCCGCCGTCGTACTTGATGCCCATGGCATAGCCGGCGGCATGCAGGGTCTGGGCCCCGATGATGATCTGCGGCGTGGCCATGTTCTTGCCGAAGGGGTTCCACCCGCTGTAGGCATTGCCGCGCCACACGCGCAGGATGTCCTCGGCCTCGACGCCGCGGCAGTAGGCCAGCCCGGTCTCGCGGTAGGAGGGGAAGATGAAGTCGTCGTCCTCGAGGGCGCGCCCGGCACCGATCTGGGCCGCCTCCTGGCCCAGCAGCGGTGGCCAGAGGGCGAGTTCGCCCTGGCGCTGCAGTGCGGTGCCCTCCTGGTCGATCCGGCGGATGGCCACCATGTCGGTGTACAGGCGGCCCAGCGCCGCCGGGTCGACGTCGGTGATCCAGGGGTCGAATTCCTCGTGGGGGGTGCGCCGGCCGTCGGGGTCGATGAGCTGGATGAGCCCCGCGTCCGGACCGCCCGCTGCCTGTGGCGTGTTCATGGTCTCCGCTGCGTCCTTCGTTGTTCGTCGGCCGGATCGCCGGGTGCCGGAGGGGTGTTCCGGTGCCCGAGCGGCAGGCCCGGCATCCTCGTCGAGCCTGTACTGTGACCATACTCACAAGGGGCAGTGCGCACAACCATGTACTGGATGGTTGAGCAGGGTGCCCAATGGAAGGCGAGGCCTACCTGCTATTGTTGCGCACTATGAACGATTTGGATGAGACCGACCGCCGCCTGCTCGACGCGCTCGTGCAGGACCCGAAGGCGACCACGGTGGCCCTGGCCACCACGCTCGGGCTGTCCCGGAACACCGTGCAGGCACGGATGACCCGGCTGGAGAACCACGGCGCGTTCCTCTCGTTCGAGCGCCGCATCAACCCGGCCGCGCTCGGCTACCCGTTGACCAGCTTCGTGCACATCCACGTGCAGCAGAAGAAGCTCGGCGAGATCACCACCGCCTTGGCCCGCATCCCCGAGGTCGTGGAGGCGCACGGGCTCAGCGGGACGGCCGACATCCTGGCCAGTGTCGTCGCCCGCGGGGCGGAGGACCTCTTCCGGGTCCACGGGGCCATCATGGACATCGACGGCATCGAACGCGCCGACACGTCCTTGTCGATGGCCGAGCTGATCCCGCACCGCATGCGCCCGCTGCTGGGCAGCCGGGAGCCGTAGGCAGGACCCCGGGCGCCCCGGGCACGGCGAAGGGGCCGGATCCGCGGATCCGGCCCCTCGTCGTCGTCCCCGCAGGTGGCGGGGACGGATCCGGTGCTAGTGTTCGACGGCCTTCTCGGCGCCGACGCCGGTGAGCGAACGGACCTCCATCTCGGCCTGCTTGGCCGGGTCCTCCTTCGACTTGCTCAGCACCGTGCCGAGCCAGCCCAGCAGGAACGCCAGCGGGATGGAGATGATGCCCGGGTTGCTCAGCGGGAAGATCGCGAAGTCGGCACCGGTGATCATCGACTTCTCGGTGCCGGAGACGACCGGCGAGAAGGCGATGAGCACGATGGCGGTGGCCAGTCCCCCGTACATCGACCACACGGCCCCCTGGGTGGAGAAGCGCTTCCAGTACAGCGAGTAGACGATGGTCGGCAGGTTCGCCGACGCCGCGACAGCAAACGCCAGCGCGACCAGGAAGGCCACGTTCTGGCCCTGCGCGCCGATCCCGCCGAGGATCGCGAGGATGCCGATGACCACGACGGTGCGCCGGGCGACCTTCATCTCCTGCGCCGGGGTCGTGCGGCCCTTGGCCACCACGTTCGCGTAGATGTCATGGGCGAACGAGGCCGCCGCGGTGATCGTCAGCCCGGCCACCACCGCGAGGATCGTGGCGAACGCGACCGCGGAGATGACCCCGAGCAGGATCGGGCCGCCGAGCTCGAACGCCAGCAGCGGTGCCGCCGAGTTCACGCCGCCGGGGGCGTTCGCGATCCGCTCCGGGCCGATGAGCGCCCCGGCACCGTAGCCGAGCACCAGGGTGAACAGGTAGAACGCGCCGATGAGCCAGATGGCCCAGACGACCGACTTGCGGGCCTCCTTGGCGGTGGGGACCGTGTAGAAGCGCATCAGCACGTGCGGCAGGGCGGCGGTGCCGAGCACCAGGGCCAGGGCCAGGGAGATGAAGTCGAGCTTGGACGTCTCGGTCTTGCCGTACGCCAGGCCCGGGTCCAGCAGGGCCGGGTTGCCGGCCGTGGCGACGGCGTCGCCCAGCAGGCTCGAGAGGTTGAAGCCGTACATCGACAGCACCCAGATGGTCATGATGAACGCACCGGCGATGAGCAGGCACGCCTTGATGATCTGCACCCAGGTGGTGCCCTTCATGCCGCCGACCAGCACGTAGACGATCATCAGCGCGCCGACGACCGTGATGACCAGCGACTGGCCCAGCCGCCCGTCGATGCCCAGCAGCAGCGAGACCAGGGCCCCGGCACCGGCCATCTGCGCCAGCAGGTAGAACAGGCACACGGCCAGTGTGGTGATGGCCGCCGCGATGCGGATGGGGCGCTGCTTCAGGCGGAAGGAGAGCACGTCGGCCATGGTGAACTTGCCGGTGTTGCGCAGCATCTCGGCGACCAGCAGCAGGGCCACCAGCCAGGCGACCAGGAACCCGATCGAGTACAGGAAGCCGTCGTAGCCGTTGATGGCGATGGCCCCGCAGATGCCCAGGAAGGACGCGGCCGAGAGGTAGTCCCCGGCGATCGCCGTGCCGTTCTGGGTGCCGGTGAAGGAGCGCCCGCCGGCGTAGTAGTCGGCGGCTGTCTTGTTGTTCTTGCTCGCCCGCAGCACCACCACGAGGGTGACGCCGACGAAGAGGGCGAAGATGCCGATGTTGACGAACGGGTTGCCCACCGAGGTGGATTCCGCGGCGGCCGCCAGCGGCACCGCGGCGGTCGTGGCCAGGACGGTCATTTCAGGTCTCCTTGGTCAACGGTGGCTTCGAGGCGTTCGCGCAGCGCGGTGGCCTTCGGGTCGAGTTTCTTGTTCGAGAAGTGGACGTAGGCGGCGGTGATGCCGAACGTCGAGACGAACTGCAGCAGCCCCAGGACCAGTCCGACGTTGATGTTGCCGGCGAGCTTGATCGACATGAAGTCGTGCGCGTAGTCGGCCAGCAGCACGTAGGCGAAGTACCAGACCAGGAACGCGACGGCCATCGGGAAGACGAAGCTGCGGTGGGTGCGGCGCAGCTCCTGGAACTCGCCGCTGGCCTGGACGGCCATGAATTCCCCGGCGGCCTCGCGCGGGTGGTCGCCGGTCCGGGTCCCGGCGTCGACGCCGGGACCGGCCAGGTCCTCCGGTAGTGGTTCCGGGGTGGTGGGGTGTGCCATTTCTTCCTCCTCAACGTGGTGGCACCGTCCGTGCGCTGCCCGATGTCGTCGCCGGGGCAGCACGCGGAGGGGTGACTTCCATCACTCTCGGGGATGGTGCCGCCGGAGTGAAGTGCGCCACAGGCCCGCGTGGTCCAGCGGTGCCGACCATGCGCCGAGCGGTCGGCCCACCCGCCGAACGGTCATCGCGCCGGCGCCGGCGACGCGGCCCGCGGGCCCGGCGGCGCCCGTCTAAGCTGTCTGCATGCTGTCCCTCGCCACCCAGACCATCCTGATCATCGCGATCCTGACGATCTCCGTGGCCGTGGTCTGCTACCTCGGCTTCCGCATCCTGCGCGCCTCCCGCGACCTGGGCACCGACGCTGACCGGGCTACCTACGAAACGCTGCACCGCGTCTCGCAAGCCGCCCCGCACTTCACCGCCGGCCTGCAGGCCGAGGGCGCCTCCCGGGCGGCCCGGCACCTGCGGGACGTGCTCGGGTGCGAGGGGCTGGCCATCACCAGCACGACGGCGGTGCTCGCCCTCGATGGGCCGCTCGCCGATTCCGGTGGCCCGGGCAGCGCCGAACTCGAACACCACGCGGCCCAGGCGGTCCGGGCCGCCCGCACCCAGGTGGTCCGCGGCGGTGGCGTGGACGGGGTCTACGCGCCGATCCTGGTCCGCGGCAACGCGGTGGGCACCGTGGTCGCCCTGGCCCCGCGGGCGAATGCCGGGCTGGTCCGGGCCACCAGCGAACTGGCCGCCTGGGTCGCCGCGCAGTTGGGCCTGGCCGAACTGGACGAATCCCGCGCCCTGCTCATGGAGGCCGAGGTGCGCGCCCTGCGCGCCCAGATCAGCCCGCACTTCATCTACAACAGCCTCAACGCGATCGCCTCCTTCATCAACACCGACCCGCAGCGGGCCCGGACGCTCGTGGTCGAATTCGCCGACTTCACCCGGTACTCGTTCCGCCGGCACGGGGACTTCACCACGCTGGCCGAGGAGCTGCAGGCGATCGACCGGTACCTGCTGCTGGAGAAGGCCCGGTTTGGGGACCGCATCCGCGTCTCGCTGGCCATCGCCCCCGAGGTGCTCAGCACCGTCATCCCGTTCCTGTCCCTGCAGCCGCTGGTGGAGAACGCGGTCCGGCACGGGCTGGAGGGCAAGGCCGGCGGCGGGCTGATCGGCATCACCGCCTCCGATGCCGGGGCGTTCGCCGAGATCACCGTCGAGGACGACGGGCTGGGCATCGACCCCGAGGCCCTGCGCGCCGTCCTGGCCGGCACCGCCGACGGAGTGCATGTGGGCCTGCGCAACGTCGACGTGCGCCTGCGCCAGCTCTACGGCGAGGGCCACGGCCTGATGGTGGACACCGGCCCGGGGGCCGGGACGCTCATCACCTTGCGGATCCCCAAGTTCCAGCCCGGGTACGACGCCGGTCCCCCGGCCTGAGCGCGGCCGTCTGGGCCCCCCGGCCTGGGTGCCGCCGCTCACATCGCTGCCTAGACTGGGGGGCATGATCAATGTCGTCGTCGCCGATGATGAGCTGCCCGCCGTCGAGGAACTGGCCTTCCTGCTCGACGGCGATGCCCGTGTGGGCCAGATCCACCGGGCGACCTCGGGGGCCGCGGCCCTGAAGGCCCTGGAGGAATTCGACGTCGATGCCCTCTTCCTGGACATCCACATGCCCTCCCTGTCCGGGTTGGACATCGCCCGGGTGATCTCGCGCTTCAGCCGGCCCCCCGCCGTCGTCTTCGTCACCGCCGACGAGGCGCAGGCCCTGGAGGCCTACGAGTTAGCCGCGGTGGACTACGTGCTCAAGCCGATCCGCCCCGAGCGGCTGGCCGAATCGGTCCGCCGCGTCTGCGAGCTGCTCCAGGAGGGGCCCGCCGAACCGGAGGTCGTCACCGTCGACCAGGGCGGGATCACCAAGATGATCCGCCGCGACGAGATCCGCTATGTCCAAGCCCAGGGCGACTACGCCCGGCTGCACACCGCGGATGCGAGCTACCTGATCCGCGTCCCGCTCAACGACCTCGAACAGCAGTGGGGCCCGGCCGGGTACCTGCGCATCCACCGCGGCTACCTGGTGGCGATGGGCCGGGTCGAGAAGGTCAGGATGACCCCGGGCAAGGCGGCCGTGGTCCTCGGCGACGTCGAGCTGCCGGTCAGCCGGCGGGCCCTGCCGCTGCTGCGCGAGCAGCTGGCCGCCAACCGGATCCGGCCGCTGTGACCGGGCCGGGCACGCCGCCGCCTGCTGGCCGGCCCCCGGCCGCGGGGCGGGTGCGGGTGACCGCCCCGGAGGGCGCCCCGCTGGGGCTGGCCCGGCGGCGGGCCGCCGACGACCCGGCGGCGGAGTTCTACGTCCGGTCGCTGATCCGGTCCCAGCTGCGGCTGTCCCTGTCGGTGGCGCTGGGCTTCCTGCTGCTGCTGCTCTGCCTGGCGGTCGTGGTCGCGGCGTGGCCGCAGATCCATGCCATCCGGATCCTGACGATCCCGCTGCCGTGGATCGTGCTCGGGATCGGGGTGTATCCGATCATCCTGCTCGGGGCCTTCCTGTACAACCGGGCCAGCGCCCGCTACGAAGCGCGGTACCGGGACGTGACCGGGGAATGAACGCGGGCACCTCGCTGGCGGCGATCGCCGTCGTCGTCCTGTCCACCGTGCTGATCGCGGTGCACGGGCTGCGGCTCTCGCGCACGACCGGCGACTTCTACGTGGCCTCGCGCACCGTGCGGCCCTGGTGGAACGCCTCGGCGATCGGCGGGGAGTACCTCTCGGCGGCCAGCTTCCTGGGCATCGCGGGGCTGATCGTCGTCTCCGGCCAGGACGCCCTGTGGTTCCCGATCGGCTACACGGCCGGCTACCTGATGCTGCTGCTCTTCGTGGCCGCCCCGCTGCGCCGTTCCGGGGCCTACACCCTGCCCGACTTCGCCCAGATCCGGCTGGGCAGCCGCGTCGCCCGGCTGGTCACCAGCGTGCTGGTCGTCATGGTCGGCTGGCTCTACATCGTGCCCCAGCTGCACGGGGCGGCCCTGACGCTGGGCATCACCACCGGCCTGCCGGGGTGGCTCGGCGCGGGGCTGGTCATGGCGGTGGTCTGCCTGACCGTGCTCGCCGGCGGGATGCGCTCGATCACCTTCGTGCAGGCGTTCCAGTTCTGGCTCAAGCTCGGCGCCCTGGCCGTGCCGACGGTGTTCATGCTGCTCCAGCTCGGGGTGGCCGGGCGCTCCCCCACCGGCAACGGGCTGGCCTTCGACCTGCCCCCGGCGGCGATCGGCAGCTCGGGGATCTACGGGACGATCTCGCTGATCGTGGCCCTGCTGTTCGGCACGCTGGGGCTGCCGCACGTGCTGGTCAGGTTCTACACGAACCCCGATGGGCCCTCGGCCCGGCGCACGACGGCGATCGTGCTGGGGTTGCTCTCGGTGTTCTACCTCTTCCCCACCGTCCTGGGGGTCCTGGGCCGGCTGCACCTGCCCGAGTTGGCCCTGGCCGGCAACGCGGACGCCACGGTGCTGCTGCTGCCGGAGCGGATCGTGGGTGGAACGGCCGGGAACCTGCTCACCGCGGTGGTGATCGGAGGCGCGTTCGCGGCGTTCATGTCCACCACCTCGGGGCTGGTGGTCTCGCTGGCCGGGGTGATGAGCCAGGACCTGTTCGGCGGCACGGTGCGCGGCTTCCGCTATGCGACCGTGCTGGCCAGCGTCATCCCGCTGCTGCTGGCGCTCGGCACCAGCACGCTGGCCCTGGCCGGGGCCATCGGCTCGGTGTTCGCCTTCACGGCCTCCACGCTGTGCCCCCTGCTGCTGTTGGGGATCTGGTGGCGCCGGTTGACCGCCGCGGGCGCCGTGGCGGGGATGCTCACCGGGGCGGTGGGGTGTGCGGCGGCGATGGCGGCCGCGTCCCTGGTGCCCGGGCTGTCGGGGCTCGCGCGCGAGGTGGCCGTGCAGCCGGCGGCGTGGACGGTGCCGCTGGCGTTCCTGGTCACCGTCGTCGTCTCGCTGGCCACGGCGGGGCAAACGTCCCGGACCACGACGGCGGTGATGACCCGCCTGCACGCGCCCGAACGGGCCGCCCCGGTGCCGCCGCGCCCGTAGCCGGCCCGCAGGCTTCACCGGGGGCGGCTGGACGGCCGGGGGCGGGTCAGTCGATGGAGGCCATCAGCTCGACCACGCGGTCGAGGAAGGCGTCGACCTGGCTCTCCTCGTAGCCGTCCTGGCCCACGGCTTCGCGGAAGGAGGCCCGGCGCACGGCGTCGACGCTCATCGCCACGTCCTGCTCGAAGTACTCCAGCAGCTCCCCGCACAACGTGTCGACGTCCTCGATGTTGTAGCTGGGCACGTTGCGCCGGCTGGGGCGGCGGAACCGCTGGCCGGGCTCGCGGTGGAGGCGTCCGCGCAGGATGGCGGAGAGATGGCCGACCTGTTCGAGCCAGGCGTCCTCGCCGGCGGTCTCGATGAGCGCGTCGCGCTCGCGCTGGGCGAAGACGTCCTCGAGGCGGTCCAGTGCGGCATCGACGTCCTGCGCGGCGTAGCCGCCCTTCTGCGGTTCGAAGGAGGTCCGGCGTACCAGGTGGCTGGTGACGACGCTCTCGTCGTCGCCGGTACCGTTGTAGGTGGCACGGGCCCGGGCCAGGAAGTGGTCGACCTGCTTGACGTTGTAGCCGAATTCCTTGGAGTCGACCCGTTCGAAGGGGGTCTGGGTCTTCTGCTGGGTTTCCTGGCTCACTGATCTTCCCTCAAGCTTGCATTGCACATGGCGAACATTTACCCGGCTGTCTCGTCGGACCACCGCATTACAGCAACCATCTTAGGGCAGCGGCAGCCCGATCACGCCGTCCGCGCCGGGCAGCAGCAACACCGAGATGATGTAGCCGACGGGCATCGAGAACACGACCGAGTCGAGTCGGTCCATCACCCCGCCGTGGCCTGGCAGCAGGTTGCTCATGTCCTTCAGGCCCAGTTCGCGCTTGACCATGGATTCGGCCAGGTCCCCGGCGGTCGCCGCGGCGACCGTGGCCAGGGCCAGCGGTATGCCGATCCACCAGGGCTGGCCGAGCAGGAGCGACACCGCGGCGATGCCCACGGCGACCGCCCCGGCGCAGGATCCGGCGAAGCCCTCCCAGGACTTCTTCGGGCTGATCTTCGGGGCCATGGGGTGCTTGCCGAAGAACGCCCCGACCAGGTACCCGAAGGTGTCGTTGGCCACCACGAGCAGCAGCACCATGGCCACCAGGATCCGCCCGCGGTCCTCCTGCAGGAGCAGGACGGCGAAGCTGATCAGGAACGGGACCCACAAGACGACGAAGGTGGAGGCGACCGCGGAGCGGAAGGCCCCGGCGGCGCCCTCTGCCAGGCGCCAGACCAGCACCAGCAGCACGCTGCCGGCCAGGGCGAAGCCGAGCGCTTCCGGTCCCCCGAAGTAGGCGGAGAACGGCAGGACGATCCCGGCCACGGCCAGGGGCGGCAGCGGGACCTCGGTCTTGGCCGAGACCAGGGCGCGGCTGACCTCCCAGGAGCCGATGACCGCGAACATCGCGACGATCCCGACGAAGGCCAGGGGGACGAAGAACAGCCCCAGCAGCACGGCGGCGAGGAGGACCAGGCCCACGCCGATGGCCGCCGGGAGGTCCCGGCCGGCCCGCGAGGGCTTGGCGGTCCGCTGCTCGCGCAGTTGGCGCCGCGAGAGCGGTGCCGGTGCCGCGGACTGGGCCCCCGGCGCTTCACCGTGGCCGCTGGCGGCTCCGTCGGGTTGCGTCGGAGTGGGCATTAGACGTCCAGCAGCTCGGTTTCCTTGCGCTTGAGCAGCTCGTCGATGGAGTCGGTCGCCTTCTTGGTCAGCGCGTCGAGGTCCTTTTCGCCGCGGGCGCCGTCGTCCTCACCGACGTCGCCGTCCTTGACCATCTTGTCCAGGGCGTCCTTGGCCTTGCGGCGGTGGTTGCGGATGGCCACCTTGGCGTCCTCTCCCTTGCCCTTGACGATCTTCACGTACTCCTTGCGCCGCTCGGCGGTCAGCTCGGGCAGCGTGACGCGGATGACCTTGCCGTCGTTGGACGGGTTGGCCCCGATCTCCGAGTCGCTGAGGGCCTTCTCGATCTCGCGCAGGGCGGTGACGTCGTAGGGGGTGATCAGGATGGTGCGCGCGTCCGGGACGGCGAAGGAGGCCAGCTGCTGCAGCGGGGTCGCCGAGCCGTAGTAGTCCACCAGGACCTTGGAGTACAGCCCCGGGTTGGCCCGCCCGGTGCGGATCGTGGCGAAGTCCTCCTTCGCCGCCTCGAGGGTGCGCTCCATCTTCTCGTTGGCGTCCTGCAGGGTTTCCTCGATCACTACTCTCTCCTTATGGTTCCGGGCCCCGACAGGGGTCCGGGGTGGGTTCCACGCTCAGCATTCATCCTATGCCACGGCGCACCCGCTAGACGGTGACGCGCGTGCCCAGGGCCTCGCCGCGGATGGCGCGGGTGACGTTGCCGTTGCCTTCCATCCCGAAGACCATCATCTCCAGCCCGTTGTCCTTGCACATGGTCATCGCGGTCTGGTCCATGACCCGGATGTTCTTCAGCAGCGCCTCGTCGTAGGTCAGCGTGGACAGCCGCTCGGCGGTGGGGTCCTTCTTCGGGTCGGCGGTGTAGACCCCGTCCACGCCGCTCTTGGCCATGAGCACGACGTCGGCGCGCACCTCCAGGGCCCGCTGGGCGGCGACGGTGTCGGTGGAGAAGTAGGGCAAGCCGGCCCCGGCGCCGAAGATGACCACCCGGTCCTTCTCCATGTGGCGGATGGCCCGGCGCGGGATGTAGGCCTCGGCGACCTGGGCCATGCTGATGGCCGACTGCACGCGGGTCTCGACGCCTGCCTGCTCCAGGAAGTCCTGCAGGGCCAGGCAGTTCATGACGGTGCCGAGCATGCCCATGTAGTCGGCACGGGAGCGGTCCATGCCGGACTGGGAGAGCTCGGCGCCGCGGAAGAAGTTCCCGCCGCCGACGACGATCGCGGTTTCGACCTGCCCGACGGTCGCGGCGATCTGCTCGGCGACGCCGCGCACGGTCACCGGGTCCACGCCGAGCTTGCCGCCGCCGAAGACCTCCCCGGAGAGCTTGAGCAGGACCCTGCGCCGGCTCCCGGCCTCGTTGGTGATCTGCGTCGGTTCTGCCTGCTGGGTTGCTTCCACGGTGGGCCTCCTGTCGCGGACCGGGGTCCGCCGTCGTGCTGTGTCTTGGGATGGTCTGGGCGTGGCAAGGGGGCGGCCACCGTGCTGGTGGCCGCCCCCTTGTTCACTGCCGCATGGGCGGGCGGAATCCGGCCGCCGTTCAGCTGCTAGGAGCCTACGCGGAAACGGGCGAACCCGGTAGCCGTGACGCCGGCGCCCTCGAGCACCTTGCCGACGAGCTGCTTGGAGTCCTTGGCGAACGGCTGGTCCAGCAGCACGATCTCCTTGAAGAACCCGGTCAGGCGGCCTTCGACGATCTTGGTGAGCGCGGCTTCCGGCTTGCCTTCGGCGCGGGCGGTCTCCTCGGCGATGCGGCGCTCGTTGGCGACGGTCTCGGCGGGGACGTCCTCGCGGCTGAGGTAGGTCGGGGCCAGCGCGGCGGTGTGCACGGCGACGTCGTGGGCGACGGTCTGGGCGGACTCGCCGGTGCCGTCGACGGCCATGAGGACGCCGACCTGGGCCGGGAGGTCCTTGGAGGTCTTGTGCAGGTAGGCATCGACCGTGGCGCCCTCGAGGCGGGCCAGCCGGCGGACGACGACCTTCTCGCCCAGGATGGCGCCTTCCTCGACGACGACGTCGGCGAGCTTCTTGCCCTCGACATCGGCGGCCAGCAGGGCCTCCAGGTCGGCCGCACCGGTGGAGACGGCCACGTCCAGGACCTTGTCGGCCAGGGCGATGAACTTTTCGTTCTTGGCGACGAAGTCGGTCTCGCAGTTGACCTCGATCATGACGCCGACGGTGCCGTCGACGACCTTCGCGGCCACCAGGCCCTCGGCCGTGGAGCGGCCTTCGCGCTTGGTGGCGCCCTTGAGGCCCTTGACGCGGATGATCTCGATGGCCTTCTCGGCATCGCCGTTGGCCTCGTCGAGGGCCTTCTTCACGTCCATCATGCCTGCGCCGGTGCGCTCGCGAAGCGCCTTGATATCAGCGGCGGTGTAGTTCGCCATGTGCAACCCCATTCTCTGGTGATCTAGCTTGTTCCCACGGGCCGTCCGCAGGGGACGTGGCCCGGTTTGAAGGGAGCCGGCGGGCCCAATGGCCCGCCGGCTCCAGTGGCCCTACGTTGTTACTTGGCGTCCTCGGCCGTGGCTTCGGGAGCCGCCTCGGCGGCGGGTGCCTCCGCGGTGGCGGCCTCGGCGGCCGGCTCCTCGGACTTGCCCTCGAGCAGGTCGCGCTCCCACTCGGCCATCGGCTCGGCGGCGGCCTCGGTGGTGCCGTTCTGCTTGTTGCTGCGGGCGATCAGGCCCTCGGCAACGGCGTCGGCGACGACGCGGGTCAGCAGGTTGACGGAGCGGATGGCGTCGTCGTTGCCCGGGATCGGGAAGTCGACTTCGTCGGGATCGCAGTTGGTGTCGAGGATGGCGACGACCGGGATGCCCAGCTTCTTCGCCTCGTCGACGGCCAGGTGCTCCTTCTTGGTGTCGACGACCCACAGCAGCGACGGGGCCTTGGCCAGGTTGCGGATGCCGCCCAGGTTGGTCTGCAGCTTGGTGAGCTCGCGGCGCATCAGCAGCAGTTCCTTCTTGGTGTACATCGAGCCGGCGACGTCGTCGAAGTCGATCTCCTCGAGCTCCTTCATGCGCGAGACGCGCTTGGAGACCGTGGCGAAGTTGGTCAGCATGCCGCCGAGCCAGCGCTGGTTCACGTACGGCTGGTTGACGCGCGTGGCCTGCTCGGAGATGGCTTCCTGGGCCTGCTTCTTGGTGCCGACGAAGAGCACGGTGCCGCCGTGGGCGACGGTGGCCTTGACGAACTCGTAGGCGCGGTCGATGTAGGACAGCGACTGCTGGAGGTCGATGATGTAGATGCCGTTGCGCTCGGTGAAGATGAAGCGCTTCATCTTCGGGTTCCAGCGACGGGTCTGGTGGCCGAAGTGGACTCCGGCTTCCAAGAGGTCACGCATGGATACGACTGCCAAGGGATTGGCCCCTTTCCTGGTTGATTGCGCTACAGCCGGCGGGGCGCGGATGGAACCGGGCACGTGATTCGGAAAGGACTGTGCTCGGCACCCCCACCCGTCCTGATCGCCGGGACGAAGGGAAAAACGACTCGGGAAGTGTAGCGACGCTCAGGCGAGTGCGCGGGCGCGCTCGAGTGCGGCGGCGAGATCCTCGGGCAGCGGCGACTCGACGTCGATTCGCTCGGAGGTGATCGGGTGGTCGAACGCGAGCCTGCCTGCGTGGAGGAACTGGCGCTCGAGCTCCAGGTCGCCCGACACGCCGTAGACCGGATCGCCGGAGATCGGGAGCTCGATCGCCTCCAAATGCACGCGGATCTGATGCGTGCGGCCGGTCTCGAGCGTCACTTGCAGCAACGCGCGCGGGCCGAGCAACTCCGCGACCTCGAACAGGGTCACGGCATCACGCGGCGTCGGTGTGTCGAGCGAGT
>Ga0134125_10004542_pt1 | contig 15856 bp, 15 predicted proteins | sample KB31751_FD_96464 | JGI IMG/M metagenome (GOLD analysis project Ga0134125, IMG submission 96464) | Terrestrial soil microbial communities with excess Nitrogen fertilizer from Kellogg Biological Station, Michigan, USA - KB3-175-1 | ecosystem: Environmental > Terrestrial > Soil > Unclassified ... | reverse complement strand
GCGTCATCGGCTCCGGGTTGCTGTCCGGATCGCTGCGCTATTGCCGTTTGCGGCCGGTTGGGCGGCGCCGCTTCCGGCACGCGCCCAGACGCTCGTCATCGGCTCGTCTGCGCCGGTCACCAGCATTGACCCGCACTACCACACGCTGGCGCCGAACGAGTCGCTTGCCGACCATATCTATGACCAGTTGGTGCTGCGTGACGCCAACGGAAAGACAATACCCGGATTGGCGCTGAGCTGGCGCCTCAAGGACGAGAAGACCTGGGAATTCAAGCTTCGCACCACGAAATTCCACAACGGCGCGGACTTCACGGCCGAGGATGTGGCCTACACGCTGAACCGCGTGCCGCATGTCAAGAACAGCCCGGCCTCTTTCTCCGTCTACACCAAGGCGGTCACCAGCACCGAAATCGTCGATCCGCACACGATCCTGCTGCACACCGCCGCGCCGTACCCGCTGCTGCCGCTGGACCTGTCGCAGGTCGGCATCATCCCGCACGGGCTTGGTCCAGATCCGGCAACCGAGGATTTCAATAGCGGCAAGGATGCGATCGGCACCGGCCCGTACCGGTTCGTCTCCTATACCCCAGGCGATCGCATCGAACTGGAACGCAATGACGATTACTGGGGTCCGCACCCGCACTGGAAGCACGTCACGTATCGCATCATCACCAACGACGGCGCGCGCACCGCGGCCCTGCTGGCCGGCGATGTCGGCATGATCGAATTCGTGCCGACCGCGGACGTGGCAAGACTGCGAAAGGACCCGCGAGTCTCGCTGTTTGAGGTGGTGAGTAACCGCTCGATCTTCCTGTGGCTCGACCGCTCGCGCCAGGGCCCGACGCCGTACGTCACGGGTCCCAACGGAGAGACGCTGACGACCAATCCGCTGAATGACCGGCGGGTGCGCCTGGCGCTGTCGCTGGCGATCAACCGGCAGGCGATCGTCGATCGGGTGATGGAGGGCACCGCCATTCCCACCGGGCAATGGCTGCCGCCGGACAATCCCACCTACGCCAAGGACGTGCCGCCGCCACCCTTCGATCCGGCCCGCGCCAAGGCCCTGCTGGCGGAGGCCGGCTATCCGAACGGCCTGCGCGTCACCATCCACGGGCCGAACAACCGCTACGTCAACGATGCGAAGATCATCCAGGCGATCGGCCAGATGTGGCAGCGCATCGGCGTGCAGACCACGGTGGAGGCGCTGCCCTGGACGGCCTTCATCACCAAGGCCGGCAAGCAGGATTTTTCCATCTACCTGCTGGGCTGGGGCGTCGCGAGCGGGGAGGGCCTCGGCGCGATGCGTCCCCTGGTCGCCACATGGAATCCGGCCCGCGGCCTGGGCAGCGCCAATCGCGGCCGCTACTCCAATCCGGCACTCGACGCGCTGCTCGACAAGGCCATGAGCACGATGGACGACGAGGACCGGGAGACGCTGGTCCGCGAAGCGACGAAAATGGCCGAGGACGACGTCGCGCAGATTCCACTGCATCAGCAGAAGGCGATCTGGGCCACGCGTAAAGGGCTGGTCTACGAGCCGCGAGTCGGCGAAGCCACTTTGGCCATGGGAGTGAGGGAACAGAAGTAGCATGCTCGCCTGGCTGATCCGCCGCCTCATCCAGGCGATCTTCGTTATCGTGGCGATGACTGTCATCGTCTTCATCGGCGTGCACGTGATCGGCAATCCGGTGGATGTCCTGATCTCACCGGAAGCCGATCAGGCGGAACGGGCGCGCATCATCGCGACGCTTGGACTCGATCAGCCGCTGTGGCGGCAGTACCTGCTGTTCGTCATCGACGCGCTGCACGGGAACCTGGGCCGCAGCTTTGTGTTCAACGAACCAGCCCTCACGCTGATCGCGCAGCGGATGCCCGCGACGATGGAACTCGCCGTCACGGCGGTGCTGCTTTCCATCATCATCGGTGTTCCCCTGGGCCTCTTTGCCGGATTGAAGCCGAACAACCTGATCAGCCGGACGATCATGGCGGGCAGCATCCTGGGCTTTTCGCTGCCCACCTTCTGGGTCGGCCTGATGCTGATCATGGTCTTTGCCGTGCAGCTTGGCTGGCTGCCATCGACCGGACGCGGCGCCACCGCGCCGCTGTTCGGTGTGCAATGGTCGTTCCTGACCTGGGACGGCCTGCGCCACATGCTGATGCCGGCGCTGAACCTTGCTCTGTTCAACATCTCGCTCGTCTTGCGACTCACCCGTGCCGGCGTGCGGGAAATCCTGCCGATGGACTTCATCAAATTCGCCCGCGCCAAGGGCCTGTCGCCGGCACGGGTCATCTTCGTTCACGTCCTGAAGAACATCCTGATCCCGGTGGTGACCGTCGTCGGACTTGAACTCGGCTCCACGGTCGCGTTCGCGGTGGTGACCGAAAGCGTCTTCGCCTGGCCGGGCATGGGCAAGCTGATCATCGACAGCATCAACGTGCTCGATCGTCCGGTGATCGTGGCCTACCTGATGATGATCGTCCTGCTGTTCGTCACCATCAACCTGATCGTCGATATCCTCTACACCATCCTCGATCCGCGCGTGCGGCTGGAACACAAGGCATGACGAGCGTCGTCCTTCCGTCTTCCCGCCCGCGGGAGGAAACGCCGTTCCGCCGGTTCGTCTCCCAGTTCTGCGAGTCACGCCTGGCGCTGGTTGGCCTTGCCGTCTTCGTGCTGATCGCGCTGGCGGCAATCTTCGCGTCCTTGATCGCGCCGCAGAATCCCTACGACCTTGCGCAGCTTGACATCATGGATGCGCGCCTTCCCCCCGGCTCCAGCTCCTCCGTCGGCTACACCTATCTGCTCGGCACCGACGATCAGGGCCGGGACATGTTCTCGGGCATGCTCTACGGGCTGCGCATCAGCCTTGGCGTCGGCGTCGGCTCCGCCATATTCGCCGCGGCCGTCGGGACCACGTTGGGCCTGATCGCCGCCTGGTTCGGCGGCAAAATTGACGCCGCGATCATGCGGCTTGTCGATCTGCAATTGTCCTTTCCGTCCATCCTGGTCGCGCTGATGATCCTGGCCGTGCTGGGCAAGGGCGTGATGAACGTCGTGCTGGCGCTGATCGTGGTGGAATGGGCGTATTATGCCCGCACCGTGCGCGCCACGGCGATGGTGGAGCGCAGGCGCGAGTATATCGAGGCAGCCGAGTGCCTGGCTCTGCCCTGGCGGCGTATCCTGTTCCGCCACCTGCTGCCCAACTGCCTGCCGCCGCTGATCGTCATCGCCACGCAGCAGGTGGCGCGCGCCATTGCTTTGGAGGCCACCCTTTCCTTTCTGGGCCTCGGCGTCCCCATCACCGAGCCTTCCCTTGGCCTGCTGATCGCCAACGGCTATCAATACATGCTGTCAGGCAAATACTGGATCAGCTTCTATCCGGGGATCGCCCTGCTGGTCACGATCGTTTCGATCAACCTCGTCGGCGATCAGTTGCGCGACGTGCTCAATCCCCGGCTGTCGCGATGACCGCGACCATCGAGGTCCGCAATCTCCGCACGCATTTCTTCACCCGCGACGGCGTGGTGAAGGCCGTGGACGACGTCTCCTTCAGCGTCGCGTCTGGCGAGGTCTTGGGCCTTGTCGGCGAGTCGGGATCCGGTAAGTCGGTGACCGGATTTTCCATCATGGGCTTGGTCGATCCGCCGGGGCGTATCACCGGCGGTTCGATCCTGTATCAGGGCAAGGACCTGGCCGGCCTGAGCGAACGGACGCTGCGCATGCTGCGCGGCAACCGTATCGCGATGATCTTCCAGGACCCGATGGTGACGCTCAATCCGGTCCTGCGCATCGACACACAGATGATCGAAGCCGTGCGTGCCCACGCCCCAGTGTCTCACAGCCAGGCCAGGACGCAGGCGCGCGACGCGCTGGGCATGGTCGGCATTCCGAGCCCGGAGGAACGGCTCAGTGCCTATCCCCATCAGTTCTCCGGCGGCATGCGCCAGCGCGTGGCGATCGCCATTGCGCTGCTGCACAACCCAGACCTGCTGATCGCGGACGAACCGACCACCGCGCTGGATGTGACGATCCAGGCGCAGATCCTCGCCGAGGTGCAAAACCTGGCTGCCCGCAACGGGACCGCGCTGATCTGGATCACCCACGACCTTTCGGTGATTGCCGGTCTCGCCGACCGGATTGCCGTGATGTACGCGGGTCGCATCGTGGAGGCCGGTGAGTCCGAGGCGGTGCTGGACCGGCCCCTGCATCCCTACACTGCCGGCCTGATCGGCAGCGTGCCGAGCAGGAACCGTCGGGGGGAGGCGTTGCGGCAGATTCCGGGGACGACACCCAGCCTGCTGCGGCTGCCGCCGGGCTGCGCGTTTCGCACGCGCTGTGCCCGCACCGACGCCATGTGCGAACAGGAACCACCGCCCGCCGAACCGCTGCCCGGCCGGATGGCGCGCTGCTTTCATCCGTTGCTGCCGGTGCCCGCATGACGGTGCCGATGATTGAGTTGCGTGGTCTGTCGAAGCGGTTCGGACGCAGCTACGACGCCGCCGAACGTATGAGCCGCGCGGTCGCGCGCCGCTTCGGGGCGAGGCTGACGGACGACACGGTGCGCGCGGTCGATGGCGTCGATCTCTCGGTCATGCGTGGCGAGGTCGTCGGGCTGGCCGGCGAGTCCGGCTGCGGCAAATCGACACTGGGCCGTATGGTCGCCGGGATCATGCCGCCATCGGCCGGGCAGATCCTTTGGAACGGGCAGGATGTCGCAACGCTTCCGCCCGATCGGGCAAAGGAGGTGCGGCTCAAGGTCCAGATGATCTTTCAGGACCCGTATGCCTCATTGAATCCGCGGCTGCGCGTGGCGGAGATCGTCGGTGAAGCTCCCCGCGTGCACGGGCTGATCGCGAACGGCGGCTTTGACGAGTACGTGGACCAGCAGCTTCGCCAGGCCGGACTCGATCCAGCCTACAAGCGGCGCTATCCGCACCAGTTCTCCGGCGGCCAGCGTCAGCGCATCGGCATTGCGCGTGCGCTCGCGGTGCAACCGGAGTTCCTGGTGTGCGACGAGGCGGTCGCGGCACTGGACGTTTCCATCCAGGCCCAGATCCTGAACCTGTTCATGGAACTGCGCCGGACGCTCAATCTGACCTATCTGTTCATCAGCCACGATCTTGGTGTCGTCGAGCATCTCTCCGACCGTGTGTTGATCATGTACCTCGGCCGCATCGTCGAATCCGCCGCCACCGATCAGGTGTTCTCGCACGCCAATCATCCCTACACGCAGGCACTGCTGGCCCAGGTGCCTCGTATCGAAGCGCGGAAGCGGCGTTTCACCACGATCAAGGGCGAGATACCGAGTCCCCTTTCACCGCCTGCCGGATGCCATTTCCATCCGCGCTGCCCCCATGCGTTCGAGCGATGCACGATCGAGGCGCCGGTGCTGCGGGAGATCGCCCCGGGGCATCGCAGCGCCTGCCACCTGAACGACCAGGGGTGACTCCGGCGGCTGGGGGCGTTAGGAGTCCGCCGGTGGCTGCCTCGGCAATCAACCTCATGTCCCATCTGGGGGAGAACAATCCATGACGATCAAGGTCGGTGACACGATTCCGTCCATGAAACTGATGATGGCGACGTCGGAGGGTCCGAAAGAGACCTCCACGGATGACATCTTCAAGGGCAAGAAAGTGGTGCTGTTCGCGGTGCCGGGCGCCTTCACCCCCACCTGCAGCGCCAAGCATCTGCCGGGCTTCGTGCAGAATGCCGACGCGATCAAGGCGAAGGGCATCGACACGATTGCTTGCATCGCCGTGAACGATGCGTTCGTCATGGGTGCCTGGGGCAAGGACCAGGGCACAGGCGACAAAGTGACGATGCTGGCCGACGGGTCCGCCGCCTTTGTGAAGGCCCTCGGCCTGGAACTGGATGTCACGGCGCGCGGCATGGGGGTTCGCAGCCAGCGCTACGCACTGATTGCCGACAACGGCAAGGTGACGCATCTGGGCGTCGAAGCCCCTGGCGGGTTCGAGGTCAGCAAGGCCGAGGCGATCCTCGGCGCGCTTTAGCAGCCGGCAACCCCGCGTGGCTGGTTCCAACCGGCCGCGCGGGGTATATTCAGAAATAGTGCCAGAAATTCGAGGCGCGCGCCTCTTCCGGCAAGCCGTCGAAGACGATCTGCCCGTTGTTCATGATGACCACCCGATCGGCGATCTTCATCGCCGCGGCAACGTTCTGTTCGACCAGAACGGCGGTCATCGCATGCGATTTGCATACCTCCCGCACCTGCTGGAACATCCGCTCCACCAGATTGGGCGCCAAGCCGATCGACGGTTCATCCAGCAGCAAGCACTGCGGCGTGCCGAGGATCGCCAGCGAAAGGGCCAGCATCTGCTGCTGCCCGCCGCTCATATTCCCGGCCCGCGTGGTACGGCGCTCATCCAGCACCGGGAACAGCTTGTAGACATCGGCGATGTTGAACATCGCGCCGGCCGTGATGTTGCGCGCCGCCACCACGTCGATGTTCTCCGCCACTGTCAGATCGGGAAAGATACCGCGTCCTTCCGGCAGCAAACGCAGTCCCAGCGCCACGCGTTCGGCGACATCCAGTCGGTCGATGCGCCGATCCTCGAAGGCGATCTCTCCACCACGGAGCGGCAGGAGGCCCATCACCGCTTTGAGCGTGGTCGTCTTGCCCGCGCCGTTGTGGCCGAGGAAGGCCAGGATCTGTCCAGGCTCCAGTGCAAACGATACGTCGGTAATCACCGTCTTGGCGCCATAGCCCGCGGCGATGCCGGACAGTTGCAGGACCATCAGATTGCCCCGCCGAAATAGATTTCCGCCAGCGCCGGATCACTGATGATCTCCGCCGGCGCCCCCTGCGCCATCAGGTGGCCCTGGTGCAGGAACAGCACGTCATCGGCGATCTGCTGCACGACGCGGGTATTGTGCTCCACCACCAGCAGCGTCTTGCCGTCCGCCTGCAGGCGCCGCAGCAGCGCCATCACCGCGTCCAGTGCGCCGGCCGACAGGCCCGACGCCGGTTCGTCCAGCAGCAGCAGCTCCGCCCCGGTCGCCAGCACGCGCGCGACCGTCAGCAGCTTCTGCTCGCCATAGGACAGGTTGCGGACGAAATCCTTTGCGCGCGCCTCCAGGCCGACATGGGCCAGGATCTCCATTGCCTCCTGCCGCTTGCGCTTCTGTGTCGCGGCGACGTGCAACGGGCGGAAGATGGCGCCCACCGGCTCCTCTCCGGCCTGCGACGGCAGCGCCACCACGACATTGTCCAGCGCCGTCAGATCGACGAACAGGCGCAGGTTCTGGAAAGTCCGCGCGATGCCGGCGTCAACGATCGCCTGCGGCTTCAATCCGTCCAGGCTTTTGCCGCGGAACGACACGCTGCCGCTGTCGGGGCGAAGGAAGCCCGTGATCACATTGAAGATCGTCGTCTTGCCGGCGCCGTTCGGACCGACGAGGCAGGTGATGCGGCCCTGGTCGACGGTGAAGCCGCAATCCTGCAACGCGCGCAACCCGCCGAAGCTGACTTCAATACCGCTCGCCTGGAGGTAAGGGGCATTCACAGCTTCTCTCCCGCCAGACCCTGCGGCCGGAACAGCATGAACGCGATCAGCAGCACGCCATAGAGCAACTGGCGGGCCGCGGCGGCGATTGTGGTGGGAATCTCGATCAGGGTCAGGATCTGCGGCAGCGCCAGCAACAGAAACGGCCCGATGATCGAGCCGGTGAGCGTTCTCGCACCGCCGACCACGACCATCGTCAGCATCAGGATCGACGCATCGAGATCGAAGGAGGTCGGATCGACGAAGCTGAGAAATGTCGCGTAGAGCCCGCCGGCGATCCCGGCAAAGGCTCCCGCCAGCGCCGCGGCGGAGACCTTCGCGCGCAGCACGTTCTTTCCGGCCGCCGCAACCGCCAGTTCATCTTCGCGGATCGCCCGCAGCATACGGCCGAACGGGGCACGCATCACCAGCCAGAAGGCAACGCAGCTCAGGACCATCGCGGCGGAGCAGAGCGTGACGATCTGGCCGGTGCTTTCCAGCGCCTTGCCGAACAGATCGGGCGGCGGGATGCCCGGCAAGCCGTTCGCGCCGCCGGTGCCAGTCGTCCAGTTGGTGAACACCGCGGTTGCCAGAAGCTGGATGCCGAAGGAGGTGACGACGAAATAGTCGCCCGATACGCGCAGCGCCGGCAGTGTCAGCAGGATGTTGAGGACGACGCAGCCGGCAGCGGCGATCAGGAAGGCCGGCACGAATCCCAGGACGTTGTTCATCAGGAACCAGGCGACGATGTAGGCGCCGACGCCGAATACCGCCGCCTGGGATACGGAGAAGATGCCCGCGATGCCGACCAGCAGGTTCGTCGACAGGCTCAGCAGCACATAGATTTCCGCGAGCGCGATGTAGCTGAACAGGAAATCCATGGCTCAGCGCGCCTTGGTGAACAGCCCTGTGGGCCGGAACAGCATGAAGATGACGAAGATGAAGAAGGTGATGCCGATGCTCCATTCACCGGGAATCACCAGCAGCGAGAGGTTCTGCAACTCCGCGATCAGGACCGACAGGGCGAAGGCACCGCTGATGCTGCCGACGCCGCCGGCGATCATGGCGATGGTCGCGGTCAGCAGCGGCGTAATGCCGCCATAAGGTTGCAGCCCCAGGTCCAGCGGTACCAGCACACCCGGCAGGCAGACGATCGCCGACGCGATCGCCAGAACGTAGATGTAGACGGCCTGCGGCTGCAGCCGGGTGATCTCGGCGAGGAACGGATTGGATGCAACGGCACGGATGCGCTTGCCCAGGATGGTGCGGTGCGCGAACCACATTGTGCCGGCATAGGCGGCCAAGCTGAGCACGGCAGTCAACAACTGTGTCCAGGTCAGCCGGATACTGCCGGCCGCGACCATGCGGCTGCCCCAGGGAACGGGAAATTGCAGAATATTCGCGCTGTATACCGCCGCGATGATGTTCTGCATAACGGCGAGCAGACCCAGCGAGGCGATCAGCACCACCAAATGGGTCGCTTTGCGGCGTTCCAGGGGCGCATAGAGAAACTGCTGGATCGCTGCGCCGCCAAGGGCGCCGAGGGCAATGGCCAGCAGCAACGCCGCGATATCAGGCACGCCATGGCTGACGAAGGTCCAGGCCAGATAGCCGGCGAGGGTGTAGATGCCGGCGTGGGCAACGTGGAAGATCTTCGTCGTGGCATAGATCAGCGAGAAGCTGATTGCCACGACGCCGAGCGCGCAACCGGTGACGAAGCCGTTCACCAGCAGTTGGACAGCGAGCATTGTCAGGTGATTCCGGGGGAAGTCCTGTCTATTCGTTGCTCAACTGCTTGATGGTGACGTCCTTGCCGTCCTTCATCACGTTGATGTCGAGCTTCACCGTCGCGGTGTTGGACTTGAACTCCAGCGGGATCAGGCCATTGAATTTGCGGATCGCCAGCAGCGTGTCGCGCATCGACTCGCCCGTGATCGGCTTCTTCTCCGCTGTCAGCTTGTCCAGCACCGCCACCACGATCTCGGTCGCGTTGTAGTACTGACGGACGAAGAACTCCATATCGACGCCGTATTTCTGTTTGAACGCTGCGGCCAGCGCCGGCGGTGCGTCGATGCGGACCTGGGTATGGACAAAGCCCTGGGCCGCCGGATCGGCGACGACCGAGGGATCCTGGAAGAACGTCGTTCCCGCGACCATGAATTTCAGGCCAAGCTGCTTGTACTGCTGGGCCATCTGCTGCAGGCCGGCCGTGATCGAGACCAGCATGACGTCCGGCTTGGAATCCGCCAGCTTCAGCAGCGCCGGCCGGAAATCGGTCTGGCCGAACTGCGTCGGCTCCTGCGCCAGGATCGTCCCCCCCGCTGCCGGAAACGCCTTGAGGTAATCGTCGCGGCCGGCGATGCCGGCGGCATCGTTCTCGAACAGGATCGCCGCGCGCTTCTTGCCTTCGCCCACAACGTATTTGGAAATGACCGAGACCTCATCGCCGATCGTCGGCAAGGTGTTGATCAGATAGGGCGAGGCCGTGGCCAGCTTGTCCGCCTGCGCACCGGCGTTGATCAGCAGCACCTTCTTGCGGGTGGCCAGGGGCGCCATCGCCAGCGTGGGTCCCGAATAGGCGGAGAAGATCATCGGCACCTTCTGCAGGTCCACGAGCTTGTTGAAGCTCAGGATCGACTGATCGGGCTTCGCCTGGTTGTCTTCGAACAGCACCTCAATCTTGTTGCCGTTCACACCGCCTTTCGCGTTTACTTGATCAATCGCGAACTGGATGCCGCGCATCTGCTGTGTGCCGATCAGCGCGCCCGGGCCGGTGAGTGGGAGGATGGCGCCAAGGCGGATGGTTTCCGCCTGCGCGACGCCGCCGAAGGTCAGACAGATGGCAAGCACGGCGACGGCGCAACGGATCAGGCGGTTCATCGGTGGCGGCTCCCCCATGGTTACCGTAGCGATATGCGGCCATCGGCGGCGGGTCAAGGACCGCCCGTTGCCCAACCGGGTTTGCTTGGCTAGCCTCGACCCATCGGAAGCAAGGGTTTGCAGGACACGCCTCGATCATGAGCAAGCACGTTGTTGCCACCGTTTCGGAGATCCCACCGGGCCAGCGCAAGCTGGTGACGGTGCGCGGCCGATCGATCGCGGTGTTCAATCTTGGCGGCGAGTTCTTTGGCCTGTTTAACCGCTGCCCGCACCAGGGCGGACCGATGTGCGAAGGCATCCTGACGGGACTGATCCAATCGGACGAACCGGGGCAATATCAATATTCCCGCAAGGGTGAGATCATCCGCTGCCCCTGGCATGGGTGGGAGTTCGACGTCCGCACCGGTCAAAGCTTCTGCGATCCCAGCAGGATCGCGGTGCGCAGCTATCCGGTTGAAGTGACGCCGGGGCAGGCCGTCGTACAAGGACCCTACGTCGCGGAGACGATCCCGGTGACGGTCGAGGAGCAATACGTCGTTGTCGACCTGTAGCGGCACGGCATCATTACGAGCGGCGGGAGAAAACCAATCATGGAGGACGCCGTATCGGGCCCGCTGCACGGGTATCGCATCGTTGACCTGACCTCGATGATCTCGGGCCCGTACGCGACGATGATCCTGGCGGATCAGGGCGCGGACGTGATCAAGGTGGAAAACCCCGATGGGGGCGATCACACCCGCGCCGCCAGCAACCGGCGTAACGGGTTTTCCGCGTCGTTCGTGAACAACAACCGTAACAAGCGGTCGGTCGCTCTGGACCTGAAGCGGGCGGATGCAAAGGAAGCGTTGCTCCGGCTGACCGCCACGGCGGATGTCTTTGTGCAGAACTTCCGCCCCGGCGTGGCAGAACGGATGGGCCTTGGGGAAACCGCGGTCCGCGCGGTGGCACCCAATATCGTCTATGTGTCGATCAGCGGATTCGGGGAACGCGGCCCCTATGCGGCCAAGCCGGTCTATGATCCGCTGGTGCAGGCCATGTCCGGACTGGCGACGATCCAGGCCGGCTCCGACAAGGAACGGCCGCGCCTGGTGCGGACGATCGTTCCCGACAAGCTGACCGCCGTCACCGCATCGCAGGCGATCACCGCCGCACTGCTGGCGCGGGAACGCACCGGCAAAGGCCAGCATGTGCGGTTGTCGATGCTGGAATCGGTGATCGCCTTTCTGTGGTCGTCCGACATGGGCAGCCAGACCTTCGTCGGCAACGAGTTTCCTCAGCAGGACGCGGCAAGCTTCATTGACCTGATCTATGAAACGACAACGGGCTATATCAGCGCCGCCGTGCAGACCAACCGGGAATGGACGGCGCTTGCCGGCGCGCTGGACAAGCCGGAATGGCTAGATGACCCGCGCTTCAAGACACCCGCGCTACGCCAGCAACATATCAACGAACGGCTCGCCCTGACGCAGGATGTGCTGCGCGCCCGCTCCGCCGAGGAATGGCTCGACCGGCTGACCGCGCATGGCGTGCCCTGCGCGCCGGTGCTGACCCGCACCCGCATGATCGCCGACCCACAGGTGCACGCCAACGAGATCGTCGTGGAAACGGAGCATGAGACCGCCGGGCGCCTGCGCCAGGCGCGCGCCGCGGCACGCTTCTCCGCTACCCCCACCGCCATCCACCATGGCGCCCCGGGACTCGGGCAGCACACCAGGGCGGTGCTGTCCGAACTGGGCTACACGGCGGAAGACATAGCGCTGCTGACCGCAGAGAAAGCGAACCCATGATCGATCTCTATTACTGGCCGACGCCGAACGGCTGGAAGGTCTCCATCATGCTGGAGGAGACCGGCCTGCCTTACACGCTGCATCCGGTGAATATCGGCGCCGGCGATCAGTTCAAGCCGGATTTCCTGGCGATCAGCCCGAACGCCCGCATGCCTGCGATTGTCGATCACGACGCGCCGGATGGCCCGCTGCCGGTCTTCGAGTCCGGCGCAATCCTGCTGCACCTGGCGGAGAAATCCGGCCGGTTCATGCCGAAATCGGCACGCAGACGGAAGGAATGCGTGGAGTGGCTGTTCTGGCAGGTGGGCAATCTGGGGCCGATGGCGGGACAGCTCAGCCACTTCGTCAATTACGCGAAAAGCGTCGAGGATGCGGACCACAGCTACGCCCATCGCCGTTATGCCGGCGAGTACAACCGTTGCCTTGGCGTGCTGGAGCGCCGGCTGGAGGGACGCGCCTGGATCCTAGAGGACTATTCCATAGCCGACATGATATCCTGGCCCTGGGTCTTCATTTCCAAGCCGCTCGGCCAAGCCCTCGATGAGTTTCCCAACGTGTCCCGCTGGCGCGACGCCATCAAGGCGCGGCCGGCGGTGCAGCGGGGGGTGGACCTCGGCAAGGAACTCCGTCGGAAAGGCCAGCACACGGAGGAATCGCGGAAAATCCTTTTCGGCCAGACGGCACAATCCCTGCGGAACGCCTGAAGGCCCGGAACCGCCTGCCGGCCGACGCCGGACGGTGCCGCTCCCCGCCTCAAGCGCCGCTCTTTGCCAGCCTTGTGAGCCGCCACGGCTTCCGTCATAACCCCGAACCGCTGCCAATGGGGGTACCTAATGCGACATCACGCGGCCTGGGCCGCGCGGGCTGCGGTCCGCCTGTCTGCCGTCACGCTCCTCGCGACCGCCACCATGACGGTGCCCGTCTTCGCGCAATCGGCCCCCACACAGGCACCGGCTTCCACCGCCCAGCCCTCGGCCAGCGATCCGGTGGTGGCGAAGGTCAACGGGCATCCGATCCATCTGAGTGACCTGAAGGAAGCAGCGGACAACCTGCCGGCTCAGGCCAAGGCGATGCCGACCGACAAGCTCTACCCGCTGCTGCTGAACCAGTTGATCGACGGCCAGGCCCTGGTAGCGGAGGCGCGCAAGACTGGCCTCGACAAGGACCCGGCGGTGCAGCGCCAGATCGCGGCGGCCACGGACCGGACCCTGGAAGAAGCCCTGCTGCACAAGGAGGTCTCCCCCCAGATCACCGACGACACAGTGCACGCCCGCTACGACAGGGATGTTGCTGGCAAGAAGGGAGAGGAGGAGGTGCACGCCCGCCACATCCACGTCTCCGATGAGGCGACGGCCAAGAAGATTATTGCGGAGTTGAAGAAAGGCGCGGATTTCGCCGCTCTGTCCAAGCAGTACAGCAAGGATCCCGGCGCCGCGCAGCAGGGCGGCGATCTTGGCTTCTTCAAGAAGGGCGACATGGTGCCGGCGTTCTCCGACGCCGCATTCGCCCTCAAGGACGGCGAGATCACCCAGCAGCCGGTTCACACCCAGTTCGGCTGGCATGTGATCCAGGTGACGGAACACCGGCAGGCGCCGCCGCCCACGTACGACGAGGCCAAGGACGGATTGCGCCAGCAGATCGCGCAGGAGGGCGTGCGGAAGGCGGTGGCGCAGGCGCGCGCCGCGGCAACCGTGGAGAAGTTCAATCTGGATGGCTCGCCGATCCGTGCCACCGACAGCGCCGAACCGCCGCCCGCCAAATAAGCGCCGCACCCAGGCAGCAGGCACCGAAATCCGGAGGGGAACCATGACCAGCACAGTCTCGCCGCTAGCCGTTCCATTGCCGGAACTGCCGCCGCTGGCAGGCGTGCGCCTTGGTGCCACAGCCGCCGGGATTCGCTATCAGGGGCGTACCGATCTGGTCATGATCACAGTGGCGACCGGCAGTACGGTCGCCGGCGTGTTCACCTCCAACAAGTGTCCGGGTGCACCGGTCGATTGGTGCCGCGCCGCGCTGAAAGGCGGCAAGGCGCGGATGGTCGTCATCAATGCCGGCAACGCCAACGTGTTTACCGGCAAGGCCGGCCGTGACGCCTGCGCAGCAACCGCGAAGGCCGCGGCGGAGCTTGCCGCCTGCCCGCCGAAGCAGGTCTTCGTCGCCTCCACCGGCGTCATCGGTGAGGTCCTGCCGCATCAGAAGCTGATTGCCGCGCTTCCCGCCCTGCACGCCAACCTGGGCGAAGACAACTGGGAAGCCGCGGCGCGCGGCATCATGACCACCGACACGTTCCCCAAGGCCGCGACACGCGTGGCGAACATTGCCGGGACTGACGTCCGGATCACCGGCATCGCCAAAGGCAGCGGCATGATCGCGCCCGACATGGCCACGATGCTCTGCTTCGTATTCACCGATGCCGCCATTCCGGCGGATGCGTTGCAGGCCATGCTCAGCAAAGGGGTGGACAGCAGCTTCAACTGCACGACGGTCGATTCCGACACCTCGACGTCCGATACCGTTCTGCTGTTCGCCACCGGCCAGACGAAGCATCCGCGTATTCCGTCCGCCGATAACGCCGTCGCGCGCGGCCGGATGCTGGCCGATTTCAGCCAGAAGCTGAACGACCTGCTGCTCGATCTTGCACTCCAGGTCACGCGCGACGGCGAAGGCGCGCAGAAGCTGGTCTGTATCAACGTGACCGGCGCGCGGTCCGGACCGTCCGCCAAGCGCATCGCCATGACGGTGGCGAACTCGCCGCTGGTGAAAACGGCCATCGCCGGGGAGGACGCGAACTGGGGCCGTATCGTCATGGCGGTCGGCAAGGCCGGAGAGCCTGCAGATCGCGACAAGCTGTCGATCGGTGTTGGCGGCGTATGGATGGCGAAGGACGGCGGTGTGGTTCCCGGCTACGACGAAGCCCCGGTGACCGCGCACATGAAGGGCAAGGAAGTCAGTATTGCGATTGATGTCGGCCTTGGCCGCGGCAAAGCGACGGTCTGGACCTGCGATCTGACGCACGGCTACATCGACATCAACGGATCCTATCGGTCATAGGCGCCATTTCGCTTCCCGTCGGCAGGCCCCTGGACCATCGCATGTCTGCGGTAGCGGCTCCTCTGCCGCGCCGGTTATTCGCCGGGTGGCGCAGAGCGCCTGCGGTCCTGTAATCTCCCGCCAGCGTACCGGAGCAGCCTGCACGTGCTGTCATCGCTCAATCCACTTTACATCCTGTCGGGCTTCATCGTCGGCCTTCTGGTAGGCCAGACGGGTGTCGGCGGCGGCTCATTGATGACGCCGCTGCTGGTGCTGCTGTTCGGCATCCATCCCACCACCGCGGTCGGCACGGATCTGATCTACGCCTCGGTCACCAAGTCGGTCGGCACGCTGGTGCACGGCCTGAATCACACGGTGGACTGGACCGTTGTCCGCCGCCTGGCGACCGGCAGTGTTCCGGCAACGATCGTGACGCTGCTGATCATCTCGCGGTTTGACATGTCCAGCGGCATGGCCGGCCGGGTCGTCTCTTCCATTCTGGGAACGATGCTGCTGATCACCGCACTGGCGCTGATATGCCGCAAAGCCTTCCTCGCGTTGATCGGCAGGCGACTCGACAGCGTTCCGGCACGCCGAACAGTAACCCTGACCATCGCGACCGGCGCCGCGCTCGGCCTGTTGGTGACGGTTTCCTC
>Ga0134125_10004541_pt1 | contig 15856 bp, 11 predicted proteins | sample KB31751_FD_96464 | JGI IMG/M metagenome (GOLD analysis project Ga0134125, IMG submission 96464) | Terrestrial soil microbial communities with excess Nitrogen fertilizer from Kellogg Biological Station, Michigan, USA - KB3-175-1 | ecosystem: Environmental > Terrestrial > Soil > Unclassified ... | reverse complement strand
TCTCCGTAACTGAAACGACCGACGGCGTGGTCACGGCGCATCCGTCGTTCCTGGCGGCCGTAGGCCAAACGGCAGCGGTGCGGTTGCCCGACGGCATGTTCGTCGAGGCGCTGACGAATTCGCCGGAAGCGGATGGTCGCGCCTGGACCAAGGTGCGAATCACCTACTTTGAAGCGAGTGACTCAAGGTTCGTCCAGGAAACCTCGATGCGTCATACCCTTGGCGAGGGTGGGTCCATCGAATTCACGGAGCCTTCTCGTCATAAGCATTTCGAGGTGGTGGTAAGACAACCACCCAAGGCTGCTCCCGCGCTCCCACAAAAAGGGCCGTGAAATGCAGAGTGCTCGCTTGATCCTCGTTCTGGTCATATCGGTGCTGACAGGCGCCTGCAGCACGCTTGCGTTCGATCCGGCCTCGGAGAGCCAGAAGCTGCTGCGACGGGACGCTGAGTGGGCGGACCTCGCATCGGCCGGCAAGGACGTGGAGCGAATCGTGTCCTACTGGAGTGATGACGCCGTGGTCATTCCCCAGGGGCAGCCCGTTGTGGAAGGAAAGGCGGCGATCCGGGCTTTTGTAACGTCGAGCCTCCAGATCCCCGGCTTCAAGATTCACTGGGTGTCGGAAAAGGTAACCTTCTCGCCCGACGGCAAGCTCGCCTACATGCGTGGCCGCAACACGATGACGGTGCCGGGCGCGAATGGAGCCTCGGTCACGCTCGCCGGCCGCGGCGTCACGATCTGGCGCCTTGAGCCCGATGGGCAATGGCGGTGTGTCGTCGATATCTGGAACGATCCACCCCGAAATTGACCGGGATGGTGGATCGGACGGGGGCGCCATGTGGAAGCACGTAGGCATCCTGCTCGCCACCGTGGCGGCGTTCGCCTTCTCCATCAGGATGATGTCGCAAGTCATCGGCTTCACGTCGCCCTGGATGGTGCTGCTGCTTTTCTTCTGCTTCCTCGGCCTCGCGAAGATCGCGGAGCCCGTCTACATGCTGAAGTTGCCGGCGAGCGTGCGCGGGTTGCGGCCGTGGGAGCTGCGCGGCGACGTCTACCGGATGCTGGGGGTTCCCGGGTTCGGCGCGCTGCTCAGGAACACGCCGCTACGGTTCGCGAATACGACGGTCTACGTTTCGCGGCAACGCCGCGACCCCGCCCTCATCTGCCGCCAGGTGGAATCCGCGGAGGCGATCCATTTCTGGGGCACGCTGGTGCTCGTGCCCTATCTCGCGTTCTGCCTCTGGACGGGAAGATGGAATGTGCTTGGAGCTTTCCTCGCCGTCCAGGTCATCGGCAACGCCTATCCGATCATGCACCTGCGCAGCGTGCGAGGGCGGCTCGATCGCCTGTCGCGGCGGGCCGTCCGGGCCTGATTCGCTACTTCTCCGGCACGTTGCGCTGCAGCTCGTCCATCCACGCGCGCGAGTTGCCGTCGGAAGGCGCGCGCCAATCGCCGCGGGGCGAGAGGCTTCCGCCGGATACGACCTTCGGCCCGTTGGGAAGCGCCGAGCGCTTGAACTGCGAGATGTCGAAGAAGCGGTGCAGGAAGACACCGAGCCATTTCTTGATGTCCGCGAGCGAGTACGAGTTGCGAAGCGACTCGGGAAACTCCGGCGGCCACTCGCCGCGCGAGGCGGCCTTCCACGCGTGCCACGCGAGGAACGCCACCTTCGAAGGCCGCAGGCCATAACGCGTGATGTAGTAAAGGTTGAAGTCCTGTAGCTCGTACGGGCCGATCCTTGCCTGCGTGCTCTGGATCTTCCCCGAGTCCGCCGGCACCAGCTCGGGCGAGATCTCGGTGTCGAGGATCGATTGCAGCGTCGCGGATGCGCCCGGGTCGAGCTGCCCGGAATTCATCACCCAGCGCACGAGGTACTGGATGAGGGTCTTGGCCACGGAGCCGTTCACGTTGTAGTGGCTCATGTGGTCGCCCACGCCGTAGGTGCACCACCCCAATGCAAGCTCCGAAAGATCCCCGGTGCCGAGCACCATCGCCTGGCGCTGGTTCGCCAACCGGAAGAGGTAGTCGGTGCGCAATCCCGCCTGCACGTTCTCGAAGGTGACGTCGTAGACCTTCTCGCCCCTGGCGAAGGGATGGCCCAGGTCCTCGAGCATCTTCATCGCGACGGGCTTGATGTCGATCTCCTCGCCCGTCACGCCGAGCGCCCGCATGAGGTTCCAGGCGTTCGTCTTCGTGCCCTCGGAGGTCGCGAAGCCGGGCATCGTGAAGCCGAGGATGTTCGCGCGCGGGATCTCCAGGCGATCGAACGCACGTGCGGCTACCAGCAGCGCGTGCGTCGAGTCGAGCCCGCCCGAGAGGCCGATCACGATCTTCCGGGATTTCGTCGCCTCGAGGCGCTTGGCGAGGCCCTGCACCTGGATATTGAAGGCCTCGTAGCAATCCTGGTCCAGGCGCGCCGGGTCGTCGGGCACGAACGGGAAGCGGTCGATCTTGCGTTCGAGGCCCACGTCGTCGAGCGACGAGCGGTGGGTGAAGGCGATGCGCCGGAAGGATTTCTCGGGGTGGCCCGCGGCGGCGGCGGCCGCGTTGAATGTCACGGTGCGCATGCGCTCCAGCCGCAGCCGTTCCACGTCCACGTCGGCCACCGCGAGCTGGCTCGTGTCGGCGAAGCGTTGCGTCTGCGCGAGCGGCACGCCGAGCTCGTGGATGAGACCCTGCCCATCCCATGCGAGGTCGGTGGTGCTTTCACCGCAGGCGGAGGCGGCGAACACGTAAGCCGCGAGGCAGCGGCCCGACTGCGAGGCGCAGAGCATCGCCCGCTCGTCCGCCTTGCCGATCAGCACGTTCGAGGCCGACAGGTTGCAGAGGATCAACGCCCCGGCCAGGGCGCCGCGCGTCGAGGGCGGCGTCGCGACCCAGAAGTCCTCGCAGATCTCGGCGTGGAATGTGAAATCGGGGAGGTCGGCCGCCGCGAAATACAGGTCGGTCCCGAAAGGAACGGCATGTCCGGCCAACGTGATCTCGAGGCCCGTGACGCCAACGCCCGGCGCGAACCAGCGATTCTCGTAGTACTCGCGGTAGTTGGGGAGGAACGACTTGGGCACCACGCCCAGCACCTGGCCGCGCGCGAAGGCGACGGCGCAGTTGTAGAGGCGATTGTTGCGGCGAAGCGGGGCGCCTACGAGGCAGACGGGCCGAAGGTCCCGTGAAGCCTCCACCAGCCTTGCGAGCGCGGCCTCGACGGCCTCGAGCAAGGCATCCTGGAGGTGCAGGTCGTCGATCGCGTAGCCGGAGATCCCGAGCTCCGGAAACACCATCAGGTCCACGTTCCGCGAGTCGCCCTCGCGCATCGTGGCGAGCGTTTCGTCGGCGTTCGACGACGGATCGCCCACGTGGACGCGGGGCGTGCACGCGGCGACGCGAACGAATCCCTGCCGGTGCAGCGAGAAGAAGCTCACCCGGAAATTATACTTTGCCTCCCGTTACGGGGCCTTCGCGCAACCTCCACACCGGCTGCACAATCGCATCGCACCATGGCAGCGTCTTCCAGAAGGGAATCCGCCATGAAGATGCTGCGCTCCACCGCCGCCGCCTTCGCGTTCGCCACGAGCCTCGTCCATGCGAGTGGCGCCGCGCCGCTGCCCGTGAGCTACGCCGCGATGATCGGCCTGGACAGCCCGCGCGCCCAGGTGGTCGATGCGATCCTCGAGACGGCGATGACGCGCGTCTCGTGGGTCCGGAAGGAAATGGGTACGGCCAGCGATCCCACATCTCGCGGCGTGATGCGCGCCGCCATGGACGCGATCATCGACGACACCGAGGAGAAGCTCGACGCCGTCCTCACCGCCGAGGAGCTGGAGCGCCTGCGCCAGGCGATGGCGCCGCCCCGGCGCGTGGCGCTTCGCCAGGGCTAGAGCTCGAGCTTGTAGCCCACGCCGTACACCGAGTGCACGAGGTCCTCGCCGGGCCTCGCGCGCTGCAGCTTCCGGCGCAGGTTCTTCACGTGGCTGTCCACGGTGCGGTCGGACACGACGCGGTGGTCCGCGTAGAGCGAGTCGAGGAGCTCGGCGCGCGGGAAGATCCGGCCCGGGCGGGAGGCGAGGGTGTTGAGGAGCCGGAACTCGACCGGCGTGAGCTCGAGGGGATGGCCATCGAGCATCGCTTCGTAGCGCGCGGCATCGAGCGACAAACCCGGCGTGCCCACCGTGGGGCCGCGCGCGCCGCGCCGCAGCACCGCCTTCACGCGGGCGACCACCTCGCGGGGGCTGTACGGCTTGCAGATATAGTCGTCGGCGCCGAGCTCCAGGCCCACGAGGCGGTCGACTTCCTCGATGAGCGCCGTCACCATCACGACCGGGATGTCATGCGCCGCCCGCACTTCCTTGAACACTTCGAGCCCGCCGCGGCCCGGAAGCATCAGGTCGAGGAGGATGATGTCGGGCTTGCGCTCCTCGACCGCGGGCAGCACTTCGCGCCCATCGTCGAGGACCTTCGTCTCGAAGCCGGATGCGCGCAGGTATTCGTCCAGGAGCGTGGAGAGCTTGGGCTCGTCCTCGACCACGATCACGTAGGGTTGTGCCGCGCTCATGCGCCCTCCGCGATGGGGAGCCTCAGCTCGATGCGAAGCCCCCCGAGGCCCGAGTGCGCCGCCGCGATCCGCCCGCCGTGCGCCTGCGCGATGCTGCGGACGATGGCGAGGCCCAGCCCCGAGCCTCCGCCGTCGCGGCTGCGCGAGCCTTCCACGCGAAAGAGGCGCTCGAAGATCTTCTCGAGCGCGTCGTCGGGCACGCCGGGGGCGGAATCCTCCCAGTCGAGGTGCGCCTCGCGGCCGATGCGCGAGACGCCCACCCGCACCCGCCCGCCCGATTCCGTATAGCGCGCGGAATTCTCGGCGAGGTTGCCGACCAGCTGGAGCAGGCGCTCGGGGTCGGCGCGCACGCGCACGGGGTTGGCCGAGATGCGCTCTTCCAGCTTCAACCCGGCGGCGGCGATCCGGTCGCGCGCGCCTTCGAGCGCCTCGTGCACGAGCTGCGCGAGGTCCACGTTCGAGAAGTGATAGGCCACGCCCACGTCGGCGAGGGAGAGGTCGTGCAGGTCGTGCACGAGCTTCTCCAGGCGCCCGACCTCGGCGTGGAGCGAGCGCAGCGTCTCCGGCGTCGAGCGGCGCAGCCCGTCCTGCAGCGCCTCGATCTCCGCCTTGAGGATCGCGATGGGGGTGCGCAGCTCGTGGGAGGCGTCGGCCATGTAGTCGCGGCGCAGCTTCTCGTTCTTCTCGAGCGTGTTGCCGAGGCGGTTGAAGTCCTGCACGAGCTGGCCGATCTCGTCGTGCGACGTCGCGGCGACCCGCGTCCCGTATTCGCCTTGGCGAGGCGCCGCGTCGCCTCCGCGATTCGCATGAGCGGAGCGAGGAGGCCGTGGGAGAGCACGCCCGCCACCACCGCGGAGAGCCCGATCGCGAGGAGAAGCACCGTCCAGCCCGCCTGCTTCTGCTCCTCCTGGAAGCGGCTGTCGGCGAGGTCGAGCTCGGGTTGGCGGCGAGGCGCCGAGAGCCAACCGACCTGCCGGCCATCCACGCTGATGGGCAGCGTCTTCACGTCCTGCGTGAGGTCGGCATCGCCCACGATCACGTTGTTGAAGAGGTCGAGGACGACGGCGGGCGGTGGCTGCGCGTCGTTGGAGAGCGCGTTGCCCGCCGGCAGTCGCGCGGGGGCGGCGACGAGCCCGGTGTCGCGGCGCAGCGCATCGGGCCGCACCACCTGGTTGAATTGCGACCAGAGCGTGCGATTGCCCCGAAGGAACTCCCAGGAGCCGCGTTCCTTGTAGGCATTGGCGAGCACGCCCGCGAGGCGCGTGAGGCGCTGCTCCTCGCGCTCCTGCACGTAGCTCTCGAATCCCGTCACGAATGCCGCGCGCACGCCCATGCCCACGGCAACCGCCGTGATGACGTTCGTGAAGAGGACCGCGAGGAAGAGCTTGGGGGTGACGCCGAGCGTCATTGGCGCGCCGGTGGCGGGAAATTCCCCTATTTTGCCGTGAGTCGCACCGCCGGGGGTGTTCTCCAGAATCTCTTCACAATAAGGCGGCGGTTTCCCCACGCAGCGTGACGGACTTGCCTTCGGCCTGGATCGTGATCGCATCGCCCGAGCGCGTGAGCTTCGCGTCCGGCGCCTTGCAGTCGCTTCCCACCCGCATCAGCGTCACGAACTGCGCCGTGGTCGAAGGCGCCTTCGTCGCGAAGGTGCCATGCCACTGGTTGGGCTCGCTCCGGTTCATGCTCGAGGGTTCGGGAGCCGCGGTGAAGCTGTCGGTCTGGCTGAAGGCGACGTCGGGGCCGCCCAGCATCTCGACGCACATGCGCGCGTCGCCGTTCACGAGGGCGACCTTGCGATCCGAGACCTTCTCCATGCGGTTCAGGGCGTGGATGTTCCACTCCCACGTGTGGGGGGTGGGCGCGGCGAGCGAATCGCGCACGATGATGAGGTCGGGCCGCAGGAAGACCATCGTGCGCTCGGCCCTGGTGAGCTTGCCGTCGTACGCCTTCTCGGCGTGGCCGGTGACGACGTCGTAGCCGGGGTGGGTCTCGAAGTGCGCGATCTCGCCGGCGAACTGCCGGCCATCGATGCCTTCGCCCTTGCCCCCGTCGTAGGTGATGGCGTTCGCGGCGCGCGTCTGCTTGTACCACTCGGTCCAGTGCGGGGTGCGGTAGTTGTCGTAGTAGCCCGAGGCGATGGCGAGGCGCTTGCCGCGCGAGTTCACGACGAAGCTGTTCTGGTCGGCGTGGCTGTGGTTGTACGAGCCGTACGGGCTCGAGCGGAAATAGACCGACGTGCGCTCGGGATCGGCGAGGTCGCTGTGCATCGCCGCCCAGCCGATCGACGGGAAGGCCGCCCCGTTGGGGATACCGTCGGGGACATGGTCGCTCTTCTCCAGCATCCGCGGAGCGAGGAGGATCTCCAGGCGCGCCGGGTCCGCGCCCTTCAGCTGCGTCGCATACCAGACGCCCAGGGGACTCGGCGCGAAGTCCGTATAGGCCTGGCCGATGCGCGCCCACAGCTCGGAGAGCTTCTGCTCCTGCCCGTCGCCGAAGAGGCCGCTCGGGGTATTGGGCGGCAGGAAGTAGGCGAGGTAGCGCGAATAGTTGCGCACCCACTCCTTCTTCGCGAGGTCGATGCCGGTGGCGTTCTTCAGCACGTACCAGACGGGAAGGTTGGTGCCCGTGTCCCAGTCCGCCTGCGCGGTGCCGTTGCCGAAGCCGCCGTCGGCCCCGCCCCAGGGGCTCGTCCAGACGATGGCCATCTGCGCCGCGCCCTTCAGCCACTCGTCGGCTTCGGGAAGGTCCCCGGCGGTGAGCGCGGCGATGGCCGCGGTCACCGTGAGCGTGAGGTTGCCGTGCGAGTCGTACGGATAGCGCGAGATCTCGCCCGTCGCGACGTACTCCTCGTACATGTCGCGCGTGCGCACGCGGATCGCCTCGAGGATCTTCTTGCGCTGCTCGGGCGAGAGGTAGTCGTACGTCCAGTCGTAACCGAGTGCCAGCGTCCACGCGACGTTGCGGCTCGCCATGTCGTTGTTGGAGAACCCGATGGGGCCCGTGGTGCTCCACGACGCCTGCGCGAGGAGGCGGCGCGCGGCGTCCGCGCCATATCGCGGATCGTGCGTCCCGGCCCACGCGAGCGCCGAGGCGAGGGTGCGCTTCTGCTCGTCCACCGTGTCGTTGTAGTTCGAGTCCTTGGATTGCGAGCGCGGCTCCTCCTGGACCGGGAGATGGCGCTTGTCGTCGGCTTCCTGGGCCATGGCGGCGAAGCCGTTCACGCGCTCGCCGCGAAAGGCGGGGAGCGGGCTCGAGGCGCCGTTCGCCCACGTGCGCGGGTGGGGTGTGGCTCGCGCGCGCTTCACGATCTCGTCGGGCGAGGGGAGCAGGAAGGCGACGGGATCGGGGGCGATGGTGAAGGTGCGCGGCTCGGTGACGTCCGAATCGTTGCTGCTCTTCATCCGCCACGTGTACTTGCCCGCGGGAAGCACGTGGTCCCACACGAGCCAGTTGCGGTCGGTGCTCTTCGTCTCCGTCGTGCCGTCGGGCTTCGTGAGCGTCAGCGTGTACGTGAACCGGCCTTCCAGCGGCGGCCAGGTGAACTCGGGGGGTGTCTGCGTGATGGTGGAGCAGTCGCGCGGCTGCACGGGTGCGAGGAGCGGATCGGAACGCACCAGGAAATCGGAATGCGCTCCGCACCCCGAGGCGCGAGCCTGGGCCTGCGCGGAGGGCAGGGGAAGCGTGTGGCGAAATGCGACAGCCGCGGCGGCCACGAGGGCGACCATGGCCGCGGCAAGGCCGAGGGCGCGGGTGCTCATTGGACCCCCAGCCTAGCGGGGGTTCTTTATCGTTCCCCCGCGGCGGCGGGCGCGATCCATGGTCCGGTCGGGCTGGCGATGCACTGGGAACGGCAGCTCGCCGCGATGAGCAGCAGGAGGAGGACGGCGCCGAGGAAGAGGCGTAGCTCGAATCTCATGGGCGTACACTACCGCCTATATAGGGCCAATCCCGCCCTAATTCCTCTATATAGTCGGGGTCATGCCACATCCCACGACGCGGGTCCTCGCGGCGCTCGAGCTCCTCCAGTCCCACGGCCAGATCGGGGGCGCGGAGCTCGCGCGCCGCCTCGAGGTGGACCGGCGTACGCTGCGCCGCTACATCGCCACGCTGGAGGAAATGGGCGTGCCGATCACGACCGAGCAGGGCCGCTACGGCGGCTACCGGCTGGTTCCCGGGTACAAGCTCCCGCCCATGATGTTCACCGACGAGGAGGCGCAGGCGCTCTCGCTGGGCCTCATCGCCGCACGGGGGTTGGGCCTGGCCGATGCCGCGCCCGCGATCGAGAGCGTGCAGGCGAAGCTGGACCGGGTGCTTCCCGGGGCGCCGAGGAAGACCATCGCGGCGCTGCGCGAGAGCGTGGCCCTGCAAACCGGGGACGAGCGCACCAACGCCGACGCACGGCTCCTGCGCGTGCTCTCGGAAGGCGCGCAGACGCGCCGCACGGCGAGCCTTCGCTACCGCGCGCACGAGGGCTCGCTCACCTCGCGCGATTTCGACGTGTACGGGCTGGTGTTCCGCGGCGGGCGCTGGTACGTGGTGGGCTATTGCCGCCTGCGCCTGGGCCTTCGCACGTTGCGCCTGGACCGCGTCGCCCATGCGGAGCTCGCGACGACCGCGTTCGTGCGCCCCGAAGGTTTCGATGCCGCCGAATACCTCACCCGCGCCCTCGCGACGCTTCCCCGTGCAACGCCCGTGGAAGCCTTCATCTACGCGGATGCCGCGGCGGCGCGCCGCGAGATGGCCCAGACCCTGGGCGCCATCGAGGAGGAGGAGGGCGGCGTGCGCATCGTGGGCTCGGCCGACGACCTCGATTGGTACGCACGCGAGCTGATCCGGCTGCCTTTCCGGTTCGAGGTTCGTTCGCCTGCCGCGCTGCGCGAGGCCGTGGCCCGCATCGGGCGGGACCTGGTGGAGCGTTTCGGCGGAGGCAGTCGCAAAAAGTAGCGCTTTTCGTCCGGAACCGCAGGAGCGCGAACGCGGCCGGGATCCTATCATTGCCTCTCCATGGGGTTCATTGCGCGTTTCGCCTGTCTCGGCCTGGGCCTGCTGCTCGCCTCGTGCGGTGGCGGCGGGGGCGGCTCGTCACCGGCCCAACCCATGCAGCCGCCCGCACCCATCGAGATCGCGGTGGCGGGCTTCGCGGTCGTGAAGGTGCAGGCAGCTCCGGTGGGCCTCGCGGCGATGGAGCAGCGGCTCACGGCACTCACCGAGCCCGGGCCCGATCGCAGCCTCGTCATCTACGATACGCACGGTGCGGCGACGGGCCGCTACGCGGCGCCGGCCGGATTCTCGCTGATCGATTTCGCGCAGCACGCGTCCGGCGAGATCAGCGTCGCCCTCGCGACCGCCAGGGACGTACGGCTTGCGCGCATCGACCGCACCGGCGTGGAGATCGACGAGCTCGCGTTGTCGGACCCCCAAGCGGCCACCGACCCTTTCTTCGATGATGGCGGGATCCACGACGACAGCTCCCTCCTGCCGGTGTACACCCGCGACGCGGTGCGGGTCGCGGCGGTGGGCGAGGATCTCGTGGTGGCGCTGCGAACGGGGCGCAACGCAACCGTCGCCTATCGTTTCAACCACGCGCGGCCTGCCGGGTTCACACGGGCATGGCGCACGCTCGCCGAGCCGGGCTTCTCGGTGTTCGCGATCGGGATCACCTCGGGGACGTTCGACACGTTCGGCGGCCTCGAGAATCACTGGCAGGTCCGCCTCGATGCGGACGCTTCCGGAAACGCGGCGGTGGGCGGGGTCTCGCGGGACCAATCGGCGTCGCTCTTCGCCGCGCACTCGCGCTATTTCGGCGAGCAGGTCGCCGCGGTGAATGGCGTTCTCGTGACGCGCATCGGCCCGGATGGCACGCGCCTGGGCGCGACGGTCGTGGACACCGGGCGGGTGGCGGAGCTGCACGGCGTGCGCGTGCAGGGCGACGACATCGCCGTGGTGGGACGCGTGTTCTCCGCGCAGCGCGCCGATGGCGGCGGCTGGGACGCGTATTTCGCCCGTGTGTCGCGGGTGAGCGGCGCGCTCGCGGCCTATCGTCCCGTGGACGTGGACCTCGGGGAGATCCTGTTCGACGCGGCAGCCCTCGCGCAGGGCAGGTGGCTCGTCGCGGGCGCCGCCGGCTACACGCAGAATCCCGATGGGGCGAGCGTCTCCGAGCAATCGTCGCCGCTGCTCGCGGTCCTCGAGGCCGATGCAACGGTGCGGTCGCGGGTCACGTTCGCCGCCGGCGCCCGGCAGAACCAGCTGCGCTCGCTCGCACCGCTGGGTGCGGACTGGATCGTGGGCGGCATGGTGAACGGCCCGGGCACGCACTCCGGCGACGGCAACCGGGCCCTCATCACGGCCGATGGGTTCGTGCGCGAGACGGCGCTGCCGGCGCCCTGACGGGCACGCTTACCCTTCGAAGCCCTCGACGCGCTTGAAGGAGCCCGGCAAGGCCCGGCCGGTTCGAGCGCGCGCGCCGCGGTAATGCTCGAAGTCGTTCGCCTTCACGGTGAGCGTGCTTCGCTTGTCGCCGCGCACGGTCGCGATTTCGAGGCGCTCGCCCAACGGCTTCAATCCGACCATGGGCTCGCCCTCGTGCAGCTTCATCGCCATCACGCCGCGGCCGCCATTGGGGAGCTCGTTCACCTCGTCCAGGGCGAAGATGAGCAGGCGCTTGTCGCTCGACAGCGCGGCGACCTCCTTCGCCCCGGCCGGCACGATGGACGGGCGCAGCACCGATTCGCCTTCGCCCACGCTCACGAACTGCTTGCCGGCGCGCCGGTCGGTGACAAAGCCGGCGATGCTCGCCCGAAGCGCGTAGCCGCCGGTGCTCGCGAGGAGGATCGGGGTCTCCGGCGCCGCGGAGATGAGGCCCACGATCGCGGTGCCCTGCGTCTCCGCGAGCGAGCTCACCGGTACGCCGTCGCCCTTGCCGCCGGGGAGCTCCGAGGCCCGCACGTTGAAGACGCGGCCGTTGGCGCCGAAGAGGACGATGGGTGTCGTCGTGCGCGTTTCCACCACGGCGAGCTCGGCGTCGCCTTCCTTCCAGGCGAGGGCGCCGCGGTCGATGCCGTGGCCCGAGCGCGAGCGCAGGAACCCGTTGCGGGAGAGGATCACGGTCACCGGCTCGTCCACCACCGTCTCCACCATCGAGACGGTGATGCGTTCGGCCTCCTCGATCACGGTGCGGCGCTTGTCGCCGTACTTCTCCGCGTCCTCGCGCACTTCCTGGGCGGCGAGCTTGCGGCGATCGGCCGGCGAGCCGAGGAGCTTCTTCAACGACGACTGCTCCTTCTTCAGCTCCGCGGCTTCCTTCTCGATCTTGATGCCTTCGAGGCGCGCGAGCTGGCGCAGCCGAATCTCCAGGATGTCCTCGGCCTGCCGCTCGGAGAGCGAGAACTTCTCCATCAATTCCGGCTTCGGCTCGTCGGAAGCGCGGATCAGCTTGATCACCTTGTCGATGTTGAGGAAGGCGATCATCCGGCCTTCGAGGATGTGCAGCCGGTCGGCCACTTCCATGGCGCGGTGCTTGAGGCGCCGCTCGAGCACGTCGAGGCGGAACTTCGCCCACTCGCCCACGGATTCGGCGAGCGACATCTGCCGCGGGCGCCCGTCGGTGCCGATGGCGACAAGGTTCATCGCCACGTTCGACTCCATCGTCGTGTGGGCGAGGAGGAAGTTCATGAGCTCGTCGGGCTCGACCTTGCTGGTGCGCGGCTCGAAGACGATGCGCACGGGATGCTCCGCGTCGGAGTCGTCGCGCTGCGATTCGAGGAGGGCGAGGGTGGCCGCCTTGAGGCTCTGCTGGTCGGGCGTGAGGGACTTCTTGCCCGCCTTGGCCTTCGGGTTCACCAGCTCGTCGATCTCGGCGAGCACCTTCGCCGCCGACGTCCCCGGCGGGAGCTCCGTCACGGCCACGCGATACTGGCCGCGCGCGAGCCTTTCCACGTTGTAGCGTGCGCGAACGCGGATGCTTCCGCGCCCGGTCTCGTAGGCGCGCTTGATCTCGTCCCGCGAGGAGATGATCTGGCCGCCTCCCGGGAAGTCGGGCCCCTTGATGGGGCGCGTGACGGGCTTCGCCCCATCCTCGCCCTCGAGGGTCTGCGCGCAGGCGTCGGCGACTTCCTTCAGGTTGTGCGGCGGGATCTCGGTGGCCATTCCCACGGCGATGCCCGAGGCGCCGTTCAGCAATCCCACGGGCAGGCGCGCGGGGAGCAGCCTGGGCTCCTTCACCGAGCCGTCGTAGTTGTCGTTGAAATCGACGGTGCCGCGGTCGAGCTCGGAGAGCAGCACGTGCTCGGCGAACGGCGTGAGCCGCACTTCGGTATAGCGCATCGCCGCGGGGCTGTCGCCGTCGCGCGAGCCGAAATTGCCCTGGCCCTCGATCAGGGGATAGCGCAGCGTGAAATCCTGCGCCATGCGCACCGCCGCCTCGTACACCGCGACGTCGCCGTGCGGGTGGAACTTGCCGATCACGTCGCCCACGATGCGCGCGGATTTCTTGAAGGGCGCGTCCGCGCGATTGCCCATCTCGCGCATGGCGAAGAGGATGCGCCGCTGCACGGGTTTCTGCCCGTCCTCGGCCGCGGGCAGGGCGCGGCCCTTCACGACGCTCATCGCGTAGGCGAGGTAGGCGCGGGACGCGAACTCCGAGAGGGACGGAAAATCGGTCGGCGGCGGGCGCGCGGGCGGATCCGCGACGAAGAGGTCGCCCGAACGGTCGTCGACGGGGGTTTTTTTCTTCTTCACGGAAGCAACTATGCGACAGGAGGCGTCATTTTACCTGTAGGAGTCCTCCGACAGCCCAATCGCGCATGAGGCTGTTAAAAAGAGGCTCCAATAATCAGAAAAATTTGCAATGGCAAGCCAGGTGGATACTGCCTCCGCCGGGTGGGTCGTCGGCGGCGGCGAGCTGGGCGAGCGCATCCGGGCGCTCGATTGGTCGCGCACGCCCTTGGGAGCCCTCGAAAACTGGCCCCAGGCCCTGCGCACGGCCGTGGGAATGCTCCTGCCCTCGCGGGCGCAGATCATCCTTTTCTGGGGCCCGGAGTTCGTCGTCCTCTACAACGACGCCTACCGTCCCGTCTTCGGCGGCAAGCACCCCGGCGCGCTCGGACTGCCGGGCCGCGAGGCGTGGAGCGAGATCTGGGAAGAGCAGCTGGGCCCGCTGCTTCGCGGAGTGGTCGCGACGGGCGAGGCCTTCTGGGCTTCCGACCTGCTCTTCTGCATCCAGCGCCACGGCTATCTCGAGGAGACGTATTTCGACATCTCGTACGACCCCGTCCGCGACGAGACCGGCGCGGTCGCGGGCGCCTACTGCATCGTCACGGAAACCACCGCGCGGGTCTGCGGAGAGAGGCGGCTTCGCACCCTGAGCGGCCTGGGGCGCATCGGGCTGGGCGCGCAATCCGTGCCGGCCGTCCTGGACCGGGCCGCGAAGGTCCTGCGCGAGAATACCGAGGACATCGCCTTCGCGCTGCTCTACGAATGGGATACCGCCAGCGGCCGGGCAAAGCTTCGCGCCCATGCCGGCATGCCCCCCCATCATTCGGCGCTGGTCGCGGAGATCGTCCCCGGGCAACCCTCCCCATGGCCGCTGCATGCGCGCTTGCCCGCGGAAGGCGTGATCCTCGATGCGCGCAAGTGCATGACCGAGCGCCTGCCCGGCGGGCGCTGGCCCGAGGAATGCACGCGGATCGCGGTGCTTCCGATCGGCATGCCGATGCAGGCTCCCGACGGCTTCCTCGTGGCGGGCCTCAGCCCCCGGCGCCTCGCGGATCCGACGTATCGCGACTTCCTGCAGCTCGTGACGGCCGGTATCGGCAGCGCGCTCTCGAATGCCAGGGCGCTGGAGGCCGAGCGGCGCCGCGGGGAAGCGCTCTCCGAGCTCGACCGCGCCAAGACGCTCTTCTTCAGCAACGTGAGCCACGAGTTCCGCACACCCCTCACGCTCCTCCTGGGGCCGTTGCGCGAGGAGATTTCCGGTGGCGCGATGCCCGCGCAAAGCCGCGAACGCCTGGAGGTCGCATACCGCAACGGGCTGCGGCTGCTGAAGCTCGTGAACGCGCTGCTCGATTTCTCGCGCATCGAGGCGGGGCGGATGCGCGCGCGCTTCGAGAAGACGAGCCTTGCGGAGTTCACGGCGGAGCTGGCGAGCAATTTCGTGTCGGCTTGCGAGTCCGCGGGGCTCGCGCTGCGTGTTCAGTGCGATCCGCTCGAGGGCGAGGCGTACGTGGACCGCGACATGTGGGAGAAGATCGTCTTCAACCTCGTCTCCAACGCCTACAAGTACACGTTCGAGGGCGGCATCGATGTTCGCCTCTCGCAATCGGGAGACCGCGCGGTGCTCGTCGTGCGCGATACGGGCGTGGGCATCGCGCCGGACGAGATGCCGCGCCTTTTCGAGCGCTTCCACCGCATCGAGGGCGTGCGCTCGCGCACGCACGAGGGCTCCGGCATCGGGCTCGCGCTGGTGCAGGGGCTCGTGCGCATGCACGGCGGCGAGATCCGCGCGCAGAGCACGCCCGGGGAGGGGAGCACCTTCACGGTCTCGATCCCGCTCGGAAGCTCACACCTTCCCGCCGACCAGGTCGCGGCCCAGCCCGCGCCCGAGAGCCCATCGCGCCAGGCCCCGATGTTCATCGAGGAGGTCTCGGGTTGGCTTCGCACCCCGGCCACGACCCGGCTTGCCGAGGTGGCGGCGCCCGCCGACCATCCCCGCGCGCGCATCCTCGTGGCCGACGACAACGCCGACATGCGCGAATACATCGAGCGCCTGCTCACCGAGCATTGGGACGTGGTCGCCGTGGCCGACGGCAAGGCGGCGATCCACGCGCTCTTCACCGCGCGCTTCGACCTCCTCCTCACCGACGTGATGATGCCGAAGATGGACGGCTTCGCGCTGCTGAAGGCGGTGCGCTCCGATCCGGCGCTGCACGAGCTGCCGGTCTTGATGCTCTCGGCCCGCGCCGGCGAGGAGGCGCGCATCGAGGCGCGCGGGGCCGGCGCCGACGAATACCTCATCAAGCCGTTCAGCGCGCGCGAGCTCGTGGCGCAGGTGCGGGCGCAGCTCGCCGAGGCTGCCACGCGCCGCGCGGCGACACGCGAGCGCGAGACGCTGCTCGCCTCCGAGCGCGCGGCGCGCATGGAGATGCAGCGCCAATGGGAGGACCTGAGCCGCATCTTCGCTCTGGCGCCCAACCCCATGGTGGTCCTGCGGGGCCACGACCACGTGATCGAGCTCGCCAACGAGGCCGCGTGCGCGGTCTGGGGGCGCCGGCCGGAGCAGGTGCTGCACAGGCCGATGTTCGAAGC
>Ga0134125_10004540_pt1 | contig 15858 bp, 17 predicted proteins | sample KB31751_FD_96464 | JGI IMG/M metagenome (GOLD analysis project Ga0134125, IMG submission 96464) | Terrestrial soil microbial communities with excess Nitrogen fertilizer from Kellogg Biological Station, Michigan, USA - KB3-175-1 | ecosystem: Environmental > Terrestrial > Soil > Unclassified ... | reverse complement strand
TCGACCTCGGCCTCCTGGCTCGCCTTGCGCCCGTGACCGCCGCCGAAGATGACGTCCTGCATCGTCTGACCGCGCACCGCGAGCGGCGACTGCTCGCCGAGCGCCCACAGGACCGCGTCGGTCACGTTCGACTTGCCGGAGCCATTCGGGCCGACGATCACGCTCACGCCCGGCCCGAAGGCGAGCTTCGTGCGGTCGGGGAACGACTTGAAGCCCTTGAGGGTGAGGGACTTCAGATGCACTGGCCGCTCACTCTCCCATAGCTTCGAGGGCCACGCGAGCGGCCTCCTGCTCGGCGTCCTTCTTCGAACGCCCCTGGCCGCGCCCGACCTCGACCCCGGAGACGCTCGCCTCGACGGTGAAGACGCGGTCGTGCGGCGGCCCCTCTTCCTCCGTCACGGTGTACGCGACGAGCTCCCCGCGGCGTGCGAGCCGCTCCTGCAATGCGGACTTGAAGTCGACCGGATGCTCGAGCGCCTGCGCGATCTCCGGCGTGAACGCCTCGACGACCGCCGTCGCCGTCTCCTCGTAGCCGAACGCGAGATAGCACGCCCCGATCGCCGCCTCGATCACCGACGCCAGCACGCGCTCCGTGCGCACGAGCGCGTCCGCGTTCTGCCCAGTGCCGTCGGGCGCCGCGGCGCGCAGCCGCTCCGGCATCCCGATCCGCTCCGCGACCTCCATGCACGAGCGGCCGGAGACCGCCTGCGCGCGAATCTTCGTCAGCCGCCCGGCGCCGAAGCGGTCCGCCTCCAGGCGCGGGTACAGATGCGTCGTGATGGCGAGCGAGAGCACGCTGTCGCCGAGGAACGCGAGCCGCTCGTAGGAGTCCGAGCGCCGCTCCGTCCACGACGAGTGCGTGACCACCTGCCGGGCGAGATCGTCCGGCAGCCGGTCGAGCAGGTCGGCGAGCGCGCTCAGCGGTCAGGGCCCCGGCTCGCGGTCGTCGTCTGCGGTGGCGAGCACGAAGTCGACCGCCTGGCCGACCGTGAGGATCTTCGCCGCCTGCTCGTCGGAGACGTGGACCCCGTATTGGTCCTCCAGCTCCTGCACGAGCGTGTAGAGGTCGAGCGAGTCGGCTTCGAGATCCTCGCGGAAGCGCGTCGCGTCGTCGATGCCCGCCGGGTCGATCGCCAGCTCGTCGGCGAGGTGCGCGCGCACGCGTTCGAGAACCTGCTCGCGGGTCATCGCGGCGGGACGCTAGCCGTCGCCTCGGACGACGGGACCTGCCGCAGCGCGCCCGCCTCCTCGAGCGCCGCAAGCGTGCGGCCGACGACGTCCTCGCGCACGCCGCGCGCGGCGACGTCGATCGCGCGCGCGAAGCCGGTGCGCGTGAAACGGCCGTGCGCGACCACGCCCGTGCGGCGCAGCCCCAGCATGTAGGCGCCGCCGGCCAGCTCGGGGTCGATCTCGTCGCGCAGCGCGCGCAGCGGGCCGCGCAGCAGCAGCCCGCCGAGACGGCCGCGCGGGCTCGCCATCGCCACGTCGCGGATCGTGCGCATGAGCTTGCCGGAGACGCCCTCCATCAGCTTGAGCGCGACGTTGCCGGTGAAGCCGTCCATCACGACGACGTCCGCGACGCCCTCGGTCACGTGCGTGCCCTCGACGTTGCCGACGAACTCGAGCCTGCCGCCGGCGGCCGCGACGAGCCGCTCGTGCGCGGCGATCACGTCGGGCGTGCCGCGGCCCGGCTCCTCGCCGTTGGACAGGAGCGCGACGCGCGGGCGCTCGACGCCGAGCACGGCCTGGGCGAACGCCGCCCCCATGTATGCGAACTGCACGAGGTGCTCCGGCCGCACCTCGACGCTCGCGCCGACGTCGAGCAGCAGCACCGGCGCACCGGGGACGGGCATGGCGATGGCGAGCGCAGGACGATGGATTCCGCGAGCGCGCTTGACGTGGAACAGCCCCGCCGCGAGCGCCGCGCCGGTGGAGCCGCCGGAGACGAGCGCGTCGGCGCGCCCCTCGGCCACGGCCTTGGAGGCGAGCACGATCGAGGCGTCCGGCGTCGAGCGGACCGCGAGCGCGGGGTCGGGCGCCTTCGCGATCGAGACGGGCGCGTCGACGACCTCGACGCCGCCCGGCGTCGGGCCGATCGCGCCCTTGGGGCCGAACAGCAGGACGCGAACGCCCTGCTCGGCGGCGAGCGCGGCGCCCGCCGCGACCTCAGCGGGACCGAGGTCCGCGCCGTTCGCGTCGACGGCGACCGTGATCGGCGGCACGAGGCGGCGCGTTCGGGGACTAGGCGTCGTCGCCGCCGGACGCGGCGACCACGTCGCGCCCGGCGTACGTGCCGCACGTCGGGCAGACGCGATGCGGCATGCGCGGGCTGTGGCACTGCGGGCACGCGTGGATCGACGGCGCCGAGATCTTGTGCTGCGAGCGGCGCTTGTTCGTGCGCGCGTGGGACTGCTTCTGCTTGGGGACGGCCATGGGGCGGAGAGGGTACTACAGCGGCCGACGCCCCGGGCTACAGCTCCAGCTCGCGCAGCTTCGCCCAGCGCGGATCGGGCTCCGCCTCGTGGTGATGCTCCGGACCGGCCTCGTTGAGGTTCTCGCCGCAGACCGCGCACAGGCCGGCGCAGTCCTCGCGGCAGAGGAGCTGCGCCGGCAGCGCGAGCGCGAGCGCGTCGCGCGTCCAGGCGGCGAGGTCGACCACCTGCTCCTCGACGTACGGGCTCTCCAGCTCCTCCCCGCCCCCCGGCTGATCGAACTCGCGCGCGTCGACCCGAAAGCGCGGCGCCCCGGGCTCCAGGCAGCGCATGCACGGTCCCTCCAGCGCGACCTCGAAGCGCAGCCGCAGCGCCCAGCCGGCGTGCGCCGCGCGCGAGATGTCGAGTCGCAGCGGGACCGGCTGCGGTGCGACCGCATAGCGCTGCCCGCCCAGCTCGAACGGCGCGATCGGCTGCGCGAGCTCGAGCGAGCGGCCCTCGCCGGCGGTCAGCCTCAGCGCGGCGAGGTCGAACGTGTCGGCGCGGGGGGGCATGCCTCGCAATGTAGCGAGGCGCGACGCTACGCCAGATCTCGCTTGAGGACCTTGCCAGTCGCGTTGCGCGGGAGCGCGTCGACGAAGGCGATCTCGCGCGGGACCTTGAAGGCGGCGAGGTTCTGCTTGACGTAGGTCTTCAACTCGTCCTCCGTCGTGCTCGCGTCGTCCTGCAGGACGACGACGGCCTTCAGGCGCTGGCCCCAGTCGTCGTCCTCGACGCCGACGACGGCGACCTCGCGGATCGCCGGATGCGCCGCCAGCAGGTCTTCGATCTCGGCCGGGAAGACGTTCTCCCCGCCGGAGACGATCATGTCGTCGTCGCGGCCGTCGATGAAGAGCCGGCCGGCCGGGTCGAAGTGGCCGACGTCGCCGGAGGACATCAGCTCGCCGATCGTCGCCTTCGTCTCGCCGCCGGTGTAGCCCTCAAACGGGAAGCCGCTCGCGACGAAGATGCGGCCGGTCTGCCCGCGCGCGACCTCGCGGTCGTGCTCGTCGAACAGCTTCACGACGGTGCCGAGCGGCGGCCGGCCGGCGCAGCCCGGCGCGGCGCGCAAATCCTCCGGCGTGGCGATCGTCGCCCACGCGACCTCGGTCGAGCCGTAGAGGTTGAAGAGCACGTCGCCGAACTGGTCCATCACGCGCGTGGCGAGCGGGCCGGGCAGCGCCGAGCCGCTGACCGCGATGATCCGCAGCGACGAGGTGTCGTGGCGGTCGAGCGTCTCCTGCGGCAGCTCGAGGATCCGCTGGAGCATCACGGGCACGACGACGAGCGCGGTCGCTCTGTGGCGCGCGAGCGCCCGCAGCGTGCCCTCCGGATCGAAGCGGCGCCGCAGCACGAACGTCGAGGCGAGCGGAACGCCGAGCGTGTAGTTCGCCAGCCCCCACGAATGGAACAGCGGCGCGGCGATCATCGTCGTCTCGCGCGCGTGGTACGGAATCTTCGACAGCAGCGCGGCCGCCGACGAGAGGCCGGCGCTGCTGCGCCGCGCGCCCTTCGGCGTGCCGGTCGTGCCGGACGTGAGGATCACGACGCGCCCCGGCTCCTCCGGCGCGCGTACGCCGTTCGAGTCGCCCGTGGCGATCAGGTCCTCCAGCAGCGGATCGCTCGCGGCGCCTTCGCCGTCGTGCCAGGCGACGAAGCGCTTGTCGATCCCGCGCACCTCGCCGAGCAGCGCGGCGAACTCCTCGTCGTAGACGATCGCCTTGGCGTCCTCGCGCGCGACGACGTCGGCGAGCTGCGGCGCGGCGAACATCGTGTTGAGGTAGAGCACGTGGGCGCCGAGCCGCGAGACGGCGACCGAGGCGTCCATGAAGCCGCGATGGTTGCGGCACATGATCGCCACGCCGTCGCCGGGGCGGACCCCGTGGGCGGCGAGCGAGCTGGCGAGCGCGTTCGCGCGGCGGTGCAGCTCGCTGTAGCTGAGCGTGCCGAGCTCGTCGACAAGCGCCGGCTGGTGCGGCGCCCGCGCGGCCGCGACGGCGATCGCGCCGCCGGAGGTCGTCCCCCAGCGCGCCAGCGCGCGGCCGGCGAGCACGAGCCGGTCGGGGCGGGTCGGCGCGATCAGGCCGGCGTCGAGCAGCGTCTTGGCGACGCGGGCGCCGTGAAGGATGCGAGCGGTTGTTGCGTCCATGAGGGCGGTATCCAAGCATGACCTGGATCGGGACGTGCCGGTCACTGTGACATGCGGGCGCGCTATGGCAGATCGAGGCCCGGCGGCAGCTCGCCGCGGTCGACGAGCGCATGGATCTCGGCGACGCGACGCGGGTTCAGGCGCACGTGGCGCTGGTGGACGCTCGTCTTCTCCACCAGCAGGCCCGCGTTCACGAGCCGCTCGCCGATCGCGAGTGCGAGCGCGCGATCGTGCCCGGCGAACCCGCGCGCGAGATGCACGATCTCGGTGTGGTAGCCGCCCCACTTCCCCATCCCCATCAGGCGCTGGAGCATGCGCCGGGCGACGCGCAGCGACGGGTCCGCCTCCTCGTGCGGGCGCGCGACCTCCGGGGTCGGGTCGAGCACGGCGAGGACCGCCTCCTCGTGCTCCTCGATCGAGCGGGCGTCGGCCGGCCGGCCGCCGAAGCGCGCGACCGCCTCGGCGATCAGCAGCGGATGCAGCTCGCCGATCGGCAGGCGCAGCTCGCCGACGTCGCCGAGCGCGATCGTGGGGATCGCGTAGGCGCGCGTGCGCAGGCGGTCGATGTCGGCCGCGGACTCCTCGAACGCGTCGGTCGCAAGCTCGACGGCGACGAGCACGTCGTCGGCCGCGACCGGTATCGCGAGCGTCAGCCAGCCCTCCCACGCACCGGCCCGCAGCGCGAGATCCTGGGCTGCGCCGGCCGCCATCGCGGCGGCGCCTTCGACGAGCGCCCCGACGGTCACCGCGACGAGCGTCCACGCGCGGTCGTTGGCGGCGTTGGGGTCAGCGCGCAGGGCCGGGTCGACCGGCAGGATCGTGAGCAGCGCCTCCTCGAAGGCGACGAGCGCGACCGCCACCGGCGTCTCGTAGCCGGAGCGCGGCCGCGTCAGCTCGTGCGCGCCGGCCGCGAGCGCCTCCAGCAGCTCGGCGCGGATCTGCGCCGCGCGCTCGCGCGGGGCGCGCATGCCGCCGGCGTCGGCCAGCACGCTGCCGAGGCGGGACGTCGGGAGGTCGTTCGAGGCGTGGATGGCTATCCCCAGAGCCGGCGCGGGAGCGGCGAACCCTATGAGATCGGCGCGCCCTCGTGGTCAGGCTCCGGCGCTGCGGCCGCGAGCCGGCGGGTGATGACGTCGATCGGTTCGGGCGCCGCCAGCGCGCGCTCGGGCGAGACGACGCCGTGGTCGGCGAGCCTGCGCGCGCCCGGCAGCACGCGGTGCTCGAACGAGCCGACCGCGCCGTTGTACGCGCCAACCGCCGCCCGCAGGCCTCTGCCGAGACGCTCGAGGTGCTCGCCGAAGACCTCCAGCCGCCGGTGCACGTCGCGTCCCAGCTCCGCGACCGCGCGCGCGTCCGCGGCGACGCGCTCCTGCTGCCAGCCGTACGCGACCGCCCGCAGCAGCGCGATCAGCGTCGTCGGCGTCGCGACGAGCACGCTCTGGCGGGCGCCCTCCTCCAGCAGCGCCGGATCGGCTTCGAGCGCCGCGTTCCAGAAGTGCTCGCCCGGCAAGAACAGGACGACGAAGTCGGGCGCGGTCTCGAACTGGTCCCAATACGCCTTCGCGGACAGGCGCCGCAGGTGCTCGCGCAGCAGCTTCGCGTGCGCGGCGAGGGCGGCCGTGCGGCCGGTCTCGTCCTGCGCCTCGCCGGCGTCGAGGAACGCGTGCAGCGGCGCCTTCGCATCGACGATCACCTGCGTCCTACCGGGCAGCTGGACGATCAGGTCGGGCCGCAGCAGGCCGTCCTCGGCTGCGACGGACCGCTGCTCGACGAAGTCGCAGTGCGCGGTCATCCCCGCCAGCTCGACGACCCGTCTGAGCTGCAGCTCGCCCCAGCGCCCGCGCGTGTGCGGCTGGCGCAGCGCCGCGGACAGCGCGCGCGTCTGCGCGCCCAGCGAGCGGAGCTGCTCGTCGAGCGCCCCGCGCGCGTGGGCGCGCTCGCGCTCCATGTCCCCCAGCTTCGCGTCCATTTGCGCGAGCGCGTCGTGGACCGGGTCGGGCGCGGGCGGGTGGCGACGCGCGACGAGGAGCGCGACAAGGGCGCCGAGAGCGACGCCGACGAAAAGGGCCGCGACAGTCACCCGATCAGGGTTGCGCGAGGCTCGGACAGCGTGAACGTGAGCTTGCAGCGGGATGCATCGGCGTCGCTGGCAAGGAAGCAGGGGTGAAGCCGTACAGACGTACGGCGAACCCCGATGACGCAGCCAGCGGCGCCGAGGCGCCCGCTGCTAGCTCACGTCGGCGGTCTCCTCTTTGCCCTGCAGCCGTTCGCGGCCGCGCTGCACGGCGGCGATGAACTTCGAGAGGTTGACCTCAAGCGTGTTGAGGATCTCGTCGGCGTAGTCCTCGGCGCCGAGCCGGATCTCGCGCTCGCGGGCGCGGGCGTCCTCGATGATGTCCTCGGCGCCGCGTTCGGCCTGCTTGGTGACCTCCTCCTCGGAGATCAGGCGGTCCTGGCGCTCGCGCGCCTCTCTGACGATCCGCTCCGCCTCGCGCTTGGCCTCGGCGAGCATTTCCTGACGCTCCTTGACGATCCAGCGCGCCTGCTTGATCTCCTCGGGGATCGTGGCGCGCATCTGGTCGAGGATGTCGTAGATCTCCTCCTTGTCCACGCGCACCTGGTCCGTCAGCGGGACCGGCTTGGCGTTGTGGACGAGGTCGTCCAGCTTGTCGATGAGCACCAGGACGTCCATCGGAACCTCTGTTTCGTCAGCGGCCGAGCTCTTCCTTCAACCGGGAAGCTACGTAGTCTGGCACGAGATCGTCGATGTTCCCGCCGAATGTCGCAAGCTCCTTGACCCCGCTGGAGCGCAGGAAGCTGTACTGCGAGGAGGCCATCAGGTAGACGGACTCGATCTCCGGCGCCTCGCGGCGGTTGAGCTGGTGCATCTCCAGCTCGTACTCGAAGTCGGAGATCGCGCGCAGGCCCTTGACGATCGCGCGCGCGCCGACGCTCTGGGCGAACTCGACGACGAGGTTGCTGAACGGCTCCGCGCGCACGTTGCCCATGTGCGCGGTCGCACGCTCGACGAAGCTGATGCGCTCCTCGGTCGAGAACAGCGTTCTGCTCTTGCGGATCGGCACGTTGACGACGGCGACGACGACCTCCTCGAACAGCTTCGAGGCGCGGCCAATCACATCGAGATGGCCGTTCGTGATCGGGTCGTAGCTGCCCGGGCAGACGGCGATGCGGTTACTCAGTTCGCTCATGGGTTCGGATCAGGGTGTCGCCATAGCGGCGTTCGTCGGTCAGCGGGAGGTCCGAGTCGAGGTCGAGCGGAGCGCGGCGGTCGCTCTCGCTCACGACGCGGCCGCCGGGCGCGAGGACCGCGGCGATCAGGGGCGAGAGCTCGCGTCCCAGCTCGGCCGCGAGTCGATATGGAGGGTCGAGCAGCACGAGATCGTATTCGCGGCCGGCCGCCCGTGCGCCGCGGAGGAACGCACGCGCGTCCTGCTTGCGCACCTCGACCTCGTGCGGGCTCAGCGCGAGCGCGCCGACGTTGGCCTTCATCACCTTGATCGCGGCCGGCGCGCTGTCCACCAGCGTGGCGTGGCTTGCGCCCCGCGAGAGCGCCTCCAGGCCGAGCGCGCCGGAGCCCGCGAACAGGTCGAGCACGCGCGCCTCGTCGAGCGCACCGAGCCGCTGGAAGAGCGCCTCGCGCACGCGGTCGCTCGTCGGCCGCGTCGCGCTTCCGGGCGGGGCGGTCAGGCGGCGCCCGCCGTAGCGTCCGGCGACGATCCTCATGCGGCGCTCCACGATCGACCCCCACCGGGGCCTCGGCCGACGATCCTCATGCGGCGATCTTCGCCGTGGCCTCGGGGCCGTATGCCCCGGCGAGCGCGTCGGCGAGCAGCGCGTGCTCGGGCTCCTCCAGCTCCGGGTCCTCGCGCAGGAGCGCGGCGGCGCGCACGCGGGCGCGCTCGAGCAGCGCCTCGTCGTCGGGGAGCTGGGCGATCTTGAACTGTGCGAGGCCGTGCTGGCGCGTCCCGATCAACTCCCCCTCCTTGCGCAGCGCGAGATCGATCCGCGCCAGCTCGAAGCCGTCGGGGTGGGCGGCGAGCGCCTTCAGCCGCGCCGAGCCCTTCGGCCCGAACAGCAGGCAGAGCGAGCGGTGCGGGCCGCGGCCGATCCGCCCGCGCAGCTGGTGGAGCTGGGAGATGCCGTAGCGCTCGGCGTCCTCGACGAGCATCACGGACGCGTTCGGCACGTCGATCCCGACCTCGATCACGGAGGTCGCAACGAGCACGTCGGCGCCGCCGGCGGCGAACGCTGCCATCGCCTCCTGCTTCTCGCGCGGACGGAGCTGGCCGTGCATCAGGACGACGCGGAAGTCCCTGAACTCGGAGTCGCGCAGGCGCTCGAACTCGGCGCGCGCGGCCTTCGCCTGCAGCGCCTCGGACTCCTCCACGAGCGGGCAGACGACGAACGCCTGCCGGCCGGCGCGCAGTTCCTCGCGGATGCGCTCGTACGCCCGCGCGCGCTCGCGCTCGCCGCTGGCGAGGTAGGTCTCGATCGGCTGACGGCCGCGCGGGAGCTGCTTGAGCGTCGTCTCGTCGAGGTCGCCGTACTGCACGAGCGCGAGCGTGCGCGGGATCGGCGTGGCGGTCATGTGGAGGACGTGGGGCGCAAGCCGATGGGCGCCATCGGCGTCGGCGGGTCCCTTGGCATCGAGGGCAGCGCGCTGGCGCACGCCGAAGCGGTGCTGCTCGTCCACCACTGCGATTGCGAGGCGGGCGAATTCGACGTCCGGCTCGATCAGCGCGTGCGTACCGACGACGAGGCTCAGCTCGCCGCTTCTGAGCTTCCCGAGCACGTCGGCGCGGCGGGTGGCGGTGGTCGAGCCGGTCAGCAGCGCGGCCGGGACCGCCTCGCCTGGCATCAGCGCCTGGATCGTCTGGAAGTGCTGCTCGGCGAGCGTCTCGGTCGGGGCCATCAGCGCGCCCTGCCAGCCTTGCTCGACGGCGCGCAGGAGCGCGAACAGGGCGACGACGGTCTTACCGGAGCCGACCTCGCCCATCAGCAGGCGCTGCATCGGATGGCGTTGCGCGAGGTCGCGGTCGATGTCGTCGAGCGCGTTGGATTGGTCGTCGGTGAGCGGGAACGGAAGACCGCTTTCCAGCCAGCGTCTCGTGAGGGTCCGTTCTGCATCGAGAGAGGGAGCGACGGCGGCTTGCTCTCGCCGCGCGCGACGGCGCAGCAGCGCGAGCTGCGTCAGCAGCAGCTCGTCGAAGGCGAGCCGGCGGCGGCCGCCCTCGGCGTCCCCGTCGCTGGCCGGGAAGTGCAGAGCGGTCAGGGCGGCTGGACGGTCGGGAAGGCGCTCCCGGGCGCGGAGGTGCGCCGGCAGCGGCTCCGGCGTGTCGGCGATCGCCTCGCGGTGCTCCTGGATCAGCGCGAGGATGCGCGTCGAGTCGATCCCCTCGCTCGCCGGGTACTGCGCGACCTGTGCGTCCGTGGCGGCCAGCAGCTCCGTCTGCGCGTGCGCCGCGACCGAGATGCGGCCGCGGTCGTCGGTGCGGACGGTCAGCAGGAGGCGGGTGCCCGCCGGGTAGCGCTGCGTCAGCCACGGCTGGTTGAAGAAGGAGACGCGCGTCGAGCCGCTGAGGTCGGCGATCGTCGCCTCGACGCGCGGCTTCATGCCGCGGCGGCGGACCGGCTTCGTCGCGATCGCCGTGACCTCGACGATCAGCGTGGCCGTCTCGCCGCGCCGCAGCGTCGCGATCGTCCGCGCCTCGCCGCGTGCGCGCGGCAGATGCTCCAAGAGGTCGCCGACGGTGTGGAGCCCGAGCGTGTCGAGCGCTCTGGCCGCTCTCGGGCCCAGATCGGCAGCGCCGGGCAGCGGCTCGGCGAGGCGGGATGGGCGTGGGAGGTGGACGGGCGCCTCGCGCAGCGCGCCGGCCTCGAGGAGCTCAGCGCTCGCGAACTGCACGGGCATCGAGGGGGTCGCCATCGGCGTCCCACTATGCCCGGCGAGGCGGTCGCAGCTCGATCAGTGCACATCTGACCGCGCATACGGTGGTCAGATGCGCAGTGATCCGGCTACTCGGCGCTGAGCAGGTACCAGTAGGCCGGCTGCCCGCCGGCGGTCAGCTCCAGCTCGGCGGGGCTGCCGTCGTAGAGCGCGGCGACGGCATCGGCGTCGAGCGGGGCGCCGTCGCCGCTGAGGCATGTGACCAGCTCCGCTTCGGTCGCGAGGGAGCTCAGCACGGAGCGCAACGTGTCCTCCGGCGCCCCCCATGCGACCAGCTCGTCCTCGACGAAGCCGACCGCCTCGCCGACGCGGAAGCGGCCGCCGGCGTCGTCGCGCGCGGCCGGAGCGACGGCGCCGGTGCGGACCCGCTCGAGCGCCGCGGTCAGCGCCGCGGCGTTGGCGTCGCCGTCGCGCGCGCGATCGAACGCGATCGCGGCGGCGAGGCCGGCCTGCTGCGAGCGTGACCCGACGACGTGGACGCGCTTCTCCGACAGCTCCGCGGCGCGCTCGGCGGCCATGAAGACGTTCGTGCTGTTCGGCAGCACGACGACCTCCTCAGCCGGAACCGCATGGATCCCGGCGAGCAGGTCGTAGGTGGACGGGTTGAGCGTCGCGCCACCGTCGAGCGCGTGAACGCCGAGCTGCTCGTAGAGCGCGCGGATGCCGTCCCCGGAGACGACGGCGAGCACGCCGCAGGCGGCGACCGGCGTCGCCTGGTCCTCGCCGCTCAGGCGCCGGTCGCGCTCCTCGACCTGCGCGTGCATGTCCGCGACGTCGAGGTGGGAGATCGTGCCCGCGTCGGCGAAGACGGCCGTCGCCGCGTCCGGATCGTCGGTGTGGACGTGGACCTTGAGCGTCGTCTCGTCGCCCACGACGAGCACCGAGTCGCCGCTGCGTTCGAGCGCCTCGACGAACCTGCGCGGTCTCAGCCCGCTGCCGGTGACCGCGAAGTTCGTGCAGTAGCGGTAGGTCGAGGACTCGTGCTGCGGGTGCGAGACGCGCGCCGCGCGGTGGTGTGCGAGCTCGGGCGCGGGGCCGCCGCGCAGGGCCGCGATGACGCCGGCGAACAGGACCGTGAGCCCGTAGCCGCCGGCGTCGACGACGCCCGCCTCGCGCAGCACCGGCAGCAGGTCCGGGCCGCGCTCGACCGACTGCTGGCCCGTCTCCAGCGCGCGTTCGAGCACGTCGGCGATCAGCGTGTCCTGATGGTCGTCGGAGGCGTCCATGTCGAGCCGTGCCTGCGGCATGTGCGCCAGCTCGCTCGCGATGCGGCTGGCCATCTCGCGCACGACGGTGAGGATCGTGCCCTCCGCCGGATCGCGCACGGAGCCGTACGCCTGCTCGGCGGCGCGCGCCATCGCAGCGCCGACCAGCACGGGGTCGACCAGCTCCCCGGGACGGCTCGCCAGCTCCTCCGCCGCGCCGCGGATCAGCTGCGACAGGATCACGCCGGAATTGCCGCGCGCGCCGAGCAGCGCCGCGCGCGCGACCGATCTGACGATCTCGTCGCGGCCGATGTCGTCGACCGTGCGCTCCTGCTCGGCGGCCGCGAGACGGTCGAGCTCCTGCAGGACCGCGCGCATCGTGAGCGCCATGTTGTCCCCGGTGTCGCCGTCGGCGACCGGGAAGACGTTCAGCTCGTTGACCTCGTCGCGGCGCGCCTCGAGCTGGGCGAGGGCTCCTTCGACGGCGGCGCGGAAGCGGAGAAGGCTCGGATCGGACACGGACGCGGCGGACCGTACCGGCTGCGGGCGACGCACGCCCGGCGCCGGGTCCCTCCTATGCCTTGGTGACCTTGCCGGCCTTCAGGCAGCGCGTGCACACGTACACGCGCCGCGGAGCGCCGCCGACGTCGATGCGCACCCGCTGGAGGTTCGGATCGAAGCGCCGCTTCGTGGCGACCATCGAGTGGCTGCGGCTCTGCCCGAAGGCAGGACCCTTGTTGCAGACGTGGCAGACCTTTGGCATGGCTGGGCCAGTATAGGGATCAGATGGTGAAGCCGGCGCGCGCCTTGCGCTCCGCGAGCTGCTCCTTGACCGCGAGCGCGGCGAGCACGGCCTCGGCTGCGTGGGCGCCGGAATCGCGCTTCCCGCCCCCTTGGACGCGCGCGAGCGCCTGCTCCATCGAGTCGACCGTCAGCACGCCGAAGCCGACCGGCACGCCGGTCGCGAGCTGGACCTGCTGGATCCCGCGCGCGGCCTCGCCGCAGACGTAGTCGTAGTGGTCGGTCTCGCCACGGATCACGGCGCCGAGCGCGACGACGCCGGCGTAGCGGCCCGACTCGGCCGCGTACTTCGCCGCCAGCGGCAGCTCGAACGCGCCGGGCACGTCGAACACGTCGACCTCGCCGTGCGGCTCCAGCACCTCGCGCGCGCCGGCGACGAGGCGCTCGGCGAGCTCCTCGTAGAAGCGCCCGACGACGAGCGCGAAGCGCTGCTCAGGCATCTCGGTCCTCGCGGTCCTCGCGCTGCTCGTCGAGCAGCATCTCCTCGTCGAGCGGCAGCCCCTGGTGGTGGAGCGTGTGGCCCATGCGGTCGCGCTTCGCGCGCAGGTACGCCTCGTTGTGCGGGTTCGGCGTCGGCTGGATCGGCACCTGGCCCGTGACCGACAGCCCGTAGCCCTCCAGCCCGATGATCTTCTTCGGGTTGTTCGTGAGGATGCGGATCGAGGTGAGGCCGAGGTCGGTGAGGATCTGCGCGCCGATGCCGTAGTCGCGCAGGTCGGCCGGCAGGCCGAGCTTGAGGTTCGCCTCGACCGTGTCGAAGCCCTCCTCCTGCAGCTTGTACGCGCGCAGCTTGTTCAGAAGGCCGATTCCGCGCCCCTCCTGCGCGAGGTAGAGCAGGACGCCGCGGCCGGCCTCCTCGATCATCGCGAGCGCCGACTCGAGCTGCTCGCCGCAGTCGCAGCGCAGCGAGTGGAAGACGTCGCCGGTGAGGCACTCCGAGTGCACGCGCACGAGCACGTCGTCCGCCCCGGCGACGTCGCCCTTGACCATCGCGACGTGGTGCTTGTCGTCGACCAGCGAGCGGTAGCCGACGACCTCGAAGTCGCCGAAGGCGGTCGGCAGCCCGGTCGAGACGACGCGCTCGACGAGCTTGTCGTGGCGGCGCCGGTAGGCGACGAGGTCGGCGACGGTGATCATCTTCAGCCCGTGCCGCCGGCAGTACGGCACGAGGTCGTCGACGCGCGCCATCGTGCCGTCGTCGTTCATGATCTCGCAGATCACGCCGGCCGGGTTGAGGCCCGCCAGCCGTGCGAGATCGATCGCCGCCTCCGTCTGCCCGACGCGCTCGAGCACGCCGCCGCGCTTGGCCTTCAGCGGGAACACGTGGCCCGGTTGCACGACGTCGCGCGGGCGGGCGCCCGGGTCGATCGCGACCTGGATCGTATGCGCGCGGTCGTGCGCCGAGATGCCGGTCGTGACGCCCTCGCGCGCCTCGATCGAGACGGTGAACGCGGTCTCGAACGGCGACTCGTTCTTCGCTGCCATCAGGTCGAGGCCGAGCTCGTCGCAGCGCTCCGGCGTCAGCGCGAGGCAGATCAGCCCGCGCCCCTCCTTCGCCATGAAGTTGATCGCCTCGGGCGTCGCGAACTGCGCGGCGAGCGTGAGGTCGCCCTCGTTCTCGCGGTCCTCGTCGTCGCAGACGACGACCATCTTGCCCTGGCGGATGTCCTCGATCGCCTCCTCGACGGTGGCGAAGCGCGTCGGCGTCTCCTGACTGCTCATCGCGCCACCAGCTTCTCGACGTATTTCGCGAGCACGTCCACCTCCAGGTTGACGGTCCGTCCGGGTACCGCCGAGCCGAGGCTCGTGCGGTCCAGGGTCTCCGGGATCAGGGAGACGCTCAGCGACTCCGCATCGACCGCGCTGACGGTGAGACTCACGCCGTCGACCGCGATCGACCCCTTCTCGACCACATATCGCAGCAGATCCGGCGCCGCCGCGATCCGCACCACGCGCGCGAAGCCGTCCTCGCGCACGTCCGCGATCGTGCCGAGCCCGTCCACGTGGCCCTGCACGAAGTGCCCGCCCAGGCGGTCGTGCGGGCGCAGCGGCAGCTCCAGGTTCACGCGGTCGCCCTGCGCCAGGGCGCCGAGCGACGAGCGCGCCAGCGTCTCGTTCATGACGTCGGCGCCGAAGACGCGGTCGCGCGTCTCGATCGCGGTGAGGCACACGCCGTTGACCGCGATCGAGTCGCCCTCGGCGGCGCCGAGCGGGAAGTCCGCGGCGATCGTCAGGCGGGCGCCGTCGCCAGACCGGTCGATCGCGACGACCTGCCCCATCCCCTGCACGAGCCCCGTGAACACCTCACCACTCCCGCAGCCGCGCGGAGACGAGCAGATCCTCCCCGACGCGCTCGCAGTCGAGCGTCAGCGCGCGCAGCACTTCGGAGATCGCCTCGACCCCCTCGCCCTCGAGCGGGTCGCGCGCGGTGCGCCCGCCGAGCACGAGCGGCGCGAGGAATAGGCGCAGCTCGTCGATCTCGCCGGCGTCGAAGAAGGCGCCGGCCAGTCTCGGGCCGCCCTCGAGCAGGATCGAGGCGATCCCGGCCGCGCCGAGCTGGTCCAGCGCCGAGCAGACGCGCGCCTGCTCGTGCTCGCCGGTCGCGACGATCACCTCCGCCCCGTGCGTCTCGAGCGCGTCGGTCGCGGCGCGCGGCGCGGCGCGCGAGACGACGACCGTGAGCGGGACCTCGGGCGCGTCCGCGAGCAGCCGCGACTCGAGCGGCAGGCGCGCGGTCGCGTCGAACACGACGCGCCGCGGCTGGCGGGCGACGGCCTCGATGCGCGCGGTGAGCTGCGGGTCGTCGGCGAGCGCGGTGCCGATCCCGACCGCGACCGCGTCGCAGTCGGCGCGCCAGCGGTGTGCGAGCCGGCGGCTCTCCTCCCCGGAGATCCACTTCGAGTCGCCCGCGCGCGTGGCGACCTTGCCGTCGAGCGTCATCGCCGACTTGAACAGCACCCACGGCCGGCCGGCCCGCGCCTGCTTGCGGAACGGCTGGTTGAGCAGCCGCGCGCGCGTGGCGAGCTCCCCGTCGGCCAGCTCGACGTCGATCCCCTCGTCGCGCAGGATCCCGAGCCCGCGGCCGGACGCCTTCTCGGTCGGGTCGTCGGAGGCGACGACGACGCGCCGGATGCCCGCGGCGACGATCGCCTCCGTGCACGGCGGCTGCTTGCCGGTGTGGCAGCAGGGCTCGAGCGTGACGTAGAGCGTCGCGTCGCTCACGTCGGCGCCGACGGCCGCCCGCAGCGCCTCGACCTCCGCGTG
>Ga0134125_10004538_pt1 | contig 15860 bp, 10 predicted proteins | sample KB31751_FD_96464 | JGI IMG/M metagenome (GOLD analysis project Ga0134125, IMG submission 96464) | Terrestrial soil microbial communities with excess Nitrogen fertilizer from Kellogg Biological Station, Michigan, USA - KB3-175-1 | ecosystem: Environmental > Terrestrial > Soil > Unclassified ... | reverse complement strand
CGGCGACACCATGGACGGCGACGGCGCGAACGCCACGTTCCGAGCAGTGCTCCAGGTCCACAGTGTGAGCGACCCCGCGCTCGTCGCGGACGCCACCGACGTGTGGGCCGGACCCGCAGACGGCACGGACGGCAATGACGGCGCGGACAGCACGGAGGGCGGTTTCGGACCGCGCGCCCGGATGGACACGCTGCTCGCGCTCCGCCGCGCCGCCCGCGCCTGGGCCCCGCTCACCCCCCTGCTGTCGGCGACGTGTGGAGAACGGCTTCCGGCGCCGCTGCGGGCTGGCGTCCGACAGGACCGGGTCATCACGGTGGCCCGCAACACGCTTCTCTGCCAGGTCGCCGCGCAGGTGGTGGGTGCACTGCGCGGCGCAGGCGTCCCCACCATCATCCTCAAAGGGCTGGACTACGAGACGCGGCTCTACGGCGCGGCGGGAACACGGCCGACCGCCGACGTCGACCTGCTGATCCGCGACAGGGACCGTCGGACTGCCTTCGCCACTCTCGACCAGCAGGGTTTCGAACCGCGGGCCGCCGCGCCCGGCTTCGACGACCCCGACTATCACGAGGTGGCCTGGACACGCGGCGCCGTCGAGGTCGATCTCCACATGGCACTGGCGCCGCTGGCGCGCTGCGGGATCGACTACACGGCGGTCTGGAACGAGGCTGTGCCGACCCAGGTCGCCCAGACTGAAACGCTGGCGCTCGCCTTCCCCCATGCGGCCGTCTTCCAGGCCCTGCACATGGCGATCGACCATTTCGACGTCCCGGCCGTCTATCTGATCGACATGGACAAGCTGGTGCCGGCCGACGAAGACCTTCGGATCGCCGATCAGATCGCGCGCCGATGGCGCTGCCATGCCCCGTTCGAGACCGCCATGTCGCTGGTCCGAACTTTCGTCAGACCTGTCACCGACGGGCCGGCCACCTGGCTCACGCGCCGGATCGTCCGCGCCTACGGCGGCCGCGAACCGCTTGAACGCCGATCACAGCTGGCGCGAAAGGTCCTGCATTTCGACCGGCTTCCCGATCTGGCTCGCTACACCGTCGTTCAGTCGCGGCGAAACATTCGCGAGATCTTCGAACGACGGGTGCGCCGCCGCTCGGCGCGCGAACGCCTGGGCTTGCCGCCGGGCGGCTCTCTCAAGCCTTCGTGAGAGCGTTGAGATGGCCAAGCAGCGTGGCGGTCATCTTCTCCATGCCGAATTCTCGCCGGACCCGTTCTCGCGCCCGGTCGCCCAGGTCCTGCCGCCGGCGCGCATCATCCATGAGCGCGACCACGGCCCGGGCCAGGGCGCCCGGATCGTCGGGCGGCACGAGGACACCGGTGTCGGGGGTGATGATCTCGCTCGGTCCCCCACCCGCCGACGCGATGGTCGCTCGGCCCAATCCCATGGCTTCGACGACCACCAGCCCGAACGGCTCCGCGACCCGGGTGGTGTGGCAGACGACGTCACAGGCGGCCATCAGCCGCGGCACGTCGGTTCGAAACCCGGTGAACGTCAGGCGGCCGGCAAGGCCAAGCTGATCGGCGCGCCGCCGCAGGGCTTCGGCAAACTCTTGCTCGAGGCCGAAGACAGAACCGCCCACCACGACGAACTTCGCCGCGGGCCGGAGTCGCGCCACCTCCGCGGCGGCCTCGACGAACACATCCTGTCCCTTCCAGCGCTGCAGCCGTCCGAAGACGCCAATCAAGATCTCGTCGGGGGCGACGTTCAACTCGCGGCGCGCCGCGCGCGCGTCGTCCAGGGCGACCTCGCGGACCGGCGTCCCGTTGTACATCAGCGCGTTCGGGACCGAAGGCCGGAGCTGCGCGAGGGTCGACTGCGCCGACTTCGAGACCGCCAAGATGAGATCCAGCGGCCCGCCCAGCGCCAGCATGTCGCGCGGGTCGTTCTTCCAGATCGGATGCGGGTAAATCATGTGCGCGATGAAGACTGAACGCGCCCCCGCGAGCCGGGCCGTCAGGCCAGCCACGATCTGAGGGTGCCCGCCGTTGCCGATCACGACCTGGACGCCCCGTTCGCGTGCGAGCGCGCGCAGACGCAGGAAAACCGGCGCCAACCTCCAGGCTTGCCGCAGGCGCGGCATCTTCAACTCGACGACCTCCACGCCCAGGTCTCTGAGGCGGGACGGCAAGTTTCCAGAACCAAAACCCAGGGTCGCGACCACGCTGCGGGCGCGCAGCTCGGCGCTCTGCTCGAAGAGATTCAAGAGGACGACCTCGGCCCCGCCAATCTCGGTGGTCGACTGAACGAACAGAAAATCGCGCTGTCGATCGTGAATGGATGGAGGACCGGGCATTCGGCGCGCATCATGACCAAAGCACCGGCGCCGATCCAGTCGAGACGACTCACCGTCTCACGGCTCATGACGTATATTGCGCCGACCATCTTGTCCGCGATTCTGATCAGCCACCCGCACGCCGTTCACAACGCCGTCGGGATGGCCATGGCACTGCAAGCCGAGGGAAAGCTGGCCGCTTTCGAGACTGGGATCGCCTTCGGCGCAGCCACGGTGCTGGGTCAGGTCGCGCAGGCAGCGACTTCCCGTTATCCATTGCTGCGAAACCGGATCCTGACCGCCGAGCCCGTGCGGTCGCACCCGGTCGTCGAGGCGGCCGCGCGCCTCTTGGCCCGGATGTCACCGCAGAACCAACGCCGGGCGAATCTCTACAACAATCTGTTCACCTTTCACGACTGGGCCGTGGCGACCAGCCGCTGGCCGTCGTCGGTCACCGCGGTGTACGCGTACGAAGACGGCGCCTTGCGGACGTTTCAACGGGCCAAGCGGCAGGGGCTGGAGCGGATCTGGGACCTGCCGCTGCCGCATTACGCGACGATCGAGGCGCTGATCAACGACGAACGGCGCCGGTGGCCCGACGCCATGACCGGGCCCACCTACCAGGAGCCCGACTGGAAGCGGCGGCGCAAGGAGGCGGAGCTGGGGTTGGCCACGCGCGTTTCGGTCGCGTCGGCGTTCACCCGGAAATCGCTGGAGGGGCGAACGTCGCTGCCGGTTCACGTCACCCCCTACGGCTTCCCGGTCGAAGAGTTCACGGCGCGCGCGGCCCCGCCCACCGGACCGTTCCGCGTTCTGTCGGTCGGAACGCACGACCTGCGGAAGGGGACGCCGTATCTTCTGGAAGCGTGGAAGCGGGCCGCGATTCCGGATGCCGAGCTGCACCTGATCGGGCCGCTCCGGCTGTCGAAGCCCTTCCTGGATCGCTACGCGGGCCTGTTCGTGCATCGGCCGCACGCCGCCAAGAAGGAGCTGGCCGACATCTACCCGACCGCCGATCTGCTGGCGTTCCCGACGCTGGGTGACGGGTTCGGGCTGGTGATTCAGGAGGCCATGTGTTGCGCAACGCCGGTGGTCACCACCCCGTGCGGCGGCGGTCCAGAGTGCATCACCGACGGCGTCGACGGGTGGATCGTCGCGCCGCGGGACGTGGACGCGCTGGTCCACCGGTTTCGCGCGGCCGCCGCCGACCGCGACGCCTGCGCCCGCGTGGGGCGCGCGGCGCGGGCCCGTGCCGAGCGTGGGACCTGGACGGAGGCGGGGCGGAGCTTCCTGCGGGAGATCGGGGCCTGATGCGCGCGCTTTACCTGAACCCCTTCTCGCAGGAGGTGAGTGGCCCGGACGAGAGCCTGCGCACCTTGCTGGGGGCGCTGATTCCGCGCGGCGTCGAGGCCCACGTGGCCATTCCGGCCGAGGGGCCGCAGATTCCGCGCTACGAGGCGCTCGGGGCGCGCGTGCATGTGATTCCGATGGCGCCGCTGCGGCGGGATCTGTCGCTGGCGGCCGCCGCCTATCCCGCCCGTCTGCTGCGGGCCGCGGCTGGCGTGGCGTCGCTGGCGCGCCGGATCGACGCGGATCTGATCCACACCAACATGGAGATCCTGCTCGAGGGCGCGCTGGCCGCCAAGTGGCTGCGCCGGCCGCACGTCATGCACTATCGCGGCAACACGCTGGACCAGCCGAAGATCGTGTTCGACGGGCTGGCCGCCACCTGGTCGTGGGGAGCGGATGCCATTTACTGCATCTCGAACGCCACCGCCGAGGTGTTCCGCCGTCGCGGCCACGGGGGCAAGGTCGAGGTCCTCTACAACCCCATCGACCTGGCGGCTTTCCGGGCCGCCCCGCGCAGCGACGCCATGCGCGCGCGCCTGGGGGCCGCACCGACGGACCGGCTGGTCGGGACGGTGGCCCGCGTGCACCCGCGCAAGGATCTGGAGACGTTCGTGCGCGCGGCGGCCCAGGTGGCCGGGACCACGCAGAACGTTCACTTCGCGATCGTCGGCGCGGCGGAGGCGGACGTGGAGCATGCGTATCGCCAAACTCTCGATCGGCTGGTCTCCGAGCTGGGGCTACAGGCCCGCGTGACGTTCCCGGGCGCCATCCGCGAGATCCCCTCGGTGATGCGCGCGCTGGATCTGTTCGTGCTGACCTCTCGACACGAAGGGTTCGGCCGTGTCCTGGCCGAGGCCATGGCCGCCGGCTGCCCCGCGGTGGTCACCGACGAGGGTGCACTCCCGGAGTTGGTCCAGGGAGGCCAGGCGGGCCGACTGGCCGCCCCAGCCGATCCCGGGGCGTTCGCCGCGCAGATATCCGCCTTGCTGGCCGACCCCGGCCTGTCCGCGCAGCTGGCCGGGCGTGCCACCGAGGTGGCCCGTCAGTTCGACGTCGACGTGATCGCCGAGCGGGTCTGGTCGCGCTACCAGGCGCTGACCGCCTAGCGGCTGCTCACGCGAACCGCTCGGCCCATCGGGCCAGCACGGTCAGCGCGAACATCTTTCGCCCGATGTCCTCGCCGCCCAGGTGACGCGCGATGATCGATTCGATCGCCGTGCGGTTGAACCCCAGGTCGGTGACCAGCGGTCCGACCGGAAGCTGCGCGCGCAACGTGCTGGTGGCGGGCTCGCGAAACCAGCGGTCGACGGGGATCTCGAACCCGCGCTTGGGGCGGTTCGCCAGCAGCCGCCCGAGGCGCGGGTGCAGCAGGCGCCGCATCAACCGCTTGTCTCGCGTCGAGCCGATCTTCTGCCGGGGGGGCAGCCCCAGGCCGAACTCCACCAGCGGGGGCGTCAGGAAGGGAACCCGCACCTCCAGGCTGTGCCCCATCGAGAGCTTGTCGGCCTTCATCAACAGATTGTCGAGCAGCATGGTCTGGCAGTCGACGTACTGGAGCCGCTGCACGGGATCCAGGCGGAGCTCCGCCGCGTCCTCGAACAAGGTCTGGTAGCGGAGCTCGGCGGTGTCCGGCCCGTCGCCGACCAGCGCGGACCTCTCCTCGGCGGTGAAGATGTCGAACCAGGCCAGATAGCGAGACGGCACGTCCAGCTGGACCGACGCCGCGGCCTTGGCGGCGCGCCGCGCGATGTTGAAGAGCCCCAGCGATCGAGACGGCAGCAGGCCGGTGACCCCCAGCACCGCGCGGGCGTTGCGCAACAGAAAGGGGCGCAGATCCTCGACCAGCGGACCCCAGAAGTAGCGGGCGTAGCCCCCCAGGATCTCGTCGCCACCCTCGCCCGACAACGCCACCTTCACGTGCTGCGAGGTCCCCTTGCACAGGTACCAGAGCGGCAGCACGGCGCTGTCGGCCAGCGGCTCTTCCAGCGCGTTGACGATGACGTCGAGGTCGCCCAGGTTGGCCGGCCCCAGATCGATGCGAACGTTCTCGTTGCCGGCGCGGGCCGCGACCTGTGCCGCGAAGTGTGTCTCGTCGCCCCGGTCGGAGGACGAGAAGCCGATCGAGAAGGTCTTGGGCGGCGCGGCGTGCTGGTTGGCGAAGATGGTCAGCGCGCTCGAGTCCAGCCCCCCGGACAGGAACAGACCGGTCGGAACGTCGGCCATCAGGTGGCGCCGGACCGACGCGTTGAGCAGCTCGCGCAGCCGCTCGAGCAGGATCTCGGGCCGGGTGTCGTCCAGCGCGGCGGGCGCCAGGCGGTAGAACCGCTGGACGCGCGTCTCCCCGGTGTCGACGTCGATCTCCTGCAGCGTGCCGGGATCCATCTTGACCACGCCGCGGAAGGCCGTGTTCGGCGAAGGGACGTACCCGACGCGCAGGAACGTGCGGGTGAACTCCGGCGCGACCGACAGCGGCCCATCACCGTCGAAGGCCAGCGCGCGAAGCTCGGACGCGAATGACAGCTGCCCGGCGGTCCGCCGCAAGTAGAGAGGCTTGATGCCCAGGCCGTCGCGCCCCAGGATCACACGCCGCCGGCGGCGATCGAAGATCGCGAACGCGAACATGCCCGACAGTCGGGACGCCAGCTCGAAAGCGCCAAACTCCTCGTAGCCGTGGACCAGCACCTCCGTGTCGCTGGTCCCGCGCAGGACGTGCCCTTTGACCAGCAGCCGCGAGCGAAGGTCGCGGTGGTTGTAGATCTCGCCGTTGAACACCACGGCCACCGAGCCGTCTTCGTTGAACAGTGGCTGGTGCCCAGCCGGCGACAGATCGACGATGGACAGGCGGCGCATCCCGATCCCGACGCCGTCCTCGACGAAGGTGCCCCGATCGTCAGGCCCGCGGTGCGCGATGCTGTCTCGCATCGCGTCGATCTCGCTGGCGGCGACCGCGCGCCCGTTGAACCGGAGGACCCCGACGATGCCGCACATCAGTTGGCCTGCGCGACCGAATGGTAGAGGTCGATCATCTGATCCGCGGCGCGATCCCAGCTGAACCGCGATGCGTGCGCCAGCCCGCGCTGGACGAGCCCTTCACGCACGGTGGCGTCCGACAACACCGAGGCGACGTGCCAGGTCAGCGTGTCGACGTCCTCGGGATCGGCCGTCAGCGCGGCGTCGTCGACCACCTCGTCCAGCGACCCGGCCCGCGAGCAGACCACCGGCGTCCCCGAGGCCATCGCCTCGAGTGGCGGCCAACCGAACCCCTCATACAGAGAAGGAAACAACAGCACGTCGACGGCGTTGTATAGCGCGGGCAGGTCGGCGTCGGCGAAGGCCCCGATCTCGATCACCTGCGACCGAACGCCCAGCCGGTCGGCCAGCGCGCGCTCCTCGCCGCCCAGGTTGGGTCCCACTCGGACGACCTGGACGTCCACGCCGTCGTCGCGGAGGCGGCGCAGCACGCGAAGCACGGTGGGAACGTTTTTATAGAAGCCCCGGCCGATCTGAAGGATCAGCTTGGACGTGCCCAGTCCCAGGCGACGCCTCAGCTCGGCCCCTCGCGCTGCGTCGGGAGCGAAGGTCTGATTCAGGCCGGGATGGATCACCACGACCTTGGCCGGATCGAGCTGGATGAACTCGACCAGATCGCGCTTGGTGCGGCTGGAATCGGCGACCACGACCGCCGCCGCTTTCATGCACTCGAGTGAGACGCGCAGAAGCTCGAGCGCGACCTGGGGGACGCGGGCGGAGCCGATGCGGCCGGCGGCCAGCGCCAGCAGGATCACGTCGTGGCAGGTGACGACGGTGCGGCGCGGGTTCACGCTGGCGACCAGGTACCCCTGACCGTGATCGACGACATGCACCACGTCGGCGGGCAGGTCCTGCACCAGGCGCGGATAGACGGCGAATCGCCCGACGTAAGCGTCGACTTTGTTCCAGGCCGCGGAGCGCGCGCGCCATTCCGGCGGGACAACCACGGGCGGCCGCACCCGAAGGACGCTGACCCGGCGTCGCACCAGCGCATCCCCCAGATGCTCCGCGTAAAGACGCATGCTGGGCTGCTGCTCGTCGCGATAATTGTGCAGGATGGCCACTCTCAAGGGGCGCGAATCATACACCGACATCGCCCCTGGTCGGCCCGGCGGCCGTGCTACAGTACGGTGCTTTTCCGTCGGCGGTGCCGCCGGAATCGGTCAGGTCAATGAGCTATATGGCGGGTCACATGAACATTCTGGGTATCAACGCTTTTCACGGCGACGCATCGGTCGCGCTGGTCAAGGACGGAGTCCTGGTCAGCGCCATGGAAGAGGAGCGGCTGAATCGCCGCAAGCACTGCGCGGGGTTCCCGTCGCTCGCGGCGCAGGCGGCGCTGGCGCAGGGGCAGGTCGCGCCGGCCGATCTCGATCACGTCGCCGTCTCTCGAGATCCCAAGGCGAACCTCCACAAGAAGATCCTGTTCGCCGTCCAGAAGCGCCCCTCGTTCACCAAGCTGGTCAAGGACCGCCTGGCGAACGTGGCCAAGGTCAGGTCGATCGACGCGACGCTGGCGTCGGCGCTGGGCGTCGACGCGCGCCATTTGAAGGCCAAGTTCCACGCCGTGGAGCACCACAAGGCGCACATCTCGAGCGCGTTCTTCGTGTCGCCGTTCGAGCACGCGGCCTGCCTGTCCATCGACGGGTTCGGCGACTTCGTCTCGACCATGCGTGGCGTGGGGCGGGATCGAAAGCTGGAGATCCTGGACCGCGTCGAGTTCCCGCACTCGGCGGGTCTGTTCTACACCGCCATCACGCAGTTCATCGGCTTCCACCGGTATGGCGAGGAATGGAAGATGATGGGCCTGGCCCCGTACGGGAAGCCGACCTACGTCGAGAAGCTGCGGCAGGTGATCCATCCGACGGACGGGGGGCAGTTCGAGTTGAACCTCGACTACTTCCGGCACCACTCGGACGGCGTCGAGATGACCTGGGACGACGGCGCGCCGCACCTGGGGCTGGTCTTCTCGCCCAAGCTGGCCGACCTGCTCGGGCCAGCCCGTGACCCCGAGGATCCCGAGTTCTTCGGCAAATGGGCCGACATGGCCCACAGCGCGCAGATCGTCTACGAGGAGATCTTCTTCCACGTGCTGCGCGACCTGCAGCAGCGGACGGGCCTGACGAAGCTGGCGCTGGCCGGCGGATGCGCGCTGAACTCGGTCGCCAACGGCAAGATCTTCGAGAACACCGGATTCCGAGAGGTGTTCGTGCAGCCGGCCGCCGGCGACGACGGGACGGCCATCGGTGCGGCGTACTACGTCGAGCACGCCGTGCTCGATCGGCCGCGGCGCTTCGTGATGGGAGACGCGTACACCGGCGTCGGCTTCGACGACCGTCAGGTCGAGTCGGCCATCGAGCAGGCACGCGGAAACGGCTGGGACCCCAGCATCACGTTGCGCCGCCTCGACGACGCCGAGCTGTTCCGTGACGTGGCCTCGGCGGTCGCGTCCGGCAAGGTGGTCGGCTGGTTCCAGGGGCGGATGGAGTTCGGCCCGCGGGCGCTCGGCAACCGGTCGATCGTCGCCGATCCGCGGCGCGCCGACATGAAGGACATCCTGAACAAGCGCATCAAGCACCGCGAGACCTACCGGCCGTTCGCCCCCAGCGTGCTGGAAGAGCGGGCGGCCGAGGTGTTCGAGCGCAGCGAGCCGTCGCCCTTCATGCTGCTGGTGTTCAAGGTCCGCGAGGAGCAGCGGGCCCGCATCCCGGCTGTCACGCACGTGGACAACACCGGCCGGGTCCAGACGGTCAGCGCCAAGAGCAATCCGCGCTATCACGCGCTGATCTCCGCGTTCGCGCAGCAGACCGGGGTGCCGCTGGTGCTCAACACCAGCTTCAACGAGCACGAGCCGATCGTGGCCACCCCGGCCGAGGCGATCGCCTGCTACCTGAAGACGAAGATGGACGTGCTGGCGCTGGGCAACTGGGTCCTGTCGCGTCCGGTCTGAGGTCGAATCCGCTCAAGGTCGTGACACGGTAGGGTCGTATGAGGACGGCGGCAGTCGCGTTCATCCTGTCGATGTTGTGTGGGACCATCCTGACGCCCCTGGTGCGTCGGCTGGCCCACCGGATTGGTGCGCTCGACCATGCCCGCTCGTCGAGAAAGATCCACGGGCAGCCGATCCCGCGCCTGGGCGGGATCGCGATCGTGGTCGGCTTTTTTGCGCCCCTGCTCGGGCTGTTTTTCTTTCACGGCGGCGTCGGCATGATGTTCATGGCCGAACCCCAGCACGTGATCGGTCTGTTCGCGGGCGGCGTGTCGATCGCGCTGCTCGGGCTCTACGATGACCTTCGGGGCGCGAACGCCTGGAAGAAGTTCGTGGTCCAGTTCGCGGTGGCCGGGCTGATGTACGCGCTCGGGTTCCGGTTCGAGGTGCTGGCCAACCCGTTCGGCGAGCCGATCAACGTCGGGTTGTTCAGCTTGCCGCTGACCCTTTTGTGGATCGTGGGCGTCATCAACGCCATGAACCTCATCGACGGGCTGGATGGTCTGGCTGGCGGTGTGGCGCTGGTGGCGGTCGTCACCACCTTCCTGATCTCCATTCAACGCGGCCACCCGCTGATGATGCTGTTCTCCTCGGCGCTTGCCGGGGCCATCGTCGGGTTCCTGTTCTACAACTTCAATCCGGCCTCCATCTTCATGGGGGACACGGGCAGCATGTTTCTGGGGTTCGTGCTGGCCACCACCGCCATGCAGACCAACCAGAAGGCGTCGACGGCGGTGGCGGTGCTGATCCCGTGCATCGCGCTTGGGCTGCCCATCATGGACACCCTGCTCGCCATCGCGCGCCGCGCCATCCGCGGCAGGCCGTTGTTCCAGGCCGACCGTGAGCACATCCATCACAAGCTGATGGCGCGTGGGCTCACCCACCGCCAGGCGGTGCTGGTGCTTTACGGGATGTGCGTCTTCCTGGGTGCGACGGCGCTGGTCCTCACCTACGCCAACAGCGGGCAATCCGCGCTGCTGCTGGTCGTGCTGGCGCTGATCGCCTTCGTCTTCCTGCGCTCGCTCGGCTACGTGCGCCTGGATCAGATGTCCGCGAGGGCGGCCGACCGGAAGCGGAATCGCGCCCTGCGGGCGACGCTTCAGCCCCTGGGGCGCAAGGTCCGGCAGCTCCGGACCTTGGACGAGATCTGGCCGGTGGTGGTGGAGGCGGGCACCGCGCTGGGGGCGGTGGCGGTGGACCTTCAGATCGAGTCGCTGTCCGCCAGCGGCAGCGGGACGCCGGTCACGCTCAGCCAGGCGCCGTCCGACAGCGCCAACCTGCTCTTTCGCTACACATTCATCGTGCCGGGCAGCAAGACCACCGAACGCGTGCTGGCGCTGGGATGGAACGACGGCCGGACCGAGATCGGCCGCGATACGGAGATTGCAGCCGAGATCTTCTGCGAGCACCTGGGCGAGGCCCTCGAGTCGCTGGCGGTTCCGGCTCCCGCGCTGGGCGCCGCGGCCGCGCGGTCGCCCGCTCGAAGCTGACGTCTGGAAGCTGACGTGCGGTGCCGGCTAGAAGCCGGCTTCGGGGACATCGAACGGGATCTCGCAGTTGACGCGCCGAAGGTCGTGCGCCAGCAAGATCTTGAGGACAGCGTCGAACGTGACGACCGGGCTGCGACCCAGCGCGCGTTTGAGCTTGGTCGTGTCCCCCACGATGGGGACCTGCTCGGCGCTGCGCACCAGCGACTGATCGATCTTCACGTGCTCGGACCAATCGAGCCCGACCAGCTGAAAGGCGCGCGCGACCAGATCGCGGACCGTGTGACCGGCGCCGGTGGCCACCACGAAGTCGTCGGCCGCATCCAGCTCGAGCAGGTCAATCGAGATCGCCGCGTACTCGGGCCCGTAACCCCAGTCCCGGACCGTGTCGAGGTTACCCAGCGACAGGTGCTTGGCGCGTCCCGCCACGATGTCGGCCACACCGCGCGTCACCTTGCGGAACGCGAACTCCGGCGAGCGGCGCGGCGATTCGTTGGTGAAGAAGACCGCGTTGGTCGCGAACTGGCCGTACTTGTGCCGGTACGCCCGGACCGAGTGGTACGCGAAGGCCTTCGCGATGCCGTAGGGATTCAGCGGCCGGATCGGGACGTCCTCGTCCTGCGGCGAGCGCTCGGCCCCGGCGAACAGCTCGCTGGAACCCGCCTGCAGCACCCGGCAGTGCGGGACCGCCCGGCGAACCGCTTCCAGCAACCGCACGATCCCGAGGCCGGTGTACTGGGCCGTGAGCATCGGCTGAGCCCAGGACGACGGGATGAAGCTCTGCGCGCCGAAGTTGAAGATGCGATCCGGACGGATCTCTTCGAGGATCGACAACAGCGAGTACTCGTCCAGCAGGTCGCCGGTCACGGGGGTGTAGGGACGAACCTCGTCCTGACCGGCCCGGCCGCCCAGCGTCGATTGCCGGACCAGCCCCCAGACCTTGTGACCGCGCCGGGCGAGCTGCTCGGCGACATAAAAGCCGAGCTGCCCGGTGACGCCGGTGACCAGCGCGATGCCCATCAGCGGACAGGCACGGCGCTCTAGCTCGTCGCCTTCTGGTCCGGCCCGTTCCCGTACGTGTAACCGTAGCGGTAGTAGTTCCGATAGTAGTACTCGTACCCGTAGGCCGGGTTCGAGAAATCGATCGCGTTCACGACGACACCGAAGAGGCGCGCCTTGGCCGTCGCCAGCTGCCGCCGGGCGTGCATGGCCGCCTCGCGCGTCGTCTCGCCGGCCTTGATGACCAGCACGACGCCGTCGGCGAGGTTGCCGAGGACGGCGGGATCGGTCACCGCCGAGGTCGGCGGCGAGTCGAGGATGATCCGGTCGTAGAGCGCAGCGCACTGCGCAAGGACGGCGCCGAATCGATCGGTGTGCAGCAGCTCCGACGGATTGGGCGGCACCGGACCGCAGGGCAGGACGTCCAGGTTCGGAACGTCCGTCCGCTTCACCGCCTCTTGCAGCGTCGTCTTGCCGACGATCACGGTCGAGATCCCGACCTGATTCGGCACGCCGAAGGACCGGTGCAACCGCGGGCGCCGCATGTCGGTGTCGACGATGAGGACCCGGCTTCCCGCCTCGGCCATCGTCACGCCCAGGTTGATGGCGGTGGTCGTCTTGCCCTCCTGCGGGCTGGGGCTCGTGACGACCATCGTCTTCAACGGTCGATCGGGCGACATGAAGAGGATGTTGGTTCGGATCGAACGGCAGCATTCAGCCGCGATCGACTTCGGATCCAGGAAGACGCCCAGATCGCGCTCGCGCAGGTTGTCGGTGGCCTTGTCTGCCTCCGCGCCAGGCGCGGCCGCGATGATCGGCACCAGCCCGAGCACGGGCGTCCCCAGGAACTGCTCGACGTCGGTCTGGGTCTTCAGCGTGTTGTCGAGGGCTTCGATCGCAAATGCCAGACCGATGCCCGTGCCGAGCCCCAGCAACAGCCCGAGGAACAGGTTCTGAACCGGCTTGGGCCGAACCGGGACGTTGGGGACGACGGCTCGCTCGAGGATGCGGACGTTGTTCGTCTTCATCGGGCCGGTGATGTCGATCTCCTTCTGCCGGTTGGCCACGATGCCGTACATCTTCTCTTCCTGCTCGGCGGCCCGCTGCAACGGCTTGTACTCGACCTCGATCTTGGAGATCTCGATGGCCTCGCGCTTCTGGTCCTCCATCAAAGACCTGAGCGCCTTCTCGTTGTCGACCAGCTCCTCATACGACTTCTGGAAGGAGATGAGCACGCCGTCGATCTCTTGCTCGTACGCCTTTCGAACCGTCGCCATCTGGCCCGCGATGGCCTTCATCTTCGGATGGTCCGGGCCGTACCGGGAGGACAGGTCTGCGTAGTCCTTCGAAAGCAGCACGTACTGCTCCCGGAACTTCTGGATGGTCTCCTTCTCGCGAATCTCGGGCAGCGTCTCTTCTTCACCGATGTTCTGCTTGGCGTGCTCGATGGTCTTCCGCTTGGAGTCCATCTCGAGCCGCTTGATGTGCAGATCCGTCAGCTTCGCGTTCACGCTGGCCAGGTTCTGGCTGAGCATGCTCTGCTTGTCGTCCAGACTGACGGCCAGCAGGTTGCGGTCCTTCTTGTAGTGATACAGCTTCAGCTCGGAACCCTCGAGTTGACGTTTCAGCTCGGTTTCCTGCTCGGCGAGCCATGCCATGGCCGAGCGAGCTCCTTCGAGCTTGTAGTCCAGGTTGTATTCGATGTACGTGTCCGCGACGGTGTTCGCGATCAGCGCCGCGCGCTGCGGCTTGCGGTCGGTCACTGTAATGAGCGCGAGGCGCGAATCCTTGAGCGGCCTGACCGTGAGCTGGCCGGCGACGACGCGCCCCAGCGCGGCCAGGTCATGCGATGGCCCGACGGCCGACGCGTAGTCGGGGTCGTACTGGAGACCCAGCTTCTCGGCCGTCCGCTGGCCGACGCTGGTCGATTGGATGATGCGGTACTGAGTCTCGTAGAACTCCTTGTTCGCCCAGAAAGTGCCGGTCCCCAGCTCGACGACGTCCTTCGACCCGGGCAACACCTGCGGCGCCATCGGTTCGATGATGACCTGGCAGGTCGCCTCATAAATCTTCGGCTGCCGGTACGTGTAGACAAACGCGACCACCGTCGCCACGATCATCGTGAGCACGACGAAGGGCCACCGCTTCCGGATGGTGCGCCAGTAGGCACGGAAGTCGATCCGTGAACCTGGCGGCTCACCGGCAATTTCACTCGGCGTCAGATCTGCAGGCGGGGCCACAACCGCCAGAGTTTAGGGCGCCGCCGACGTACCCGCAAGCCCGCGGTTCGCCTGTCCGTCAGCTTCTTTCTGCGGCGGTGGCCGGCGCCCTCAAGACCACGTACTGCGACGAGCAGAGGCGGCGTCCCAGGGCGGACGGAAGCTCGGCCGGCAGCGAGACGATGTTCTTTCGCACCCGGTAATGCAGTCGGTGAAAAAGCCGGGTCTTGAGGTGACCTTCCAGCCAGGCGGGCAGGAAAAACCCGTGCTGTTCGAGCTTCAGGCCGACGCCCCGGGCCAGCGCGATCAATTCTTCCCGCGTGTAGAGATAACGGTGCGCGTCACCGTCCATGCTATTCGGCTCGGCGGCGTCGATCACCGCCTGCGCGGCGCGACCGAAGGTCGGCAGACCCGCCAGCACGTACTCGGCGTTGGGCGTCGTCAGGACCAGCGCTCCACCCGGTCGAAGCTTGGCGGTCAGGCTGGCGAGGAACTGCGACGGCGCGGGAACGTGCTCCAGCACCTCCGTGCAGACGACGACGTCGTAGTCGTTCGCCGGCGGGCAGCTTTCGCTCAGCAGCCCGACATGGAAGTCCACCTGCCCTCTTTCCAACCGAGAACGCGCGTACGCGATGTTCTCGGGACGGATGTCGAGCAGCGTGACGCGCACGCCGCGCTCGGCCGCCATCAGGCCCAGCGTTCCCTGCGCACAGCCGACATCCAGAAGCCGGGCGCCCGGCCCGGCCAGTTTCTGGATGATGTTCGACATGAGCTCGACACGCGCCCGGTACGACGCGGCGATGTGCGGGGACAACGAATGGTCCCACAGCTCTTCGATGTCGTGAGCGCGTAGACGCGACCAGGCGGGATCGTCGGTCGCTTCCGGCAACTTCATCGCGCGATGCTACCGCACCGATTCACGCGGCGGCAAATGCGGCGGCCACGGCGTTGCGATCGCGCCGGGTGGACTGTAACCTCACCGGCCTTGCGCGCCCGCGGATCGGTCCGATCGCTGCAATGACGACTCTCACTGTTCTCATCCCTGCCTGGAACGACGCGGGGGAGCTCGCTGGCGCCCTGACCTCCCTGGCGCGCGCCGCCGAACGACTGGACGGGCTCGAGGTCGTCATCGCCGCGGGTGGAACCGGCCGGCAGTACGAGGAAGCCAAGCAGCTCGCGGCCGCGTTCACCGCGGGGCCATGCACGGCCATTCCTCAGGAACCGCTCGGCAAGATGCGCGCGCTGCGTGATGCCATGGAGGTGGTCTCCACGCGGCCGTCGCGTTTCTTGCTGATGCTGGACGCCGACACCCGCCTGGACGCGAATGGGCTCGCCGACGCGATGTCCTTCCTCGAGGCGCGCCCGCATCTGGCTGGAGCGGGAGGTGTCATTCGAAACATCGCCCGGGGGATCGGCGCCGCGCACGACCTGGTGAGCCTGGCTTCGTACGCGCGCCTGGACCGCGTGCTGGCCGTCACCGGGTGGGCCATCCTGGTGCGCG
>Ga0134125_10004536_pt1 | contig 15861 bp, 12 predicted proteins | sample KB31751_FD_96464 | JGI IMG/M metagenome (GOLD analysis project Ga0134125, IMG submission 96464) | Terrestrial soil microbial communities with excess Nitrogen fertilizer from Kellogg Biological Station, Michigan, USA - KB3-175-1 | ecosystem: Environmental > Terrestrial > Soil > Unclassified ... | reverse complement strand
CACAGGCTGTGGATCTTGGATTGAAAGAAGTTGATGCCCAGATCAAGAAGCAGCGCACTAAAAAGGTAAAGGTCGGGAAAAACAAGTTTGAGACCAAGGTGCTTCCCGGGCCTATTCCGCAAGTTGCACTGGTCGCGCTCGATCCTCACACCGGCGAGGTCCTGGCGCTGGTGGGCGGACGCAACTACGGTTTTAGCCAGTTAAATCACGCTGTGGCCAAGCGTCCCACGGGCTCCATCTTTAAGCCATTCGTTTTTGCCACGGCCATTAACAACGCTGTTACTAATGAACAGCCCATTTTCACGCCGGCCAGCATGGTGGACGACTCTCCCACGGCCTTCATCAACGGCGATGACGTTTACACTCCCCGAAACTATAAAGAAGAATATTTCGGACAGGTAACCGCCCAGTTTGCCCTGGCACATTCGCTCAACAATGCCACGGTGAAGGTCGCCGAGATGGTGGGCTATGACAAGGTAGCAACTCTGGCCAAGCTGGCCGGGATTACGTCCGTCCGCGCCACGCCCGCCATGGCCCTGGGATCGTATGACGCCACGCCCATGGATATGGCTTCCGCTTACACCATCTTCAGCAATGACGGCCAGCGCATTACGCCCATCATGGTTCGCTCCGTGCGAGATGCCAATGGTGATGTCATCGACAACTTTCAGCCGCAGAAAACCCAAGTGCTTGATCCACGCGTCGCTTACGTAATCACTGACATGATGCAGGGGGTCATTAACAACGGCACCGCAGCGGGTCCAGCTGGAGTCCGAGCGCGTAAGTTTACCGCCCCGGCCGCAGGGAAAACCGGCACCTCGCATGATGGCTGGTTTGCCGGCTTCACCTCAAACCTGCTCTGCGTCGTGTGGGTGGGTTACGATGATTACAGTGATATTCACCTGAGCGGTGCGACCATCGCTCTGCCCATCTGGACCGAGTTTATGAAGCGGGCGGTCGATCTGCCGAACTATTCAGATACAAAACCGTTTACTCCGCCTCAGGGCGTGGTTGAATTGACCTTGGATAAGGCCACCAACCAGATCGCCACTCCGTCATGTCCAGACGACTATAATACGGCGTTTATTGACGGTACCCAGCCTACGCAGACCTGTGAGCAAACGGCCCACGGCAACGTTTTTCAGAGAATTTTTGGCATTGAACCCAAGCCGACTCCCACCCCAGCGGCGTCTAATGTAGGTAGCGGCAGCTCCGCCCCGGGTCAGGGGCAGCCCGCCGCCGCACCCCAGAATTCGTCCCAGGATCAGGACAAGAAGAAAAAAGGCTTTTGGGGCAAGATTTTTGGTGGTGGCAAAGACGACAATAAGGACGATAATAAGGATATCAAGCCTGCGGCCACCCCCAGTCCGGGCAAGGACAGGCCGCAATAAGGAGGCCTATATGGGTCGCTTCTGCCGCTTGCTAACCATCATCTGGATAACAATCATTAGTATTATATTGGTCTTTTCCTTGCCTTCAGGGGCCCAGGAACCTTCCAGCACAGACTCCACTTCCCAGGTACGCGTGCCGCCGCCGCCGGAAAATGCCGATCCGGTTGAACTGGAACAGCAAGGTGACCAGTTCCGTGCGCAAAAAGCCTATCTGGATTCCATCGACTATTATCGGGCCGCCATGAAGACGGCAGACAGCTCCATCCTGCATAACAAGGTTGGCATGTGCCTGTTGCAGCTTCGTCGCGATTCCGAAGCCAAAAAGGAATTCCAGCGAGCCATTAAAGAAAATAAAAAATACGCTGAAGCCTATAACAATCTCGGTGCGCTCTATTACAACCTGCGGAAATACGGATCGGCCATCAAGGAATACAAAAAAGCTATCAAGCTCAATGATGAGAGCGCCAGCTTCCATAGCAACCTGGGCGGTGCTTATTTCTCACAAAAGGATTATGATCGCGCCTCCCGCGAATACCAGCGCGCCATCCAGATTGATCCGGATATTTTCCTGCGCCAGTCATCGGCGTCTGCCATTTCCATACGCCTGGTGGGATCGAACGATCTTGGACACTTTCACTATGTGATGGCGCAGATGTATGGTCAACATGGCGATCTGGAACATTGCCGCTTTTACCTTAGCAAGGCCAATGAAGAAGGCTATCCGATCAAAGGTGCTTTGCATGATAACGAATTTGCCAGTCTGCGAAAAAAACCTGAATTCGTCGACTTCGTGCGCTCGCTCAAGCCGCCGCAGACGGACAACAACTGAGCGGCGCATCTGCATGCTGAAGATGAAGCTACTTTAGCCTGCAAACCAGCAGCACGCAGCCGGAGAGCCGCACGCTCTCCGCGGAGGCGGCTTCGAGTACGAGAATTTGTGCTCGATTAGAGGCTGCTGACCTCTGAAAGTTGCGGGATACCAGCAAGCGATTGGCAGTCCCGAGGGTCCACCACAACGCGCTGTCCCGGCTTTTGAAAACGGTAGACCGTTCCGGATACCGGCCCGTGCACTGTCATGGCTGTTCTGCCATTGTATTGAAAGTAAGAGACCGCGCTGGGAGCGGATGCTTTTCCCGCAACGTGATGCACAGTCCTAAGAGGTTGTGAGACGCGGCCCATGGAAGGCAGCGCCGGACGATTTCTACCGCAGCACATTGTGTTCCTCTTTCTCTTGTTTCTCCGGCTCCTCGAAATAGATTGCCGGCGGTGCAGAATCACTTGTGGCTGAAACGCGCTCCAGCAGGATCGCCGCCCCGGAGAGCGCTGGCCAGAGCAGCAGGCGGTCCTTCCAACCTTCGCCTATAAGCCAGGCGCACGGCGCGGAGATCCAAAGGCTCAGGCAATAAAAACAATCGAATAATTGGCCCAAAAGCGTGCGGCCCAGAATCGCTCTCAATTTGTAGAGCAGCTTCCACGGGCCGTCCTCAGCGTGCAGCAGATGAGTGATCCGCCACACGCCGAGGATACCCAGAAGCAACCAGTAGAAACGCACGCGCTGTTCCTTCCGATTCGGATGCTCATCGCTTTTTTCGGATGAGCAGCTAAACCGGCCGGGAGGTCCCGGCCGGATAGGGTTTAATCCACCTTGATGGAAGCTGTCTGGAAGTCGTAATTCCCCCAGGTTGAGAAGAAGGTTTGACCGTCGGTCACGCGCTTGCCGGCATTGAGCCGGAAGTCGTAACAGCAGCTTATCTGCGGAGAAACCTTGACGGTGTCCCCGCCTCCGCCAAACGCCACTTGGGGGACGTTAGGCACAAGATAGCCGCCATCAATCCCCTGCGGATTGGCAGGGAGCGACGGAGAAGTGAACGTAGCCGGCGACTGGCTATAACCGCGGTGCGCCGGGTTGGTGGGCACAGAAGTACCGCCATGGCCGAACTCCGTTTCGATCTCATACGCATAAAGGTGCAGATTCGGGTCATTTACGTTGACGTGCAGCAGAACGTATCCGCCCGGCCCAACGTTATAGGCAGGACAGAACTCGTTCGCTCCAGCAGTCAAGGTTACTGGGTTGTTGCCGACGTCGAAGGCGCTGAAGTGATCGATCACGGCAGAGATGCCCGTGGTATCGATCATCAACGTCAGCGGCAGATTGGTGACCATGCTGACCGGGTTGCCGGCAACATCGTAGGCGGCCATGGTCAGATCAACAGCGCCGATCGGCGATCCGGAAACGAGTGCCGCAGCGTTGGCGTGAACTTTTACGTCCACATCTGACCAGCCGATGACGAAGTCACCTGCATTGAGTGTGGGAAACGGATCCAATCCAACCACGCCGCCGGGTACGTTGGGCCGCTGCGCTTCGGTCACGTAGAGATTGGTGCGTCCGGCAAAGGTGCACGGCCCCATCTTGAGCTGGATCTGGTCCACTGTGAGTGTGGCCGCTCGGAAAATCGACACGTACTTAAGCAGTTCGCCGGAGAACTCCGCAAAGGAGCCCGGTATGGTGCCGCCACCGCGTCGTGAATTACGGGTGCCGCCCCACTGCCCCATCAGCACGTTATAGAAGGCGATTCCCTGCGTGACTGAGAAAGCGCCGTGGATCAGCAAGTCGCCGGCAAATGCCATGTCGCTGGCGTCAGTTCCGGCGACACCGTTGGCATAGCCCTGATTGATATGAGAAACCACGGTGTTGCCCACCTGAATCCAGGCAAAGCCTTCCGGCGGCGGCGGATTGGGATCGCAAACCGTAATGGTTGAGGAATTTCCCACCAGCGTAACGGAGCTTCCTTCCTCCAGGCACCAGCGAGTGTCGGTGGCTGGATTCTCATCCAGGATCACGTTGCCGTTCTGCGAGACGGAGAACACGATATTGGGATCGTCACAGCACCACCACCACCACGGGAAAAGCTCGCGGATAGCGGGGTCAGCCAGCTTGCGCTGGATCAGGCGGGTGCGGTTCTCGTCCGGAACCAGGTCCTGCTTATGGAATGAAGCAAAGCCCTGGCCGATTTGGAGGTGCTTGGATGAGGGCTGGCTCAAAGGCGCATGTTGCAGGTTGGGGGCTGCGATCCGGGCGGTTGCTCCCAGATTGACTTTGGGCTCAATCCGCTCCAGAACATGGAGCATATCCAGCTCCCACCACCAGGGCCAGCAGAACCACCACACCGGCCAACAGGGCCAGCAGGGAATACAGAAGCGGCAGGTGCACCAGTTGAAACAGGCGGTGAAGTGGCCCGTCGCGTCAGTGTTCACAGTAACCCTGGGAGTCTTGGTGTAGCCGAACAGGCCCGCGTGGGTTACGGTGTAAACGGTGACTGCGGCGCCAGGCACGATGCAGCCATCCGGGCCAACGACGGTCCCACTGACGCAGTAGCGGTGGCACCACAACCACCAGGCGTCAATGATCTCCTTGTTGATATCGATTTTGGCAAGTGGGATTTCGAGAGTGTGTTTTTCCTTGTCGAGCCTTTTGTGGTCAATGGCGACAGAGGGCAGCCCAGAGCGGTCGGCCAGCGCATGCTCTGAAAGCCCGGCTGGGCCAATTACAGTTCTGAGGTCTTGTGTGTGCTCCAGCAACGTGCCCGCTACATGGAATTGCACATTTCCACTAGGCTGCACGCTGGCTTCTGACAGAAGTTGATTGCCGCTGACCAGATAGGCTGATATACGATCCGCCGCTTCTCTGGCCGCCTGGGGTAGTTTCCCAGAGAGAGTTACGAGCTTCGATGTCATGTTTTTCCTGCTTTCTTCTTTCTTTACGTATCGGGACTCATCACGTGACCTCAGAATTCCGCAGAACAGCAACTGCCCGCTAGGGACTCACCCTTCGTGCATCTTTCGAGAAAACGTAATAGTTGTCTTGTAGTGAGGGTTTTCCGGCGGATATTACAGGGATTTTCTGATTTTTTTAGGACTGACCGCGTACATTGAGTGGCCTATCTGCATGGCAACCTTTTCCGAGATGCTGCTTCTAATGTATGTAGCTGCAGTACCTGGCAGCGAACAACTGATCCACCGGTTCGACGCGCAAGCGTCTTGGCAGGGAAACCGGTGGGTCATTTCTTCTTTTGTTGCCACGCTCTCTGGTAAGCGGCTACTCAAAATAAATTCTTCAGTCCCATTGAGAAAAACAATGCCCCTTTTCCTTCATTGGCTAGATGTGTGGGATTCGCGGCATACCCGAGTGTAAATTCCACGTGGCTCACCAGGTCCAGGCGTGCGCCACCTCCTATAGCGTAGCGTGTGCCAAGCGTCGAAGTCGCAGGCCCCAAATGGGTCACATCGAAAACCAGAATAGGACTGAGCGAAAAGAGGTTTACCTGATAGAGCAGGGTATTCAAGGTCGCTTTCGGATATGCCATTTCTGCTTTGGCTTTTGTTGAACTGGTCGTCCGGTCAATCGCGGCAAACTCCGCTTCCATCGTGGAATGAAGCGCGTCCAATTCACTCGCAGTGTTAGCGATTGTTGCATCTTTTACCTGTGCGTTCAGTTGGTTCACACAAGTTTCATGGATGTTGTTCAGCAAGTTTGTTTTTCCTTTGGAATCCGGGGGCTTATTCGGCTCGTCATGCAACAGGTCTGAGACTTCTCCGTATTGAGCTTGTCCCTTGTGCTGTTGCGCATCCTTGGTACGCACCGTCGCGAACCCGATAGGGCGAAGGCATTTCTTAAATAGGTCAGAAGTTTCCGGCGTCGCCGTCTTCTGTGCGTTCGTTACCGCGCTTTTCAAGTTGGCAAGCGCAGACTCCACTTTGGGTAGATCGGAAACCATAGCAACGTAGTGCTGGTCGCGGGTCTGATATCCAACATCAAGCAGGCTGGCGCTGGTAGTAAACGCATCTTGTATCTGCTGAGGAAAGTCCTTGTCATTTGTGACTTCAGTCGGGACCAGCGGGAATCTCCACGTAGTCAGTGATAAAGTGGAGTTGAAGCTGATAAAACTCGTGCCTCCGAAACCGTTAGTTATGGCGGCCAGCCGATTGGAAGGAATGCTGCGAATGAATGGATTGCTGGGAATCACCCAGTCATTGCTAGAGACAAAGGGGGTGAGCCTGTTACCTCCAAAGAAACGGGCCGCTTGCGGTATAACACTCCTTACTTGTATAAACCCTGCGGTCAGCCGCGTTTCCAGATCTACCCAGCGATGGTCTCCGAAAGGCAAAGTGATGTCGTCGGCAAAATCTGCTATGTGTTTGACCCAGGATAAATTGCTGCCTGATTCGGTCGAGCCCAGTTCAACGCCATAGGAAACGGAAAACGTGCCGAAGGGGACCGCCTTTCCCAAAGAAACTTCGTCGGTTTTCTGCCAGCGCCCGGTTGTTCCCAGAAAAAACTTTAATGATCCATAACCTGAACCTATGTTCGTATCGGGAGCAACTGGTATGACTTGCGGTACAGTGCTCTGCAGATTGCCTCCTTCCAGGGACGCGCCAAAGCGGAGCAGGAGAGGGGTGCGGGAAACTGCCGAGAATTGTGCTGCCAGTCGGTTTTGGGCCAGCTGCGAGTTCACCGCAGATTCAGAGTTGCTGTGGTAATTCAAGTCCCATTGCGAATGCGCCAGCCAACCGAGAGCGGCATCGTGCGACCCGGAAAGGGTGGCGTCAATATTGTGCATGGACGTGGAGCCGAGACCATCAATCCGAAACTTGCCAAAGGGGAACCGGCCGGTAACCATGTCATATTGCGCGCTGCCTCCCGCGTAAAGGTGGTCTGCCCGGTTATAGCCGGCTGCGGGGAAGATTTTAAGTTTATTTGTTTTGTCGTCAGCGCCCGCGCTTGTTTGCGGTGAGGATTTTTCCTGCGTGCCGGATTCAAATGTGCCGCTCAGCACAGGCATAATTTGCGAGGAGAGTATCAGGAACGTCAGGTCGAGCTGCTTCCCGGAACAGTTTTCTACCGAGGTAACCATAAGGTCAATACCGACCCGCAAGTCTGGTGGGGGTGGAAGAAATACGATGTTCGAGACCGCGTCTTGCGCTTTCTTTATATCATCGTTCTTATACGGTGCGCCCTGGAGATGAGCAACCTGAGATCGGGCATTGCCAACGGCGGCGGCGATCCACGGCAGAAATTCAAAAGGATCTTCTACTTGTACGGTTCGAATGCTGTATCCCTCAGCCTCAAAGTCCGTCCCCACCGGACAACCATCGGTCAAGACTTTTTTGTCCTGGGCCAGCGCAGGACACACGCAGAGCAGCAATGCCAGGATCGGCAATCTCATTGTCTTTCTCCAGACGCTTACTATTTGTTCAGCGTGTCCTGAATTGTGTCATTCGCATCGCTCTGGTCGATGTCGCCCGCTTGAGCGGCTTTGGCATCGTCCGCTGCCGGTCCAACGGCGTGGGCCGACTGTGGTGGGGTCAGACTGTTTTGGTGCGCCGTCGCTTCCGCTTTGTCATGAAGGTCCGTATCGACTTCGACGTCAACGTCTACGATGGCATCGCCAAAGTCATCCGTCTTGTTTTGGCGCTCGAATAGTTGGAAGTTGATGATCCATTTTATTTCGGTGCCTTGCGTATCTTTCTCAAGACCGAAGATCACCCGGCGCAGCCCGTCCAGAGTATTCAGGACGAAGTGAACCTTGATTCCAATGACGACTCTTTGCTGCACGGCTGGTGCGGACATTTCCCCTCCTTGTATTTTGAATCGCTTAGTTGGAGAACTAGTATTGCAGATATTCCATACGTGGTAAATAACGAGTAGAGGCGGAAAAACCCTTGGTGAATAATTGATTTTTGTTGATGAAGGATTCTATTGCGCCCGAACAGCCTCGCAACGGTTGGCCTTACAATCCAGTGATCGATGTCCGCGCATGAATATACGCGTCAATCACTTTCTCCAGCGTGCCTTGCGCTTCAAGAATGTATTCCACCGCATCGCGCGCTGCGCCGTGGCCGCCAACAGACAAAGTCTCGTGATGCGCCATTGCTTTCACCTGCGGGCGCGCATTCGCCACAGCGATGGCCAACCCGCAGCGGCGCATGATCGGCAGATCGATCACGTCGTCTCCCACATAGGCAATCTGCTCTTCGTGAAAGCCACTCTCCGCCAGGATCTTATCCAGAATGTCTGACTTGTTCTGTGCGCCCTGATATAGGTAGTCGATCTTCAAATCGCGGGCGCGCAACGCCACTGTTTCTGAAATGCGCTTGGTCACCATTCCGGTCTTCAGTCCGCCCAGCCGGGCGAGCGAAATAGCTGTGCCGTCATGCGCGTTGAAGCCCTTGGCTTCGATCATGTTCTGGCTGATGATGGCGAAACCGGGTTTGCCCGCGTGCTGTTCCGCGTGTGCGTCCGTGCTCCGCGGCGCCGATGTTGGTGCAGGGAAGAGCCATATGGAGCCGTCGGTAAGAACGCCATCCACGTCGAAGAGAACTACTTTGATTTTCTTTGCACGATCGATGGACATAAGCCTTTAGCACTTAGCCCTTAGCCTTTAGCCAAAGGCACACAAAAACTTGTTAGAAGATTGCCTTTAGCCCGTGCTGCTAAAGTTGTTCATACAAAGCCAAAAGCCAATGGCTAATAGCTAAAGGCTGCTCTCACATCATCTGCGTTCCCCACAAGTCATGCAGATGAATAATTCCCTCCACCGTCCCGTCCGCATGGGTCACCACCAGCGACGTGATTTTCTTCTGCTCCATGATATTCAGCGCTGTCATGGCAAATTCTTCCGGCCGAATCGTCTTTGGATTGGCCGTCACGCAATCGCCGGCCGTCATGCTGAGCACGTCTTTGCGTTTTTCCAGCAACCGTCGCAGATCGCCATCGCTGATCACGCCCAGGAGTTTGTTGTCTTCCACCACCGTCGTAATGCCAAGCCCTTTGCGCGACATTTCATAAATCACGTCCACCATCTTTGTAATCCGCTCGACGCGCGGCACCGCATCACCGCTGTGCATCAATTGTGAAACACGCGCCAGCTTTTTGCCCAGCTTGCCGCCAGGATGCAGGTGCGCAAAATCTTCTTCTTTGAAGCCGCGCCTTTCTGAGAGCGCAACAGCCAGCGCATCGCCCAAGGCCAGCATTGCTGTGGTGGATGCCGTAGGAGCCAGCCCCAGCGAACAGGCTTCTTGATCGATCGAGCAATCCAGCGCTACGTCCGCCGCCTGCGCCAGCGTGGATTTCTTGATTGAAGCCGGTTTATGTGAATTCGGCGGGTAGAGTTTGTCGCCGGTAATCGTGATCAGCTTGCTGCCGATCCTGCGGATCGTGACCAGCAATTGCAATATCTCTTCGGTCTCCCCGCTTGAAGAAAGCGCCAGCACCACATCACCACGGACCAGCATTCCCAAGTCGCCGTGGACGGCTTCCGCCGGATGCAGGTAAAGCGCCGGTGTTCCTGTAGAACTGAGCGTTGCCGCGATCTTTCGCGCAATGATCCCGCTTTTGCCCATGCCCGTCACTACCACACGGCCGCCGCACGAATCCAGGCATTCTATGGCCCGAACAAAATCCTGCGCCATCGGCCCGTCAATGCGTTCGGCTAATTCACGCAGCGCTTCCGCCTCAATGCGCACTACATTAGATCCAGTGGATTTCATTCGGAATAATAGTAGCAGAGAAGAATTACCCGCAGGATTGCATTACAAATGCATGTTCAGGTTAGCCGCGAATCAACGCGAAAGGCGCGAATTCGCAGCGTGCTGCGCCGTGATAAGTCGGCAAGAGGCATCACGTCACGTACTTTTAAGTTTGTGACGAGCTTCATTCACTAAGCGGTTTGGAACAACGGACAAAAATAAAGATTCGTGTTTATTCGCGTGAATTCGCGGCTGAAGTTTTAATCTGCGCTCATCAGCGTTAATCTGCGGCTGAAAATCAGACATCAACCACCCGATACGGACACGGCGGGTTCTGCGACATCAGGAGCGACAGCGCGACGTTATGCACCGGGACGCCGCCAATGGTCTTGCCATCAGGCTTGCCGTGATGCGCATGACCATGGAAGGCCACCACCGCCTGATGGCGGTCAATCACTTCAGCCAGCCGCGAACTGCCCAGAAACGGGAAAATCTCCAGGCGTTCTCCCTCAACGGTTTCGCAGATCGGCGCATAATGAGTCACAATCACGATTTTTGGCGTGCGCAGCATGGTGAGAGAACGTTCAAGTTTGAGTGTCTCATCAAGGCTTGCCTGGACAAACGCTTTAATCTCTTTTTCGCCGAAAGCCGTCAACATGCCGCGACCAAAGCCGCCGGGAAAGCCCTTGGCGCCGGCAAAACCCACGCCATCGCGTTCATAGCTGCTGCCATCCAGCACCTTGATGCCTTCGGTGGTCATCATCTTGATCAGTTCGGCTTCCTGTCCGCTTTCATAATCGTGATTGCCCAGCACAGCCACAATGGGGATGCGCAGCCGCACCAGTCCGTTCAGCAGGGAATGCATCTCTTCCGGCTTGCCGTAATTAGTGAGATCGCCGGCAATAACCAGCAGATCAGCTTCTTCCCGCACCCGTGACAGTGGCTCGCGTATGCGGTCATAGCTTTGCGGGGTAAAGTGCAAATCGGCTGTGGCTGCAATTCTCATGAATTAGTAAAAACGCTATGAGTAACGGTTGAACCCGGGCCGCATTCTAGGCGGCTTCTTTTCTCTCCCGATGGATCAGTTCAGCTTTGCCTCGGAGTTCGTCCAGGATATTCCGCTTTCCCCACTCGGCCACGTCGATGGCAAACATCTTCTCGTCAATCAGGCTGCCGCGGAAGTTTGCCCCTTTGTTCGGATGGGCTAGTTCAACGCTGAATCTCTGCACCAACTCCGCCCATATTTCGGCTGGAACATAGTCGGAATTTGCTGGATAAACGTAATGGTAGAGCACCAGGCTCCAAAACAGCATCTCCCAGTGATCGCCAATAAGACTCATCAGCCTCGGCCACTCAAATTTGCCCTTGGTGCCGTAAATCACATGGCAAATGTCAGCGCCGTCAAAGCGCTCGCGCCGCGTAACAAAAATCTTTGAGGCAATCAACTCTTCTGGCGCCAGCACCCGCACGGATAATCCAAATACTTCTGAACGGCTGGCGTGCCTTATCCATGAGTAGTCCACCCGCAGCACGGCATTACTCATGCCCGTAATCAGGTCCACAAAAAAGCCGTTGCGCTTGGCTTTGGCCAGCCACACGGGATCCAGGATCTCGGTTTCAAAGCCGTCTTTCTCCAGCAACGCCAGCGCCCGCCCGACTTCCTGCGGAGGTAGAAACAGGTCCAAGTCCTTGGTATCGCGCCAAATGCCGGTGTGCTCATGCAGAGCGAAAGCCCCGGAAATCACAAATGGAACGTGGTTGCGCTCCATCAGTTGAATCACTTCCCGAAACAGCGATTCCTGCCGCTTGCAAAACACCGGCGGTGTTGAGGAACTTATCGGCAGCGAAATTTCCCGGTCGTCGGGCATCACGGGTTAGATGGCCGTTCTCGATGCCACGTTGTTGAACTACCCTGAAAAATGCACCACGGAAAGCAACGGTCTGAAACGTCATTTGCCCGGCAGAGCATCTAATATGGAGTCGCTAAGGGAGCTTCCATGGCTAAAAAAGAATCCATGATTGAGGTAGGAGGCCGCCAGATCAAATTGTCGAATCTGGAAAAAGTGCTCTATCCCAAGGCTGGTTTCACCAAGGGCCAGGTAATCGATTATTACATTCGTATTGCTCCGGTGCTTCTGCCTCATCTCAATAATCGCGCGCTTACACTCAAGCGCTATCCCAACGGCGTTGACGGCATGTTTTTTTATGAGAAAAACTGCCCTGGCTATCGCCCCTCATGGATGAAAACCGCCAAGGTCTGGAGCGAAGGCAACAACCGGTTCATGGAATACTGCGTAGTCGCCGATCTGCCTACGTTGGTCTGGCTCGCCAATCTCGCCGATCTCGAACTCCATACTTCGCTTTCGCGCGCGCCGGAAACGAATCGTCCTACAGTGATCGCGTTTGACCTCGATCCCGGCGCCCCTGCCAGCATTGTGCAGTGCTGCCAGGTCGGCCTGTGGGTGCGTGACATTTTTGAGCAGTTCGGCTTGCAGGCTTTTGCCAAGACTTCAGGTTCCAAGGGCCTTCAAATTTATGTTCCACTGAACATCGCCATTACTTACGAGCAAACCAAACCTTTCGCCAAAGCCATTGCGCGACTGCTGGAAGAGCGCCATCCCGATCTGGTTGTTTCTGACATGAAAAAAGCCCTGCGCGTGAATAAAGTCTTTGTCGACTGGAGCCAGAACGACGATTACAAGACCACCGTCAACGTTTATTCGCTGCGCGCCAAAGACCAGCCGACTGTGTCCACGCCGGTTACATGGAAAGAGGTGGAAAACTGCCTGCGAAAAGGCGATCCCGAGTTGCTGGTATTTACCTCAGACCAGGTACTGCAACGGGTAGAAGAGTCCGGCGACCTTTTTGAGCCGGTCCTGAAGCTCAAACAAAAGCTTCCGCCACTGGCAGCACTCGGCCAAGGTGACCATCAAGCAGCAGCTTCAGTACCTGCGCCAAAAGTTAGAAAAGTCCAATCGCGGCCTGCTCGTAAGGCCGCCGGCAAGCCAGCTAGTCGTAAGCTTAAGGCGCGCTAAAATCCCATTTTGGCACACCATTATAAGAACATCAGATAACCCCATTTTATGCGGTGTTTGCCGGAGACCGCTGTTCCACCATTACCTTAGGACACTCCAGCCTCGCCCATTTGAAGGCCAGGACCAGTGACCATGTTCGCGCCGAAACATAGAACAATCCAGAGCTCACCGGCATCAAAATAGGTGTGGGGTAAAAATGGCTGAGAAGGGCTTCCAGATCGCGTCCAGGCTGCGCACCCTCACTTCAGAGCTGCGTCTCCTGGAGAGCGATTTAAAGAGCGGCAGCATTTCTGATGACGGGGCTCTGCAAGAGTTTCGTCACGCCATCGACGAAATCCGAATGACTTCCTGGACCGCGAGCGAACTGCACCATGCCCAGCCCGGGCGCAAAGAACTGCTCGCGTCATTTCTGGCAGCCGAGCGAATCCGCCGTTTCGCGCAGATGATGCGCGATCTTTCTCTGGATATGGAACAAGACGATGTAAGCTGGGAAAGCGGCGGCATCCAGACTCTGTACGACGCAGTAACGCTTCTGCAATCGCGGCTTGACCGCCTCATCCGCGACCATCGCGCCAACTTCCGCAACCTCAAAGACGAGCAACGATGATCTACCGAAGCGCCGTTTCTGCCACCTGTAAATGACTCGCTACGAGCTGATGGCTTGCCGCCAGACACTCCAGCGCGGCGTTAATGCCGCCAGGCTTGTGCGGCGCCTTAGCCAGCTTCAGCCCCATCTCCACGCCGCTCAAAGTGCCTGCCAGCATCAGGTCGTTGAAGTGCCCCAGGTGTCCGATGCGAAACACCTTGCCTCCCAGCTTGGCCAGACCGGTGCCCAAAGACATATCAAACGCTTCCAGAATGATTTCCCGCAGTTTGTCTGCATCATGGCCCGGCGGCATGGCAACCGCCGTAAGCGAACTGGAATATTCCTTTGGCTCTTCGCACCATACTTCCAGCCCCCACGCTTTCACGGCCGCGCGCGTAGCTTCAGCATGGCGGTTATGCCGGCGAAACACATTGTCCAGCCCCTCTTCGTGCAGCATCGCCAGCGACTCCCGCAGTCCCCACAAGAGGTTCGTCGCGGGCGTATAAGGGAAGAAGCCTGACCGGTTCGGCTTGAGCATCTCCTGCCAGTCCCAGTAATACCGCCCCATTTTTGCCGATTTATTCGCCGCCAACGCTTTTTCTGAAATTGCGTTGAAGCTCAGTCCCGGCGGAAGCATCAATCCTTTTTGCGATCCGCCCACCGTAACGTCCACGCCCCATTCCTCATGCCGATAGTCCATCGATCCCAGTGAAGAAATGGTATCGACCATCAGCAGCGCCGGATGCTTCGCATTGTCCATGGCTTTGCGAATCTCGGCAATGCGGCTCGCGACACCCGTAGAAGTTTCATTGTGTACAAGCATTGTAGCTCTGATGGCGTGCTGCTTGTCTTCTTTCAGCCGATGCTCGGCGTCTTCCGGCTGCGCTCCGCGCCGCCAGTTTCCCGGCACATAATCGACAATCAACCCATGGCCTACGGCAATGTCTCGCCATAAATTTGAGAAGTGCCCGGTCTCAAACATCAATACGCGATCACCCGGAGAGAGCGTGTTCACAATGGCCGCTTCCCACGCACCGGAGCCAGACGCCGGATAAATTACGACCGGGCCGTTGGTCTTGAAGATCGACTTCACTCCCTCAAGCACTTCAGCGCCCAGTTGCGCAAACTCCTGCCCTCGATGATCAATAACAGGGCGGTCCATCGCGCGCAGAACGCGGTCAGGAACGTTGGTTGGCCCAGGTATCTGTAAGAAATGGCGGCCCGTATGAATCATTGTTTTTGTCGCTACGCTCCACACCGCTTGAGGGCTTCGCGGTCCGGAAGTTCTGCTGCCTCGCGGTCAATATTTTTGAGAAATCATAACCAGCATACGATTTCTTCCGTTTTCAGTGTAAACAATTCACGAGGTGCAAGCGGAGACTCCGCCTTCTGATCAGTGTCATCCGTGTTAATCAGTGGTGAGATTCTGCTTCCGAATCCGCGGAAATCCCTATTGATCCCGTGGTGAGATTCTGCTTCCGTCTCACAGCCCCTTCACGATCCTCTCCAATTCTTTCGCAATCTCTTCTGGATCGGCCGTGGGCTCAAACCTGACAGGATCTCCAATTCGTACCTGTACCGCGTACGGCGGAGCGTAATGCTTTTTGGCGATCTTGAACGGAAACAACCCGTCGATGCGCATGGGAATGATTGGAAGATTGAGATGCGTTGCGAGTAATCCAATCCCGCTGCGGAAAGGCGACATCTCTCCAGTCTCTGTCCGGCGTCCTTCTGGAAAGATCACTACGCTGTAGCCCCGGTCCACCAGTTCACCGGCAAAGCGGAAGCTCTCGCGATACTTGGCCCGTTGCGGCAATGAGAACACATTGAAGAACATCGCAATCAATACATACTGCAACTGCTCCCACCAACGCTTCAAAAAGAACCACTCCTTGGGCGGATAGCGCATGGAGCGCAGCATCTCGCCCTGCATGGCCACACCCAGCCGGTTGCGCAGATGCATGGGCAGAGCTGCCATCAGGAATCCAATATCGATCTGGGCAATGTGGTTGGAAATAATTAGCGCCGGCCCGCGAAAACCTTTTAGTCGCTCCCTGCCAATCATCTTTGGCCGCGCCATCACCATAATGTAGGGCAGTGTGATGCAGTTATAGCCCAGCACGCGAATCCAGCGCACCAGCCAATTCTGCGGCCAGCGTGAATAAGGATAGTTATTGGCCCTGGCTTCCGGCGCCGACTTCTTCAGCAAATTCTCCAGATCAGCAACCGTATTCACCTGCGAAAAATTGCGATCGCCGAGATCAACCTGATAACGGCTTTCAATCGCCGCCATCAATTCCACGCGGTCCAGCGAACTCAGGTT